>Ga0172382_10012716_pt1 | contig 10928 bp, 6 predicted proteins | sample Leawel138RmetaG_FD_122245 | JGI IMG/M metagenome (GOLD analysis project Ga0172382, IMG submission 122245) | Leachate microbial communities from a municipal landfill in Southern Ontario, Canada - Leachate well 138R metaG | ecosystem: Engineered > Solid waste > Landfill > Unclassified | place...
ATGGATTGAACGTAAGGTGGACAACGAAACCGCGGAAAAAATCAGGGCTCTTAACCTTGATGGTATCGGTTTTGTCGAGGAAAGCAAACGTCACTATCTAGATCCCGGACTGGCTCCCCACGTGCTGGGTTTCGCCGGAGTCGACAACCAGGGTCTTACCGGTATTGAAAGAAGTTACGATGAAGAACTGCGAGGACAGTCGGGCCGGATAGTGATTGAGCACGACGCCGCCGGGCGCCCGGTACCCGAGGCCCTGCACCAGTACATACCGGCCGAACAAGGCCATGACCTGGTGCTCACTCTGGACGAAACCATTCAGTATTTTATCGAGCGGGAACTGGACAACGTAGTGACCCAGTACAATCCCAAGTTTGCCCTGGCCATTGTTATGGACCCGGAAACCGGTGGTATACTGGCCATGGGTAACCGGCCTAGTTTCAACCCTAACGACTGGGGCAATGAGCCCAGGGAAGTTTGGGATAAAAACCCGGCCATCTGGTACAATTATGAACCTGGCTCAACATTTAAAATCATCACCGCCGCAGCGGCCTTGGAAGAAGACGTTGTCAAGCCCGAGGATCAGTTTTACGATCCCGGTTATATCAAAGTGGCCGACCGCAATATTCGCTGCCATAAGGCCGGCGGACACGGTAGCCAAACTTTTGTGGAAGTGGTGCAAAACTCGTGTAACCCTGGGTTTATCGAAGTGGGACTTGATGTGGGCATTAAAAGGTATTATAAATATTTGGATGCCTTTGGTTTCGGTTCCACAACCGGCATTAAGCTTCCCGGTGAAGCCGGGGGCATAGTAATCCCGGAAGGCAAGGCCACTAACCTGAACCTGGCCACCATGTCTATGGGCCAGTCCATTGCTGTTACGCCGATCCAACTAATTAGCGCAGTGGCGGCGGTAGCAAATGACGGTGTACTGATGCAGCCGCAGTTGGTCCAGGAAATCAAAGATAATGGTAAAACTATATTTTCAATGAAACCAGAAAAAGTGCGCCAGGTAATCGCTGCGGACACTGCCCGCCAGTTGCGCGGCCTGTTGGAAAACGTGGTAGCCATCGGTACCGGCCGCAACGCCTTTGTGGAAGGTTACCGGGTGGGCGGTAAAACCGGTACCGCCCAGGTGGTGGGTGAGAGTGGCGGTTACGTAAACGGTCGGTATGTGGCCTCCTTTGCCGGGTTTGCCCCGGCGGATGATCCCAAAATGGTCATGCTGGTGGTTATCGCTGAGCCCCAGGGAGGCGTATATTACGGTGGTCTGGTAGCGGCGCCGGTATTCCAGGCCATCGCCCGGGACACCCTGCGCTACATGCGGTTGCCGGAAACCCCGGGGCTGGAAAAACCAACCCGACCCTACGAATATGTGGAGCCCCACATCGAAGTAAACGTACCTGATGTGGTCAATTACCCTGCGGATGAAGCCTGCCGAATTATTAAAGCCGCCGGATTAAAGTGCACTACTCATGGTGAGGGAAGCTTGGTTCGCCAGCAGACGCCCGGACCGGGCGCCGTTGTTGACGGAGGCACCACTGTAATATTGGATTTGGCACCGGCGACGAGCAGGAGCGGCAGTGGTGCGGTAACGGTACCCAATTTGCGGGGGTCGACCATTAAGGAAGTAGGCTATGTGCTTGAAGAGCTCGACCTGCGTCTGGTACCCGAGGGCAGTGGCGTAGCCATAAGACAGAGCTACAACCCTGGCGCAGCTGTAAAACGCGGTGCTCCGGTGCGGGTGGTGTTCGAACCCCCTGGGGGTAGTCAGGAGACATCACCATCCTTAGCTGCAGTAGAGACCCAAAAGCCGGAAATAATAATTAGCCCCGACATACATTAAAAAAGGTCGAAAGCCGAAGATCCTAAGGTGACTGATGACCATGGATTCTGAACCTTAGACTGATTAATTTACTTGGGCAGTTCGCCGGGCCGGTAAAAACCGACCCGGCGAAAGTGTTTTACTATGCCTCAGGTTAAATGTTCTAAATATGGAAATAATAATTAAAAGTTATAGGGAGGGACTACCGGTTGCTGTTGTCGAAACTGTTGGATGGTTTGCCGCTGGATGTGCCAGTTGAAGACCGGTCTGTGACAGGCATCGCCTACGATTCGCGGCGGGTTGAACCGGGTTTTTTATTTGTGGCCATCAAGGGTTTTAAAACAGACGGCCACCTATATATAAAGGACGCGGTGAGTCGTGGTGCTGCTGCAGTTGTTTTGCAGCATGACCTAGCGGTGCCCGGGGGCACGATTAAGCTGCTGGCGCCTAATACGCGCCGGTTGCTGCCGTTGCTTTCTGCCCGGTTTTTTGGCGACCCCGCGCGTAAGATGAAAATGATTGGTGTAACGGGCACCAACGGCAAAACCACGACAACCAACTTAATAGAAACTATCTACCGGGCGCACGGGGTTAAAACCGGTCTTATCGGAACCATCCATAATTGTATCGGGGACCGAGTGCTGGCGGTGGAGCATACTACCCCGGAATCCACTGACCTGCAAAGCCTGCTGGCTGAAATGGTCGCCGAGGGGGTGGGAGCAGTGGCCATGGAAGTTAGCTCCCACGCTCTGGCGTTACACCGGGTGGAGCAGTGCGAATACGATACGGCAGTGTTCACTAATTTAACTCAGGACCACCTGGACTTTCACGGCAGCATGGATGATTATCTGGAAGCCAAATTAATTCTATTTGCTCAACTTGGTCGCAGTTCCTTTAAAACCGGCCCCAAAAGGGCTGTGGTTAATGTCGATGATCCTGCGGCTGAGCAGATTATTGCTGTCTGCACAACTCCAGTGATTACCTACGGGATTAACCGGCCCGCCAACGTGTCGGCAAGGGATGTGTTGATCAGCACTAGGGGTGTGTCGTATACCGCAGTGGTAAATGGGGAAACCGTGCCCCTGAACTTAAAAATGACCGCCCGTTTTAATGTTTATAATTCATTGGCGGCTATGGCTGCGGGGATAGCCGCCGGCATTCCGCTGGCTACAATTAAACAGGCCCTGGAAGGGGTGCCCGGGGTGCCGGGCCGCTTTGAATTGGTGGACCGAGGTCAGAAATTTGCGGTAGTGGTGGATTACGCCCATACTCCCGACGGCCTGGAAAATGTGCTTTTGACGGCCAGGGAAGTGGCTGAGGGCAAGGTTATTGCCGTTTTCGGCTGCGGCGGAGACCGTGACCGGACCAAGCGTCCGCTGATGGGTGAAATTGCTGCCCGGCTCAGCCACCTGGCCGTGGTTACTTCCGATAATCCGCGTTCCGAAAACCCGTTACTTATAATAGATGACATTATGCCCGGTGTGCAAAAAGTTCCCGGAGCCAGTTGGGTGGTTATACCCGACCGCCGCCAGGCCATCGACAAGGCCATCCGCACTGCCGGGCTCGGTGATGTGGTGGTCATTGCAGGTAAGGGCCACGAAAATTACCAAATAGTCGGCAATCGCCGCTTGCACTTCGACGACCGGGAAGAGGCTGCAGCGGTACTGGAAAACATGGCCAACGGGGAGGGTGCTAGATGAAAACCATGACCGTGGGTGAAGTGTACCGGGCGATAGGCGGCAGGCTGCTTCACGGTGACCAGAACATCACCGTGAGCCGGGTTAGCACGGACACCCGGCAGATTCAGCCGGGCGACCTGTTTCTTGCCCTGCAGGGAGAGAGGTATGACGCCCACGATTTCCTGGACCAAGCTGTGGCCGCCGGGGCCGCCGGGCTGGTTGTAAGTCGTGACGCTAATGTCAACGCCACTGTTCCGGTAATCAGGGTGGCGGATACCTTGGCCGGGATGCAGGACCTGGCTGCATACAACCGCAGGCAGTATAACGTGCCCGTGGTGGGGATAACCGGCAGCAGTGGCAAGACTACGACCAAGGACATGGTCGCTGCAGTGCTGGAAACAAATTTTAAGGTACTTAAAACTTTAGGCAACCGGAACAACGAGATTGGCCTGCCTCTAACTTTGCTGGATTTTTCCGCCGGGCACGGAGCTGCCGTGGTGGAGATGGCTATGCGGGCCCCGGGAGAGATTGATGCGCTGTGCCTTCTGGCCCGGCCCACCTGCGCAGTAATTACAACTATTGGTGTAGCACACCTGGAGCGGCTGGGTACGGTGGAAAACATCGCCCGGGCTAAAGGGGAATTGCTGGACCACATCGCTCCCGACGGTTTTGCCTTGCTGCCCGGAGACAGCCCCCTCGCCCGTGAGCAGGCTAAACGCTGCCACGGCCGAGTTTTATATTACGGCCTGGAGCAGGGGCTTGATATTTATGCTCAAGACCTGCGCCGAGAAGAGACCGGCAATCGGTTCACCGCTGTAGTGGGAAGGGACCGCTGCGACATTTGCCTGCCGCTGCCCGGGCTGCATAACGTAAAAAACGCCCTGGCTGCCGCCGGTGTAGGGTTGATGCTGGGCCTTACCGCGGAGCAGGTGGCGGATGGCTTATCCCGGGTAAACCTGTCTGGGATGCGCACTGAAATTATCCAGGGTGAAGGTTTTACCTTAATCAACGATGCTTACAACGCCAACCCTGAGTCTGCCTGCGCCGCGCTGCAGACCTTGGAAGAGCTGGCGGGTAACAGGCGGCGGGTGGCAGTGCTGGGCGATATGCTTGAGCTGGGCACTGGTGCAGCGGATGGTCACCGGCAGTCCGGTGCCGCCGCTGCCAGGCACAATGTGGCGCTCCTGATTACTGTAGGCGAACTAGCCGGCGAAACAGCATCCGGTGCCCGGCAGTCCGGCGACGGCGGGGAAATTATAATCTGCCGGGATAATGTCGAAGCCCTGACTGAGCTGCAGAATAGACTACTTCCGGGTGATGTTGTGTTGGTTAAAGGCTCCCGGGGCATGCGCATGGAGGAAATTGTCCGGGGTCTGTTGAAAAAAGATTAGGTTAAAAGATTAATCAACAAGGAGCCGCCACCGTGATGATACATGAATCGCAAATTTCCCTGGCTTTTGCTGTAGCCCTGGTGGTTACTCTGGCCATGGGACCGCTTACCATTCCGCTGCTGCGGCGGCTCAAATTTGGTCAGTCTATCCGCGACGATGGCCCTTCCCGGCATTTAAGCAAGGCCGGTACACCCACCATGGGTGGAGTGATGTTCCTGGTGGGCACTGTGGCAGCCGTACTGTTTGCTGCCTGGGGCAACCGGGATGCCCTAGTCGTGTTGGGTGTCACTATTGGTTTTGGATTAATCGGGTTGTTGGATGATTTTGTCAAGGTGGCTCTGAAACGCTCTCTGGGCCTGCGGGCCAGGGAAAAACTGCTGGGCCAAGTACTGCTGGCGGCTCTTTTGGGAGCCCTGGCCCCGACGGTGCTGGAACGCGGTACTGCCATGGCAGTGCCTTTTGCCGCTTTTGTGGTGGGAGAAAGCGTATTCTTGGATCCGGGACCCTGGCTATACATATTTTTTATTATTGTGGTTACCGTGGGCGTGGCCAATGCCGTCAATCTCACCGACGGTCTGGATGGGTTGGCCTCCGGTGTTACCGTGGCGGCAGCAGCGGCATTTATTCCCATCGGGCTGCTGGTTGGCCGGCCGGGGGTTTCCTTGGCTATGGCTGCGCTGGTTGGCGGCTGTTTGGGCTTTTTGTTTTACAATCGTTACCCGGCCCGTATATTCATGGGCGATACCGGGTCGCTGGCCTTGGGCGGCGCCCTGGGGGCGGCGGCGGTGCTCACTGGCAGTGAACTGGCCCTGCCGCTGATTGGTGGCGTGTTTGTACTGGAGACTCTGTCTGTAATACTGCAGGTGTTTTCTTTCCAGGTTTTCGGGCGGCGTATATTCCGTATGAGCCCGCTGCATCACCACTTTGAATTGGTGGGCTGGAGCGAAACAAAGGTGGTAATTACATTCTGGCTGGCGGCGATTGGTTTCGCTATCCTGGGTTTGATTGGCTTTGTTACCGGCTAAATAAGTAAGGGAACACACCTTTTTTGTCATTGCTTTGAATGTAACGAATCTGTCATTCTGAGCGCAGCGAAGAATCTTAAAGACCAGATCCTTCGCTACGCTCAGGATGACAAACTTAATCTTGACGAAGGTAGATTGTATTCGTTTATCGTGGTGCGGGTACGCATGGTCATTCTGAGCGCAGCGAAGAATCTTGATGCTATTTTTTTTAGTTTAAGTCTGACCCTGAAAGAAGGAATGCATAATTGAAACTAAAAGGCAAAAAAGTGCTGGTGGTTGGTGCAGCTAAAACAGGCTTGTCGACGGCCCGTTTTTTATTGCGCCGGGGCGCAGATGTTACCGTAACCGACAGCAAGGAAAAGGACAAATTTAACGGGGACCTGGATGAACTGCTGAAAAACGGTGTCCGGGCCGTGTTGGGTAACTATCCAGATGTACAGCCCGGCATCTATGACCTACTGGTGGTCAGCCCCGGCGTGCCGCCGAGCGTTGCCCCGTTGGTTTCGGCTCGCCAGCAGGGCATTCCGGTAACTGGTGAGCTTGAACTGGTTTATCGCTATGCCCGAACGCCCATTGTGGCTATCACCGGAACCAACGGTAAAACCACCACCACCAGCCTGGTGGGTGAAATATTTAAAGCCGCTGGCCGACGTACTCTGGTGGGAGGTAACATTGGCACCACATTGGTGGATGTTATAGAGGATTATGGTCCGCAAGATATAATCGTAGCCGAAGTTTCTAGCTTTCAGCTGGAAACGGCGGAGCAATTCAGGCCACGGGTTGCAGTTATCCTGAATATCGCCCCGGACCATCTGGACCGCCATGGTACCATAGAAAACTATACCGCTACCAAAGCCCTTATTTTTGCCCGGCAGGGCCCAGGCGATTTTACCGTGCTTAATTACGATGACCCCGGCACCCGCGCGCTGGCCGGGCAGGTGCCGGGGCAGGTTATATTTTTCAGCCGCCGGCATAGCTTAGAAGAGGGGGTTCTTGTCCAAGGCGACAGGATTATTGTACGTCTCGCTAGCGTTCAAACGGATGTTCTGGGTACCGGTGAGTTGGCTATCCCCGGGGCGCATAACCTGGAAAATGCCCTAGCGGCGGTAGCCACCGCTTTTGTTATGGGCGTGGCCCCGACAGTGCTGGCCCAAACCTTGCGTTCTTTCGCCGGGGTGGAACACCGGCTGGAAACGGTGGCCGATATAAACGGCGTACGTTATATCAACGATTCCAAGGGCACCAACCCGGAAGCCAGCATAAAAGCTTTGGAGGCGTTCGACCGGCCTATCGTTCTTTTGGCGGGCGGCAGGAATAAAGGCAGTGATTTTACCGCATTTTCCAGACGGGTACGGGAAAAGGTGCGGGTGCTGGTGCTGCTGGGCGAGTGTGCGGACGAAATTGAGCGTTCCGCCAGGGAAGAGGGTTTTGTTTCGGTTAAAAGGGTGTCCGATTTTCGGAAGGCCGTGTTAGAGGCATACCGTGCCGCTTTGCCCGGGGATGTAGTACTGCTGTCCCCAGCCTGTGCCAGTTGGGACATGTTTAAAAACTACGAAGAGCGGGGCAACTTGTTTAAAAGCATTGTGCTGGAATTAGGAGTCAGGAGTCAGGAGTCAGGAGTCAGAATTCAAGATTCAAAATGAGAGAATCGGCGAGAACATTTGAAGATTTACTGGTATGGCAGAAGGTGCTATCCAGGCGTTTTAGAGGTATAAGACATTTTCATGACTACCCCTGAAAATAGACTTTAGGTTGTCATCCTGAGCGTAGCGAAGGATCTAGATTCTTCACTTCGCTCAGAATGACATGCGCAGGTCCTGAATTTCGCGAGGCGTATTGACTACTGACTACTGACTACTGACTACTGAATTCTACCGGTCATTGCTTTTGCTTCGCCGGAACCCGTCGGGATTAAACCCCTGCCGGGTCGGATTTTAAGTCTTCCGGCCCGATTACTGAAAACACCCGGTAACGAGGGGGTTACAAATGATGCGCACGCGCAAAAAAGCTTTTGATTTTGTCATGTTCTTAACCGTAATGGTACTGCTCAGTATTGGCCTGGTCATGGTATTCAGTGCCAGCGCATACTTTGCCGGTGATCCCGACGGACCGTTCAAAGACCCGTTCCATTTTTTTAAGCGCCAGCTTTTTGGTGCCCTTTTGGGTATCGTGGTCATGTTTTTTATGATTAACTATGACTACTGGCGTCTTAAGCGGTGGGTCGGACTGATGTTGATCACATCTTTCGTACTACTGATTTTGGTACTAATACCGGGTATCGGCATAGAGCTTTTGGGCGCCCGGCGCTGGATAAACTTGGGCTTTACTAGTTTCCAGCCTTCGGAATTGGTTAAGATATTTATTATTACCTTTGTTGCCTATGGCTTGTCCAGGCGAAGAGAGCAAATCAAATATTTCGGGCGTGGTCTACTGCCCTTCCTGATTATTGCCGGAGCTGCGGCACTGTTAATCCTGGCCCAGCCCGACCTGGGCACAGCAGCCACGCTGTTGGGTACCATTTTCATCATGTTTTTTGCCGCCGGGGCCAGGGGTGCCCACCTGACCGGGTTGGCCGGAGTGGGCGTTGCGCTGGTGGCTGCAGCTATCTTCTTTGAACCACATCGGATGAGGCGGTTCATGGCTTTTATGGATCCTACAGCCGATCCCACCGGGGCGGGCTGGAACATACTAAATGCTCTGATGTCATTGGCATCAGGCGGTTTTTTAGGTGCGGGCTTGGGGCAGGGGCGCCATTCCAAGTTTTTATTTCTGCCCGAGCGGCATACGGACTTCATTTTTGCATCCATAGGCGAAGAACTTGGCTTTATCGGTGGCTTTTTGGTAATCACTTTGTTTATCATCCTGGTCTGGCGGGGCTTTAAAATTGCCATTACCTGTCCTGATGCCTTCGGTAGCCTGCTGGCCGCCGGTCTGGTTACCGGTATTGCGCTGCAGGCGCTGGTAAATATCGGTGTTGTCACCGGCAGCCTGCCTGTTACCGGCATTACTTTGCCCTTTGTCAGTTTTGGTTCCACGTCCTTAATTTTTTCGTTGATGGGTATGGGGATTTTACTAAACATATCAAGGTATTCCAATCCAAGGTAGGCATTGGGGAATGTCCCCAGATGAGGTGATCATTTTGCGCTTTATTGTCACCGGCGGCGGTACTGGCGGCCATATCTATCCGGCCCTGGCTATAGCCGGCGGTATGCAGCAACGGTATCCAGGCTGTCGGATTATGTATGTCGGCACCGCTCGGGGACTGGAGTCCGACTTGGTTCCTGCGGTTGGGATTGATTTTCGTGCGGTGCGGGCAGTGGGTATCAAGCGCAGCCTGTCGCTGCAAAACTTGAAAGTGCCCTTGGAAGTGGTTGCCGGTTACCGGGAAGCCCGGCGGCTGATCCGAAGCTTTGCCCCGGATGCGGTGGTGGGTACAGGAGGGTATGTATGCGGACCGGTGGTGCTGGCTGCGGCCAGGATGAAAATACCTACTCTGATTCACGAACAAAATGCGCTGCCGGGGATCACTAACCGAATCTTATCTCGGTTTGTGGATCGGGTGGCGGTGACTTTCGAGGATTCTTTAAAACATTTTCCCGGCCAGGCTAAGCCGCGGCTAACCGGTTTGCCGGTACGTTCCGAGGTACTGACTGCGGGCCGGGAGGCAGCTCGGACCAAGTACAGCGTAAAGGATGAGGAATTGTTTGTTCTATCCTTCGGTGGTAGCCAGGGCGCTCGTAGTATCAACAGTGCTGTGGCCTCTGTAGCTGGATGGATTGCCGGTAGGCCAGACCTTAAATGGCTGCACGTTACCGGCCAGGGGCAGTACGATAGTTTTATGGACATGCTAAAGCGGAAAGGGGACACACCTCAACAAAATAGAGGAGCCGTGGAAGTACCTGGTAATCTGATTGTTCAGCCCTACATGTACGAGATGCCGGATGCGCTGGCAGCGGCGGACTTGGTGGTGGGCCGGGCCGGTGCCGCCAGCATTGCTGAGATAACGGTCCGTGGGCTGCCCGCATTGCTGGTACCGTTCCCCTATGCCACCGCCAATCATCAGGAGCACAACGCCCGGGCGTTGGTTGACCGGGAGGCGGCAGTAATGATCCTGGATGCCGAATTTTCCGGTACTGGGTTGGCCGCTAGGCTGGAAGAATTGTTGGGTGAACCAGAACGTCTTAAGGCCATGGCTGCATCCAGCCGTGGACTTGGCAAACCACGAGCATTGGATGATATTTTAGATGCACTGGCGGAACTGCTTTAAAAAAAACGTCAGGAGTCAGGAGTCAGAATGTAATAACGGCTTATCTCTAAGTATTCCAAATCCGATTCCTGAATTATAGTTATTTAACCTTTAGTTTTCAACATCTAACTTCTAATGTGTGGGACAAGCCAAGGGGGCGTCGTGTTAATAGTAACACCAATTTAAATTGGCGCATAATATGAGATATCCTCTCCTGGCTTGCCGTACTTGCACCAAACGGGTGCAGGAAGGAGCTGATTGGCGGGTGACAGAAATACCGGGTAAGGTTCACTTTATTGGCATTGGTGGATCCGGAATGAGCGGCCTGGCTAGAGTGCTGCTTGAGCAGGGATTTGATGTGCGGGGGTCTGATTTAAGCAGCACGCCGGTGACCGAAAGACTACAAAACATTGGAGCCGCCGTATATACAGGGCACTGTGCAAACAACATCAGGGATGCGGAATTGGTAGTGGTCTCTACAGCCATAGATTCGGCTAATCCGGAACTGCAGGAAGCAACTAAAAAAGGTGTTCCGGTAATTCACCGGGCCGATTTACTGGGACTGTTAATGAACCGGCAAAGCGGCCTGGCTATAGCCGGGGCACACGGTAAAACCACCACCACTGCCATGCTGGCGTTGGTAATGGAAAAATGCCACCTGGATCCAACAATACTCATCGGAGGTGAATTGACCAATATTGGCGGCAACGCTAAGCTGGGTCGGGGCGAGTACCTGGTGGCGGAAGCAGACGAAAGCGATAAATC
>Ga0172382_10012718_pt1 | contig 10926 bp, 6 predicted proteins | sample Leawel138RmetaG_FD_122245 | JGI IMG/M metagenome (GOLD analysis project Ga0172382, IMG submission 122245) | Leachate microbial communities from a municipal landfill in Southern Ontario, Canada - Leachate well 138R metaG | ecosystem: Engineered > Solid waste > Landfill > Unclassified | place...
CTCTAGAAATAGGAATTATATTATTAGCATAACTTTGTTTTAGATTTAATAATTTTTTCCTAATACTGGGTGTTAATCCCTCTTTCATCAATAAATTAGATACATTATCAATCTCTGCTTCATAAGAAGATAATAATTTATTGGCTTGAACGTCTCTTATTGGGTTAACATAATTTTTTCATGCTGCTCCTTCTGTAGCAAAATTTGATAATTCTGCCTCTGTTTTCATATGCGCTTCACTTACTTGTGATAAAGGGGATCATAAATCCTGCATTGAAAAGGGGTCAAATTGACTATTAATAACTATTGCCATAATTTACTACTACTTAGATTGTTTAGAATTGAATTGTATACTCCCATCATCACTATATTGATACATAAAATAAGGATTACTTCTTAACATATTATGAATAAATTCTTCTTTACCAACAGCACCTAAATTATTAAATAAATTAGTTAATGCTTGGCTTTTTGCTGCATCTTCTGTATTCATTAATCCTTGTCTTAATTCTGCTCCTGCCATTTGAGTTTGCATTCTAGCATTAGCATTTTGGGTATCAACTTGCATTTGTGCTTGTTTATTGAATTGATTGGTTCCCCTATTAAATGACTGAACTTCTGCACGTCTTTTTCAGTTTGAATCTTGTGCAGCAATTCCTAAATTACTTAATGCTTGCATTGTATTGTAATTATTAGCCAACAAGGTATTTTGTAATGCTACCCTGTTACCTCCTGAAGCAGTTTTAAGTGCAGCAGAATTAGCAGCAGATTGACCTGCTAAATAAGTCATAGGTAATGTTTGGTCAATAGGTTTATATTCCATATATGTATTATCTCCAGTATAAGAAATAGGAGAATATGCATTTTCAATTTGTCTTGCAGCAGAATAATCTGTAGGTTTCATTGATAACCCTACCCCTAATGCTGAACCAACTACTGGAGCATATCTTAATTTAGTTGTATTAAGAGGCAGTAACCCTCCTTCTGGAAATTTATTGGATTTAGTTTTAGGTTTTTGTGTCTCTTGCATTTGAGCAAGTTTAGTCAGACTAGCCGTTAATCCTCTTTTACTAATAGGATCGTTAGGTCTTTCTTTTGATTCTGCTGATAATTTTTCTGCAATTTTGGCAAAACTTTTACCATTATATTTTTCCCACATACTATCTTTCAATAATTTTTTATTTGGTTTGATTCTTTTACTAAATATATAATTCTCCCATTTAACTTCCCCTTCTTCTACTAAATTAGGAATACCATTTGCATCTACTCCTTGAGGAATTCCTTGATGAATATTTTGTTCATGAGATCCACCTTGATTGAATTGATTTACCCCATTTGTAAAATTACTACCATAACCACTGCCATTAATATTAATTGGTCCACCATTAGCAGCATAATTTGCAAGGAAATTAAAGTTATTTTGATTTCTTGTCCTATCTACAGCAGCATCAAAATTGTTTAACTTTCTATAATTAGCTTCATCAATGGTTTGATTTAGTTTTTTAGCCCTTGTTCCTTCTGAAAATTTACTACCTAAATTTACCAATCCACCTGCTATTCCCCCAATCAAGGCTCCTCAAGGCCCAAAAGAAACTCCCCCCATAGCCCCTTGTGCAGATGCCATTAAATTATCTGATAGATTCCCTCATACTGTCCTGTTTGATCCAGGGGTAGTACTTAACTTATTAATCAAATCCATATTGTTGGATTGATAAAGCAAACTATCGTTATTACCTGCATAAAAGGGACGATAAGAATCTTCTATGATTGCTTCTTGGGCTCTTCTAACATCCGTTCCTGCTATATTTTTAAACATTCCAACAGTAGGATCTTCTGCACTATTACCAATTACAGCTTGTCTAGCTAAATTATAATATTCATTTGGTGATGCTTCAGGAGTAGTAAATTGATTTAACGCTCCTATCAATGTTGGGCCAACTGTATTTGTTATTGCAGAAGCTATATTGGCATTTTTAATAGAAGTTCTTTCTTGATTGTATAAATCATTTAAATAATTCTGCTCCTGTTGAATTTGTCATTGTTGAGCAGCACTATCCATAATAGATTGAGGTGTATTGGGAGTATTTATAGAACTTAACGCTGTTTTATTTTTAACAGGAGATATTAAATTACTAGTTCTTGCCATAATTATAGAATTTTAATATACAAAAATAAAAAAAATATCTTATAATAACAACAGCTATTATAAGATATTAATACTTAGTTACTAAAATGTTAAGAAATAAAAATTAAATTACTAATCTGTATAATATACCAACAAACTATGTAAATTAGTTTTTGTGTTAAGTCCTTGATTATTACCTAATTCAAGATATAATCATGGATTACGTATTCTATCCTTATTAAATTTATGTGGTGAATTTGGTCTATGTGATACAGTATTGGTACTTATAGACCTAGGTAAAAGGGTTCTTCATACTCTAAATTTTTGTTTAGCTGATGAAGGTTGACAGTTTTCTTCTGTTAAATTGGTTGTACCAAATTGATAAGATTTATCATAATCCAAATGAGTACTTACCTTAATATAATCATACGGTATAGTATATAATAAATTATTATCACTATCGTAGGAATCTGCTATAAATTCTAAATTAGTAAAGATTTTTTCTTTAAGGAAGTCTTGGTTAGCAATGAATTTAGTATAATAAGGTTTTGTTTCCCCAAAAAATTGATTATAATCTCCTGCACCATATTCTCATAATTTATTATTTTTAACCATAATAAATTTATCCCAAATATTAAACATAAATGGAGTACCTTCATAATTAAAGAATGAAGTAAATTCACCTAAAGTTTCATTAAAATTAAGACATTGCAGATAATCTACAAAATAAATATTTGAATGTATCTTATCAAAATGTGCGGTAAAATTTAAATAGGATTCAGGGGTTCATTCTTTTTTATTTTTCAAATGATCTGCCATCCAAGATCTGAATCCTTTGGTTGTACTTAAATTTATTACACCATCTTTATTTAATATGAATATAGCCTTTGATAGTTCATCTACAAAATATAATCCTTTTGGTGTTTCACAAATTGCTCATTTGTTTTTACTCCCCATCATTGTGGAAATATATCTTTTGCCTAAAACAGTATCAGCAGTTCCTAATTCAATAGGTACTCCATCAGAGGGGGCAATTTGTACCCTACTATTATACATTAATTGAAATACTCCTTGGTCTTGAAATCCATAAATTTCATTATCAAATAAATTTAATGATTTTATTTTACCATATGTACCATCAGCATCTATAGTATTTACAAAATTTAAATTTGTCCATTTATCTATCAATTCTGAAGGTGTTTTAATATCAGTTCAGGTTATGGTATTAGGGAACTCATTTAAATCAAACTTAGTATAATTCAATCCATTATATGTAAAATAATTATTAGATTGTGTGTAATTTTTATTTAAAAGATTAAAATTTTTAGGAGTCATTACCAAATTGGAAGTGTCTCCCCTGTTCCTATCATATCTTCCATCTATATTAATAGATGTTTCACATAAGAAGGATACTATCTCAACCATAGTTTGTGTATCTTCTATTGTTCTAGGATATGTTTTTAAACAATCATATCTTTGTAAATAAGTATCTCCAACTGTATAATCTATAGAGATACTAGTACCATCTATGGGGATAGCATCCCCTGCTGATAATCATATATTTGCTTCATAAGCATCAGAATTTTGCCCACCAAATAAAGTTGATACATTAACGTTGTTTCTACGTAATTCTGCCAGTCATAAATAATTACTTGGTGTGAATCCTGCTTCTGCAATAGAAGCGACTTCAGTTGAATCTATTGTATCTCCTCAAAAAGAAATACCTGAAATACTATTATTATAATTTGGCAGACATTTTTTATTTTTTAATTGAAATACAGCATGAGGACTAGAATTAAAAGTAATTCTTGTAGGATTATGCCTAAATACCCTCGTTTTCATTTCTTCTATATCATCCTCTTTTGTCAACAAATATGTAACAGAATCATCAGCTAATGGGGTATATCTTGATGCAAGATTAAAAGATTGTTCTAAATTTATTGGCTCAGATGGATCAGGAGTAAATGTTAAAATATGTTTTGGCCACCCTCTTGATTTATCCAATCCCTCTGCTTCATAATATAAGGAGGGCATTACAATTTTATCAACATTACCTTGATAAGTAAATGAAGAATTATTTGTATTAACCCGAATGATATTATTAACGTCACTATTAAATAATTTTATTTTAGTTTCACCGCAATTAACTGGATCGCTTAAATAAGAATTATAAGCCGCATATCTTAAATTTGCTATTTTTTTCTGTATTAATTTTGAAGGTGTTTCATCAGAATCTTCATAACCTGCACTTAAAGGTGCTAATGAATTTCATGGATATAAAGGATAATAACACATTCCTAAATCATCTTTTTTAAGTGCTGCATGATTTAGAACAAGGGAACCATTATCTATCATATGAAGTATTTCTACTGCTATTTGTTCAGAAGTTAATTCATCTGGATCTAATCCAGCAGCAGCTAATACTAAATTAATATCAGTATATTCTTCATTATCATAAATATATTTTTCATATTTTTTAGACTTTGAATTAAGTTTAAATCTATCAGACCATAAAGGAACATTTGCTAATACTGTACCACCATATGTAGTATTTATATTATTCACATTAAATGTTTTTTTATGAAATCCCCCATTAGGAGATTCGCTTGGATTGGCATCAACATAAATATCAGAGGCGTGCCCTGTTAGATTAACTGCCCCAACAATATACAAATCAAATTCAGACTCATCTATAGTATCTATAGTATCATCTCATTCTAATTCTGGGGAATTGAATGTTACAATAGATGCATCTATAAAAAAATTCTCTTTATACTTATCAACAAATGTTTTTTTGTTTTCTTCCGTATCAGAAGCAATAATAGGACCAGTTGCAATATCATCTATTGTTCCTTCTACTTCAGAATTTCTTTCACTGTTTGGGGGGAGTTGATTATAGTGTCTATACTCCAACAAGGAACCTTTATTATAATAATTTGTTAACGCTAAATTCACTACTGGTCTTGCAAACCAAGAAGAAACAACATAAGGATTACCATTATATCTATCAGATACATTAAATACAGTTGGATTAAGTATACCTTGACAAACTACAATTCTATCATCTCCTTTAGGATACACTACCACTCCACGTGCTTTTATATATCCCGCATTTTGTAACGCAGTAATAGTAGTTCCAATATTAGTTATATTAGCAGTAGCTGTATTACCTGTTACAATAACTGTTCCTGAACTATTTACTGTGGAAACATTAGCTGTACACAAAGAATCATCTAAAAAAATTGGTTCAGATCATTTACCAGAAATATGTTGAAATTGAATACCAAATCTATAATAGTTCCCTTTTTTAAAAAAACTTATATCTTTTTGTGATTTATCCAAGTGAGGGGAATATCCATATAAAGTATTAGTTTCTGATGTTGAATACAAGGATTTACCTGTACTTCAAGTAATACGAGCATTATTTTGTAAAATATCCCTTGAAAATTCCCCCCCAACATCTATACTTCCTGCATTCTTTCTAAACAAACTTATATTCCCTAAAAATAAAGTATTATCTTTTTGACAAATTGTTTTGCTTAATAAGGGTTCACCACCAATATAGAATAAATGAGTATCAGATAAAATCTCACCATATTCTCCTGTATCAATATATATTAATGGTTCTGTTCTATCTTTGATAATATTTAAATCAATTATTTTTTTTAATAATACTTTATTATCAGTGGTGGTTCTAATAATACTATATATTCTAATATAGTTAAAGGTGGTATCTAATACATTAGAATTAATTTCTATTTTAAAACAATTCCCAACAGATTCTTCAGGACTACCCCCACGACTAGAATGTGAATTATAATAAATATCAGACAAGTAAATAATATTACTTTCTTGACCATATGTATTAAAATATGTAAAAGCGTATTGAATTGTTCCTGAAGGAAATTTTCCTCTTGCTGTAGGTACTTTTGTAATAGAAATCTGCTCTTGCAAAGATAATGTAGGAACAAAATTTAAACCATTTGCTGTTATTGTATCTGTATCAGCTTCAATATTTATAAATCTAGCTTGGTTCTTACCATCTATTCAATATATTTTTTTTATATTCTCTGTTTCAAAAACAGGAGTTGTCTCAATAGGATGCGACTTATCAAAGTTTAAATCCGCATTAATTAATATTTTACTACGAATTTTACCATCTTCATCCTTTCATAATTTATAAATGTTGTCTGCCATTTTGTTATTCCTTAGATTCTAAAGCAATATATTTCATATATCCCGAAGTATTTCATCCCCCATAAGTAGTATTTCCTACTTGATATTCAATCGCAACATAGTTGATAAAACCATTATAAACAGGAAATGGGGGATTTGTTGCTTCCCTTGTATTTAAATCAGATGCTAATAATTCTGTGTTTAATTCTAGGGATTCTCCTCCTGCAATATCTTCATATACACTCCCATCATAAAAAGTCTGATATGTATTAATTAGTCCTCCCCTTACATAATACAATTTAACTCTTTCAAGTCTGATTGTTGAAGTACTATTATTACTAAAGGTTGCATTAATTGATATACCGTAATCATCTATTGGGATAGTATATCCTAATTCAAAAGTTAATTGTACTGTTGGACTTGAATCTTGATGTACTTCCAATATTAAAGGTTCAAAAGTTACTAAATCAGAAACAGGGGAAAAATAAACTTCTCCACTTCTAGAGGTAGGGAGAGTATTCTTCTCTGCTGTAAATTTCAAGTTAATATAATTATTTGGATATAAAAAAGAATCTCCTGTATTATATTCGCTTGCAGAAGGAGATATTCTAATTCAATCACTTGTTCCTTCTGAATAAGTAATTTTAAATACACTATTACAAGTAACCCTTGCATCAGCTTGAGTTGTATTATCCCCATTTGAATTAAATCCCAATCTAGTAATTTCCAAAGCATCTCCTACTTCCCAATGTAATAACTCATAAGATAATTCAAAATCTTCAATATGAATATAGGCTGTAACAGAATCTGCTGCACTATGGTTTATCTGAAAAGGAGTACCTGCTGCATTAGAAGTTGCTTTAATTAATGTTGTGCTAAAATGAAAATTATTTCTCCCATTAAAAATTAAGAATTCATCATCAAAAGTGGGTTGCAAGAAATCATAAGCATTACTTGCTCCTTCTGGTTCTATATTAACATATACAATTGCATTTTCTCCAACAACACCATAAATATCAGAATCTCCAATAGTCATTTTTGTTACTGGATTTGTAACATCACTATTTTTAAATCCAACAACACCTACAACCAAATCCCCTTCAGGACGTTCCATTGGTAAGGATAATAAATTAGTGGATAATCAATCTGAAATAAAATGATTATATTCATAATATCTATCTTCATCTGTAATATAAATATTACCAGATAAAGTGACATTTCCATTTATATCAAAAACAAAATATCCTGTATTAGTTTTTGTAATACCTGTTCATCCAGAAGTAACATCAATTCCTGTAGTAGAAGTATAAATAGGAAAATAATCTGTTTTTACAACATCATTTATTATAGTGTTGGTATAATTAGTATCCAATCACATGGAACTATTTGATAGATATAAAATCTTACCCATATATAAAAAGGTAATTTCGTGCAGTATTATATATCTATATGTTCCCCCTATTGAAAAATCATAATAAATTCCAGAAATATTAACACTTCTATTCCCTGATTTTTCCCCTAAATAAGTTGTTGTTAAATTCCCTGTAATAGGATCAAAACTAATAACAGAAAATTTTGCCTTCATCGTAATTGAGCCCAGTCGTGTAGGATTACCTAATTCACTTATCTTAACATATAATCTAATATTATTATTTATGATTCCACCAAAAATACAAGAAGTAAATTTAAAAATATTTTTAGGATTAGTAGGATTATCTGGAATAGACCCCTCAGCATCAGTAGTAAACAATACTAAATTTTCATCTACAATACCATACCCTATAGGTACACCATCAATAGATATAATATTTTCTCCGTCTTCATCATAGATTGTCAACTCTTTATTACCTTTCTCATTTGTAATACTAAGTTGTGTATTATTATCTACTGCCTCTATTCGTATATTCATATTTTCAAAGGCATATTCAGGATTTGCAATAGATACATCCGAATCCCTATTCATACCTTTAAATTTATGTACACTTGCTTTTATTGACATTATCTATGTATTTTTAAATATTCCTTATTTCCAGTATTTACAAAGTTTTTAGAAAATTCATGATCCCTTGGAAGTAAGCTTTTCAAAGAATTGAATAAAGACTCAGCCTTACCTAAATCTAATTTTAAAAACTCTGTTTCACATGCCCCTACATTAAAAGCATAATCTTGTTGAGCTTGTTGTAAGATGTCTCCACGTAATTTCCCCATATCAAACCTCTGTGTAAAGTTTTGAAGTTTAACATAACTTTCCAATGCTCTAAATAATTTAGGATTATCTGCTACCAAAGGATAACCATCTTCATCTATATCAATAGCTCTATATGCAATCTCAATTTCACCTTCTTTAAATGATGTATATATTCTATTACCTTGAATAAAATAAGTTGGTTCACTTGATTGAACCTTTGTTTCTTCCTTACTTAAATGAAATGTATCGGTAGTATACCTCATACCAATTTTAGTCTCAGCATCCCTAACTTGAATCATTTCAATTCAATCTGTAGGTAGACTTGCTCTGTAATTACTTATGGTCAATAATGTAGTTTGGTCCAAGAATAGTCCAGGTACCCCTACTATTCTCATAAAATCTACAGTATAATCAATTATAGTTTCAAAGGGAATATCCTGTAACAAAGGATGTCTTTTAATCTTATCAACCACTACTTTTAAACTTGTGTATGTCTGTGCCATAATTATATTAAAAATATATCAATGTCTTTCTTGTGCAACCTATTAACTACTTTTTTATAAAGACCCCTATTAATAAAAAACTCATAATAAATCTGATTTTTATATATAGAAGTCTTTTTATTATATTTAAATTTACAGGATTCTCTTTTATCTACATGAACCAAAGTCTTATTTAATTTTGATTCCTCATCTTCATATCATAATTTTAAAGTAGCTTGTCAATCTATAGGGGCAGAGTATTTTAATTTTCCATCTTTATCAAAACTTGGTTTAACAATGTATTTCCTCGCCTCTAACGTACCCATACGTTCTGGGAATACAATGTCTTCACCATTAGCTAACTCTTCCCCTAATGCAATATTTATGGCCCTTATAACTTTATAAAATTCCGCTTGAGTTGTTTTATAGGTTTCTTTCTTTTTGTTCTTTTTATAAAAAGAATAATAGTCTTTTACACCATAACAGTTTTTAATTTTAAAATTATGGCTACTATAAATATTTTTAGTTTCTTTTAAAAACTCTTTATAATCTTTATTCTTCTGTTCCATCTAATAATTTATTGAATTGACTTTTCATATTTTGTCTTATGAAAGTGGCAATAGTTGATAAATCATCATTTGCATTATTATTGGTATCTTTAGGTCTATATGCCATACCCAACAAATCTCTTAAACAGTATTGAATCAATTCAGGAATAAATTTATCATCAAAAGGAAATTCCCTATCTAATATATCAGTTTCATCGTTAACATATAAAGCATCTGGATCTTTAAAAATGGTTGTAATAGTAAAGGTTATTAAATTATCATCATCATAAACCAATTCTACAAAATCACTTTTTCCAGATACAGCATATAAATATCCATCAACTCCTTGTGTAAAATATAAAATATTGATTAAAAATTTATTATGTCCTACATAACCAAATCTTTTTTTATTTGTATAACATATATTTTCAGATAATCAAGGAATTGTGATTTCAGTTTCATCTACTGCATCTTGTTTGGTAACAGTAAAATAAGTATCTGCATCTTCCCCATTAATCAATGCAATTATAGGTAATTTAGTAGTACTCATTAAATATATTCCACCTGTGCAAGGTAACCCAGATACTGCTGTAGTTTCCCTTAGAACAAAATCAGTTGTTTGATAATTTACAGGAGATAGTTTATGGGTAGTATTTTTCCTTTCGTTTTCTAAAATAGAAATTCTATACTTTTTTAATAAAAAGATAATATGTTCTTCTTCAATATATCTGTCGTCTGATATAGCCTTGAGTTGATCAAGAACCATATATATTAATTCTCTGTATGTACTCATTATCTTAAATTACCATTTAAAATGTATTGTTTTTGTTCTTTATCAATCGAGGATATTCTTTCCCTGCAATATGCACCACATTCACATTGATAAATCTTATATTTATTAGTATGTGTATAATAATATCCAGAATATTTTAAATTAGTACTGCCACAATTAGGGCAAGTTAAATCTTCCAATTCTGTATACAACGCCATATTTGGATGATTTTTAATCCAAGGTCTTATCTTTAAATAAACACTCTCCAATATATCCACATCATGTCTATTATAAGATGCCATATAATTAAGTGCTACTCTTTCTCCATTCATACAATCAATCCATAGTTGTAAGCCAGTAGGTTTTTTATTTGGGATACCTAATATAGTGGCCAAATAATCTAACTTATTAGAAGTTAATTTTAATACTTTCTTTACAGATACATATGTATCAATGCTCTGAAAAGGTTTTACGGGTTTTAAACCATTTAAAAATAATCTGGTATTTATAACAGGTAAATCAAACCTATTACCATTATGTGTAATTATAATATCAGCTTCATTCATAACAAGTAACAAAGACTTTAAAATTCTTTTATCGTTTTGGTTTTTAGCCTCTTCTGGGGTTACACAATC
>Ga0172382_10012719_pt1 | contig 10925 bp, 10 predicted proteins | sample Leawel138RmetaG_FD_122245 | JGI IMG/M metagenome (GOLD analysis project Ga0172382, IMG submission 122245) | Leachate microbial communities from a municipal landfill in Southern Ontario, Canada - Leachate well 138R metaG | ecosystem: Engineered > Solid waste > Landfill > Unclassified | place...
ACCAGCCCATGGCCTTGCGGGCGGCAGCAATCTCATCTGCGCCCAACGGTGCGCCGTGTACTTTTTCGGTGCCTGCCTTGGTGGGCGCGCCTTTTCCGATGATGGTGTGGCAACAAATCAGGGTGGGACCACGGCCTGCAGCCCCATGGGCACGTGCCTGGTTGATGGCGGCATCCAATGCATTGCTGTCGTGGCCATCCACACCGCGCAGGACGTTCCAGCCGTAGGCCTCGAAGCGGGCCGGGGTGTCGTCGGCAAACCAGTTCTTGACTTCACCGTCGATGGAAATGCCGTTGTCATCGTAGAACACGATGAGACGCGACAGGCCCAGCGTACCGGCCAGGGAGCAGGCCTCGTGCGAAATGCCTTCCATCAGGCAGCCGTCGCCCACAAAGGCATAGGTGTAGTGATCGACAACGTCGTGACCGTCGCGGTTGAACTCTTTGGCCAGCAAAGCCTCGGCCAGTGCCATACCGACGGCATTGCTGACACCCTGGCCCAGTGGGCCTGTGGTGGTTTCAACCCCCGCCGTAATACCGACTTCGGGGTGACCCGGCGTACGCGAGTGCAACTGGCGGAAATTGCGCAACTCATCGATGGGCAGATCGTAGCCACTGAGGTGCAGCAAGGCGTAAATGAGCATCGAACCATGGCCATTGGACAACACGAACCGGTCGCGGTTGGCCCAGGCCGGATCGGCAGGATTGTGGCGCAGATGGCGTGTCCAGAGGGCTTCGGCAATGTCGGCCATACCCATCGGGGCGCCGGGGTGACCGGACTTGGCTTGCTGGACTGCATCCATTGCCAGGGCGCGGACGGCGTTGGCCAGGGATGAATCTTGGGTGGGCGATTGGCTCATTTAACACTCGCAAAACGTGGGCGGGCCCGCAAACTAGGGCAAACCCCGATAAAGAAGGATTGCAAAGCCCGGCATTTTAACACCCCGGTAAGAATTAACCCGTTACATCCAAACCTAATACACTGCTTGATTCATGCCCGCCGCCGTGTAAAACCACGCTCTGCGCCGCTACCCGATCACCTCGAAACCGTTGTCAACACTATGTCTTCGCCACGTTTTTACTGTCCATCTCCCCTCTCGGCAAATCAGACTCTGCCGTTACCTGACGCGCTGACCCATCATGCCGTTCGCGTATTGCGGCTGAAAAACAACACCCCGATCGTACTTTTCGATGGATCAGGGGGACAGTACGACACTATTCTGGAAATTGACGGCAAACAGGCCTGCGCTCGTCTGGGCGAAAAGAATCCGGTTGAGCGCGAACTGCCCGGCACGCTTACCCTGGTTCAAGGGCTGGCCTCGGGCGACAAGATGGACTGGATCATTGAAAAGGCGGTAGAGCTGGGGGTGCACCGCATTGTGCCAATTGCCGCACGACGCAGCGTTTTGCAGCTTTCGGGGCCGCGTCTTGAAAAGCGATTGCAGCACTGGGAAAAAATCGTGAAATCGGCCAGCGAGCAATGTGGACGCAACCGTCTGGCACAGATTAATACGCCGGTGTCGCTGGCAGAATTTTTGAATCAGGGCACACCTGATACCAAGGCACTGCTGTGCCACCCCGAGGCCAACCTGAGCCTGGCCCAGGCCATTTCAGGCACCACCTGCCAAAACCTCACGATTTTGATCGGCCCTGAAGGCGGCTGGTCGGACGACGAACTGGCAATAGCAGAAAAAAAAGGGGCCACCCGCATCACTTTCGGTTCGCGCGTATTACGTACAGAAACCGCCGGCGTTGCAATGGTGGCAGCCATCAGTGCGCTGAAGCGCTGGAACTGACCGGTTAACTGCCTGAGTATGGCATCGGGGCTACACCTGGTTCAGGGTCGGGATGCTTGCCGGCGTGCTCGATGGCAAATACAAAGACACGACCATTGTTGGCCGCGTAATCGACAACATCACGACAAACGGCTTCGATGGCCGTGGCATCTTCAGCCAAAGCCGGGTCGCCTGAATGCAGGTTGTGGAACCACAGACATACGCCGACTTTCTGGTCAATTACCGTGTCACACAGGCAGTCGTACAGCGCGTCAAGGTTACCGCCAAAAAACTCGGGAAAATCAACAGCCTTGACGACGGCCCGAAGCACGGCAGAGCGGCTGCGGGCCCGGTCGCACTCAACAACATGACAGGCCAGACCCAAGGCCTGGGCCTGCTCGGCGAGGTCATCACGGGTGACTGACGCTGTATCAAGCTGCCCCCCTTTTTTCAGCTGTAGTTCAAACGCGGTTTGAGTCATTAGAGCGCCTCTGGAAAATTGACCTATCGCATTAACGGCCAAGCTCTTTGGTATTGGCGTCAACGACAGTCATGGCTGTCATGTTGACGATACGCCGTACCGTGGAACTGGACGTAAGAATGTGGACCGGCGCATTGGCACCCAACAAAAACGGCCCGATCGCCACATTGCCACCAGCTGCGGTTTTGAGCAAGTTATAGGCGATATTTCCCGAGTCAACGTTGGGGCAGATCAACAGATTGGCAGCCCCCTTGAGCGTTGTGGAAGGCAAAATGCGCTCGCGCAACGATTCGTCAAGTGCGCAGTCACCATGCATTTCACCGTCAACCTCAAGTTCGGGATTGCGCTCGCGCACGATATCGAGGGCCTGACGCATTTTTGAACCTGATGCCGAGCTTCCGGTACCGAAATTCGAACGTGACAGCAACGCTACCTTGGGCTCGGTATTGACGCGGCGCATTTCTTCGGCGGCCATCAGGGTGATTTCTGCCACTTGTTCAGCGGTAGGATCATCGTTGACGTGGGTGTCGGCAAGGGCGACCGTACGTTCAGACAGCAACAAAATGTTCATGGCCGCGTAGGTATTGACGCCGGGAGCCTTGCCGATAACTTCGTCGATAAAGCGCAGATGGTCGGCATACGACCCCACCGTACCGCAAATAAGGCCATCGGCATCGCCCATGCGAACCATCATGGCACCAATCAGCGTCAAACGGCGACGCATCTCGACACGCGCCATTTCTTTGCTGATGCCACGACGGCACATCAGTTCCCAATAGGTTGTCCAGTAATTATGAAAGCGTTCGTCAAAGTCGGGATTGGTGACCTCGACATCGACTCCCAGCTTTAAACGCAGGTTAAAGCGCTTGATACGGGCTTCCAGAACCTCGGGACGCCCGACCAGAATCGGCCTGGCGATTTTTTCGTCGACAATGATCTGAACCGCGCGCAAAACACGCTCGTCTTCGCCCTCGGTGAACACAATACGGGCCTTGCCGCCATCGCGCACCATGGCCTTGGCTGCTGAAAACAGCGGTTTCATGAAACCGCCCGACCGGTACATGAACTGTTGCAGCTCTTCGGCGTAGGCGTCAAAATCTTCGATAGGCCGTGTGGCAACGCCATCGTCCATGGCCGCTTTGGCCACCGCCGGTGCAATACGCAGGATCAGGCGCGGATCAAACGGTTTGGGAATAAGGTATTCACGGCCGAACGAAACACCGTACGTACCGTAAGCAGCCGCGACCACATCGTTTTGTTCTTCCTGGGCCAGAGCCGCAATCGCATAGACCGCCGCCTTTTCCATGCCACGTGTAATGGTGGTGGCACCGACATCAAGGGCGCCACGGAAAATATACGGGAAGCACAGGACGTTGTTGACCTGGTTCGGGTAATCAGAACGCCCGGTGGCCATGACCACATCGTTGCGCACGGCATGGGCATCATCAGGCAGGATTTCGGGGTTGGGGTTGGCCAGGGCCAGAATGATGGGGTTGGGCGCCATGCGTGCCACCATGTCTGGCTTTAGCACGCCACCGGCAGAAAGTCCCAGAAAGACATCCGCATCGGCAATTACGTCGCCCAGCTTGCGTGCTTCTGTGTCTTGGGCGTAACGTTCTTTTTCGGGGTCCATAAGGACGGTGCGGCCCTTGTAGACCACACCTTCAATGTCGGATACCCATATATTCGAAACCGGCAAGCCCAGATCAACCATCAGTTCCAGGCAGGCCAATGCCGCAGCACCCGCCCCCGAAACCACCACCTTGACCTGGTCTACCTTCTTGCCAACCACACTGAGCGCGCCAATAAAGGCTGCGGCTACGCAAATTGCCGTACCGTGCTGGTCGTCGTGAAACACCGGAATACTCATGCGCTCGCGCAGATTGCGTTCTACGGTGAAACATTCGGGTGCCTTGATATCTTCAAGGTTGATACCGCCAAACGTTGGTTCCAGGCCGGCAATGATTTCCACCAGCTTGTCGGGATCAGACTCGTTGATTTCGATGTCGAAAACATCAATACCCGCAAACTTTTTGAACAGAACCGCCTTGCCTTCCATGACAGGCTTGGACGCAAGGGCACCAATGTTGCCAAGACCCAGAACCGCTGTACCGTTGGTGATGACCCCGACCAGATTACCGCGGCTTGTGTATCGGCGCGCATTTTGAGGGTTGGCCACAATTTCTTCGCAGGCAGCCGCGACGCCAGGCGAGTACGCCAGCATCAGGTCGCGCTGATTGGAAAGCTGCTTGGTCGGGGTGACGGCAATTTTCCCGGGGCGTCCCTTCTCGTGATAGTCAAGGGCGGCTTTGCGGAGGTTTTCTTCCATGATAGATCTTTACCCGAATGAACGAACAACAGAGGGTAATCATTCTAGCCCCGGATTCGCAACACGGGGCGCTTCAAACCGGATATTTACAGCCACCGACGGAAAAATCAGAGATCCTGACCCGGGTGGGGAAAAACGCCGCCCGGATCAAACAGACCCTTCACCTGCAGATCAATACCCTGCGCCGTATACCAGAGATCATCAGGCTGACCAGCCTGCTGCCCCCACCCCTGCAATACGGGGGGCGTTACCGGCTCTGGCACAGACTCGAACACCATCCAGTCAACCCAGGCCAGGTCACCGCCATGGCCCAACAACAGATGCGAAAGATTGATCACTCGGCCGGTTGCTGGCATCAGGGCATCAAGACGATAACGGCCTGGCCAATACCCGGCATTCGCACAGTCGCGCGCAGGCACATCGGCAGCCAACCTGAACAGGCCGGGTACCAGATTTTGCAACGTGAGGCTGTCAAGTGGCTTGCGGTTCCCGGGGCCAAACGCACCCAGAACACCGGTTGAACCATCGGCCAACACTACCGAGGCCAGCATCAACCCCGAACGCCAGGTCTGACCGGTTGGCCAGTTCATGAGGGTTCGATCGGCCACGCAGGCCGCCACGCTAAGGTAACCGGGGAAATCATCGAACTGTCGCACGCCGGCCTGCTGCAGCTCACCGACCAGACAACCCGGTTGCACAAACCAGAGGTGCGGGGCATCGGGCAAGGCCTGGCATTGCGCCTGGCCTTGCCGCGGATCAACGCGCAGCACTGACTGCCCGACCGGAAATGACGCATAGTCAAGGCCATCAAGCTGCAGCACGACCCCATGCAAGGCACACAGTTCAAGGGCATGACGGACATCGGCGGGGCCACCCGCAGACAAGCGCCCTCGGCCGCAACCATCGTATTCGCCATCGTCGTGAAACGTACCGGAGATTACGCGCTGCAGGCTCTGGCTGAACTGCCCCCATGCCGTTTGGGCTGTACGCCGCCCGGTAAAGAAGGCGCGACGGGACGTTGAGACCATGACAGATTTCCTTTGTACCGCGTTATGAGATTTAATAACGACTTGATTGACCCATGCGCTGCCGGGCAGCGCCCACCACAGAGATTCACCATGCCCACACTGGCCCAGCGATGCAACGCGGTTTTGCCATTCTATGCCGTCGAATTATTCAAACAAGCCAACGCACTAAACGCCCAGGGGCATGATGTCATCAGCCTGGGAATCGGCGAACCGGACTTTACCGCACCTGCCCCGGTTGTGGAAACACTGAATCGCGCATCAGCGGCTGGCCTGTCGGCCTACACACCCCCGTTGGGCCTGCCGGCCCTGCGCGAGACAATTGCCGCCTTTTACACCGAACAGTTCAACGCCCGCGTTGACCCCGCGCGTGTCGTGGTAACCGCAGGGGCATCCGGTGCACTGTTGCTCGCCACCCTGGCCCTGATTAACCCCGGCGACGAAGTATTGTTGCCTGACCCCTCATACCCGGCCAACCAGAATTTCGTCATCGCTGCCGGCGGCGTACCGAAGCTGATCCCGTCAACACCCGAGAAACGCTTTCAACTGTCAGCCGAAGATGTGCGCACGCACTGGGGCCCGACAACGCGCGGCGTTCTGGTGGCATCGCCCAGCAACCCGACCGGCACCCGGATTTCGTCTGAAGAACTGACTGCACTGGTTGCCGAGGTGCGCAAACGCGATGGTTTCATCATCATGGATGAAATTTACCTGGGCCTGTACTACGGCGAAAAACCACAAAGCGCACTGGCCATCGATGACGACATTATCATCATCAACAGTTTCTCGAAGTATTTTCACATGACAGGCTGGCGACTGGGCTGGATGATCGCCCCGGCCAGCATGATCCCGGCACTCGATAAACTGGCCGCCAACCTGACCATCTGCGCCCCCAGCCTGGCCCAGCACGCCGCCCTGGCCTGCTTTGAACCCGATGTACTGCACGTCTACGAAAACCGGCGGCAATCGTTCGAGCAGCGCCTGAACTACCTGTTACCCCAGCTTGAAAAGCTGGGCCTTGACGTACCGGTCAAGCCTGACGGAGCGTTCTATGTGTACGCTGACATCCGGCGGCACAGCAATGACAGCGACGCATTTTCACAGCAACTTTTGCACGAAGCCCATGTCGCCGCAGTGCCTGGCCGCGACTTTGGCCCCCACCACGCAAAACACATGTTGCGTTTCTCGTACACCCTGGGCCTTGACCGGCTGGAAGAAGCCGTTCAACGCATGGCCCGGTTTATCGGAAGCTGACCCGCCGTCATTTCTGAGGGTGCGGTTCGGGCGCCCCGCGCCGCAAACGCCCCCGAAAACCCTGCTAGCGAATAGGTATACCTGATGCCAGCGCAATGCGCCGGCGCTCGGCCAGCACCTTGGCCCCATAGCCACCATCGCCCGGGCCGGTGGCGCCAACGTAACAGGCCAGACCACCCGGCACCGAACCTCGCCGCTTGATGCAGTCGCGCAAAATACGCGAACCAACCTGAATGTTGGCCAGCGGGTTCAACGCCGCATCGGGGCCATCGGCAAACTGTTCAAATTTGTCTTTATGAACCCGGGTCATGACCTGCATCAGACCCTGCGCCCCAACCGAGCTTTCGGCAAACGGGTTGTAACGCGACTCAATGGCAATAACCGCCAGAATCAACTGCGGATCAAGGTCAAATTCTTTGGCGACACGAAATACATTCTGAATCAATACGCCGGCTGCCTTGTGGGCAATGCGATACTTGCGTGCGATATAGCTGCGCAGTGCCTGGCTTTGCGCACGGCTGACACCTGGTACGGCAAAGGTATCGGTACCCGCCAGCACCTGCGAAAATGACTGATCACCAACGCCCGGGGGCTCGGGCACTTCAGACGCAGAGGTTTCCCCGCCGGGAAGCAAATGGTCTGTGGAAAACAACCGCCCGCCCGCCAGCAGATCATCTTGCAACACGGCCGGCTTGAGACTGGCCAGCAACGCCGTATGAACTTCACGGGTTTGCTCACGCAAGGCTGGAACCGTAACACTGAGCGCGAATGTCACCAGTGCCGCAAGACCCAGATATACGGCGCACACATGCACCAGCTCGCTGAGCTGATGACGTAAACTGCGAAAAGCACGGCCAAGCGCCGCGCCCGAACCGATCTGCATTATGGGCCTTGCCTGGAGAGTCTTTTGAAATATCGTGACTTACGCGACTTTATAACGCAACTCGAAGCCATTGGCGAACTCAAGCGTATCAAACCGGCGGTTTCGACACGGCTTGAAATGACCGATCTTAGCGACCGCGTTCTGAAAAAACAGGGTCCGGCACTGCTGTTTGAAAATGCCACACACAATAATGCGCCGGCAAAAATGCCGGTACTGACCAACCTGTTTGGCACACCGCGGCGGGTGGCCCTTGGCATGGGCGCAGAAGACGTCAGTGCCCTGCGCGATATCGGGGAACTGCTGGCATCATTGCGCGAGCCCGAAGCACCCAAAGGGTTGCGCGACGCCATTGCCAAAGTATCGATGCTGAAATCGGCGCTCTGGGACATGAGCCCTAAAAACATCAAAAGCGCCCCTTGCCACGACATTGTTCTTGAAGGCCACGACGTCGACCTGAACAACATCCCGTTGCAGCACTGCTGGCCAGGCGATATTGCCCCCCTGCTGACCTGGGGGCTGGTTATTACACGCGGCCCCAATGCAAAACGCCAGAACCTGGGCATTTACCGCCAGCAGCTTATCGGGCGCAACAAGCTGATCATGCGCTGGCTGTCGCACCGTGGCGGTGCGCTTGATTTCCGCGACCATGCCCTGGCCAACCCTGGCAAACCATTCCCGATTGCCGTGGCTCTGGGTTGCGACCCGGCTACCATTCTGGGGGCTGTTACCCCGGTGCCCGACAGCCTGTCTGAATACCAGTTTGCAGGCTTGCTGCGCGGTTCGCGCACTGAACTGACCAAAGCCATCGGCAGTGATTTATCGGTACCGGCCTATGCTGAAATTGTCCTGGAAGGACATATTCTGCCGGCCAACCACCCCGACGCGACCCCCCTGAACGTCCCCGAAGGTGTGGCGCCACCCAAATCAAACACCTACGAAATGGCGCTTGAAGGGCCGTATGGCGACCACACCGGTTACTACAATGAGCAAGACTGGTTCCCGGTATTCACCGTTGAGCGCATCACCATGCGACGCAACCCGGTTTACCACAGCACCTATACGGGCAAACCCCCCGACGAACCGGCGGTACTGGGCGTTGCCCTGAACGAAGTGTTCGTTCCATTACTAAAACGCCAACTACCCGAAATTGTTGATTTTTACCTGCCTCCCGAAGGGTGCAGCTACCGTCTGGCCGTCGTTTCAATACGCAAGCAATACCCTGGCCACGCCAAACGGGTCATGTTCGGGCTCTGGAGCGTATTGCGACAGTTCATGTACACCAAGTTCATTATTGTGGTCGACGACGACATCGACACACGCAACTGGCAGGAAGTGGTCTGGGCCATGACAACCCGGATGGACCCGGTACGCGATACGGTTCTGGTAGAAAACACCCCGATCGACTACCTTGATTTTGCTTCGCCAGTATCAGGCCTGGGCGGAAAAATGGGGCTGGATGCCACCAACAAGTGGGACGGTGAAACCCAGCGTGAATGGGGCACCCCCATTGCCATGGATGCCGATGTGCGCAAACGCGTTGATGCGCTGTGGGAAACCCTGGGCCTATGAGTTGTTAGCGCTTTTTTTGGGGCGGGCCAGCTTCAGGGCTTGCCAGCCCAGCGCAACCCCCACCACCACACGCAACAAACGCCGGCTTGAACGCCCACGACCCGACGCTGAAAAAAGGCCACTGAGGGCAGACAATAAAAACGGGTAGCGCGCCAGCAAGCCGGCGCCTTGCACCAGCACACCGGACGTGCTGCCTTCAGCCAGACTTGCGGGCAGCATGCCCCTGACCAGATTGCCCGGTTTCAGGTCGTCTGAAAGCTGGGCGGAATATTTGCGCAGATTCTGACGCTCTATGGCCGCCCTGGCGCGCAGCAGTTCGATGCGCAATTCGCGGGCCTGCATGCGTGACATTTTGCCAGCCATCAGACAGACCTCGTTTCTGAAGCAGCGTTATGTTCAGGGCGCGAAGCCCCGGCAGGAGCACGCGCGCAATCTAGCAACGCGGCGTCACGGCGTAATTCGTCAAGGGTGGCCGAAAACGGTGGCGGGTCGTTGACCAGGGCCCGCCGCACGGCCCAGAACAAGGCGCCGCCAAAAAACGCATAAACCAGCGCCAGCATGGCCAACGCCAGAAAACGGTGCTCGGTGGGCCAGAAGTAAAGCGCCACCATCAGTGTAAAAACAAAGACCGCCAGCAAAAGGCACACCAGCGCACCAAACGCCATGACCAGCAGGCGTACCATACGCGAGCGCTGTTCAGCCGCCTCGAGGGAAAAGAGCTCGAGGCGCGTACGAACCACCGACAATGCGGTGGCGCCAAGATCGCTGACTGACTGGCCCAAAGCCATGCGTTGACCCGCCTGCCTAACGACGACTGATGAGAATGCCAACCAGCAGGCCCGTCAGGCCGGCCAGGCCAATGGCCTGCCACGGTTTGTCGTGGACATATTCGTCAGTGACACGCGCTGCGCGACGGCCTTTTTCGAGCATGGCATCTTGGGTGTCGTACAGCGCCAGGCGTGTACGACGTAAGGAGTCAAGAGCGCGCTCGCGCATTTGCACAGCCTTATCGCCGGTAAGGTCAGCCGCTTCACGCAGCAATCGCTCGGCATCATCAAGGCTTTCCTTGATGCCATCGATAAACTCTTCTTCTTGAGCCTTTAAATCTTTGTCAGCCATGGAAATCTCCTTTGAGCTGTTGAATGGTTCGCCCCCATACTACAGTAATAGCGGGCCAGACAAAATACTAATCCTCTTTCTGTCGGGTACCGAAAATCCGGTCCCCGGCATCACCCAGGCCGGGAATAATGTACCCGTCTTCATTCAGGTGGCTGTCGATCGATGCCGTGTAAATATGCACATCAGGGTGGGCCGATTCAACCGCCTGAATGCCTTCAGGCGCCGCTACCAGCACCAGCGCACGAATATTGATGGCGCCGGCCTTCTTGAGCATGTCGATGGTGGCAACCATTGACCCGCCGGTGGCCAGCATGGGGTCGACAATCAGGGCCAGGCGCTGCTCAAGGGAACCTGCCAGGCGTTCAAGGTAAGTCTGTGCCTCAAGGGTTTCTTCGTTGCGCGCAATACCAACCGCACTGACCTTGGCACCGGGCACCAGGGTCAGCACCCCGTCAAGCATGCCAATACCCGCCCGCAGAATAGGCACTACA
>Ga0172382_10012720_pt1 | contig 10924 bp, 10 predicted proteins | sample Leawel138RmetaG_FD_122245 | JGI IMG/M metagenome (GOLD analysis project Ga0172382, IMG submission 122245) | Leachate microbial communities from a municipal landfill in Southern Ontario, Canada - Leachate well 138R metaG | ecosystem: Engineered > Solid waste > Landfill > Unclassified | place...
CAATTGGGGCTTAAGTCCAGAATTTGGGAAAATACATAAAGCCCTAATACAAGCAGTTAGTAAGTGAGGCGTCTTGATGGAAACAACAATACAATTCTCAACTTCGCTAGATGCTAAACGATGGCTGGAAAGTCAAACGGTCGCCGTATTAACCCCTGTAAATGCTCAAGCCAAAAAGCTACGAGACGATATGAACCTTCAAGTGCAGGCGATAATGGAAGTCAGTAAATCTTTACTCGATGCCAGCACAAAAGAAATCGAAAAACGTAACATGAAAGTCTACAATCGTGCGCGAGCATTAAACAAGCTTGCACGCCTCTTTATAGATCGCTTCAAAAAATTGACCGCTCCAGAACATGTTACCTATGACTCCATAAACAAATATGTGCAGGAAATTCAACGAGTTTTCTTAGTAACAGAAATAGACCTCAAAAACTGGTTCCCAAGAATCTCACCTTTCTTCATAATGGATCGGCGAAAATTTCTTGCAACCTACGAAAAAGCTAAACAAACATACACTTACCTAAACGATTACGTCACCAAAGAATATGTTAAAGCTAAAACACTCGAAGAAGCACTACAACAGTTAAACGACTTACAAGGAATAGAAAAACACCTCTTAACTATCCAAGAAGATAAAGACAATATAAAAAACGAACGAATTCCCATTGAACAAGAAATTGCCGATTTAGAAGAAAAAATTTACGCGTTGCAAAATAAAGGTCCAATTGACAAATTAAAACTAATTAATATAGAAATCGAAAACCTAAACAATGAACTAAAAAATACTTTGCGGCATCTACAAAAACCATTTATCAAGATGCAAGCGCTAGCAATTTCTGGTGGAGGCGGCGGCATAACCCCTGATGAACTTGCTAAAGTAAATCAATATATAGATAATCCCTTCGAGGCATTGGCTCAAGAGCAGAATGGTTATCCACTCCTAAAAGAGGTTCTCCTAAAACTTGAAAGTTTGATAGCTAAAGATAAGTTAAAACTTAAACCTGATAAAGCACGAAAAGCTGAACAAACCACTAAGGAAATCCTTCAAAACGATTCACTAGCTAATCAACAGGAGCGTTTTAAAGAATTAGCTCAAACTCGTGATGACCTCTTATCATCCGCTAAGCTTGATGAAGTTAACCGTAACCTTGCACAGTATCAAGAACAAATTATCCAGCTTAAAGCTCGAAAAACCAGTGTGGAAACTCACGAATCTGTTAAAGCAAACACGTATCAAGAAACTGTCGACAAAATAAGTAACCTTAAACGTATTGTTGAAAAAAATATCGCTGCTGCTCTTGACAAAAGTATACAGATCGCATAATTCTTTTTAACAAAATTTTTTTACATATTGAAGTCACCTGGTTGTTCAGTTGGGATGACTAACTGTGTTAAGTACGACTACTTTTGATAACATAGCTACGGAGTTGTATTGCGGTCTATTTGAGGCTTTTTTATAACTTTCACATCAAGCAATCGTTTCCATACTAGACATAGATCCATCCAAAGGAACAAAAACTGAAATAAAGGATAACTATACATTGGAGTTTTCCAAAAAGAATTAATCCGATAACTAACCAAGTATTAATGTTGATTATTATGTATTCTAAATGTCCAAGTTGTCGTTCGGACACATACAAATTCTCAACAGAGGTCTATATCTGCAAGGATCCAAACTGTCGACACGTAGATACTCGATTACTAAATAAGATGCTTCATGAAATCGGCTTAGATGAGGCAGTAATAAAGAAAGTAGAAGCGAGTCTGTTGGCAAATGTAGTATAGCTACTGTTTCTTCACGAGTTTCGTATCAATTAAAGTTTGAAACTGTAGTTCAAACGCGGCAGCCGGATTTTCAAGCTTCCATGCTTCCAATACAGCAGGGTGTACTTCACCGACCAAGCCTACCTCTGTGTCGTCGACAAAGATTTTACCTACTCTTCCCTCCAGAAAGCTTGGATGCATTGTTTCTTTTATTTGCCATTCTACGCCGAAATTAGTCATAAACGAGTCTAAAGTGGATTTAATTTCACTAAAGTCTGCGCTTGGGTGAGTGGTGCTTGCTGCAAGCCAATTCTCATCTCTGGTTCTGGTTTCTTTGGTTTCGTCTGGTATGGTAACTTTGCCTAGGTCAAAGATTTTCTGGGGGAATTCAACTGATTGGTTGGCACTGAGGAATTCTATCAAGCCAGGTAATAGCTGGTTTCGTAGGCAAGTCATGGTTATCACTTTTGGGTTGGTTACTTCTATTAGTTTAGTCGGTTGTGTTTTCATTTTTTGGAAGAGTGTTTCGTGGTTGGTTAGTGTCGTGTTGAGGATTTCTTGGTAGCCTAAACCCACCATAAGGTCGCGGGCGATGCTGATTAGTTGTTGGTCAGGGCTTGCTTTACCGGAGGTTGGGAGTTCGCGCCATCGAGGTTTGATGTTGTTGTAACCGTATGCGATGGCAACGTCTTCGATGATATCAACTTGATGCATTATATCAACGCGGTAACATGGAACCAAGACTGTCAGATGATCCTTAGTAGCCTTTTCAACGTCTAAGCCAGCAATACCCAATAGGTCAGTAACCTCTGTCGCTGATAGTTGCAATCCCAAGAGTTTGTTAGTTTCTCCTACGCTAAGGTTAAAACGTCTGTCGTTAAAGTTGGGTGTAATTACAGTTTTTTCTGTATATTGACCGTCAGTAGAGTAGTGGATTGCTGTGTTGTAAGCTTTCCCTCCGCGGTCGATTAATGCTAATGTTACTATGTTTAGTGTATCTAGCACTGTTTTGTGTAAGGTTCCTGTAACTTCTACCAAGAGGTTGCGTGATTTCTCAGTGATTTTGCCCAAGTCATTAGAGTTAATAATGGGTGGGAATGAGAGAACATTACCTTCACAGTCAATGAGAAGTGGGTATATGGAATTCTTCTTTACGATGTAACCGTATTCTTGACCTTTTGGGTGACACTCTAATATTTCATCAAGCGGCATTTTTTCGGTGAATCCCAATGGTACAAAGCTCACATCTGATGGTTTTACTGCTGTATAGAGAATTGGTGGCTTGATTAAGTCAAGATTGTATATGCCGGTACTGGTTTTCTGTCTGTTTCTGCCGTTGGTCTGGTCTAGTTTTTCTTGAAGATGCATAATACCTTTGATAGTGTCATCTGAGAGATGGATGTTTTTAATGATACTACAGCAGATGAAAGGGCGGATACAAAAAACTTTGGGATCAACATTAATGTTCACTGTGGATTTTTCAACTGAGTATGATTTAATGCCTTTTCCTTGTCCCAAATAGCCTCTTAGAGCTCGGCTTAAACCTTCGACGCTCCAGAGGTCAGGGCGGTTTGTATCTTTGAATTCGACAGTAACTACATTTTCTTTCTCGTCAAAGCCTTTGACTTCCGCCTTCACGTTAGCTAATATATCGTCTAGTTTTTCAATGTCTTTTTTTAATTCGATCTTTAAGAGGTTTTGTAATTCTGTGTATTTTATGTCGAGTGTGGGCATCTTAAGTCACCTGTTTTTTACGGAGCCAATCAAGGTCTTGGCTAAAAATCATCCTGATGTCGTTAATTCCTGAATGCATCATAAAAAGTCGGTCTATGCCCAGTCCCCATGCTATAACAGGGACTTTAACACCCAAGGGTTCAGTGACTTCAGGACGGAAAATACCTGAACCGCCGAATTCAATCCAGCCGTAGCCTTCTTTGTAAGCGCTGAGTTCTACGCTGGGTTCAGTGAATGGGAAATAATCTGGTTTGAAACGAACCTTCTCTGCACCTGCGATCTCCATTGCGAATTTGCCCAAAACTCCTAAAAGATCGCGTAGTGTCAGTGTTTCATCTATTATAATGCCTTCAATTTGGTTGAATTCGCTTAGGTGTGTACGATCAGTAATTTCAGGGCGGTAAACGCGAGCGATGGCAAAGTGACGGCTGGGTACACCATATCTGCTGCTCGCTAAGGTTCTAGCGCTTAGGCAGGTGCCTTGACTGCGAAGAATCAGCCTCTGGGCTACTTCAAGGCTGTACTTGGTACCCCATCCTGTGGAACCGGTGATCCAGCCATTTTCATGTGTCTGTTTAACTTGTTCAACAGCTCTGGCGTGTGTTTCCAGTGAACCGTATTTGGGGTCTTTTATGTAGAAGACATCTGTAGGCTCACGTGCAGGATGATCTTGTGGCTCGTTTAATGCATCAAAATTGAAGAAACTGGTTTCAACCTGTGTACCTATCATTTCCTGAAAGCCTAGTTGCACCAGTTTTGAGCGGACATCGTCAAGAAAGCTTAGGTATGGATGTTTTTTACCTGGCCATGTCTTTGCCACAGGGGCTTCTATATTGTATTTTTGGAATTTAGTTTGTCGCCATTTTCCAGTAATTATGATTTCAGGTGTGAGTTTAGATATTTCAGGGGTAGCAATCATAGCTTTGACTGCAGCTTTTTTTCCCTCTTCGTTAATTCTTAGCACCCGAGTAGTTTTAAGTTCGATAGTTACAAGTTTGCGCTTTTTAAGTTGTTCTGCTGCATCCTTTAACTCCTTACTAAGGTCATCAAGAGCTATCTGTTCTCTTTCTCGGAGATACTTAAGTAAGGTTTCGTCACAACCCTCGACTGGTATCTTGTCTTGTAGTATAGTTAAGGTATTGTTTTTTGAATCGTAGGCTGCCCATTTCTTGCGAATTATCCATCCTTGAGCAATCTGTACAAACTGCCGCTCTAGGTTAGCTTGCCGAGCGGCTTTGTCCAAGTTTGTAGTACCGCCCAATCCAATAACGGCTTGAATGAGTTTTCGCTCTGGCAGAACGGTTTTTGCGTAGGATTGGCCTTCAGTTGTAAGTTTAATTATGTTACGTGTTGCAGCCTGTATGGTTAGGAAGTTTTTTTCTTGTAGGGAAAGTGCGGAACGCATAACAGCTGCATCGGAAAAACCGCATGATTCCACGAGTTTTTCTACACTGGCGCTACCGCCGATTGTGTCTAATGCAGAGAGAAGCTGTTTTTCCTGCAGTCTGAGTTCGACCATACACATGCAACCATTGATTAGCTATGTTAAACAGTAGTTCTTGTGTCATAGTTAAAAAGTATACTGATTTAGGCTTCAACTTCTGGGTTGTCTAAGGCGTCGATAAGTAAAATTTAAGGGTGGTAGACTTTTCAGTTGAGACTTAGCTATCCTCCTGCTTTGGTTTAAATACAAGGAAGTTTTAGCGCAATTCGTATTCGTCGTGTTCTTTACATATAGTGACCGTAAGGTTTCTAAACTGACTTTAAGCGGTTCATTGTTAGTTTGCATGGTTCTAATACCTTCTATAAAGTTATGAACTTTGCCTACTATTTCGTTAATGTATATACTTGTGGTTCTGTCTGTTGGGTGCCCGATTCTATTTTGTGTACTTCTATTTCGACCACTCATAGTTCATCTCCAAAAAAGCATGATTGTACAGCGTGGCTGGCGGTTTAAAGGTGTGTGGCTGCAATTAACCATATACAAGCCGGTGGTGTTATACATGCAAGTTAAAATAGGGTGTATAATGGAAGCCAATCGGTATTTTTAGATGCCCTGTATAGCTTAACCTTCAATGTCTTAATATTTTCGCCACCATGTAAGCTTTCGAACATTCCCAGCAGTGTAGTCTCAATCAATTCATTAGGAAATTTTTTAAGTGGCAACTTTACACCGTTTACTTCAACTGTCAATTTATCATTTTATCTAACGGACAGCATTTATGTGGAGTTTTATCAGTAACGATGGCTTTGGCGAATTCATAGCAATTTACGTAGCCGCATTCACCTACAAGGTAACATTTTGCACAATCAGGTAGATTAGGAAGGATTGAGAAGGATTTCTTTTCTATCAGGTCCACAAGAGTTTCTATTTCCGTGGAATTGTTGATTATGGGAATCTTTAGCAATTTGACTCTCTGTATTTCTTGAGCCGAGTTGGTTATAATACCGGAGATTGCTATTGCTAATCCGTCGTTAAAAGATCCTGCTTCTTCAGCAGTTTTGGCAACAATAATTTTTGGTAAAACCTTCGCTTCATGAAATCCCTCTAAAATAACGAAATCCATGGTTACCAGATAAGGTGTGATTTCGTTTAAGCAAAGTTTCTTATTGATGAAAAGTACCGTTTGATTTCTTGGCGCTGCAACGACAATGTCTGCACCTGCCTCAGAATGTTTCCAAGTATCATGTGATATTCCGGGTTTGTCGATGGTGGTTGCATTGGGCATCTCCTTTATGGTAGCTACCTTATAGCCCTTCGTTTTTAATATGCGGATTAATTGTTGGGTTAATGTTGTTTTTCCACTATGTTTTCCGCCGACTATTGCAATGTAACGCGGCATATTGAGACAGGAAAAGGATACTTTGGATATTAAATTTTCCCTATAGTAAACGAATGGTTGTTTGGTGAGCGGTGTGGTTGGACCTAAAAAACCACATATACATCATCGAATATTCACCTTCATGGTGGTGTATGGGAATTGAAGGATTTACATCAAGAAGAACTTACCCGCCAACAAATTGAGCAGCAACGCCTTGAAGCTGCCATGAACCGCCAAGAACCCTTGAAGAAACGAGACGAACAACTCCAAGCCCTCGATAAGTGGCTGGATGATCAAGAAAAAACTTGAAATATTTTTGGTAGGTGTTTTCTATGGCGGATCCAATCAAGAGATTAAGGCATCAGATTGAGCGCAAAGAATCCAGAGAACACTATAGACGATTGCTTGAAGATCAACTTGTTGATATCACATACCGAGGTTATTTCGAAGACAGTTTGCGTAATAAGCGTATTAAACCGTAGGTAATTGTAAGATTTTGGTTACGGCGATATTTTCTGTGGGTTGTGAAATGTTTGCTTTATATATGCTAATTGTTCCCAGCGTAGCTTTTGCAATGTAGTCACATAAAAAAGTCAGGTTTGGGCTTGTGGTTTAATAGGTTATTTTTCTTCTGAAAATCCGGACAAGCCATTCTTCTATCTTCCGCGGCAAAACAGTAGTTGATTCATAGTAGTAGTGTGACAGCTGCAATGGTTGGTACAGAGAACAACGATAAGGCAGCAATTGTTCTATCCATTCCTAATACAAAGGTAGCTTCGGGTGCAATAGATAGGGCAAAGTCAAACGGTTAAATATCAAAAAACGACTTAAAAGGTGAGTATATCTTCGCCTTTGCTCGTGTTGTTTAAATATTAGTGTTTGAACTATGGATGTGCAAAAGAAGGAATATCTTAGATATGGGTTCCAAGTCTCCAAGAGGCGAATTCGCCGCAAGGCAATTAGCCAAGAAACGTAAAAACTTCCGTTGGCACGATAGGTACTTTAACAGACGCATGTTGATGCTCGACGAAAAAGTAGACCCAATGCAGGGTGCACCACAAGCAAGAGGTATAGTTTTAGAAAAAGTAGGGGTCGAGTCAAAACAACCCAACAGCGCCATCCGCAAATGTGTTAGAACACAGCTAATAAAGAACGGTCGTACAATCAGCGCATTTCTCCCCGGAGACGGCGCCTTAAACGTCGTCGACGAACACGATGAAGTAGTCGTGGAGGGCATTGGAGGCACCCGAGGGGGCGCTATGGGAGACATTCCAGGTGTCAGATGGAAGGTTGTTATGGTTAACGGTGTTTCATTGAACGAACTTGTTTACGGACGGAAACAAAAACCAGCAAGGTAAATTGATTATGTCACAAACTGCTCAATCCCAAGAAATCATGCTCTTCCAGAAATGGAGTTTCAAAGATGTCGCTGTCAAAGACATAGGCTTACAACGCTATCTTAACTTAACACCAATGGTTACACCCCATAGTATGGGGCGCCATGAACATCAAAGATTCCGTAAAAGCCGAGTAAACATCGTTGAACGGCTAATCAACGGATTAATGCGATCAGGCAAGAACGCAGGTAAAAAAGCTAAAGCAACAAACTTTGTCAAAGAAGCATTCGACATTATCAATATAAAGACCAGCAAAAACCCAATTGACGTCTTAGTAATGGCAATTGAAAATTGCGCCCCATGTGAAGATACTACACGTATCAGTTATGGTGGAGTTGTCTATCACCTTTCTGTCGATGTTGCACCTCAAAGACGAATTGATCTTGCAATACGCCACATTACTGAAGGTGCTCGTCAAGCATCGATCAACACACCTAAAAGCATCCAGGAATGTCTTTCAGACGAATTAGTGCTAGCTTCCAACAAAGACATTAAATCAGCCGGTTTCGCAAAACGCAACGAAATTGAACGCATTGCACAAAGCAGCAGATAAAACTTTCTTTTCTTCATTCTATAATTTCATATTGTTCTTTTTTTGTTTTTTAGCGAACATGAATTTCTACTACGTCGCCATCATCAAGCACAAAGTTTAATCCTACCTTTTTTGGACTAAATGGCAATCGCTTCGCCCAAACCATCGCAAACAAAAAGTTTGAGATAAATTCTTTATGGATATTCTGTGCTAATTCGTTTAATGTTGAACCTCGTCGAAGCGTAAAGGGGCGACCAGTGTTTGCTTTCGACCCTGGCTCTTTAGTGTAGACACGAATGATGCCCAAGGTTGAAATCATCGAATTGCCTAAGTCTTGGATACCTTGTTTTTTCTCGCAGGACATAGCAACTATTGGTATTTTGTCTTTTACGAATTTTTTAAGGTGCTTAAGATTATTTTCGCCGTCTTTGGCATCAATCTTGTTTGCTACGATTATCGTTGGTTTATATGTTGTAGTCTCAAAGACTGCGTCTTCTATATCGTCTAAGCTGACTTCGCCACTTATTCTTACAATCGCATCACTTATGCGTAACTCACGTAGTCGCTGCTCAACTTCGGTCATATTGGTGTCTAATAGTTTACCAACCAATATGATGCGCAGTGCTTTTCCAGTATGCCGTCGGTCAATCTCTACCTTGCCGTTTGGTTTGGTAACGAGTACGCGACTTTTTTCTAATTCGCGAATGAGTAACTCTAACTGAGCGACAGGGTCATGACTTAAGTCAACCATCAATAATACACCGTCTGAGTTACGGGCTACACCTAATGTCATGGGTCCCCAAGCACGACCGTCGCCACTGCCTTCCATAACCGCTGGTGTCTCTACCAATTGGAATTGTACATCGCCAAAATCCATGATTCCCGGTATTGGTTGGCGAGTTTGATATGGGATTTGTGATACAACTACTTGAGCGTTTGTTACGGCTTGCATTAAGCAACTTTTGCCTACGTTTGATATGCCTAATATTGCTATTTGGGCTGATCCTTCTTTTTCTACGAATAGTTTTGGTCCACCACTACTTTTGCCTGTTCCCTTTCGTTTCTTTTCTTCGAGGTCTTCGCGGATTACGGCGATTTTGCGTTTAATTTCACCTCTAAGTTTCATTGTACCTTTGTGTTGTGGAACAAATTTCAGGAATTCCTGCATTTTTTCCATTTTTTCGCGCGGGCTACGGGCTTTTTCTACTTCTTCCCATTTATCCATGGCTTCAGGTGGCAAGTTAGTTGGCATGATAAACTTCCTTAGTACATACGTGTATGGTCTTTATGACTATTTCTAAATTTTTGGGGTTTTAGCTGGTTTGGTTTAAGGGAAAAATATATAACTTAGATAAATCTATTAAAGTTAGTTTTACCTAAAATTAAGTGAGTGAACTTAACATGCAAAAACTGAGCACATTACAACCAGGCCAAACCGCCATCATAACCACTATGCAACAAAATGGACCCGTCAAACGTCGTCTCCTTGAAATGGGGCTAGTTCGCGGTTCAAAAATTAAAATCATCCGCCGGGCCCCACTAGGCGACCCCATAGAAATCGAAATCCGCGATTACAAACTTACACTCCGAAAAAAAGAAGCTGACACCATCACCGTGGAGACTCAACCATGATTACCCCTCTATGCACACTAACCTACGGTACCCAAGCAAAAATCAAAAAAATCAACGGTGGACTCAAACTCATCAAACGCCTAAATGAAATGGGTCTCACCATAGGTACAACCATAAAAGTCGTCAGCGACTCCTGTGGCGGTCCAGTTCTCATCGAAGTGCGCGACTCACGCCTAGCCATAGGTCGGGGAGTCTCGACAAAAATATATGTAGAGGAATAGCGTGCGCCAACCAAGTTACACAATAGCGCTCATTGGTAACCCTAACGTAGGAAAAAGTGTCATATTTAACAATCTTGTCCCTGGTGCACGTCAACATGTAGGAAACTGGCCCGGTAAAACAGTTGAGAAAAAAGAAGGTACCTTTACTCACTATAATACCTTACTTAAACTTGTTGACCTTCCGGGTACCTACAGCTTAACCGCTGCAGCCGAAGATGAAATGGTTTCACGTAACTATATCATACAAGAAAAACCTGGCCTCGTCGTAGATGTAATCGACGCTTCTAACCTCGAACGCAATCTCTACTTAACCACTCTACTGCTAGAACTCGACATCAATCTCCTCTTAGTCTTAAACATGACAGACATCGCCGAAGAAAAAGGCTATAAAATTAACGTCAAAGCACTATCCGAAAAACTTGGAGTGCCAATAATTACCACAATTGCTACAAAAGGCAAAGGCCTGGTTGAGCTCAAAGAAGCAATTCTAAAAGCTGCTCAATCACCAACCAAAAAAAGCAACTTAAACTATGGAAAAAAAATTGAGAGTATAATAGCATCAATAGTTGAACTTCTAAAAAAAGATTCTGAAATCGCAAAAAACTATCCACTACGATGGCTATCAATAAAAGCTCTCGAAAAAGACGAGCAAGTTCTCGACATAATCAGAGACAGCCATATTCGAGCGGAATTAATGGAAGGTTATTTCATGAATGCAAACAAAGTGTTAGGTGAAGACCCTGATATAGCTTTAGCTGATGCACGATACAAACAAATCAACAAAATAATAGAGCAAACTTTAGTGAGAGGGAAACGCAA
>Ga0172382_10012725_pt1 | contig 10922 bp, 8 predicted proteins | sample Leawel138RmetaG_FD_122245 | JGI IMG/M metagenome (GOLD analysis project Ga0172382, IMG submission 122245) | Leachate microbial communities from a municipal landfill in Southern Ontario, Canada - Leachate well 138R metaG | ecosystem: Engineered > Solid waste > Landfill > Unclassified | place...
GTCTACCGTATTCTATCTACTGTCTACCGTATTCCGACTACTGTCTACCGTATTCTGTCTACCGTCTACCGTCTACCCTTTCAACACTAAACACTAAACGTTAAGCACTCAACATTTATCAGGTTCCCGATCCGGAGAACATGATCACGATGGTGTTTAAAATGATCTTGAGGTCCAGTTTCAGGGACATGTTCTCGATATAATAGATATCGCAGTTGAATTTCTCGATCACCTCTTCCTGCGTCTGGGGATAAGGCACGGATATCTGCGCCCAGCCGGTGATGCCGGGTTTGACTTTCATGCGGTGGCGGTACAGCGGGATCTGTTTTTCCAGCTGTTCCGTCAGTTTGGGCATGTCCGGGCGCGGTCCGATCAGGCTCATATCGCCCTTCAGCACGTTGAGCATCTGCGGCACTTCATCGATCCGGTAACGCCGGATCAGTTTGCCGATCCGCGTGACCCGCTCGTCATCCTTGGTCGTCAGGATCACCTTCTCCCCCGGCTCGCCGACATCGTGCTTCATACTCCGGAACTTGATGATCCGGAAGGGTTTTCCGTAAAGTCCAAGACGCTCCTGGGTGTAAAAGACCGGTCCACGGGAATCCAGGATGATCAGCAGCGCCAGAAGGAGCCCAAAGGGCAGAAAGACCAGCAAAACCAGGACCGAGATCAATACATCGAAAAGGCGTTTGACCGCTTTTTCCCAGGGCTGCATAATGCCAGGATTGATATCGATCAGCGGAATGCCGTAGATCTGCTGGGTCCGCGCCAGGCCGGAAATAATATCGTACATATCCGGCAGGATCTTTATTCCTACCCGGGTTTCGGCGACTTTGTCGATCACTTCCAGCACCTTGTCGTGCTTATCGCTGCCGAAGGCCACCACCAGCTGCCGGACCTGATATTTTCTGATCAGTGAAGAGACGGATTCCAGGTCCCCCAGGACCGGAATGCCGTTATATTCTTCCCCGGTTTTCGCTTCGCCGTCCGTGGAAATGAATCCCAGCACTTTATAGCCCAGTGCCGGATATTTTTCGATCTTTTGCTGAATATCGTAGCCTTTGGGATTGCAGCCGACAATAAAGCTCGGCGTCAGGCCGATTCCCTTCATCAGCTGTTTATGCCGGACGGAAAGGATGATGCTGCGCAACAGGATCGTCATAAAAAGCTGCGCCAACCAATAAATGATGATAATGAGCCTGCCGAGGGAAAAGGGATTAAAAACATCAAAGGTGATGAGAAAAAGCAGGATCACGCCATAGCTGGTAGATTTAAAGACCTTGACGTTCTCATCGGTCCTGGACGGCGCTTCCGGAAGATGATAAAGTCCGAAATAAAAATAAAAGATCAGCCAGTACAGGTAAATGAACAGTGCGGGCAGCCAGAGGTCGCTGATATACAGTTCGATATCAACCGGAAAAAGCCCCGATCGGTATCTTAACCAGTACACGCCGAAAAAGGCGCTCATCGTAGAAAGAAAATCCGAAACGAACAACAGCGCTTTGTATCCTCTACTCATTTCATCCTCAATTTCTCATAAAAACGTACATGAAACATCAGCAAAAACCAAAAAACATTAATAGTGAAGGCGTATCTGGAGGGAGTAGTACGCCTGATTATTGCCATCGACATTCCGTAACTCGCACCCGGTCAGGAAGCTGATCTGATTCCGCCAGCGGTAATACCAGGAGAACGCCAGGCTATTGGTCCGCCGGATGAATTCGCCTGTCAGCCAGCCGGTGGCATCATCCAGTTCGCGTGCGCGTTCTTCATAATTTTGCTCGGGGTCTCCGCCGGACGGATACCATATTCCTCCTAATTCGATTTCATCCGCACCTTCCAGCAGACGTTTATATTGCAGCGAAAGACGATGCCGTCCCGTAAGATCCCAGTTAATGTCCGCCGTCAGGAGGCGGGTGTTGGGACCGTAAACAAAACCAAGACCTTTTCCGTGATGCGTATAGGAAGCAAAAGGATAGCGGTGCGCATAGGTCCACGGGTGCACAGCGGTCCATTCCACTCTCAGATCCATCGGCGCTTTGCGCGGGGCCCAGTACATTCCTGCCTGCACAGCGTATTTATTCGCCCACCAGTCTTCAAAGAAATGCGTCGGTGAAAATTCATCCAGAAAAAAGGTCCCGTATAATTTCAGTCCGTTTATCGGAAAGAGCTCCGCATCGATAGCGATCAGTTTGTTGTCTCTGTCCCCCAGCGCATGTTCGGAGGGCCATAAAAGAATGACCGGGACCAGGTATGTCGGTTCCGGGATCCGGTTTCCATAAACCAGCATTTCGCTGATACTCATATGGAGCAGGGAGCCGAATCTGCCTTCCGCTCTGTGCGCTACCAGGTATTTGGGCGTATAGTGGCGTCCTTCTTCCTCGCTCCAGGAAAAATCCGAAGTCATCAGGGAGCCATGCAGGAAGGTATATTTAAAATATTTGAATTCCTTTGTCCATTGCAGAGCACCGAATTCAATGGCATCCTGCGAAATGATCAGCGAATGCTTCCCGTTTCCCCAGTTCATGGGATAATGCGAAAGGCTCAGTGTCCCGAATTTTCCCGTCAAATTTGCATAGGCTCTTGAGCGGTCATAAGTAATTAAATGTTCATATTCGTAATCGTTATACCAGTATCCGGCGAATTCTTTTGCCGGCTCATTAAAACCGTCCCGTTTCAGCTGATAGAACAGAGCGCCGTCAATATACAGCGCCATATTTTCGCCGGCTTGCACGGCGATCTCTCCGGTATAATAATTCACGGCACGCAGTTTTTCGTTCTTGCCCTCGCCGCGTAATACCGTTCCGATATCCAGCCAAACGGTGTTTCCGTTATCTTCATAAATGTACATGTGCCGGCGCTCCTGACCCGGTCTATCGCTGAACAGGCCTTTCACTTCTCTGCCGATACCACCCTTTCGCAATATTCCGAAATAAGAGTCCAAGGTATCCGCTCCCTGAATTAACAAAGGATGTGGCAGTTCACTGAGCTCCCTGCGGTATTCGCTGAGATAATAGTCCAGCAGTTCCCGTTCGGCGTAAGGCAACTGGGTCTCCGCTTCTTTCGCTTTCAGCAGGGCCTTTACGATATCGTCACGGAGCATGGGGCGGATATCGTTCAGCAGATCCCGGTTAATACCGCGAGTTTCCAGGCGGTCCAGAAAACCGTACACCGGATCATCCGGCGGCACATAGAGCTGCATGGCGGCAGCGGCTGAAAAACATAAGAGCAAAATAACGAAGCTTCGTTTTAAGTTCCGTTTCTTCATTTAATTCTCTTGCTCCATTCCTTTATCTGCTCAAGCATTGCCTGTGCAATGCGCTTACGGTCATAATCTCCGGCCAGCTGCTGGCAACCCTTTTCGCATTGGGCATAAAATTCTTTATCCGTCAGCAATATATGTAATTTTTCCTTAAAATCATCGGCGTTTTCCGGTTCAAACGCCAGTCCGGCAGGATATCCCTCAACAATACTCTCCGCTTCCCCCTGCAGTCCCAGCAACAGCGGTTTGCCCATGGCCGCATATTCGAATATCTTTGACGGCAATGCACCCTGAAATAATTCGCTCTTCCGCAAATTCACGAGCCCGATATCCATGACGGAGAGGTAATCCGGGACCTCCTTTTTGCCGACGGCATCCAGGATACTGAGGTTTTCCAGTCTCAGGGATCTTTTCAAATTCAGCAGGTTTTCTTTCTCCGCACCTTCGCCGACCAGCAAAAAATGCAGATCCGGCTCGCTTAGATCTTTTGCGCAGTGCAGAATAAAATCAAGTTTATGCGACATGCCCATCGTGCCAAGATAGCCAACGATTTTTTTTCCTTCAAGTCCGAGCCATTTCAACAGTCCGCGGTTTTTTGCCTGCGGCCGGAAATTTTCCGGATTCGCGCCGTTGGTAAACAGGCGGATCTTGTTTTCGGGAACCCCTTTCCGCACAAGATTACCGAATATACCGCGGGTAACGCAAACAATACCCGCTGCATCGGCGTAGCATTCCTTTTCCTTTTTCTCCAGATAGCCGATCAGCGGACCGTCCTTCACCGCATCCAGGGTCCTGATGGATTCCGGCCAGATATCGCGGACCTCCATGATCCAGGGTTTTTGCAGAATCGCGGAAAGACGTTTTGCGGCCAGCGCCGTAAAAAACTGCGGAGAGGTTCCGATGATCATATCGCAATCCCGCTTCCGTCCCGCGCGGACTGCAGCAAAATAAAAGCTCAGATAATCCAGGCTGCGGCGTACGGTCCCTTTATTCGCCGCAATATAGGTCCGGACCCTGATCACACGGATGCCGTCCATGATCTCTTCGGTATATCGATTCCGGTAACCCTCAAAAACCTTTCCTTCGGGAAAATTCGGCGCACAGGTAATGACGGTGACTTCTTCACCCTTGCCGGCCCAGGCTTTGCAGTGCTCGTAGGTACGGGTCGCAGGCGCATTGCGTTCGGGCGGAAAATTATCTGTCAAAAATAGGATCTTCATTGGCCTGCCTTTTTATTATCCAGTTGCTTGAGATAAATTGCAAAGAGGGCCAGATTCAGCAGACTGCTGAGTCCGATGGATGTCACCGTGGCATAGGCGGCGCCGAAAACGCCGAAAAGCGGGATCAGCCAGAGGTTCAGAAGCAGGTTAACGATCAGCATGGCAAACGCAGAATACGAGTTCCAGGAGGCCTTTCCTACCGCCGCTAGCATATTGCCCAGCGGGACGCGGAACAGGAAGGTTGTAAAAACATTGATCATCAGAACATGGATCAGCGGCTTGGCTTCAGTGTATTCGGGACCGAAGACTCCGACGATCAGATCCGCGCCGGCATACCAGATACCCAGGACAAGAGCCGTGATCACGCCAAAGATCATCAGGTATTTTTTATAGTAGGCGATCAGGTATTTTTTCTGTTCGAAACGCTCGGCGATATAGACAAAATCGGTCTGCATGAACACTGAAGGGATAAAGATCAGACTGAAGGGGATCAGGGAAGCAGCCCGGTACACCGCCACTTCCGTGCTTTGCGCAATCAGGATACCGATCATGATGGTATCCAGCTGCCAGGCCATCTGCGAGGCGATGTTCCCCAATCCGGCGTATAGGCCGTATTTCGTATAATCCCACTTTTTCACCGGCAGGTCGCGGACCGGGGTAAACAATCCGTAGCGTTCCTTGTCCCGCCGCTTCAGCAGGAGCAGCAGCAGGGCCGTTATGGCCGGAGCTGTGACAAAACCGAGGGTGTAGCCCCGGCCGCCGCCGAGAAATACGCCCAGCAGGCTGAGTCCAAAGACCAGCAGGGAGTTGCCCAGCAAGGCGCCGGCATAAGCTTTATTCCGCTTTTTAATGCGCAACAAAGAAACCAGGGAATAAAAGAAATAGTACGCGATCACATAAAAAGAGAAAAGGCGCAGATACACAAGCGAACCCGGCAGGCGGGCGGAAAAAAGACCGGCGAAGAGCACGATGAGCGCCATCAGAACAAGCGAAGCGACAAATCCCCGCTGCAGGGTATGTGCAAAAAGCCGGATCCGGTCTTCATCCGTTTTTTGAATGGGTCCGAAATGCAACAGGGACAGGTACAGGCCCGCCCCGCTGAAGGGCACGATCAGCTGCGTAATGGAAAAGGCAAAGCTCAGGTTTCCGTAATCTTCCTTTGTAAGCAGGCGGATGATCAGGATGCCGAGAACAAACTGAACGATCCGTAAAAAGATCGTTGAAATAAAAATATGAAGCCCGCCGCGGTCCGAAAAAGATTTTATGGTTTCCTTTATTCGATTCATTTTGATTTTTCCGATAATATTGTCTGATATATATCAGCCATCCGACGCACGCATTGTGACCATTCGTAATGCTGTATTACATATTCACGCCCGGCTTTCCCCATTGCTGTTCTTAAGGAAGCGTCCCGCAAAAGTCGTTCAAAGGCATCCGCGGCGGCTTCGGGGTTCCTGCGCGGCACAACATACCCGGTGACGTTTGTCTGCACAACCTCGGGAAGTCCACCAGCGTCGGACACAACAACCGCTTTCTCACATGCTGCAGCCTCAATTACTGCGACTCCGAAACTCTCTTCCAGGGATAACGCCGCAAAAACATCGATAGCATTGTAAAATTCGGGCATATCTTCATGCTTCAGCTGTCCTGAAAATTCAACCTTTTCCCATACCCCCAGTTTGCGCGCCAAGTCTTTGAGTGACGCTTCCGCGGATCCCTTCCCGGCAATTACCAGGCACAGGTGTTCGCCGGGAAATCTTTGATGTAAAATGGCAAATGACCTGATCAGATCATCCACGGCATATTTCTCTTCAAGGGGTTTAGCGGTTCCAATAATGAAATTTTTACCATCCGGAAACATAAATTTAGATTCAGCCTTGCCTTTTCGGGAATAAAATCGGGTGACATCAACACCAAACGGTGTGACTTCCACCTGTTTTAAAGTATAACGTTGCGTTTCTTCGGCCATTACCCGGCTTGTTGAAAGAACTCTGTCTGCTGCGGAAAAATTCTTTTTTAAAATTTCTCTGTGCAGGCATGATCGTCGCGGAAAAACAAAAACATCATAACCCCAAACAGAAATTACACAGGGATGGAAACCGGTTCTTGCGGCAAGCGTTCCATAGCTTGACGCAAAATGGGCATGCAGGATATCCGGTTTAAATTCCCGAATTTTGTTGTTAAGTTCTTTTAAAACCACCAGATAATGCAGTTTATTTATTCCACCCCAAATGGTCTTATTCTTTGTACGGGAATGGACAGAATAGCTGAAGCGGTCTTCCGGCAAACCGTAATCCTCGGGATCAAAACGATTTAAGCTGAATAAATGTATGCAATAGCCGGCTTGCGCTAATGCTCTGATCCATTTTCTTGTATGTACGGATGCACCATCGGCAAGATACAATATGCGCGTCATGTTTCTTCCTTGCTTTCTTCTGGCAGATTAATTTGTCTGTTTTTATTGAGACGACCCAGCGCAACAAGCAAGCCTAAAAACAGCCAGAGCAGCGGTTCTTCAAAAAACCGCGCTTCTGCCTGTGAGCTGATAAAAATAATGAGTATGGCCGAAAAAATGACCAAGGCATAGGTTTTGAGTTTTGGATCTTTAACACGGTAATTCATAATAAACTGCCGATAAACAAAAAATAAAAAAAATGCAAAAACGGCAAATCCCACAAGACCCTGCTCTGCCAGAATTGTCAATATATAGGTATGTGAAAGCGTATCTCCATGAATGCCCCAGGGTAAAAAATCATAATAACTGCTGATTAATGTTTGTTGAAAACCTCCCGCACCGACACCCAGCAAAGGGTTGGATATAAACATCAGTGCGGCCCCCAGCAATAATCCGCTCCTTTGCCCGATATCATATAACTCAAGTCCGCGTTCCCGTATAGCCATCAATTGTATAAAAACGGGAATGGAAATTGCCATTATGACAAGAAGCGCGGTGATAAGGAATATACGTTTTCGCCCCTTTACGAAAAACACCATAAACAAAATCATTAAAAAAAACAGCACCAATCCCTGGCGCGATACTGTCAGCAACAGCGTTATACCGCAGATCAACATCATGATATCAAGGTGCTGCGCTTTGAATATACTGATGTTTTTCAGCTTGAAAATGATCATGGACGTCAGCACGATCACAAGAAAACGCGCAAAAATATTCGGATCCAGAAAAGTCGCGGAAGCACGTCTTCCGTTATCATACCAGAGATAGTAATCGAACAGATATTCGAATATTCCTTCTAGTGCAAGGAGAAAAACGACAAGGATCAACACTTTGAATATGAGTGTGAAATCTTCTTCTTTGCGAATAAAGCTGATCGTCATGGTAAAAAACAAAAAATAGATGACATACCGCAGGGTTTCGGTCAAACCTTTTGAGACATCGGGACTGATGAGCAGAGACGACAATAAATAATAACCGATAAAAATTGCCAAAACATAAGTGATTTTATGCCGGACAAAGGGTACCAAAGATTTTAAATCACTCAAAAACCAAAGAATAAATGAATAGATCATAAATAAACGGGCAAAATCAAAAACGGAATTAAACATTCCGTCCTTTGCTTCTACCACCTGGAAGAACGGGATAAAGGTTTTGCTGACCTCAAAAGGAATTAAAAAAACAATAATGGCAATAATATTTCGACGGTCCTTGATAATAAAAGGAAGCAGGGAGAGAAAGATAAACGCGATCCAAAGCGCAAAAATACCTTCAACGGAATCGATAATGAACAAAAAAAGGTAAATGAGATTAATTGCAATTAATATCGCTAAAGGTTTAATATTAATTTTATTCTCATTGAGCATGAATATCTGTCTATTCTTGCGTTTCCTTCAGAAGGACATAAACACCCGAGCTTAACAACGCGAACATAAACGCCGCGATCACAATGATGGCCCGTTTGGGTTTGGCTTTGCGGTCGGGCCGATGGGCGTAATCCAGCACTTCAAAGGTCGGGACCTCTTTTGCTTCGGTGATCTTGGCCTGTTCGTACAAGGGCCCGACAAACATCAGTACTTCGTTGAAATAATTGAGTTTCCTTTCGATCTTTTTCATAAAGATCGTAATATCGGGGGCTTGTTTTAAATTGATGAATAATTCTTTGTCCGGAAGGAAAAGTTTGTCGTACTGGGCTTTCATTTCGCGGATCATGATCTCCTGTGAATCGATCAGCAGTTCGTTTTGCCGGGTCTGCTTCATGATCTTCAGCTCCATCTCCTTGATCATGATCTGGTATTTCAGGTCGGCGGCATACTGAACCTGAGTGCGCACCTGATCCTCTACGCTCAGTACATTATAATTTTCCATAAAGCCCAGAAGCTCGTTTTCCAGAATATTCAGGCTGTCAAGGATCGCCATGAGCTGAGCTTCGATAAAAGTACGTTCTTCACGGCCGTACTGGGCGGCCAGGGAAATATTGATGCTGTCCAGAAGCGTCACAACATCATTGGTCATATCCGCGACCCGCTCCTGGTCACGGTCATAAACAGTGATCAGAATCTGAGCCTCATCCCCTATTTCAACTTTATAATTATCTTCAAAATGTTCGATCGTCTTAGACATGTACTTCATTTTATAACTGTCCATCAGCTCGTATTTCTTACAAATATACTCTTTTACGCCATAACTGTTCAGAATGGATAAATAGCGGTTCGTAACGCCGTCCGTGGAACCCAGCAGTCCCATGGTCTTCATCTGAAAACTGCTCATGTCCAGCACCTGGGACTGGGGACGCAGGATCACCGCCGTGCCGGCGTACCATTTCGGCAGCAAGAGGCTGATCACAATGGCAAGGACCGATACCGTAAAGGTAAAGATACCGATGAACCACTTGTTCTTTTTAAATATCCGGTAATAATCGCGCAAACTCAGATCTTCAGCCATAATATCCTCGATACTTCGTCGTTAAAGATTTCCGGCGGCAATGAATGCCGTGATCACGGTGGAGGCGATCGTTGCCAGCATGGACACAAAAGACAGGATGGAGATCTCACCGATCAGAATGTCCTCGGCGGAACGCCGGACCAAAATAATATCGCCGCGGCGGATCTCACTGTTCATGGGGTTCCGGAGCTTTTCATTTCCCCGGATCACGATTGCACTTTTATTGCTGCCTTTATAAGCCACGCCACCGGCCATGGCGATATAATCAACCACAGTGTGTCCGGGAATGAAATCATAGGTGCCGGGACGGTTAACATGGCCGGAAACCATGATTTTGGAGAGTGCTATAAATTCAATCTTATCCTTTGGCTCCAAGACAAAATCGTCCATATCTGAAACCGTAACGGAATACTGCTTTTCATCACGAATGACAACCATTTTTTCATAATTCATCACATCGCTCATCATCACCTTGCGGCGGTAGAAATCACCCAGGCTTTCGCCCCGGATAAAGGGAACAAAGGAACGCACCATGACCGGCCCGTAGACCTCCACACATTCTTTTTCCGGATCCGCAAAAGGTACGAACACCGATTCGCCGGCATGCAGGTAGGGATTGCTGTCCTTATCCCCTTTCAGATAGAAATTATAAATATTGATAATGCTCGTGTCTTTCTCCGAACGGATATGGATCTCAAAATCCTTGCCCAGATAACGCAGCGGAACTTTTTGAATGAGGTCGCTCAGACGGTTTGCTGCACTGACGGTATAAATTCCCGGGTTCTTTACCGCACCGGAGACCGGGATACGGATCTTTTTGATCTCGTAGAGGGAAACGCTGACGTAAGGGCCAACCTTTTCGCTTATCAGACGGCTTGCCGCGTTCAGGGTCATCCCGCTGACACGCAGCGATGCCGAACCGGGGATGGTGATCGTGCCGGTCGGTGAGACCGGGACCGTGATCGTGGACATTTCCTGCAGTTTTTCAACCAAAAACTGATCGCCGGCACCGACAATATATTCATCCGGATCGATCTCGGTTTCCAGTTCCGCCGGCGGCGGGATCATGGTGATCGTCGGCTGCTGCGGCATTCCCTGCATCAGCTGCTGCAAGTCGCTTTGTGCAAACAAGGGCAGGACCATCCAACAGACAAGGACGAAGATACTGATCTTTTTCAATGCGTGCTCCTTTTTAAAAGGTCTAAAAGGCTGCAAATCCTAAATACATTTGTAAATATAGTTTATCGGGCGCGGATTTGAAAATTCTTTCTCTCCGCCGCCTTTATTTTAACAAGGTCATTTTCTGCGCTTTTTGCATATCTTGATTGACAGACAAACGATACACATACACTCCGGAAGCCAGATTTGTTCCGTCAAATTGCAATTCATGCCTTCCCGCTGCGCGTTCGCCGCGCTGCAGGCAGCTGACATGCGCACCCTGCAGATCGTAGATATCCAGACGTACCTCCGCGGCTTTGTCCAGGCGGTAAGCGATGGTCGTGAGCGGATTGAAAGGATTCGGATAATTCTGATATAATTCATA
>Ga0172382_10012726_pt1 | contig 10922 bp, 10 predicted proteins | sample Leawel138RmetaG_FD_122245 | JGI IMG/M metagenome (GOLD analysis project Ga0172382, IMG submission 122245) | Leachate microbial communities from a municipal landfill in Southern Ontario, Canada - Leachate well 138R metaG | ecosystem: Engineered > Solid waste > Landfill > Unclassified | place...
GCTTGCCGCCGAGCTCGGTGTCCGCCACGGCGGTGCGCCGCATGAAGGCGAGCGGTGTCTGCCAGCGGATGATCTCCGAGACCATCTTCGGGATCAGGCCGGGGTCGGCGCGCAGCTTGTCGTATTCGCCGGGAAAGCGGTTGAGCGCGAGCAGGCCGCCCGACATCGAGTTGCGGGTGGTGTCGTTGCCGCCGACGATGAGCAGCAGCAGGTTGCCGAGGAACTCCTTCTCGTCCATGTTCCGCGTCGCCGGCGAATGGGCGAGCATGGAGATCAGGTCGGGGCGCGGCGGCTCGTTGACGCGCTGGTTCCATAGCCGCGTGAAGCAGGCGAGGCATTTCGCGAGCTCTTCCTGGCGCATTTCCCAGGATTCCACCGGCCCGGCGTCCCTGGGGTGGCCGGTGGCGATGTCGGACCACCAGGTGAGCAGCCGGCGTTCCTCGAACGGAAAATCGAACAGGGTCGCGAGCATCTGGGTGGTCAGGTTGATCGAGATCCGCTCCACCCAGTCGAAGGGCTCGCCGATCGGTAGCGCTTCGATGGCCTCGATGACGCGCGAACGGATCAGGCCCTCGAACGTCGACAGATATTGCGGCGACACGATCGGGCTGACCGCCTTGCGCTGCTCGTCGTGGCGCGGCGGATCCATCTCGATGAAGCTCGGCAGGATTTCCTCGGGCTTGCGCGGCATCAGCGACACGCTGCCACCGGCGAAGGCGTCGGACGAGAACACCCGGTGGTTCGTGTCGACCGCCATGATGTCCTGGTAGCGGGTGACCGACCAGAACGAGCCGAAGCGCGTCTTCGTGCTCCAGTGCACCGGGTCCTCGCGGCGCAGCCGCTCGAAGACGAGATGGATGGTGTCGTCGCGAAAACGATAGCCGTCGCTGGGGTCGAGATCCTCGAGCGGTGTGGACATGATCGTGTCGCGGATCGACTCGGGGGTGGCGAGATCCATCGTGTTCGTCTCCCGGGCGTGCCCGTGCATGCGGGTCGCGGCGCTTCATGGCGTGCTGGCGCTAACGTATCACGATCCCGGAGCCGCGACCGCATGGTGCCGCGCGCGACCACCCGGGTCCCGACGATCCTATACTTGCCGGACGGATTTCATTGGCGGACGCGCCTGCTCGAGGGCCCGTACCGCAGAGGAGACAGTGCGTGGTCGACATCGAAGCGCTGGCCGGGACAGTCCGCGGCTTCGAGCCATCGAGCCGCGGCATCGACGGCTTGCGCCGGCTTACCGGTGGCGCCAGCCAGGAGACCTGGAGCTTCGATGTGCTGCGGGGCGAGGCGCCGCCGCTGGGCCTGATCCTGCGCCGCGTCCCGGGCGGGGCAGGCGGCTCGCCAGGCGCGGATCCCCGCAAGGCGTCGCTGGCCGACGAGGCCGGCCTGCTCGGGCTGGCGGCGCGCGCCGGCGTGCCGGTGCCGAAGGTCCTGGCGGTGCTGCCTCCCGACGGTGCGCTGGGCGCCGGCTACCTGATGAGCCGCGTCGAGGGCGAGACGATTCCACGGCGGTTCCTGCGCGAGCCCCGCTTTGCTGCCGCCCGCGCCGGGCTCGCCCGCCAGTGCGGCGAGATCCTCGCGCGCCTGCATTCGATTCCACTCGCCGACCTGCCGCCGCTGCGGATCGCGCCAGCCGCGATCGAGCTCGAGGACTATGTGCGGCGCCACCGTTCCTACGGCTGGCCGAAACCGGTCTTCGAGCTCGCGATCCGGTGGCTGCGCGAGCGGGCCCCGGCCGATGACATCACACCGGTGCTGGTGCATGGCGACTTTCGCAGCGGCAACCTGATGATCGACGAACAGGGCGTGGCGGCGGTGCTCGACTGGGAACTGGCCCATCTCGGCGACCCGATGGAGGATCTCGGCTGGATGTGCGTCAATCCCTGGCGCTTCGGCATGGACCAGCATCCCGTGGGCGGTTTCGGCAGTCGCGAGGATCTCTTCGCCGGCTACGAAGCCGCCGGCGGCATGCGGGTCGATCCCGAACGGGTGCGCTACTGGCAGGTGCTCGGCACGCTGAAGTGGGGCGTGATGTGCGCCGGCATGCTGGCGGTGTTCCGCAGTGGCGAGGATCGCAGCGTCGAGCGTGTCGCGATAGGGCGGCGGGCGTCGGAAGCCGCCATCGATCTGTTGCGCCTGATGGCGGGGAGGGACTGATGCAGGATCCACCGTCGGCCGCCGAGCTGGTGCGCGCCGTGGCCGCCTTCCTGCGCGACGAGGCGCTGCCGGCCCTGGAGGGCCGCAATGCCTATCTCGCGCGGGTGTCGGCCAATACCCTCGAAATCGTCGCCCGTGAAATCGAAGCCGCGCCGGCTGCCGACGTCGCCGAGCGCGCCCGCCTGCTGGCGCTGCTCGGCCGGTCCGATGACGACGATGCGACGCTCGTGCAGCTCAATGCCGAGCTGTGCCGCCATATCGAGACGGGCAGCATCGGCGCCGATACGCCGGGCCTGCTCGCACACCTCTGGACCACTACCCTGGCGGCGCTGGCCGTCGACCAGCCCGGCTACTCGGGCTACCGACGCGCGCTCGAGGAGGCGCCGCCGGAGAATCCGCCCGCGCCGACGCCCGACGGATGACGCATGCATGTACACCCCGTTTCGCGACGCCGCGAAACGGCGATTCATACCCGACCAGGAGACATCGATGGACTTCGATCTGCCGCAGGACCTGACCGACTATCTCGCCGAGCTCGATGCGTTCATCGACCGCGAGATCGATCCGCTGCAGGCGGCCGACGACAACCAGCGCTTCTTCGACCACCGGCGAGAATGGGCGCGAACCGATTTCGATCGCGGCGGCCTGCCGCGCGAGGAATGGGAAGCGCTGCTCGCCGAAGCCAAGCGTCGCGCCGATGTCGCGGGGCATCTGCGCTTCGCGCTGCCCAGCACCTATGGCGGGCGCGACGGCAGCAATCTCTGGATGGCGGTGATCCGCGAGCATCTGGCCACTCGCGGCCTGGGCCTGCACAACGACCTGCAGAACGAGCACTCGATCGTCGCGAACCATCCCTTCGTGCTGATCTTCCGCGACTTCGGCACGCCCGAGCAGCAGGCGGAGTTCATTCCCGGGATGCTCGACCATCGCACCCATCGGGTTTCGTTCGGGCTGACCGAGCCGGCGCATGGTTCGGATGCGACCCACATGGACACGGTGGCGGTGGCCGAGACGCGGGACGGCGTTCCCGGCTACCGGATCGACGGCAAGAAGATGTGGATCACCGGGATGCATGTCGCGAGCCATTGCGCGGTGTTCGCCCGGACCTCGGGCAAGGCGGGCGATGCGCGGGGCATCAGCTGCCTGCTGGTGCCGCGCGATACGCCGGGGCTGGAGATCGAGGAATACCTCTGGACCTTCAACATGCCCACCGACCATCCGCGCATCAGCTTCACCAATGTCTGGGTGCCGGCCGCCGCCCTGCTGGGCCCACCCGAGGAGGGCCTGGCCATCGCCCAGCACTTCGTGCACGAGAACCGGATCCGCCAGGCCGCATCGAGCCTGGGCGCCGCCAGCTACTGCATCGCCCAGAGCGTCGAGTACGCGCGCGAGCGCAAGCCCTTCGGCAAGGCACTGGCGACCAACCAGGGAATCCAGTTCCCGCTGGTCGAGCTCGCGACCCAGGCCGAGATGCTGCGCCTGCTGATCCGCAAGACCGCCTGGGAGATGGACCGCATGTTCAAGCCCGAGGTCGCGCGGAGGCTGTCCGACAAGGTGTCGATGTGCAACTACTGGGCGAACCGGCTGTGCTGCGAAGCCGCCGACACCGCGATGCAGGTCCATGGCGGCATCGGCTACTCGCGCCACAAGCCCTTCGAGCACATCTACCGGCACCATCGTCGCTATCGCATCACCGAGGGCGCCGAGCAGATCCAGATGCGCAAGGTGGCCGGGCACCTGTTCGGGTTCATCGGGCGGTAGCCGGTTCGGTTGGTCAGGAGCTTCCTTCGCCGCGCTCAAGCGCAACGAGCGCGCGTCGCGGGAATCCTCGACCGTGCACCGGTCGATGCGGCCTTCATTGGATCGGCCGCATCATCCAGATCCAGAGAGTCAGAGCCGTTGGCACAATTCCGCGATTGATTCGCGAAGCCACCGATGCGCGGAGTCTCGGTCCCGCGATCGGCTCCACAGCATGTGCAGCGGGAGCGAGGGCAGCGTGAGGGGCGGCCGCAAGGTCTTCAGGCGCAGGTGTTGTGCATAGGCCTGCGCCATGCGTTGTGGCAGCGTGCAGATGAAGTCGGTGTTCTGAACGATGATCGGCATCGACTGAAATCCCGGCACCTGAAGTGCTACGTGTCGGGTCAGCTGCAGCCGCTTGAGTTCCCGGTCGACGATCGAGTTCCGGATGCCCTCGCGACCCAGGCGCCCGAACACAACATGACGCAGCGAGAGGTACTGCTCGAGGCTGAGGGTGTTGCCGATCTCAGGATGATCGTGGCGCACCATCGAGATGAATTCCTCTCGTAGCAGAAGCTTCGATCGCAAGTTTGGGTAGCGATGCCGGAAGTACTGGATCGTCAGATCGACGCTACCGTCGTCAAGCTTTCTCGAAAGCGCTGCCCCGAGCGGGTCGCGCCTGATGCGCAGGCGGATTCCCGGCGCGACTTGCATCAGCCAGCTCATGAAGCGAGGCACGATCACCGTGTCGCCATAGTCGTCGACAACGATCACAACCGATCGTGCGGCCGAGCGATGGTCGAATGCACTGTCCTGCCGACTGCGCTGCAGTCCGGCTTGGACGAGATCCAGGGCTTGCCGGATCGGTTCGGCGAGCATGCGGCTGCGCGGAGTGGGAGTCATTCCCTGCGCTGTGCGCACGAAAAGCGGGTCGTCGAGTGCCGTGCGCAGGCGCGCAAGCGCATTGCTCATGGCGGGCTGGCTCATGCCAAGCCGGTTCGCGGCCCGCGACTGATTTCCCTCGGTCATGATCGCGTCGAAGACCGTCAGGAGATTGAGGTCGATGCTTCGAAGATTCATGATGCCAATAATGCGCTTCAGGAAAATAGATTGGACTGAAGAGACTACGACACCTAGGATGTTCTTGTCAGCAGGGAGCGTGCGGATACGGGCGTACGGAGAGCTGCGGCAGGTCGAGTATCAGGGCGGTACACCACTGACTCGATGACCGACCGTCATAGAAGAAGAGAGGAGGAGATCATGAGAACGCCGAACCTTATTGCGGCGATGCTGGTTGCTGGATCGCTTGCGGGGCCTGTAATGGCGCAGGGCGACTATCCGACACGTGCCGTCACCGTCATCGTCCCTTACCCGGCGGGCGGTAACGCGGACATCGCCGTTCGTGCGCTTGCGGAGGGGCTCGAAGAGGAACTGGGAGTCTCCATCGTCGTGACCCCGACACCAGGGGCCGGTGGGATCTCCGGAACCCAGAAGATGCTCTCGAGTCGGCCCGACGGACACACTGTGCTGGTCGCCGCGCAGTCGACGATCACGATCCAGACCCAGACGCGCAATCTCAGCTTCGACTGGGACAAGCCAGAGTACATTGCCACCATTGCGGCGCCGACGACCTACATAGGCGTCGATGCGAAGAACGAAAGAATCCGCTCGTTCGAAGACCTCGTCGAGCAGGCGCAACAGCATCCCGGTGAGATGAACTTCGCCATCATCGGCGGTGGCCTGTATCAGACCATTGTCTTGAGGCTTCAGAATCGGCTCGACATCGATATGGTCTCACTGCCGTTCAACGGAGGTCCGCCGATGGTCGCTGCGGTCCTGGGTGGCCATGCCGATGCACTCATCACCGACAATTTCAACAGCGCGCTGCGAGCGATCGCGCTTACTGGGGAGTCGAGTGAGTTTTACGCGGGTGTGCCGACATTGGAGGAACTGGGGTACCCGGAGATCAAGTCTGGTGTGAACTACATCGTTGCGGCTCCGGATGGAACACCAGAGCCCGTTCTGGCCAAGCTGGAGGCGGCATTCGAGGCTGCTGCGCAGAGCACGAAGTTTCGTGAAGTTCTGGCCTCGCTCAAATGGGGTGCCGTGTGGCGCGATCGAGAGGAGACGTACCAGGTTGTCGCGGCGGAGGCCGAGGCTATCAGGAAGCTCGTCGACGAGGGGCTGATGATGCGGGAGAAGTGATGTGCCTGAATCAGCCCGCGTGGAGGCGAGCCGGAAGGAGTTCCGTCGCGATGTATGGATCGGAGCGGCGACGGCGACAGGTGCTGCCTTCTATCTGATCCTGATCCCCTCGCAGACATTGCCCGAGCATGACGGGTTCGCGAGCATCTCCAGCCGAACCCTGCCGTACCTGATTGGATTGACTGTCCTTCTGCTTGGTGTCGTCTTGTGCGGCGTCTCGTTGCGTCGTTCGCGCCGCGCAACACCGGGCGGATGGCCGCTGGTCGGTCGACAGGCTGCGCTGCGTGTACTGGTCTATACCGGTGCGATCGTGCTCTACACGGTCGGTATCGGCTACTTGGGATATGTCACGTCAAGTGTTGCCATGCTGCTTTTCGCCATGTGGTTCAGTGGGGCGCGCAAGCGATACATCATTGTCGTTGCGAGCATTGCCACGTCCCTGATCCTGTACGGCTTCTTCCATCTCCTCATGCAGATCCCGCTACCGGAAACGCCGCTCTACTGAAGACTTTCTGTCGGAGACTGACATCATGCTTGCCTGGTTTGGCGACCTGAGCAGCGGCTTGGTGCAGGCCATGCAACTCGCGGTGTTCCTGTCTGCACTCCTGGGCGTCGTGGTCGGTGTGATCATCGGGGTCATTCCCGGACTTGGCCCGGCAATCGCCATCTCGCTTGCGATCCCGCTCACGTACTCGCTTGGCCCGATGGTCGCGATATCGTTCATGCTCGGGATTTACAAGGGGGGCACTTACGGCGGGTCGATCTCGGCCATCCTGATCAATACACCGGGAACCCCTGCGGCGGCTGCGACGGTGCTCGACGGTTATCCGCTCGCGCGCCAGGGCAAAGCCGGCAAGGCCCTCGACCTAGCTCTGCTGGCGTCGGTGATCGGCGATGCGGTCGGGGTCCTGATTCTGTGTGTGGTTGCCCAGCCGGTCGCGGCGATTGCCCTGAAGTTCGGGCCCGTTGAACTCTTCTCGCTGCTGTTGTTCGCCCTGACAGTCATCGCGACCCTGGCGGGGAAGTCTCTGCTCAAGGGATTCATCGCGGCCGGCCTTGGTCTGATGCTCGCGACGGTCGGAATGGATCCTGTTTCGGGGATGCCCAGGTTCACCTTCGATCTGCTCGTGCTCGATGACGGTTTTCCCATCATCCCGATGGTGATTGGCCTGTTTGCTGTTGCCGAGGTGTTGGCCCAGGCTGAACGTGTCGTGTCCAGCTCCGGTGGGGCGCTACTGCCCCCGCCGTCTTCTCGGGACGACGAACGGGTCACTCGTGTCGAGTTCCGACGAACCTTGCCGATCGTCTTGCAAAGCAGCCTGATCGGTACGACGATCGGGGCTCTGCCGGGAACCGGATCGACGACCGCGGCGTTTCTCGCTTATGGCGCGGCGCAGAAGCGGTCTCGGGCTCCCGAAGAGTTCGGCAAGGGATCCATCGAGGGAGTTGCGGCAGCCGAGTCGGGCAACAATGCCGTCTGCGGCGGTGCGCTGATCCCGATGTTCACCCTCGGCATTCCGGGTGATGTCGTCACAGCCATCCTGATGAGTGCGCTAGTCCTGCATGGTATCCACGTTGGCCCGTTGATCTTCCAGGATAACCGTGCCTTCGTCTTCGGGATCTTCGCGATGCTGTTGATCTCGATACTGATGCTGCTTTTCGTCGGCAAAGCTGCGATCCGAGTGTTTCGCCAACTGGCGAGCATGCCGCAGGCGATCATCATGCCGATCGTCCTGGTGCTGTGCGTCATCGGCGCATACAGCACCAACTATGCGGTGTCCGATATCTGGATGATGCTTGCCTTCGGGCTGCTCGGCTATGTGATGAACAAGCTCGGCCTGCCCCTGCCGCCGCTCATCATTGCGTTTGTTCTGGCACCGCAATGGGAGCAGTCGCTGCGGCTTGCACTGCTGCTTTCCCGTGGTGACTACACCGTATTCTTCACAAGCCCGATCTCGGCTGCGTTCATCTTTCTGGCGGCTGTGGTTGCCGTTCAGGTCGGACGCAAGGCATATCGGGGCCGCGCCGGGGCATCGGCGCTTCGGGGTCAACGCATTTCAGAGAGCTGATCGAACAGGGAGGTACACATATGCGGGCCGAAGTCGCGCTGGTCGGTTACGGTCGTACACCTTATAGCCGGCTCAAGCCCGGCGACCCCGTTCTGACCGTCGACGAGTATCTGGCATGGGCGGCAGATCTCGCGCTTCAGCGTGCCGGTATGTCAAAAGCAGATTTCGATGGCCAGGGCCTGGCGGTTGCCCACGCGGAGGCCGCTCATACGGTCAACTGGAGCGCCGCGGTTGCCGAAAGCCTCGGTATTTCACCGCGTCTCCTGCTGCGAGGGGATCAGGGCGGCGCTTCGGCCGGAGCATTGCTGATCCGTGCAGCTGCGGCGATCCACGCGGGCATCGTGGATCGCGTGCTGGTCCTGGGGGCGGACACGCCGTTAAGCATTCCGTCGGTTGCGCCCGGGCTGCCTTTGTCGCCGGAGCGTTCACGTGGACCCTTCTGGGATTTTCAGGGACCGTTTGGCGTCATGGGGGCCACGGCTCAGTTCGCGTTGTCGCTGACTCGATATCGTCACGAACATGAACTATCGGACGAGCAACTGGCGAAGATCGCGGTGACGAGCCGGTTTCATGCATCACTGCATCCAGGTGCGATCTACCGGACGCCATACACGGTCGATGACTACCTCGGTTCGCGAGTCCTGTCCTCTCCGTTGCGCCTTCTCGATTGCGTGCCCATCGTCAATGGCGGCATGAGCTACATCGTCACATCGGCAACCACGGCACGCACCGTGGCCGAGCGACCCGTGTATCTGACTGGTTTCGGTGAGATCAACAACTACTACCGCGGATCTCGTTCCAATCCGGACATTACATATACAGGCTTTGCCCAGTGCGCTTCGGAAGCATTCGACATGGCCGGAATCACCCATGACGAAGTCGACCTTTTCCAACCCTATGACGACTATCCATTCGTCGTCGCGATGCAGATCGAAGATTGTGGTTTCTGCGAGAAAGGGCAAGCGGGCAGGTTCATCGAGGAGCGAGACATGCGGTACTTCGGTGACTTTCCTCTGTCCGTCGACGGCGGGCAACTTTCGGGCGGGCAGCCCGGGGGCGCGATCGGCGGCTTCGCGCCCATTGTTGAGGCTGCCACGCAACTGCGCGATGAAGCGGGTGAGCGTCAGGTCCCGGATCCGACAATCGCCGTCGCACTCGGTTTTGGCGGGATCCCGTACGGACGCCCCGGCAGGAGTTGCGTCACGATGATCTTCAGCACCGAGAGGTGACCCGCATGAGAAAGTCGCCGCAGGGCAAGCCGCTACCCGAGATCACCGAACTCACGCGCCCATTCTGGACCGCAGCGCATGACTCGAAGCTGGTCATGCAGAAGTGTGCAGGATGCGAGACCATGAATTTCTTTCCGAAGCCGTGGTGCGTCGAATGTGGTGGCCGTCGCATGGCCTGGACTGAAGTCCGCCCAACCGGCTCCGTCTATTCCTTTACCACCGCGTATGCCGTCATGATGAACTTCCCGGGCTGGCAGGATGAACTGCCGCTCACGCTCTGTCTGGTCGATCTGGACGACGGCCCAAGGATGTATGCGAACCTCGTTGGTTGCCGCTCCGAGGAGGTGAAGATCGGAATGCGTGTCGTGGCCTGCTTCGAACGGATCAGCGACGAAGCCGGGGTTCCGTATTTCCAGCCAGGCTGACGCGAGCCTCGGTCGGTGGCATTGCCGGCAGGTTGCCGACCATTTCTTCGAGATCATCGGATGCTCGCCGCCGGCTGCCGCGCCTCCCGCCGCCAGCGCGCCGGCGAGACGCCGATCTCGCGGGCGAAGGCGCGAATGAAGGCGGCTTCCGATTCGTAGCCGACCTCGGCGGCGACCTGTGCGACCGAGCGCTGGCACTCGCGCAGTCGCTGCGCCGCCACCTGCATCCGCCAGGCGGCGAGATAACCCATGGGCGGGGTGCCGACCAGGGTGGTGAAGCGCTCGGCGAAGGCCGAGCGTGAAAGCGCCACCGCGTGCGCCAGCTGGCTCGTCGTCCAGGGGTGCTCGATGCGGGTGTGCATCAGCATCAGCGCCCGGCCGACGACCGGGTCGCGCAGTCCGCCGAGCCAGCCGCGCTCGCCCTCGGGCAGGACCTCGACATAGTTGCGTACCGCTTCGATGAACATCAGCTCGGAAAGGCGTGCCAGGGCGGTGGCGGCGCCGGGGCGCAGCGAGGACAGGCTTTCGGCCGCATAGCGGAACGATGTCGCTATCCACTGGCAGCCCGGTTCGTCGCGCATCGGCAGCACGAGCACCGGCGGCAGGGCTTCGACGAGGGGATGGCGATGCAGGTCGCAGCCGACGAAGCCGCAGACGATCCGGGTGCGTTCGCCGCCACCGCCGTAGCGGATGCGCATGATGCCGCTGTCGGCGTCGACGGCGAGATGATCCTCCGGAATGACCGGCCGCAGGCCCGGTCCGCTGCCGAGCACGTGATGGTCGTTGCGGGTGAGCAGCACGATCGAGTTCTCGGTGGCCTCGATCGGCTCGGCGCCGTCGAGCATCACGCGCATGGAGCCTTCGGCGACGAAATGGAACGCGACCACCGAGTTCGGGTGCGCCTTCATCAGCAGGCAGTCCTCGGGAGTGACCTGCGATTCGATGCACCAGGGGGCCGAGAATTCGCCGTCCAGAAAGACGCCGCCGTTCAGCCGCACTACCCGGAGCAGGTCGGAGAGCGCATCCATGGCCGGTCTCCGCAAACGCGGCGGATCGAGCAGGTTTGCCGGCGGCTCGGATATATCCATGCCCGGGCC
>Ga0172382_10012728_pt1 | contig 10921 bp, 9 predicted proteins | sample Leawel138RmetaG_FD_122245 | JGI IMG/M metagenome (GOLD analysis project Ga0172382, IMG submission 122245) | Leachate microbial communities from a municipal landfill in Southern Ontario, Canada - Leachate well 138R metaG | ecosystem: Engineered > Solid waste > Landfill > Unclassified | place...
GTATTCTACCGTGTTATCGGCACTAACGCTGTTTTCCACGATAAGAGCCTTACCGATAAAGAGTGGTTTATTCAGGCCGACGTAACGGAACTGTTTGCCCGTGTTATCAGTCGCCTACACCACGGCAGGCCTTTGAGTCCCCTGTTAGACAATCGACAATTTATCTATCGATTGATTGACATGACACAGTCTAGTGCATCTTCTGAACAGAAGAAGGGGCCTAAGGGGTAACACCTTTGGGCAAAGGAGAGGGCTATGCAGGTTTCTAAACGGATAGAAGAGTTAACGGCTTCCCCCATAAGGCGTTTGGTCCCCTATGCAAACGCTGCCAAGCGGCGGGGTGTCCATGTTTTTCATCTCAATATTGGACAACCCGATATTAAAACTCCCCCTCAAGTATTAGAAGCAATTCAAAACTACAGCGAACCCATTATTAAATATGGGGAGAGCGAAGGCGATAGAGCTCTGCGTGAAGCTATTCCCCAATACTACCGCCGCTTCGGTGTCGATATCGCTTCTGATGAAATACTCATCACCACCGGAGGCAGTGAAGCTCTGCAATTCACCTTTTTAACCCTCTGTGACCCCCAGGATGAGGTGATCATTTGTGAGCCTTACTACACTAATGTAGGGGCGTTTGCCCATGCTGCTCAGGTAACTCTCAAACCGGTTACCTCCCGCATTGAAGAGGGCTTTTCGCTACCCCCCTTGGAGGAGTTTGAAAAAGCGGTAACCCCTAAGACTAAAGCGATCCTCCTTTGTAGTCCCAATAACCCTACCGGTTATGTTTATAAAAAGAGGGAGTTAGAACAAATTTTGGATTTGGTCCAACGCAAAGACCTTTTTCTAATCGTTGATGAGGTTTACCGCGAGTTTACCTATACCGGTGAGGGATTAACTTCAATCCTCTCCTACACCGCTTACAGCGATAGGGTGGTGGTAGTCGACTCCTTTTCCAAGCGTTTTAGTATGTGTGGAGCGCGCATAGGTACCCTAATCAGTCGCAATCCCACGGTTATCAAGAATGCCCTTAAATTAGCCCAAGCACGCCTGTGCCCCCCTAATATTGAACAAGTAGCGGCCATTGCAGCCCTCCAGTCACCTCCTGAATACCTGCAAGAGATTCAGACGGAGTATCAGAAGCGCCGCGATTTCTTAGCTGCTGAATTGTCCAAAATTGAGGGGGTCTTCTTTAATAAGCCCCGTGGCGCTTTCTACCTCTTGGTGCGTTTACCAGTCGAAGATGCCGAAGATTTCTGCCGTTTCTTGCTAGAAGATTTTCAACTTAATGGACAGACTGTCATGTTGGCCCCTGCCGATGGGTTTTATGTGACGCCCACCTTGGGAAAGAATGAGGTGCGTATGGCCTATGTTTTGAATACTGTCGATTTGAAACATGCGGTAGCCTGTTTAAAAGCAGCCTTGAAAGAGTATAAGCGCTAACTATTTTTCCTCTTTACCTCTCAGCAGAGCGAAGAGTTGGACCCGATTGGAAACATCTAATTTGCCGTAGATATTTTTAATGTGAGTCTTCACTGTATTAGTTGAGATGTAGAGGTCTCCGGCAATTTCCGAATTGGTCTTGCCCCTAACTAAGAGTTCAATAATCTCCCCCTCACGGGCAGAAATACCCAAAGAAGTGAGTTTCTCTTGAGAAATTCCCCCATGCGGGATTGGAGCTTCATGCTCTTGAAAGTAACGCCGACTGATGAATGTATACAGAAAGACAACAAATACGGCAAAGGTTAAGAAGGTGAGCTTAAAGATGTGTTCTCTAAAGAAGATCAAATCTAGGGGGAAAGTGACCAATATAGGGAGAAAAGTGGCACTGATGCCCATTAAGAGGCTCTCTTGTTCCCACCCCAGAGCCTTTTTGTGGTAGACAAGGGAGGTCACTCCATAGGCGACCATTATTAGGCTGGCAACAAAGAAGTGGTATCCGAAGGTAATATTCATCGCGACAACCCAGGAGCCTCGGCTGATTCCTATAATAAAAAAGAGGCTTAAAACTAGAAAGAGGAGCACTATCGCCATCACTATCAGGTTACCGATTCTTTTCTGTTCGGCATTGGCCGGCAAAAGGCCAATCATGTAGCGGCTCATTGTGAAAAGGAGGATAGTGGTTAAGGTAATACTAGTTATACTGACCCAAAGACAGAAAATTTCGTAAACGTGACCTGAGAGTTGTTGAGGAGGGTAGACGCGGTGAATATAGTTCACTAAGGAACTCATGCAGACTTGGAGGCAAAGCGGTATAAGGACCAGTAAGATATCTCGGGTGTAAACATCGCGAGCTCTGACGTGCAACAGTATCGATAGACAGGTAATTGAGAGGACTAGGGCGGTGACAGCAAATAGCAAGATGTCTCCAATAATAAACACATCCGCCTCCTTAAAGAGCAGTCTACCACAACAGGCAGACCTTTCCTATAGTAATGGTTTACAGGGATTATTGCACCTTAATTTTTTTCTAACGGCTATTGGGAATAAATGTCTCTAAACTGGGCCAGGTAAAGCCTTTGGGAAGGTCTTCTTCAGTAGCTCTGTAAAAAACAGTGTTGAGGCCAAAGGGGCCCAGTTTGCCCCTCAGGATGAGGGTCTCTTCTTGGACCCAGGCTTCACAGTCAAAAACGTGGCCATAGCGGGGGTCTAAAATTTTACCCCCCACCCATTTGTCGCCACTGCGGTAAAGGCCCCAGACGATGTCAGTGTGCATCAGAAGGGGGCGTCCCGGCAAGCGCTCAATGCGTTGAGAGGGGGTGTTGATAGTATCGATAAGGGCGCCGGTTTTTTCGTCAAAGCCAACTACCGGGCGCCCATACAACATCCCTTCATACTCATAAATTCCAATAATTGAGGTGGCAAAGTTCCTCCTGGAGTTTACACTTTTCCAAAAACCAACTATGTCAGACACCTCAGCACCTACTAAAGGAAAACTTACGATTAAAATAAGGGCACAGATTGAAAGTGCCAGTTTTTTTCTTCTAGTCATATCTAAAACAGGTAACCAATCTCCAATTTTACGGAGTTATTATCATTCCACGCTTTAAAGATACTGGCACTTCCCTCCCCGATACTGCCAAAGAGGCGTCCACTAGCTTTAAAAACTAAATCATCACTGATATTCCACTTTAGCGAAGGCAACAGAGCATACCCATTCGTCTCTATCTGGTAGGTTCCCGCCAACCTTAAAAGGATTTTCTCCCGTGCCAAGGGGACCTCCAGAGCTGCCGTAAGGGTGTTGGAATAGGCCTTTCCATCACTGGAGAGAAGCGCTTGAAGGGTGTCTACCTCAAAATTAAAAGGATCACTCGGGTCGTACTCTTTGAAGTCCATTATATAGTGCCCATTATAGGTAAAAGAGGCATAAACACTGGTGCCGGGGATCAGAACCCCTACACCGGCTAAATAGACCCACTTGTTATTAAACTTGTCAGGCTTCTCCCCCTTCATATCTTCACTTAACCAGAAACCGCCTTCAGCCATCAGGGTAACGGGACCGGCTATAAAAGTGGCCTCTAAACCGAAGAGTTGGGCCCGTGTGAAGTCGATATATAGATCGCCGGATAAAAAATCTAAATCTATATTATCTAAGTAGAAACCGGGTTCATAGTAGAAACCGTTGTAGTAGATTAGCCCTAAATCGAAAGGTCCGAGGATCTGTTTTATGCGCCCTCCAAACTGAGATTTAGAAAATTTAGATAACTGTGAACGTTCCGGCCGATGTTCGGTAATATTTAAAGTGATATCTATGCCAGGTATCGGGGAGAGCATTGAACTTAGGGCCCCTATATCCATCATTGCCCACCTGCCTTCGGGATTTTCTTCACTTAGCATGGGTATCAACATCGGTTTATAGAAGATATCAAAGGTTGTGTTTTGCCATGAGGCGGTAGTGTAAAGCATCGGCTCAGCGACTTTCATGGCGAGCGGGTCATCGACTATGCCATTGCGGTAATCTGGGGCATTAAGGACGTCGACAACGTGTACGCCGTCGGCCGAGCCCCACTCTTTTTTAAGGAGGCCGGCTTCAATGCGTCCCCCTTCAAAGTAAGAAATAACTGAGAGGCCGGTAAAGACATCAATCCATTCCAACTCATTCTCAAGTGAGGGGCGCAAGGAGAAGCTGGCATTAGCATCGACAATCGAGCCTCTCCATGCGAGGTCAATGTCTAAGCCACCGCCAACATCTATTATTGACTCCTTGGGGTCACTTTTGTCGTAAAACCCTTCCAAAGAAAATCCTGCCGAACCGGTTATTCCAAAACTTCGCTTTTCACTGGGGCTAGCGACAGTCTCAATCTCCGGTTCATCAAAGATGTCGGCAAACCCTTCAAAGGCAAAAACCGGCAGAGTTATAATCCATAAAACCACCAACAGAATGCTAAACTTTCTCATAAAACCCTCCCTGTCTCTAGGAAAGAAGTAGTGAAATAGCCTCTATTCATCGGGATATCGTATTTAGCTTGTAGGATGTCTATCCGTGTTGAGTGCTTAGAGGCTACTGTGGTCATTGTCATGACCTTGGTTATCCAGCGCCCCTCAACATTTTTAATCTCATTGGCAAGGAGGTGTTTCACCAGTGTTTTACCATCTTTAGCGTAAAACTCCACCTTTAAGGGGAGGTAGTGCTCTTTATCGACCCAAATAACGGTCTTCCCATAATCACTGGCTGCGAGGGGAATCGATTCAATTATATAGGCCTCCCTACCATAAATAGATTCTTCTCCGATGAGGGTGTGCTCAGCCTCATCAACGTCGTAGGTGGTAGAGGCCATATCGGAATAGGAGAAGTCACTGCCCATGAATGAGCCACTGCCTTCACTGGCAGCAATTCTCTTAATTCTCCCGATGGCCGGTAAAAAGATCCATTGGTCATCCCCACCTCCCTTCTTTTCTTTAGTTAAAAATCGGGTGTTTTTAACACTGGCGGGCGACAGAAATACTGTTATAGTACTGGTCAGGTCATTTTCCGTTAGCGTTAGGGTTTGAATGCGTCGCTCCCTGACTTCGCCATTAGGCTCAACTAGGCTCAACTTAATATCCATCGCCGAACTAGTGGCTTTCTGTGAATCCTGCAATTTTTGCATTACAGAGGGGCCTGTCTGGGCAAAAGCGTAGAAAGGCAGTGCTATAAGGATAATTGTAGCTATTAAAAATTTTATTCTCTTCACGGAGCTATCCTCCTTTTATGATTAGTATTGGCACGCTCTGAGTTCTTTTTAGAACTCTTGCCGTAAATAAATTTAGGTTTCAGTAAGATTGTAACCATTGGCAGGACTGTTAAACTCGCCAGTCCGGCGAATAGCATCGAGACGCAGAATAGAATTCCCATCTGCCTAATGGGCATAAAGCGGCTGAATATTAAGCCGGCAAACCCCAGAATTACCGAAGCGGCATTAATAATGATTGCCTTACCGGTGGTGTTCATAACCTGCAGAAGGGAATCTTCTATTTGATCTAGATTGTTGTGTCGTTTAAGGGCAGCTAAGAAGTGAATGGCATAATCTACGCCGATACCGATAGCTAAGGCCGCTAACAGGCTTGTGATAATATCTAGGTTAATTTGCAAAGAAGCCATGAAGATAAAAATCCCCATGAGGGCAAAGGCGACCGGTATAATCCCCAGTAAGCCGGCTATCGGTGAGCGGAAGATGAAGCTGACTAAAACCCAGACGATTATTAAGGCACCCACCAGGGAATAAATCTGCGATTTAGTGACTAAATCGGAAAGGGCTAAAGTTATGGCTTCCCCCCCACCGATTGAATAGTGCCATCCATCAGGCAAGTTTTGGGTCCAGAAGTTGTTAATCTCCGTCGTGATTTGCCGTAAAATCGGATCACTGGACGCTTTGAGTTGGATGGTTAAAAGGGTAGCGTCGGGTTCTAAGTCGTCGTTAATGAAGTTATCTAAGTTGCCTGAATAGAGGAGGAGGTACTGCACAATCATATTTTGTAGCTCGGCGACACTCTCTTTGCCATATTTCTCTGGGTCAATCGGGATTTCATTGTAAGTTGCGGCCTCCCAGGTAGTTGGAGCTTCAGCTGCCACCGACTCGTCCGGGAGGGCAAAAGAGTCACTTAGGCCAAATGAATCACCGAAGAAATCGAAATCGAAGTCTACTTGCGCCTCTTTTTTATAAGGCTCATTTTCCCTGTTCATGATATAGTTCATCCGCTTCACGTAGGGGGTAATGGTTTGAACTTTCCCCACCGCCTCCAAATTCTCTATTTCAGCAGAAAACCGGTCAATGGTGGTAAGAAATTGAGGAGAGAGAATTCCTGTTGAGTCATCAGCTTCAATCATTACCGTGAGGATGCCACTTCCATTGAGTTTATCGTTGAAATGGTTAGTATCACGGACCATTGCACTTTTAGGGGTGAAAAAGCTGAGCATGTTAGTGCCCGTTTTAATGTGAGGTAAGAGAGCTATGGTTACTATTAGCAGAGCGCCCGAGATGGCGATCAAAGGCCATTTAGCTTTGAGGCCTAGGCGGGTAAAGAATTTGAAAACAGGGTTACTGGCATCGCTTTTGAGCGTAACCTGTGAAAACCTAAATTTGTGGGGATCAATGCCACGGCGGTAGGCTACTCTTAGAAGAGCGGGCAGGAGGTAGAGGGAGGAGAGCTGCGAGAGGACAACTCCGATGGCACTTAACAATCCAAAGGTTCTAAAGGGAGCTAAGGGGCTCGTGAATTGAGCAATAAAACCGGCAGCGGTGGTTGCCCCTGCCATAATGATAGGCATTCGGTTGCGTTTAACAACGGCAGAAATAATCACTTTTGTCTCTTCGGCATTTAAAGCTCGATTGGCTAAGGCCACTTCACCGTAGAAATGGCTCATCACGTGGATAGCATAGGCACTGCCTACTATTAAGAGTAAGACGGGGACAAGCATAGTAGCCATTGTGAAAGTAATCTTAAAGAGAGCCATAATGCCCAAAGTCACCGACGCCGAGATTGCCAAACCAATTATAGGTAAGGCAATCCCGGCTAGACGGCGGAACGAGAAAAGGAGAACCAATATGATTAGAAAGCCCACTACAGGGGCCAAGATGGCCATATCACTCATCAGGCTCTCATTTATTTGTTTCTTCACCACCGGTAATCCTACATAGGAGAACTCCAAGGAGTCATACGGAGATGAGTTAACCACCATTTTAAGTTGATCCAAAATTTCATCTTGAGCATTCTGGGCAAGATTAGTCTTTGGGTAAATAATTAGGGCTACCATCGACCGGTCGGCTGAGATGAGAGAACCATCGTAAACCTCTCTCCAATCTTCCAATCGAGAGATAAGATTTTCGATAGCACCCTCCTCTTTTTCATTATAGAGGGGAATTGCTTCAAAGCCGTCTTCACTGGGTTGCATATGATCTGTGTTGGCAATAGAGACAACCGATTTGACATTCTCAATTTCAGCAAACTGTTTGGAGAGGTTGGCAACAATGGCTAGATTTTCCTTTGTAAGGATGTTGCCATCGGGGGCCGAGACCCCTACCATCATGGCATCCAAAGAGCCAAACTTAGCCTCAATCTCATTGTTAATTTTGACGACTTCATCTTTCTGAGGGATGAAGACATCCGTTGAGCTGTCGACATGGAGCCTGCCGATAAGCGCTAATGAGGCGGCTGCCAAAAGAACCGACATCAAAATAATTGCTAAATCTCGCTTTGTTGTTTTACTCATGGCCCAAGATTAAGCTGAAAGGGTTCTTTTTCATATAATCTACAGAGGGTATTTTGGTACCTGTTTAGGGGGATAATTAGCATCACCTTTTAGGGTGAGTTTCAATTTAAATGGTATCCACGGGCTAATAATTCTACTTTTGAGTATTCTTCGTACTCTTCATGGTTAAAGGGGTAATCCCAGCAACCCAAGCGGTGGAGTTCATCACCACCGAACCCACTTTTAAAGCGATAAAGGCCATGCATCGGATGGGCGGGGTTTTTGTTGGGAGGGGTTCCAAAGAGGTCGTATTGCCGACACCCATTCTCTTTAGCATGCTTAATAGCTTCCCATTGGAGTAGGTACGGCGCCATCTTATTGCGATGGTCACTACTGGAGGCGCCATAGAGGTACGTAGCCCTGTCACCACTATAGGTAATAAAAAGGGCAGCTAGAGGGGTTTGCCTATCGAGATAAGCAATAAGGAGTTCAAAGTCATCACATCCGGTTATAAAGAGGGTTTCGAAGTAACTCCTGTGGTGGAGATTAAGGCGATTGCGACGGCAGGTTTGCCGGTAGAGGGTGTAGAAAACATCGAGGTCCTCAAAGGAACCCCGTTTAACGACAATGCCGTGCCGCTTGGCGAGGCGAATATTGTAGCGGGTCTTGGCTTTCATCGAGGCCAATATATCATCTTCATCGTGTCTTAAAGTAACGAGGAGGGTATCGGTGGGGAGGATATCGCCGGAGGCTTTCCTGAGGTTATGTTCACAAGTGCCCCAATTGAGTCGTAGTTCCTGCAATTCAGGCTGAGGAGGCCCCTTCCATTGCCCATTTTCGTCAAACCCGTCGGCGTCAAGGGCCCAAGGGGACTCCCAGGGGAGGTCCCAACGGAGGGCTATACACTCTTCAGGCAGATGGGGACGTAATGCTTCGGAGAGCTCTTCCAAGAAAGGGCCGGCTATTTCGTCACTGGGTGTCAAAAATGGACCGTAGGGACTATAGGCAAGGCAAGACTCTTTTGTGATAGGTTGTATTAAGATTAGTAGGTCATCTAAAAGATAGGCAGATTGATTGGAGAGTCCTAACTCTTGAGGGCGAACTTTTATGTCGTAGGCTTCGCAGGTAATTCCCTGCTTTTTCTTAACAGCCGACCAAAAAGCACTTTGGTGTAATAAGGGGGTATCGTACAGCCCTGATGTACTCTTGGGCTGTATAGAAACTTCCATGGCATGACTCCAAAATTTTAAAAGATATAAGGGGGATGCTAACACCGAAGTTAAATAGTTGCTAGGGCTTTTTCTATTACAAGAGCTCTATCCGTGCTATAATGCTCTAAACTTTTTTTATGCAGGGGAGTTAGTATGCCTAATATTCTTAAAGAGTTGTTGCACCATGAACAAGTGCTCCAATTTAACCGTTTTGATTCTGAGATTGCTTGGAGGTTAGGCTCTTGGATAGTCAATAAAGTCCGCACAGAGAGCCTGCCTGTCGCCTTCGATATCACGTTGAGTGGCAGGTGCCTCTTCCATTACTCTTCCAATGACGCCTCTCTAGATAATGAGGGGTGGATAGAGCGGAAAAAGCGCACTGTGGAGCGTTTCAAACACTCCAGCTATTACATGGGGAGGCTACTGGCTGAGAAGGGCCGGAGTGCTTTAGAGGAATTTTACGTTGAAGAGACCGTGTTTTGCTTCCATGGTGGCGCTTTTCCCATTATCTTAAAGGGGACTGGGCCGGTAGGGATTATTACAGTTTCAGGATTGACAGAGAGGGAAGACCACAATCTGGCAGTTGCCGGCTTAGCTTGGGCTTTACGCAAAAAAGATGAGGTTTCCCCGATACTATAAGGACAAATTAAGGAGAAGAGACATTTATGTTAAATTTTAGTTACTACAATCCAGCCCGAATTGTCTTTGGCGCTGGAACCATTAAAGAGGTTGGGGTGTTAGCTTCAGCCTATGGAAAGAAAATACTGCTACACTACGGGGGTGGCTCAATTAAGAAGAACGGGGTGTATGACCAGGTAATTCACTCCTTGAAAGAATCGGGTCTTACAGTGGTGGAACTCCCCGGGGCAGTCCCCAATCCACGTCTCTCTTTAGTCAAAGAGGGGATTGAAATCTGTAAAAAAGAGCAAATCGATTTTATCTTAGCCGTCGGTGGGGGCAGTGCTATTGATTCGGCCAAGGCTATTAGTTTTGGGGCTAAACTGCGTGATGATGAGGACATTTGGGAAGATTACTACATGAATGGGGATTGCGTTATTAAAGAGGCGCTACCCTTGGGAGTTGTTTTAACAATTCCGGCAGCAGGCTCAGAGAGCTCAACCGGCAGTGTGATAACAGACTGGGACAAAAACTTAAAGAGGGCAGTTAACAGCGAAACTATTATTGCTAAATTTGCCATCATGGATCCCCAGACAAACTACTCTCTCCCCGCTTACCAGACAGCTTGTGGGATTTCAGACATTTTAGCCCACCTCTTTGAGCGCTATTTCACCAATGAGAAGCACAACGATTTAAGTGACCGCCTCTTAGAGAGTGCCATGCGGAACATTATTGCCTATGGCCCTTTGGCCCTTAAAGAGCCCAGTGATTACCGCTATAGGGCAGAGATAATGTGGACCGGGACTATTGCCCACAACAATCTACTAGACCAAGGTAGGGTTGGAGACTGGGCCAGTCACGATATAGAGCACGAACTGAGTGGAATCTACGACATAGCCCACGGAGCAGGCTTAGCCATAGTCTTCCCCGCTTGGATGAAATATGTCTACAAGCAGCACATCGACCGCTTTGTCCAATTCGCCACGAGAGTCTGGAGTGTAGACCTTACCTTTGACGATAAAGAGACTATGGTGGAAGTCGCCATAGAGAAACTAGAGAACTTCTACAAATCAATTGACATGCCAATTCGCCTAGGAGATGCCAACATAGATGCAGAGAACATCAGATTAATGGCTGAGAAAACATTTGAGGGGCGTAAAAGCCTTGGTCAGTTTGAAAATCTATCGGTTGATGATGTTGAGAAGATACTAAAGCTTGCGCTTTAGATTAGGAGAGGGGTTGAACTCAGCCCCTCTGTTGTTATAAGGTGTAACTTAAGCCTAAAGTTATTATATATCGGCGAAGACTGAAAATGCCGTTTTGATACATTACATTTTCTGAAATAGTAAAGGTTACCCCTTCAATGGGTCAAAATTCTAATCTGTGAGCCATTAAAATTTTAAATTCTTTATTGGAACTATCA
>Ga0172382_10012729_pt1 | contig 10921 bp, 8 predicted proteins | sample Leawel138RmetaG_FD_122245 | JGI IMG/M metagenome (GOLD analysis project Ga0172382, IMG submission 122245) | Leachate microbial communities from a municipal landfill in Southern Ontario, Canada - Leachate well 138R metaG | ecosystem: Engineered > Solid waste > Landfill > Unclassified | place...
AAAGAACTCGGTTATCCGCTAAAGGCAAAAGATGCCGCGATCGTCCAGGATGACTGTGCGGATTGCAGCGGCTGCGGGGAAACGGAAGAAAGCCGGACTTGCGAGTAATGAAGATCGGTCTGCAGAAAATCGTTTCATTGTGCAAGATACTGCTTCTGAGTTTTGCGCTGATCAGCATCGGCTATATGTTGGGAAAAAATTCCGTCAGAGAGCAAAGGTCTTCTATGGGAATTGCAGGCAATGCGGATCACGTGGCGGTTTATTATTTGCATTCCACCTTTCGCTGCGAGACCTGCAACCGGATCGAAGCCATGACGAAAGATCTGCTTGAACGGGAATATGCGGATTTTCTCGGCGACGGTCGCATGCTGTGGAATGAAATAGATTTTATGAAAAACACCGAACTGGCGTCACAATTTGAGATCGCCGCTTCCACGGTGCTGGTCGCGGATGTTCGGGAGGGAAAGGTCATTCGCTATCAGCGCCTTGATGAAGTCTGGACGCTGACCGGCGATCGGAATGCCTTTGACAGCTACCTGCGCGCGGCGATCGATCTCTATCTGGACGGGAGGAGTGCTAAAAATGAATGAACTGGCCATTTTCACCGCGCTCTGGCTGGGTCTTCTGACCGCCGTCAGCCCCTGTCCCCTGGCAACCAACATTGCCGCCATTTCCTTTATCGCACGCAAAGCGGGACATAAGCCGCATGTACTGGCTTCGGGACTCTTATATGCCCTGGGACGCACCCTGATCTATGTGCTGCTGGGTGCAGGTATTGCGGCCGGACTGCTGGCAAACGCGGAGGTCTCCCGTTTCCTGCAGAAACACATGAACGAGATCCTGGGTCCCGTTCTTATACTGCTGGGAATGGTCCTGCTCAACTGGCTGGGTGCGGGCATATCCTTCACACCAAAAACTGACGGCATTCAAAAAAAGGCCGAAAAGGGGAGTGTATGGTTTGCACTCCCGATCGGAGCGCTTTTTGCGTTGACCTTCTGTCCGGTTTCGGCCGGGTTGTTCTTTGGCGGACTGGTACCGCTTGCCGTCCGGGAAGGTTCCATTGTGATGTTTCCGCTGGTTTACGGACTCGGGACCGCCCTGCCGGTCATTCTTTTTGCCTTTCTGCTGGCCTTTGCCGCCAAATCCGTGAGTAAAGTATTTAACAGCCTGACGCATATCGAGGTCTGGGTCCGCAAGATCACGGGCGCGGTATTCATTGCTGTAGGGATTTATTATTCGCTGGTTCATATTTACGGACTTAGTCTAAAATAAATATTCATCATTGGGTGATTTGGCACATTAAGGGCAGAAACGATAAGGATGATCAGTCAAAGGAGATCTTTCCATGAAACGATTCGTCATTATCGGTGGCAGCGATGCCGGCATCAGCGCCGCACTGCGAGCGAAGGAGATGGACGGTTCCATCGAGATCACCATGATCCTGGCGGACGAATATCCGAACTTCAGTATCTGCGGCCTGCCTTTCTATATCAGCGAAGAAGTGACGCATTGGCGCGATCTGGCGCATCGCACCCGTAAGGATATTGCGGGTGCCGGTATCCGAGTGCTGGACAAGCATCTTGCCGAAGCGATCGATCCTTTTGCAAAGACCGTGCTTGTCCGGGACCTGAACAACGATCAAACAACATCTTTGCATTACGACAAACTGCTCATCGGAACCGGCGCCGTGTCGGCCCGGCCACCCATTGAGGGGATCGATCTGCCGGGAGTTTTCTTTCTGCGCTGGATGACCGACAGCTTCACCGTAAAAAAATATATTGAAGATCAAAAACCTGAATCCATCAGCATCATTGGTGCGGGATATATCGGACTTGAGATGGCGGACGCCATGCGGCAACTGGGACTTGAGGTGAATGTTATCGAATATTTTCCTTCCGTCCTGATGACCCTGGATCCGGCTTTGGGAGCGATCGTTCGCGTGGAACTGGAAATCCATGGCGTTCATGTCCATACCGGCACCGCCGTTGAAAGAATCGAACGGCAAGATAAAAAACTTCGGGTTTTCGGCAAGGACGGTTTTGAAAAAATCTCCGATATGGTGCTGGTCGCGACCGGCAGCCGTCCGGAAGTCAATTTGGCAAAAACGGCAGGCATCGATCTTGGGATTGGCGGCGCTATAAAGGTCAACCGAAAAATGGAAACTAATATTACCGATATTTACGCCGCCGGAGACTGCGCGGAAACCTATCATCAATTGCTGAAAAAGAACATGTACCTTCCGCTGGGCACCACCGCCCACAAACAAGGGCGTGTAGCCGGTGAGAATATGACCGGAGGATCCTGTGAATATGCCGGATCTCTGGGTACGCAATCCGTAAAAATATTCGGACTGGTGGCCGCCCGTACCGGTTTAAAAGACGAAGAAGCCCGCCGCGAAGGTTTTGATCCCCGGAGCGTGGACTTTGAGACATGGGATCATAAAGTCTATTATCCCGGAGCAAAAAAACTGCACATCCATATCACGGGAGATCGCGGAAGCGGACAACTGCTCGGAGCTCAGATCGTAGGTGCCTATAGAACGGAAATATCCAAACGTATCGATATTCTTGCAAGTGCAATTTTTCACGGTATGAGCGTAAAGTCACTGGATCAGCTGGACCTGAGCTATACGCCGCCGCTGTCAAGTCCCTGGGATCCCGTTCAGATGGCCGCGCAGGAATGGGTGAAAAGATCGGGTGAAGAAGAAGGTTAGCATTATGGGAAACTTGAACGAACGTAAAATGACGAGCATCTTTGAACGTTACCTCACGCTTTGGGTGGGACTCTGTATCCTAGCGGGCATTCTGTTAGGCAAGATCGCACCGGACTTTGCAAAGACCCTGGACGGTTTTTCCATTAATATTAACGGTGCGCCGGTGGTTTCTATTCCGATCGCGATCTGTCTTTTTCTGATGATGTATCCCATTATGGTCAAGATCGATTTTGCCAGCGTGATCAAGGCCGGCAAGAGCGGGAAACCCGTGTTCCTGACTTTGTTCATCAATTGGTGTATCAAACCGTTTACCATGTACGGCATCGCCATGCTGTTCCTGGGTTTTTTGTTCCGGGGATTTATCGGCACGGAAGCGATGGATATCGTAAAAATGCCCTTTGGGCTTGATCTTCCGGTCGGGGCCGTTCACGGTGCAGGCACCGTGATCCTGCAGGATGGCATTAAGATGCTGGAAATACCTTTATGGCGAAGCTATTTTGCCGGATGTGTGCTCTTAGGGATCGCACCTTGCACGGCGATGGTTCTGGTGTGGAGTTATCTGGCGCGCGGCAATGACGGACTGACCCTGGTAATGGTCGCCATCAATTCCCTGACCATGTTGTTGCTCTACGGACTGCTGGGCGGTTTTCTGCTGGGTGTCGGTAAGCTGCCGGTCCCCTGGCAAGCCCTGCTATTGTCTGTAGGAGTCTATGTGGCTCTTCCATTACTAGCGGGCTACTTTTCCCGGAAATGGATCATTGCCGCAAAAGGCGAAACCTGGTTCAAGGAAAAATTCCTGCATTTACTCACACCGGTCACTATTTCGGCACTGTTGCTTACATTGATCTTATTGTTCAGTTTTAAAGGCGAGGTGATCCTGGCCAATCCGCTGACCATTCTCTGGATCGCCGTTCCGCTGTTCATTCAAACCGTCCTGATCTTTTCGATCGGTTTTGTAGCGGCAAAACTCCTGAAATTCCGTTACGAAGATGCCGCACCTGCCGCGATGATCGGCGCATCCAACCATTTTGAGGTCGCCATTGCTACGGCCGTTATGATATTTGGTCTGTCCTCGGGCGCCGCGCTGGCCACGGTGGTCGGCGTGCTGATCGAAGTGCCGGTGATGCTGATGCTGGTGCAGATCTGTAAAAAATACCGGGGATGGTTCAAACGCGCCTGAGCATTTGCCGGTGAACTGACGCATATCCATATCTGGGTCCGCAAGATCACGGGCGCGGTATTTATCGGAGCGGGCGTGTACTACAGTCTTGTGTATATTTACGGAATTTCATTTTAAATGCAATGCATTCATAAACAGGAACAACTATTCACACACGTTTGAGGTATTTATTTTTTTAATCCGGCCGGCAGGCAAAGGTTAACATACTAAAACTGATGCAAACAGTTTCAAATCACTTATACTATCCCAAAAAAAAAGCAAAATAAAAATTATTTTCGGAATTTGAAGCGGAAAATCGTATCTTTAAAACGAATAAAACATAAACGAATAAAATAAGTGGCAATGCGTGTTAAAGACGTTAAGTGAGTATTTTAAAATATCGCCGAAGAATCTTTAAAAATTATTGCTTTCACTGGGTATCATCATTTTTCTTACGATTGCGAGATTTATTTCCAATTATCTGGTCAAAAGAAAAATCCCCGATGATATGAAGGCTTATCACTGGCGGCGGACGATACTTTACAGCTATACGGTTCTTCTGATCATATTGGCAGGTTCCGTCTGGATAAAAGGACTTCGTTCCCTGACGACAATTTTAGGACTGGCAAGCGCCGGTATCGCCATTGCCATGCACGATACCATCGCCAACGGCCGGCTGGGCGTTTATCGTTTCACAAAAACCTTTTAAAGTCGGTGACAGGATCGAAGTCGATAAGATCATCGGCGATGTGATCGATATCCGGATCCTGCAGTTCAACATTGTGGAATGCGGCAACTGGGTCGATGCCGAACAAAGCACTGGTAGAATTATTCATATTCCCAACAGTAAAGCCTTGCGCGAACCGATCGCAAACTATCAGATCGGTTTTGAGTATATCTGGAACGAGACCCCGGTATTGATCACCTTTGAAAGCGACTGGAAAAAAGCAAAGCAGATCCTTGAAAAGATCGCGGAGGATAATGCAATGCACTTATCGGAAGGCGCTCAGCGGCAGATCCGAAAAGCGGCCAGGAAATATTTCATTCAGTATAATAAATTGACTCCGATCGTTTATACGACCGTAAAGGAAAGCGGGGTAATGCTAACCATCCGTTTTTTGGTCAATCCGCGGCAACGGCGTTTTAGTGAACATCAGATTTGGGAGGCTATCCTGGAAGCTTTCAGCCGGGAGGCGAATATCGATCTGGCATATCCGACGCTCCGTTATTATCACCATGAAAACAAATCGAAACCTGAGGAATAAAGCCTCGGGGTATAAACCCATAAAACGAATTTACTTGCCACTTTCTTTCGAGACCAGATGCACATCCCGCTGCGGGAAAGGAATGGTCAGTCCGGCCTTTTCGATCTCCATTTTGCTCTTTTTGATAAGATCAAAACGCGTTGCCCAGTAGTCGCCGGTACTTGTCCAGCCGCGCAGTTGTAAGTTGACGGAGCTGTCGGCCATGGCGGTTACAATGACCTGTACCGCGGGTTCCGGCAGAAAACGCTGTTCCTCGGCGGCAATACGTTTCAAAACCTCGATTGCAGTATCGATGGAATCACCGTAGGAAATGCCGACAGTGATATCCAGGCGGCGCTTGCCGTTTCGGGTGTAATTTTTTAAGGAATTGTTGAAAACGGCGCCGTTGGGAGCCGAAATATACAAGCCGTCGAAGGTCTCCAAAATGGTATTGAAGAAATTGATCTCAACAACAGTACCTTCATAGGAACCGGTCTCAATATAATCGCCTTTATGAAAAGGCCGCAGGATCACCAGCATTACGCCGGCAGCGATATTGCCCAGTGTATCTTTCAGGGCAAGACCGATCGCCAGTCCGGCTGCGCCCAGTACCGCAATAATACTGGTGGTGTTAATGCCGAAAATATCGAGAACAATGACCGCGGCAACGATATAAACCAGATAGGTTAGTGTTGAACTGACCATCGGTACCAGGGTCTCGTCAAAGCGTTCGTTCCGCGCATTAATACGTTTAACCGCTTTGCGGAGAAGCTTGGAAACGATGATTGCCATTGCAATGACCAGAAGTAGCAGAAGCAGATTTTTTCCCAGGGTAAGAACTGTTTCGGAGTTGTTCTCCCAGAAGGTCACAAAAAAATCTTTCATATTTAATCTCCCTTTTTTGTTATAACCATTTTTTTCGTTTGAAAAAGCGGATCATCAGCAATGCCACGATCAGTAATACGGCCCAGAACAGCGGATAGGCAAAGGTCCATTGCAATTCCGGCATATGCACAAAGTTGGTCCCGTAAACGCCGGCAATAAAGGTCAGCGGAATAAAGATGGCGGAAAAAATGGTCAGTACCTTCATGATCTCATTGAGGCGGTTGCTGATGCTGCTGTTGTAGATATCCAGGTGATCCGTCAGCATGATCCGGTAGGTGTCCACGCTTTCCAGAGCCTGGGTTGCAATATCCAGAAGGTCTTTCAGAAAAGGACGTGTGGATCCCTGAAACAATTCTGTCTCCAGACGGCTGAGCTGCAGAATGAATTCCTTAGCCGGCCGGATGGATTTACGCAGATAGTTCATTTCGCGTTTATAGTTATTGATCTCCGTCAGTGTGTTTTTGCCGGGGTTATCCAGTAAGGCTTCTTCAAGATCCTCAATCTTTTCGCCGACACGTTCCACCAGCAGAATATAATTATCCACAACCGCATCCAAAAGGCTGTAAGCCAGATAATCGGCACCTTCATGCCGGATACGGCCGATTTTTTTACGCAAGCGGTTGCGCAGGGGCTGAAATACATCGCCCGGGCGTTCCTGAAAGGTCAGCACATAGTGTTTCCCGAGAACAATGCTCAGCTGTTCCGAATAGATGCGGTTTTCCTTTTCATTGTAATGCATCATTTTCAGGACAAAGAAAAGCTGATCGTCATAGCTTTCCATTTTCGGCCGCTGGCCGGTGTTGACTATATCCTCCACCACCAGGGGATGCAGCCGGTAATCTTCCGCCAGAGATTGAATAATTCCCGTATCGTGGACACCGTAAATATTGATCCAACTTATCAGATCTTTGCCCTGGTCTTTCTGCAGTCCATGCGTATCTTCGGGATGCAGCTCTTCGAGGGATTCCGCATTATAGCGGATGATATGCAGGGAAGGTACATCGACTTTTTTTGTACCGATAAAAACCGCTTCACCGGGTGCAAGCCCGTAAGCGGCTGTTTTGTCCTTGATAAAGCGTGCCATAGGGTCTCTCCTTATAATAGCGGCCGGTGGCTGTAAAATAACCTTTTAGAGTGACGATTAGACCGGTATGTTTAATAATTTAGTTAAAAATCCCAGAAAATAACAGGTAAAAATCAGTAATAACCGGGCATCGGAGGCGGATCAGCCGGGATTGCAGTTGAATAAGAAGAAATTTTTAAGGAACTGTTTTCGTTTGAAATGCGGAATGCCCATGCTTCGTCTGCCGATTGGCGAACTACGCAGGGCACACTTCGCTCTTCGAGCGAAGTTAAGAGAGGAATCTTTTGTTTGAGAATGCTTTCCCAGAGCTTGATTTTAGATATCTTTCAAAACGCATTGCTTTTAGTTTATCATTAAAAGCACAATACCATTCAATATTCCATGGTCGATATTGTGATGTGTGTTTACAATCACCTTGATTATGTGCTGTTAATCTCATTCTCAGATCTTTGGTATAACCTGTATAGGTTCTATTTGGATTAATTTTACTTCTCAAAATGTAGACATAGTACATGTAGGAATATATTTGAAAGAATTTATAATTTCATTGGATTGTTTTTGAGTGTGATATGGATCACAAATTGTGGCTTGCCACGCGAAGCTCGAAGATTTCTGAGGATGGAATTATTTACATGTCCGTTCTTCGTTCATCCAGCGATGAACTTCGAAGGGCACACTTCGCTCTTCGAGCGAAGTGTGGAGGTGCCGGGAATCGAACCCGGGTCCAAAGCGGAGATCCCCCTGCTTTCTACGTGTGTAGGCAGTTGAAGGGTCTTGGTCGTCCCGGCTCAAATACCAAAACGCGGAACGACGCAGATCACAGTGTTTAACAGGATCTCCGTGATCAAAAGATCCTGCGAGTCCGTGAAACGGCGCTCAATCCGGACCCACAGACAAAGCCCGGTTGAACGGCTGCGCGTTTAATTACGCAGCGTATGCAAAATTATCTGCATTTAAATTTAGCTCAGATTGATTAACGTGGATTCCTGAATACCACGACACGCTTACAAGACGACCTGTCCGCCCTGTCGAAACCTTTACACCCCCATGTCAAAAAGCGCATCAATATACTCTTATACAAAGCATTTGTCAATCTGTTGCTGAAAATTTTATTTATCCGGTTTTTCTTTAGACATTATCGAAAAAAAAAAACAATAAAAATATTACAAAATATTCTCTATATTAAAAGTTCAATCCTGAAAAGGGATGTATTGATGATGAACAAAAAGCAAAAAGGAAGAACAACGATGAAAGGAATTGCAATCTTGACCGTGTCGTTCGCAATCTTATTCAGCAGCGCTCTTGCCGCTGGGACCGCGGAAGAAGGGAAACGCATTCCCACGCGCGAGGAGATCGAAGAACAGTATCGCTGGAACCTGGGCGATATTTATGCCGATGCCGAAACCTGGGAAGCGGATTTCGCCGAAGTAGAAGCAAAGATGGAAAAGATCAAAGATTTCCGGGGAAAACTGGGAAAATCGGCTTCGAATCTTGAGCAATGCCTGCTGATGTCGGAAAATCTCGAACGCAAGCTCGATAACATGTATATCTATGCCCATATGCTGAAAGATCAGGATACCAAGAATACCGACAGCCAGGCGCTGGCGAACCGTATAGCCGCCCTGAACCAGCGTTATTATCAGGAACGTGCTTTCCTTTGGCCGGAAATTCAGGAGATTCCCGAGCGTAAACTGTTCCGTTTTATTGATTCCTCGCCTTTTCTGCAGCAGTACCGGCAACCTTTCACCGATATGATCCGCCAGAAAGCGCATATTCTTTCCGAACGCGAAGAGGAACTGCTGGCAATGGCGGGAAATATGAGCAGTGAATTCGGCAACATTCGCGAAGCACTGACCCAGGCGGACATTGTTTTTCCGAAGGTCCGCGACGGGAACGGCGAACTTATCGAGCTTTCCTATGCCCGTTATTCGCTCTTGCTGCGCTCAATGGACCCGAAAGTCCGCCGGGAAGCTTTCCTCGCGATGTACGGTACCTTTGATAAATTCAAGAACACCAGTGCCGCGACTTATCGCGGATCGGTCAAAAAAGATATTTTCTATGCAAAAGCCCGCGGTTACGACAGCTGTATCCGTATGTCCCTCGATGCCGATAATGTCCCGGTAGAGGTTTATGACAATCTGATCTCCACTACGCATGAATATCTGGATCCGCTGCACCGTCTCCTGAATCTGCGTAAAAAAATGATGGGAGTCAAAGAGCTGCATCTTTACGATACCAGCGTACCGCTGGTCAAGGCCTCCGACAAGCGCTATACCTACGAAGAAGCCAAAAAGCTGATTATCGAAGCGCTGGAAATCATGGGTCCTCAGTTCCAGTCCGATGCGGAAAAAGCACTGAATTCCCGTTGGGTGGATGTGTATGAAACCCGCAATAAACGTTCCGGAGCCTATTCCTGGGGCGCTTACGACACACACCCCTATATGCTGATGAACTTTAACGGCACACTGGACAATGTCTTTACGCTTATCCACGAGTTGGGACACTCCCTGCACAGTTACTATACCAATCAGACTCAGCCTTACGCTACCGCCAATTACACCCTCTTTGTCGCTGAAGTGGCTTCGACCTTTCTGGAAAATATTTTAATGGACCACATGCTCAAGACGGTTGAAGACAAAGAACTGAAACTGGCCTTGCTGAATCAATGGGCGGAAAATATTGAAGGGACTCTGTACACCCAGGTGCTTTTTGCGGAGTTTGAACGCGAAGCCCACCGTATCGCCGAGGAAGGCGTTCCGCTGACGGTCGAAACCCTGAATAATACTTATTTCGATATTCTAAAATCCTTCTATGAAGGTGTTCTGGTCCTGGATCCGGAATACGCAGTGACCTGGAGCCGCATCCCGCATTTCTTCCGGCAATTCTATGTATACAAATACGCGACCAGTATCAGCGCCTCCACGGCCCTTAGCCGGAAAGTACTCGACGGCGAACCGGGTGCGATGGACCGTTATATGCAGTTTCTGCACAGCGGTTCCAGTGACTACCCCATTGAACTTCTGAAGCTGGCCGGCGTCGATATGTCCACTCCGGAGCCGGTTGCGGAAACCCTGCAACTCTTTGACAGTATTGTCAGCCAGATGGAAGCGCTGATCGAAGAATGATTTTCCGGATACGATTACATCAATTAATTCAAGATCCCGTAAAAAGATTTACGGGATCTTTCACTTATTAACGATGAGGTGCAACAATGAAAATTCGCTGGATGATGCTGGTACTTGTTCTTTTCACATCGGCAGCTTTTGCCCAGGAAGAGGAGCTCCCCTGGAAAAAAGGCGGACAAGGCGCCGTGAATTTTTCACAGACCGCTCTGAGCAACTGGTCGGGCGGCGGTTTGAATGCGCTGTCACTGAATAGTTTTATCAGCTTTTTTGCCAATTACAAACAGGATAAACTTAGCTGGGACAATACACTGGACCTTGCCTACGGGATCGTCAATCAGGGTGGAAGTGTCCAGAAAACGGACGATAAGTTCGATCTTGCATCAAAATTTGGCTACACAGCTTTCGGCAAGTGGAATTATTCCGGAATTCTGGCGTTCAAAACTCAAATGACCCGCGGATACGCCGATACCATCAAGATATCTTCTTTTGCAGCACCTGCCTACATGCAGATCGCGGCCGGGATGGAATATAAGCCCAACGACGATATTAGCATGAATATTTCGCCCCTTAGCGGAAAAATGACGCTGGTGCTGGATCCGGATCTCGCCTCCGCCGGCAGTTACGGATTGGCGCCGGGACAGAAGACGCGCGGCGAATTTGGGGCCTATGCAAAAATTCAGTTCCGCAAAACCCTCGTTGAAAACGTGGTGT
>Ga0172382_10012730_pt1 | contig 10921 bp, 8 predicted proteins | sample Leawel138RmetaG_FD_122245 | JGI IMG/M metagenome (GOLD analysis project Ga0172382, IMG submission 122245) | Leachate microbial communities from a municipal landfill in Southern Ontario, Canada - Leachate well 138R metaG | ecosystem: Engineered > Solid waste > Landfill > Unclassified | place...
CGCGCCGCTTGACGATGCGCCGCGAGCGTCCCGTCACCTCGGCGACCATATCGGTCCCGAAGTGATGGATGATCTGGTCGAGCGCGGCCGGGACCGGCGCAAGCGATGCAAGCCGCTCGATCAGGCGGTCGCGCCGTTCGACGGCCTCGCGCGCCTCGACCGGATTGCCGTCGGCATCCATGACGGGCCGCGAGGACAGATTGCCCTCGCTGTCCGTGAACGGCTCGTAGAGCTGCACCGGGAAGCTGTGCTCAAGATAGGAGAGCACATATTCGCGGGGCGTCACATCGACGCGAACATCATCCCATTCCTCGGTCGGGATGTCGGCGAGACGGCGTTCCTGCAATGCCTCGCCGGTCGAGACGATCTGGACGACGGCGCTATGCCCGGCCTCCAGGTCGCGCTCGATGCTGGCGAGCAGCGAAGGCGTCTGCATCGCCGTGATGAGGTGATTGAAGAACCGCTGCTTCGCCGACTCGAAGGCACTGCGCGCGGCCGACTTGGCCTGGGCGTTGAGCGTGCCGATCGCGCCGGTGATGTTCGCGGCCCGCATCGCGGCGTCCAGATTGTTGTGAATGATCTGGAACGCGCCCGCATAGGCGTCGTAGATCTCGACCTGCGCGGGGGTCAGCGCATGTTCGAGCATCTCATATTCAACGCCGTCGAAGGACAGCGAGCGGGCGGAATAGAGGCCGAGCGCCTTCAAGTCGCGCGCCAGCACTTCCATCGCCGCGACGCCGCCATCCTCGACGGCGCTAATGAACTCGGATCGCGTGGCGAACGGGAAATCCTCGCCGCCCCACAGGCCGAGCCGCTGGGCATAGGCGAGATTCTGCACGGTGGTCGCGCCGGTCGCCGACACATAGACGACGCGGGCATCGGGGAGCGCGTGCTGGAGCCGAAGCCCCGCGAGGCCCTGCTGCGAGGGCGCCTGCTCACCGCGCGCGCCGGTTCCCCCGGCCGCGTTCGCCATCGCGTGCGCCTCGTCGAACACGATCACGCCGTCGAAGTCGGCTCCCAGCCAATCGACGATCTGCTGGACGCGGCTCGCTTTCTCGCCGCGCTCCTGCGAACGCAGCGTGGCGTAGGTGGCGAACAGCACGCCCTCGTCCAGCGTGATTGCCGTGCCTTGCCGGAAGCGGGAAAGCGGCGTGACCAGGAGGCGCTCCTGCCCGAGTGCCTCCCAATCGCGCATAGCGTCCTGGTGCAAGGTCTCCGAACGGCTGACCCACACCGCGCGGCGGCGGCCCTTCAGCCAGTTGTCGAGCATGACCGCGGCGACCTGGCGGCCCTTGCCCGCTCCGGTGCCGTCGCCGAGGAACCAGCCGCGACGGAAGCGGACAGCCTGCTCCGCATCGTCCGGCGCGGCGGTGACGACATCCCAGCTCTTGTCGACCGTCCATGCCCCGGCGAGATGGCCGCTATGCGCCTCGCCCGCGAGGATCACGGATTCAAGCTGGGCGTCCGACAGGATGCTGTCGGTAACGAGATTGGGCGGCAGCGTCGGCCGATAGCTCGGCTTGGGCGGCGAGACCGACGCCATCGCCGCCGACTGGACGAGCGGCGTCGGATGCGGCTTCGCGCCGTCGATCCGCAGCGACTGGAGCGCATAGGGCTCGTAGATCGCATCGGTCAGGCGGCCCGCTTCGGCCGGTGTCCAGTCGATCGCCTCATAGTCCAGTTCCGTCGCATCGGGCAGCTTGACCGGCGATGGCGCCGGTGCGGGAGCGGCCCGGCGACGAGGCGCGGGCGTAGCGGTCATAGCCTGCATCGCGACCGGCATGGCTGGCGGCGGCGTATCGGGGCCGGACCCGCGCGGAGGCACATGATCGAGCACCCAGCCGAGCAAGGTCGCAGTATCGGGCGCAACACCGGGGGAGGTCGGGAAGACGGAAGGATCGTCGGCGGGAACGCGCTCGATGATGGTGAGCCGCGTGTCGATGGTCGTGCCGTGCTTGGCATAGACCCGGCCGTCGATCGCGGCCGAGAACAAGACGCGGCCCCGCTCCTGAAGCCGGACGAAGCTGTCGGTCCAGGCGGGATTGTCGGGCGCGCAGCTCGCCCCGGTAATTGCGACCAGGCGCCCGCCTTCGGCGAGCCGGGCCAGCGCCGAGCCGATATGGCGCAGCGCCGCGTCCTTCATCGTCCGATCGACATGGGCGACCGCCGAGAAGGGCGGGTTCATTACCGCCACGCTCGGCACGATGTCCGCGCGCAGATAATCATGGATATGCGCGGCATCGTGGCGCGTGATGGCGCAGTCGGCGAACAGGCCCGCGAGCATCTCCGCGCGAATCTCGGCCAGTTCGTTGAGAACGAGGCTCCCGCCGCGCGTCTCGGCCTGGACCGCGAGCAGCCCGGTGCCAGCGGAGGGTTCGAGCACCACGTCGCCGGGCCGGATCGCGGCGGCGACGGTGGCGACGAAGCCGAGCCCCGCCGGGGTCGAGAATTGCTGGAACGCCTGCGACGTCTCGGAGCGGCGAGTATGGGTGGGGAGCAGCACCGCCACCTTCTCGATCATCGCCAGCGCGGCGAGCGGCGAGGCGGATTTGCGGAGGATGGTGCTCCCATATTTGCGGAGGAACAGAATCTGCGCCGCTTCGCAGGCGTCATAAGCGGTTTTCCAGTCCCACGCGCCATCGGCGTCGGAGCCGCCGAACGCGGTCTCCATCGCGCTGCGCAGCGCGCGTGCGTCGATAGCGCGGCCCCGTTCGAGGTCGGGCAGGATGAGCGCGGCGGCGGCAAGGATGAACCTGGCGGTCGCGGCGAAACTGGACGCGACAGGAGAAGGAGCCGCCGAACGGGCGACGGGTGCTGCAAGAGTCATGGCGAATGTCCTTGAGGAGAGCCAGGAAGGAACGGGCTGCCGGACGCTCTCTCTTGACCCGGCCAGCCCGCCCATTTCCGGCCCCCCTCTCACTCTCGCTTGAGGCCGAGGTCCGCTGCGAGGCCGAGCACTGTCAGCCGGGCTTCATCTTCGAGCCGGACAATCTCGTAATCGTCCGATCGCCAGTCCCAGCCGCCCCGGCGAACGTCATCGAGCGTCGTCCAGCAGCCATCCGGCCACACCACGATGTCGTCAGGGTGATAGGGGCGTGTCTTGTCGGTCATTGGTTCGTCCTCGATTTGCTGCCCGGGACCAGTCCCGCCGACGCCAGCCAGAAAGGGACCAGAGGGGGCCAGCACCGAGGCACGAGGGGAACCCCTTGCGGGTTGATGGCCGATCGCCTGGCCCTTTATCGGCGTTGGTCAGAGGGGAACGGGCACGCTGCGAGCGCGAGAGACGAAATGACCGCAAACAGGCGCGGCCCCCCTTGCCAGTCTCCGTGTGGCGCGATGGGCAAAGGAACGAAGCGTTTTCGATGGGGCGGCCCGACGCCGCGGCACTATGGGTCCGGCTCTGGATGACCCGGCAAAAAAATGGCCCGCTGCCGATCGGATGGCAGCGGGCCGGGAATGGGCGGGTCAGGCGTTCAGGCGGGTCGGCAGTTCCCAGCTCTTGTGCCGGGCCTCGTCGATCACGAAGCCATGCGGGCCGGAGCGATATTCGTCGTTGGGAACGAGAAATCCGCGATATGGCCGCCGATCGCGTTTTCCGCCGAGCGCGGCGACGCACTCCACGACGCCCGGCGAACCTTGCGACTGGCTGGCCGATATGACGATCCAGTCCTGGGCATGGGCCTCCTCGAACAAGCGACGATCCTTATCGAAGGATTCGCCCGGTGCCAGAAGGCGTCCGTGGACGGCTTCCCAGCAGTCGGGGAAGTCATGGCGCAGGGTCTTCTCCGCCATTCTCCGCTCGCGCGTGGTGAACAGTTCGGGGAAGGCCAACGCGACCTTCGCCCATTCGCAGTCCTCCTCATACCAGCCACCCTCGACGCGCAGCGCGGGGAGCATGGCGGCGCGACGGGCTTCATCCAGCCTGAAGCCGCCATGGCTGGCGGTCGAGTGGAATGCCACGCCGTCAGCATAGACTTCGCTGCCCTGCGACATGCCCCACGGGGTCCAGACGCCGTTGCCTGGCTCGCGCGTGCGGCCGAGTGCCTGCTTCTCGCGGCAGTGCTGGACATAATCCTCGACATAGGCGCGGAAACCGGCCTCGTTCTGGACCGTTCCGATACCGCCATGGAAGTCGGCCCGCGTCCACTTTGCAATCGGGCGATTGGGGCGCCATCCATATTGAATACGTAAGCCGTCCGCGACCGGGACGGCCAGATGGGCGAGATCGCCGACCAGCGCCGCCAGATAGTCATCGGCGGTGCGTCCATAGACGGCCGCGATCGGAGCGGCGGCGTTCATGCCGCCCTCCCAATGGTCGAAGTCTCGTCCTCGCCCACGATTTCGGCGATGGGATCACAATAGCGATTCCTGGCCATCCAAGCCTCTGCCTCGGCCATGTCCGATGTGAGGCGATGCAGTTCGATGGTGCCGCGGCGCCGGGAGAACACGCGAACCGTTCCCGGTTTCGGCACGTCGATGATCTCGAAGCGCAGAAGGGTTGTGACCTCGAACTCGCGATTGACCAAGAGGGAAACGCTGCCTTCAGAGCCATAAGCGCCTTCGCGAAGCGTGATCGTCGCGGGATGGAGGTAACTGCCCGACAAAGGAGCAGACTTCGCATTGAGGCGAGCGACACCATTGTAGCATTGCCAGGTCCGCAACTTCCGCGTGAACCGTTCCGGCGGCCTGGGCGCCCCGTCGAAATAGCGCAGGGTCGCGCCAAGCGGAACGCGATCATAGACGGCATGACCATCAAGCGGTGTCGCCGAGGATGTGTCCGCCGAAGCGGCGGGCGGAAAGTCGGTGAGATATGTCATGGCTGTTCTCCGAGAGAGCGGGAAAGGATCGAGCCGTCCGGCGCTCTCTCTCAATCCAGCCGGCTCACCCGGCCCCGGCCTTCCTCTCCCTCTGGCCGCCGGCCCCGACGAAGGGACCGGCGGCGCGCGGCTCAGTCTATGAGCGCCCCGGCCGCGATCTCGGCGATCCAATCGGCAGCCTCGTCGAAATCGCCATCGTCGTCCGCGACGAGACGCGCCAAGGCGAGCGCGCCATCGCGGCCGTGCTGACCGAGGCGTTGGAGGCAGACGAGCAGGATGGGGGCGAGTTCTTCGGGACTCGCCATGTCGATGGTGTCGATTGTCATGTTCAGTCTCCATGTAAAAAAGCGCCGGGCCAGATTGGCCGCGACGCGAAATTGCCGGGAACGTTTGCCCCGACCTGGACCGGCTAGCGGCGGTGTTCAGATGTTCGCGATCAAGTGGCTTCGTCACCAATCCGGTCGGCATCGAATTCGAGATTGGTGGTTACGGATCGCAAACCCGAAAGCGTTTTGCAGTCGATGTAAGCGATGATGCCTTGACGTCGTTCGTCGATTTCGATGTGGTCAGGAACCTCGCTTGATTCCATGGCCTTCTTTGTGGCGGCCTTCGCCTTCTCGATAGCCTCGCTATCGGAGTCTGCGTCGATCGCTATGCCTTGGTAAGCGCGCAGCCAGAAGCCGACCTTGACGATATATTCGGCCATGTTTTCTTCTCCATAAAATGCAAAAGCCCGACGTTGAGCCGGGGCGGTGATGAAATGGGAAAATGGCGGGACGGCCTGAACCGCCCCGCAAGGTCGATCACTAAGCGGCGATTGCCATATCGGCTTCGTCGCCCAGGAACGCCGGCAACGCTTCGGTCGTCTCGTCGAGCGCAAGCGGCTCATCGACCATCGGCATACGCATCGGCTCGGGAAGCCAGCCGGTGTCGACCAGCAGCCGCTCGGCTTCGCGGGCCATGTCACCCTTCTTGAGATGGTCGATCAGACCGGCCTTCTGAGGGTCCGTGCCTTCGGCGACCGCTTCGAGGATGCGCGGCTTGGTGACGCGGCCGAGATAATTCTCGACCGTCGGGCGCCAGCCGGTAGCCGCCATGTCGAACCCGATGGCGCGGGCGAGGACATTGGCGTGCTCGATCCGGCGCGCGACGCCATGCGCCGAGACGCGGCCACCGCCGTGCTTGGAAACCGGCTCCCATTGCGCGTTCACCGCATAGGCCGTGCAATGGGCGAACAGCGCCGCCTGATCGGCCCCGTCGAGTTGCTGGATCGCGTCCCAGGCATCCTTGTCGGACTTGGGCAGGCGGGCTTTCCAACTGGCTTGGCGTTCGTCCATCGCCCTGACCGCCGCGCTTTCCCGCAGGCCGGGCGCCTGGAACGGGAAGTAAACGCGGTTCACGGACAGCTCCAGACAGCTTTCGGTGCGGATCTGATAGAAGGTCGTCAGCACCATCGCGTGCAACACGGTGGCGAAAGCGACCGCCGGATTCTGCGCGAAAGCGTCCTGCAACGCGACCGTTCGGGCTGCGGTCAGTTCGGCAACCAGCCGATCGGGCAGCGGCTTGATGATCTCATCGTCATCATCATCGCCGTCGTCCGCAACGGATGCGGAGACGGTCCCGCCATCGGTCGGAGACGCCGGTTGCGCGCCGACGCCCTCCGGTTCATCGCCGGTCGGCTCGAATGCCGTATCGCCATCGTCGTCCGATACTTCGGCGCCCTCCTCCTCCAGCTCATCCTCGGAGCGCATCCAGCCGCGGTCGATATAGAGCGTGCCGTCCTCCTCGATGCCGACGAACACGCCTGCGCGGGCCTGTTCATCGGGATCATAGGTGAAACGCCCCTGCGACAGCCCGGCCAGTTCGACGTCGATGGTGGTGATACGCGCCTCGATCTCGCGGGGAATATCGCCCTTGCTCGCCCATTCGGCCTCAAGGGCGTCGGCCTCGGTGCGAAGCTCGGCGATGCGGGCCTCGTCCGCCTCGGTCGGCGGTTCGTGCGTCGCGTCGATCTGGCGGCAGTCCTCGTCATAGCCATAGGGCAGGTCCACCAGCGTCTCGGCCCACTTCCAGCCCTCGGCCTTGATCTTCTCCGCCTCGACGTCGAGTTTCTCGGCGACCAGACGGTCGAGCAAGGCGGGATCAGACAGCCAGCCGCCGTCATCGGGCTCGAACAGGTCGCGCGTCGGCGCCACGCCGCCCGCCGCGAGATAGGCGTCGAGACCGACGAACAGCACGCGCTTGTCGAACACCGGCACCATGTCCTCGGTCAGCTTGTCGCGGATGAACGAGGGCGATTTGTTGACGCTGTGGTCGAGCTGCTTCCAGAGCTGCTCTTGGCGCGCATGGTCTTCGCTGACCGTGAAGGCCATGAGCTGATCGAGCGTCATGTCGCCGGCGACATAAACCTCGTGCAGCTTCGGCGAGACTGCGGCGAGTTTCAGGCGTTGACGCACGACAGCCGGCGTGACGCGGAAGTGCGCGGCGATGGCCTCCTCGCGCTCTCCCTTGTCGATGAGCACCTTCATGCCGTGAAACTCGTCGAGCGGGTGCAGCGGTTCGCGCTCGCTGTTCTCCGCAAGCGAATCCTCCTCGGCGAGCACCGGATCGTTGGCCGCCTTGACGACGCAGGGGACGAGCGCGTCCTTCGCCATGCGCTTGCGCTTCACGAGGATCGCCAGCGCGCTGTAGCGGCGACCGCCAGCCGGAACCTCGAACAAGCCGGTTTCCTTGCCATTCTCGTCAAGCTGGGGCCGGACGTTGAGGCCATGCAGCAGGCTGCGGCGCGCGATGCTGTCGGCGAGATTCTCGATCGTCACGCCGTTCTTCACGCGGCGGACGTTCGATTGCGACAGGACCAGCTTGTCGAAGGGAATGTCCTGCGACGGGCTGAGGATGATCTTGGGGGCAGCTTTTGCCATGTCGGTTACTCCATGACGGGCCGCCGCGAGACACTCTCTCGGCTGTCAAGCCCGTCACAAAACCGAAGGCCCCCCTCTCACTCTTATGCGCCGCCCTGGCCGCCATGCGCCCCGCTAAACGCCGCACATGCCCTCGCACTCATTGCCCCATAGATCGAGCTGGCCGCGGTCGGCCGGGGTGCTGAGGTCGGCCTCATCGAGCGGGACGGCCGAGCGATGCAGATAGACCTCGCCCCGGATGCCGCGCAGGCCGGTGCGGATCGCCTGATCGACCTCGACCGCCTCGGCCCAGGCTTCGGGGTCGCGGTCGCGGATCTCGCGCCAGCGCATGTCGGAATGAAACGGGCAGCCGATGCAGGCGCTCTTGGGCGGGATCGGATAATCGTGCCGTTCGAGCCAGCGCAGGCAGTCGTGCCGCGACATACGTTGCTCGATCAGCGGCCAGCGGTTGACCTGCCATGCCTCGAACGAGGGTTTCATGCGGATCAGCTCGTCGAGCGAGATGCCGATCCATTGCTCGACGACAGGATGATCGGGCGAGCGGCGACGGGTCAGGCCGACCATCTCGCGCACCTTCCGGCGAATGGGGACGATCTTGTAGTCCTTGGTGCATTGGCGCCGGATCATGCCGACCTCGATGCGGTGCCGCTTTACCGTGCGCGTGAAAGCGGGAATCGACGCCCAGCGTTCGCCGGTGCCAGCGCGCAGAAGGTCGGCGCGAATGTCACCGGCCGAAACGATATGGATCGGAAAGGGCAGCACGTTCCGCGACATGAGCCAGGCGAGATGCTCGCGCACGGCTCGCGGCTCCCAGCCGATCTCGCCATGCGCGGCCATGAGCGCGAGGGTGGTCGACTGGACGCCCGCGCCGAGGCTGAGGACGCGCAGCCGAAGCCGATCGCGGGCCGGATTCTGGCCGAGAGTGATAAGGTCCGCCTGGTCGTAACCGGCGGGGGCGGCGATGCTGGTGAGCGCCATCGCGTGTCTCCGCGACGGGTCGGCAAGGGCCACTCCCTCTGCCTCTCAAACCCGTCACGGCCGACCGGGCGACCTCTCCCTCTAGCGGGGGCGTTGCGGGGGCGCAGCCCCCGCAGAAGGGGTAGCGGGAGACCGCAGGGCTCACGCTCAGGGGAAGGCTTTCCCCTCCCTCCTTCACGGCCCTTTATCATGTTCGCTATTTGTTCCAATATACAGCTTTGCGAATCGAGGAGCGACAGATGAGCGTGATGATCTGCGGCAAGGACCGCACCAGATTGAAGGTAATGGGCGACATCGAGGCCGAGCTGCCGGTTCCCCCCGACAGCGCGGGACGCTGCTGGATCAGCGTGTCGGATGGCACCTTGATCGAGGCGGCCTATGACGACGGTGCCTGCCGCTTCCACATCAGCGAGGAAGGCGCCGGGATTGCACGCATTCAACGCGAGGAGGCCAGCGACGTGCTGCGCCTCGATTGGCGGGTGGAATGGGTAGCTGTCGCAGCGGCCGGTAACGCAGCGCGGGCGTCCTGCACCAGCGACATTCGATCGAAACTACCGGACCTGTTTGCATGAGCGAGGATGCGAAATGGCGAGGATGGTGAGTTTCGAGCGATCCGCTTTTGGCGGAAAATCGCGTATTTTTTAGCCGTCTCGGTCAAAAGCTGGTGAGTTTCCAGCTTGACGGAATAGCAATGCGCAGCGGACCGAACTGCTGCGATAGCGTTGATGCGCGCCCTTGGTTTCACTCACTTAAGTAAGTGCATTAATCGCAAGGCAGGTTGCTAGGCCAACGCCCAGGTTCATGGGCACTCCGAACTTCAGAAAATCCGAAAACCGATAATCGGCGGCGGCATAAACCATCGTATTCGTCTGATAGCCGATCGGCGTGGCAAAGCTGGCCGATGCGGCAAACATGACGGTGACGATCATGGCCCGCGGATCCTGGTTGGTTGCCTGCGCCAGGGCGATGGCGATCGGGGTCATAATGACCGCGACCGCATTGTTAGTGACTGTCTCTGTAAGCAGCGACGTGAGAAAATACAGCATCACGATCAACGCGAGTGGGGAAAGTCCACCCAGCCATGGGGACACCGCGGCGACAACGAGGTCTATGGTCCCGATTGCTTCGAGTCCGCTGCCGATGGCGAGCATCGCGAAGATCAGCACCAGCACGCTGCCATCTATCGACTCCCACGCCTCCGCAGGATCGATGCAGCCCGTAACGAGAACGACGCCGACACCAATAAGCGCAAGCGAGAGGATCGGCGCGACGGACAACGCGGCGAGCGCGACAACGCCCGCAAGCGTGAGGATCGCGATTGGCGCCCGGTGACGGCGGAAACGCCGGACATGGCTCGTGTCCTCGGCGATGAGATGCGTGTTGCCGTGCAGACCGGCGATAGCGGGCGCTTCCGCAGCGACCAGCAGGCTATCGGCCGCGCGCAATCGCACGCTACCGAGATCCGGGCCGGGCATATGCCGCGCTCGTCCGATTCCGAGAATGCGTGCCGGCAGGTTCGATAGAAAGGGAATATGGTCCAGCCGGCCGCCGATCGCTGGGTGTGACGGTGCGACGGTGAGGCCGATCAGCCGGACGTCGTCCGATCGCTCGTCCTCTGCGAGCCGGATCGGTTGGCCAACATTCTGCAGGCCGACAACAACCGAGTGGCTACGGGCCAGACTGTCTAATTCGTCCGCGGAAGCCGCAACGACGAACCGGTCGCCGCGCTCGATCGGCATGTCAGGCGGTAAGTCGCGCAGCAACGCACCACCGCGCCGCACCGCAATCAGCCGGACGGCATCTCGCCTGAGAAAGGACAGGTCGGCAAGTGTCCGCATCTTTCCGAGCGATCGTTCGGACAGGCTTAACTCGGTAAGATAGTCCAGGCGATGCCGGTCGGCGATATCGTTGTCAGGACGAGCGGGCAGCAGGGGCGGACCAAGGACCAGCATCATAACGACGCCCGCCGCCATGGCGACCGCCCCGACGGCGGTGATGTCGAAGATGCCGAATCCCGGCTGGCCATTCGCACGCGCGACGCCATCGACGAGCAGATTGGTCGACGTGCCAATCAGCGTGAGTGTGCCTCCCAGGATCGACAAATACGACAAAGGGATCAGCAAACGGGTAGCCGGTACTCCCACTGCGCGCGCAAGACGGCGGACGATGGGGATAAGGACCATCACTACGGGCGTGTTGTTCACA
>Ga0172382_10012732_pt1 | contig 10920 bp, 10 predicted proteins | sample Leawel138RmetaG_FD_122245 | JGI IMG/M metagenome (GOLD analysis project Ga0172382, IMG submission 122245) | Leachate microbial communities from a municipal landfill in Southern Ontario, Canada - Leachate well 138R metaG | ecosystem: Engineered > Solid waste > Landfill > Unclassified | place...
CTTTCGTAGATGCTTTTTAGGCTCTCCAAATGAATCTCACATGCTTTACGTTGCCACTTATTATCCTGAAATATATAAGCGGGACCGTTTGTCCATGTCTTTCCTGATCTTTTAGGCATAGCTCCTCACCACTCCTACTTGTTCTTCTGGTCACTTACCGGGGTTATCCTCAGCCATTTTTTGGCTAATCCCAGAATAAGGATCTTCAGTTCATCCTTGTCTGCTATAATCGAACTGAGAACATCCAGCACGAAGAAACCAAACGAGGCCACTGCAAAATACACAAAGGTTGCGGGGTATTCTGTCTTATCTATAATATCAGGAGATATTGAATAAGATAATATACCTGCTAAACCGGCTTCAATAGCTTTACCAACTCTGGATTTATTACCGGATTTTACCCACACGTAAATGGTTCCTGCTAACATAGACAGCCATGCTTCGGGTGTTTTCTGATCTAGTAACTGCAAGAGTAGGTTCTGACTTTCCATCATCATCACCAATCTCATTTACTATGGCTAAAACATGAACCTATGTACATTGGGCATACAGATTATTCAATTACAAATTGATTCCACGCAACCCAAGGTGTACCAGATCTCTGGTATATGGGCGTGTTTGCGTGAGAAGAGAAGTATATCTGAACAGCAAACGATGCCGAAAAGCTGATATTCAGTAATACGTCTCTGGTGCCTTGCAGCGTCGGTAGATCACCCGAGGCTGTGGCTGTGACTACAGAGTAGAACCCTGTTCTGAGGTCCGTAGCGTTCAGATTGGTCGCCACAGGGGGGATTTCTGAACCAAGACCGAAAGACCCGACTCTGAGTAGTCTGTTCGCTACAGGAGAGGATAACCCACTTTGAGGGATAAGTCCTAGTGCTGTCTGGGCTTCCCCTGTGTCTTCTGAGGCGATGATAAGCCTGCCTAGTGTAGTCAGGGCTGCCTTGGCCGCTGTGGACCCGCTGTTGAAGTATGGCAGGGTGTCTGCTTCAGGGGCTACACCTTTCAGGGGACCAACGGCTCCACCTTCCAAAGAGTTCAGTAATTCTAGACTCTTGGCTAAGATTCTTTGTGCATCGGGCACATAATGTATCTCATAGGAACCAGAAACAACGGCTGGTCCCGGCCAAGGATGAGCCAAGGTAAGGGTGGTGTTATCCACGAGAGCGAGGACTCTCACCAAGAGTCCCCTTACCCAGAACAGGTCGCCTTCTCTGATACCTGCCCCGATCCAGTTGGTGCCCACACCTGTTACGGTGATCCCCTCTGATCCTACAGATACAGTTCCGATGTCGTATACAGATGTGATTGGCATATTACTCTCTTTTATTATATTACCAAGTTACTTCTTTTATATCCACTGAGTTACGTTCTTTAATTTGTAAGGTACAAGTAGAACAAAAACAAAGTGGAATTTGTTTTTGAGTTGATAAACTAATATCCATCCATAGATGACCTGTCATCCACTCTTTTGGCACAACTCCATTAGGCTGATCTGTTTTTTCTTGTTCACCACAACGATCACAAACCAAAATGGTTTTAGTTTTATCAATATAAATCATAATATTTTACTTTCTGTAATTTTGAAGTAAGTATGTTAAGTTAAGTTTCCTATTCTAACTCTAATTACATTACTAGCATCAAATACTATGATTTTATCGCTATGAATTTCCATTCTAGCCCCGCTGGTCGCTGTTCTCATTAGTCCAATATTAGAAGTAACAGAGGATAATTCATTAATATCCAATTTATCAGCTTGGATAGATTCAGCTAATATTCTATTACCGCTTAGAGTCCCCTCAGTGATAATATCATCACCTCTGAGCATAAGTGCAGAGCGACTTGAAACACCGTCCACAGAGACACTGATCGCTTCGATGCCTGATACGTTATCCAGACCTGTGCGCTGATAAGCAGTAACTGAATCGCCCTCTTCTACTTGATACCCTGAGACCTCTACGCCTCTAAGAGGGTCGCCAGTGAAGGTCTGGCCGAGGTCGTTATTCCAATTCTCACCAGTGCCAAGATAGAGTGCAGAGTTACCTGTCTGGATCGCTTCAAAGCTCACCCAGATGCGGTACCAGCCATCAGCCAAGCTCAGGATACCGGGGTTGAGAACACCTGTAGGTGCTCTGATGGAACCAGTAGCAAGGTCAAACCAACAGTGAGAGTTTGGCCCCCAATTAGCATTCACGCCGTTTAGATATACATATCTTCTGCCAGCTTCTTTCACATATACAGAAACAGTATATCTGTTTCCGCTAGTATGTTGGATATTTTGTCTCAGAGTATGTAGACTAAGGGCGCTGGTTTCCCTAAGTAAACTAGAGACCATACCTGCCAAGGGACCAACACCATAACCTGCGACCACAGACATACCGGGATTGGTCCAAGGACTCCGAGTATAATCCTCAGAGAGTTTGATTAGATTCTGAGAGTTGGCACCAGCACTGGTCAGCATCGAGAAGCTGGCAAAGCTGCTGGCGAAGTCAACAAAGGCTGAGGCGGTCTGGATCACACTGGCATTGGAGTCATTCACCGAAGCCGAGAGAGCCGAGATAGTCCCTGCCTGTGCGTTCACCTGATTATTGATCTGGGTGACGCTAGAGTTAACTGTGTTGAGTGAACCCGCTAAAGCAGACAGACCAGTAGTAGAGTTATTGATTCTATTTTCAATATTGGTAGTTCTATTGGTAACAGTAGTCAGATTATTATTAAGGTTAGTAACTCTCTGATCTACGGCTGTTACCGTGGAAGCATCGGCTTTGGTAGCCACTGCGTTCTGGGCCGAGTTAGCTGCGGCCAGAGCATCCGTCGCAGCTTTGTCAGTGACGATTTCCCACGTAGAAGTCCCACTGTTCCAGCGTCTTGGCCGGTTCAGGTTGTTGAAGGTGTCGATCCAGAGGTTATGGGGTAATCTCTCGGCAGCCGGAGGAGCCGCTGGCTGGAAGAAGACCTTGCCCATTCCCTGTGCCGTCGTCATGGCATCTTCAGCAGCCTGTTGAGCAGCAGAGGACCGGGTATCCAGCAGCGTCACCGAGTTATCCAGTGTGGACACACTGATACCCAGAGAGCTAATATTACCTTCAGCGGCTGTTACTCTGGTTTCTACGGTGTTCAGGGCCGAGGCATCTGCTTTGAGGGCCAGAGCATCCACAGCGTTCGTGGCAGCCAAGAGAGCATCCCGTGCAGCCTTGTCAGTCACAGCAACCCAAGCAGACCCGGACCAACGCTTGGGGGTGTTGTTCCCCGAGGTCGTGTCAATCCACAGGTTATGAATCAGCCTGTCCTGAGGTCCGGGCGCGGCATCCTGAAAGAGGACTTTCCCCTTGGTTCCAACAGCGTCGTGAGCGTTTTGAGCAGCCAGAGTCGCAGCGTTAACCTGAGCATCCATAGTGGTCAGAGAAGACCCCATGGATACGATATTCGAGTTGATAATAGAGATAGAGTTCTCTGTAACACCTACTCTTTGAGTAAGGCTGTCAAAAAGACTCGAAGAAACCTTATCACCGATGTCGATATCAAACTGATCTGCTCTGCTATTAAGAGCAGTGATATCACTCTCGGTAACAGTAACTCTGTTGGTTAAACTAGAAATAATACCAGAGTTAACCAAGTTATCCTCGATACCGACCACTTGGTTAGTGAGACTGACGATATTATTATTAATAGAATCAATAGTATTATTGACCGTAGTAATACTGGAACCAAGACCAGAAATGGCCGAAGTGTTGGTGGTGATGTTCCCTTGAGCCGCAGTCATATCCAGTTCGAGGGAGTCTATCCGGTGTCCGGCAGCGGTATCTGCGCTGATCCTAGCCAGACGCTCGGTATTCAGTTCAGCAGAACCTGCGCCCGGTGAGGGTCTGCCCACCGTGATCCAGTCGAGTTCAAAGTAGTCGATCGCATCAGAGTCGTTGCTCAAAGTCAGGTTGAGCCTCGTAAGGGTACCCGACCAGTCCACGTTTACTGTGACTTCGCCAAAGTCCCCGTTCGGGTCAGTCACCCAAGTAGGTTCTGGAATACTAACAGAGCTTGCTGGGGTGGCACCGAGCCAAGAAAGAGAGCCTGTCCATGTGGGGGTGCCCACTCTGCGGACTCTGAATCTGACCTGTCGGTACTGGTTGGCAGGGGCAGAGAACGTAGGGCTTTGTGTGGTATTTCCCGATCTCAGCCAGCCGTCGTACCAAGTCCCGCCCCAGCCTTCGTTGGTCTCGCTAAAGTGCCAGATCCTGAAGGAATCAAACTGCGTGTTGGTCCCGACTGACACACTCTGGATTTGCTGGGCAAGCTGCTCAGTCTCGTCAATCAGAGCCATTTCCAGATTCTGGACCTGAGCAAGCTGATCTTCGACGGCGACTTCCAGATTATCCACTCTCGTGACCACTGCGCCGATAGGTCCGACCGCAGCAGTGATTTTACTGTCATATACAGCAAATCTACCATCTAATTCGAGAGATAATCTGTTATTGATCTCATCTTTAAGCTCATAGAGGTCAAAATCCCATTCTATGATCTTATTCTTAGTATATTCGACCGTATCTGCGATATTTCTCCACCGATCAGCCATTTCGGCTGTTTCAGTGCGGGCAGTGTTGATCTCATTGAGTAGATTGGTGTCAGTATCAGATACAGATTGGACTAAAGCCTCTAAATCATCCAAAATGCTGGGCATTTGGAGTGAATATACCCCAGAAGCCCATGTTTGCATGGATTCATAGTTAGTCTGGATGGCTTCAAGCAGATCAGTGGTGTTATTCACCCACTCAGAATGAGAGGAGATGTAGTCATTGATGCCCGAGGTCACTCGGCTGTTGGTATAGGCGTTAGCGTCAGTCAGGACGTTGAGCCGCATGAGGTTGAAGTTCAGGGCATAGTAATCCTGAGACTGCTGAATCCTCATATCGGTGTACGCCATGACATCTAGGCGGGCCTGTGTGATGTCCACAACCGCCGAGTTGGCAATATCACGGGCAGTATCCGTATCCAGACGAATACCGGCAACAATAACTACGTTTTCGTCTAATCTACGGTTAATATCCGTGAGTACTAACTCAACATCGGGGTCAATAGGCATTATATTACCTTAATTATACTAATCAGGTGAAGTTATTGGTAATGAATTGGTTATTCTGGAAGAGTGCACCCTTATTAAGGATACCTTGAGTCTCCAAATCATTTAACATGAACTGAGCCTGATTGAATAGCTCCATCCCCGTGGCTTTATGAGCCTCACCATTCATGGACTGGAAGATACCAGAGGCCACACTCACGCGAACCAAGGGAACAACCACCTCCTCAAGGTCGATCTCCTGAGAGAGATACCCGTCAGTGGCTGGGTTGATGTCCATCTTGGTCGGTCGCCACTGATACTTCACCGAGTATTGGGGCGCAGCCGGTCTCTTATCGAATACCAGAGAGTTTCCTACGATTCTAAAGGTATCTACACAGTAATTAAACGATGGAAGGTCTGAACCAAGAACAGAAGGCTTGGCATATACGATTCTAACGCTGTTTCTGATACTGGCAGGAGACAGATTATATACAGGATACTCTGCAATAGTAGGAATATCCTCGTCTACCAGTCTGATAGTATACTTAGTATACAGATTGGTAAGGAAATCGTTTAACTTGATGACGATCTTAGGCTGATATTCAGCTTTGATCTCACCCAAGGAAGCAGCCATGGATAAGTCGGAAAGCTCACCATAGGCTAACTCTTCAAAGAACTCACTCAGCAGCATGATTTGTATCCTAATTAAACGATATATGAAGATATAACCGAAGACTCATCTTTTGCCCATGGTAAATCCAGTTCCCACATTCCGTTGTCGCTCTTAGAGAGGCTGGCATCCACCTCAGAAGGCTTGAACGGAGTCAGGTACATCAGCATGGAAATGGTATCCAGCGCGTCATCGTGCTTCGACTTGAAGCCAGTGACAGTCGCCATTTCCAATTCCTGCATGAACTCGCCCATGATCACAGAGGACTTCAGTTCTTTAGGGAAGAATACCTTATTAGCTTTAATAATCGGCAGTATTTGGTTGAATCTCGCCATTTTATTAGCAATACCAAAACTGATACCGGGTTTACCTTTAGTCTGGGCAAAGTTGAACCAGATATTACGAGACATCATCTCATTTTGGAGCCAATGAATAAAGGCCCCTTGTTGACCAGCCGTCTCGATGCCCACCTGCTGTGGCTTGTATTCAGAGACCAACTCAAACAGCCTGTCGATGTTCTTGTCCATGGTTTGACGAGCCATCATGCCGTCCACCCAGAACCAGTCGCCGTTGTTGTTGTAGGCCCAGACTGAGATTATCGAGAAGTCATTGTGTTCTTCGGTAGTGGTAGCAAAGTCAGAAGTAATATAGAAGTTATATAGGTGTTTATTAGCTAAGAGAGTGGTTCTGGGATACCACATTCTCTCGATTTCGTTGGGTTGAATCAGTCTCTCTTCATCAGAGGTGATTCTCAGCATGAGTTCTTGGTTAAAGTCAGCCAATTTACCACTCTCCAATGCACGGTCGTACTGTCTCTTTACATAATCATAGCTGAATCTGTCTTCCCATGATCCAGCGAACTCTTTCTCAGGAACAGGAAACTTCTCACAAACCGGCCATACGTTGACATCCCATATACCAGATTCAACGGCCTCGTAGAGAATATCACTTTTCGTGAACGGCGTACCATTAAAGATGATCTTGTTTCTGGTCGGGTCGAGGGCATATTCCACGCCCCTGCCTACAGTGTCCTTGATGGCCTGCATCTGGACCTTGGACTTGGCGTCATCGTCGCTCACCAAGTCGTCGAGTACAGCTAAGACAGGTCTCTTACCGAAAATCTTGGTACCCCGAAGGCCAGTCTTGGCCCCGAACATCTTCACGCCCATGCGGTTGTTGCTCTTGGACACGAACTCTAGATAGGGATCAGTAAAGGTGTAATCTGCGATCCAGTCCTGAAGGAACTCAGAGTTTTCAAATCTATACTGAATATTCTTTCTAGCAGATTTAACGCCGTTTTCCATAGAGTCAGATATGTATATCATACCATCTACTCTGCCGAAACCGTCGATCTCACCGAATACCCCAAGATACAGTGTCAGATACTCGAACATCAGAGTCGTCTTGGCGATGCCTCGGTGACACAGGTTGGCGATCCTGTCGTTAGGGCCAGCAATCTTGTCCAGCATCGCCAGATGAACCACCGGGGTCTTGTTGGACTCACCCTGATCACCGTTCACGAGCTTGATGAAGTTCATCATTCTGAGAGAGAAAACACTAGGCTTATAGTTACCTGTATTCAGGTAAGTATAATCAATGTCATTAAGCCATTCGTCTACTGTTTTCTTTCTAATCACGACTCTTCCTCATCTTCTTTACTCTCTACAGCTACCCCTTCGATAACGATGCTTTGGTGAGCGATTTCCTTGGTTGCTACGCCACTTTTAATCAAATCCTGCTGCTGTTTAGCCAAGTTAGTCATCATATTACGAAGTTCTTCGACACCCTTATCTTCAACAGCACCCATATTGATATTAATATCTTTACTTTCAGGTCTTTTAAGATGAGTAATGATACTGTTTGCTGCTTGCATCTGTACCATTTCACTCTTGGCGTTACTCATCAGATATACTTGATGGTTAATAGCCTTCTGTAGATTATCAGCGTTGAGCAACCACACAGGGATCATAGCCTGCTCTAGGACAGCCGTGACCAGCTTCCCCTTGTTGTAGGCGCTCACATAAGAAGAGATGTCCTTGCCACTGGTACCCTTGGCGATCAGATTCTGATACCTGTCAGGGAAAGTCCTCGCATAGCTCTCTTGGTTATTATAGCCCATCATTTTGAAGGTAACATACGCAATGGCGTTCATATACTCTTCAATCTTGAATCTGGGTTCTCTAAGAACAGAAGTATAACTAATAAAGTTATCTCGAATAGCTTCCGCTGCCTCAGGATCCAAAGGAATAGTATTCAAGGCATCCACGAGGTTATCCGTGGCTGCACTCTTGAGATGCACAGGTAGTGCCTGACGGACCTCTTCAATGGTCAGAGTCATAATCTATTCTTTCTTATAGTCTTTTTGTGGTTGGTAATGTTCTGATCTATTTAGTCTACCTTTAGGTGGAAACCAAGGGAAGACTTGCATCTGGATCAGAAACGTACCATCCTCCTCATATATGTAGGGGAACCAGCCTCCATGTGGGTGCTTGCTCTCATCCTCCAACCAATATCGGCTGTATATACTACTAATATATCAAAGTGTCGGTTCCCGGTAATATGACTCCAAATACGCATATTACTCCATGTTTGACACAAAGCCAGTAACAGAGCGTGGCCCTCTGAGTTTAATTACTCAGGGGGCTACTTCTTTCAGGGAGAAACCATATTTAGAGAGTACACACCCATACAACTTACCAAATTTGATTACCTCTAATGTCCCTTGTGCTATCGTATTCATTTTGCTCATCTATAGAAAGTATCCTTGGTGCAGGTAAATCAGGTATGCTTTCTATATATATATAAATCAATGAAGGAGGTGGCACCTCTGTTGTATTATTTGCTCCCCATGTTGAATCTACTCTAAATGCATTTGGACCATTTACACGGCTTCTTACTAACTCTGTTGTAGCTAAAAATCCCCCTGTTGCTCTAGTGTATAGTGGTAATATCCAACTTCCCGGAGATAAATGAACAATCTGTTTCCACTGTAAGGCAACAATATTAGATAAATTTATAGCGGCATATCTAGAATCATATGTTTTATTTCCTAAGCTATCGTATAAACAAATACCGTGAGTATTTAAAATTTCTTCCTCATTTTCCATATCTTTAAATAGAGTTACACTCATCATAACAAATTTTCTTAGGTGCCCAACACGAGAGCCATCACCCGGTATTGTTGTCATTGTCATTAATGTGGAGCCTTGATAATTAGGAACCAAATAATTATCCAATAGCCCTATACCATTACTGGATACTCCACCTCTCAGAGTCTCTCCGTTTTCGTAATAAACTATAGTCTTTTTTTGTCCTAATCCTGCCCAGTTACTATTGAAATTGAAAGTAATAGTACTAAGATCTTCCCATCCTTCTCCCTCAAGAGGCAATCTAAACATATTTATGTGTTTTTGTTGTGGTCCGTTCGCGTTCCAACCTGGACGTATACCGTATCCTAACCAGAATCTGTTATATGCTGGATGATAAGCGTACCACGGAGCACCGTTATAGGTCATATACGCTATATTATCTGAAGCAATGGTTATATTATTTCTATTAATAGAAAACATAGGCATATCTTTATCCAAACACTAATAAGCTAAAATTATATTCAAAGGTAATTTGACCTCTTCGCTTTATATATATTGTATGTGATGCTCCAAAACTTCCGCTTAAAAATTCATTGACTGTACTAGAAGTAATTCGGAGAAGTCTAGGCGTAACATCAAGACTTACACTTACAAGATTATCTGTCGGATCTATAGTTCTATATTCTAAAATTACTAATATATATTTGTTTAGTAAAAGTTCTAAGTTATTATTGATTAGTCCTACTTGAGAATCTGGAATATGTAAAACATAATTGACCGGAATGTATCCATGGGGGACGGTTCGTCCACTGCTCTCATAAGGAGCAGAGTTTACTGTTCTACTAGGCCATAAAGGTGATTGTAGGTATATCGGAAGATTTTGAATATCTTCCAGCCCATTATTAGTTCTTGTTTGTATACCAAAATTAGGCATCACAGTATCCTTATTAGTTTATACACCTATACTGTAGTCATATGCCGCAGGGAACCAAGAAAAACATGCCTGATGTCTCACGGCTGGTTAAACCTAGGAAGAGAGACCCCGTACTTAAATACATATCAGATAGTCTAACCCATTAAGGGAAATATCTCATATTATTTTTTGAAGGTCATTAGGGGTATTTCTTAATTATGTCCGCCTACAGGGTTTACACTTCTTACACTTGGTAAGAAGAGACCCCCCGGTCTAATAACAAACCTGCGCCTACTCCACCCACCCACGCCTTACGGCGAATGGTGAGGTGTCCACGCTCCTGTGGCACCCATAACTCTAGGAGACTACCCATGGCGACCATCCGCAAGACCTTCGGTGACGGCCTCGACGCAGCATCCAGCCTCTTCACCGCTGGCACCAAGTCTGTCCGCAGCGTCAGCCGCATGGCTGACGCAGGCTATGCAAAGGCCGATGCCTTCGCTACCCGCATCGAGGCAGCAGCCGAGTGGCAAAAGCACGCTGCACCTCTGCTTGGAAAAGCCCAAGCTGCACAGTGGCTCACTGAGCAACGTCAAGCCATCGACGATGCACTGGATACCCCCGAAAAGCGGACCAAGTATCTCTCGGCCATGGACGAGCTTACCGCTCTCGCCGCTAAGGCTGCCAAGGCCGCTAAGTAAGCGCCCTACTGCCCACCATCCTTCGGGGTGGTGGGTAACTTCACCGTTTACACTTTTTTTACACTTACAGATAGCTCCGCTATCTGTGTCGGGTTGTGAATCCAATTCCCCCAATTCACCGTAAGTTTTCCAATTAACGCCTTACGGCGAATATAGGGGTTTTGAAGGTATCCGCTGTGGATAACCTGACCCATGAACCTTGTGCCTAGGAGGCCACCATGTCTGCAATCCAAACCACTTCCGCCTTCGACTCGTCCAAGTCGTCCAAGTCGTCCTTCGTCAAGTTCAGCACCTTGACCAACGACGCTCTGTGGGTCTTGGCGAACGATCCGAACAACAGCCAGAGCCAGCGAAACGCGGCAAGGCTGGAACTCGGAACCCGAGAGTTCAACGCTGCCTACGACCACGAGACCCAGACCCTGCGTCTGGTGAAAGTCGGTCAGGGCAAGGCTGCTGAACTGCTCGCCAAGGCGCTGTGGGCCGCCTACAAGGCC
>Ga0172382_10012734_pt1 | contig 10919 bp, 12 predicted proteins | sample Leawel138RmetaG_FD_122245 | JGI IMG/M metagenome (GOLD analysis project Ga0172382, IMG submission 122245) | Leachate microbial communities from a municipal landfill in Southern Ontario, Canada - Leachate well 138R metaG | ecosystem: Engineered > Solid waste > Landfill > Unclassified | place...
CCATACCGGAGAGGCAACACCCGTTCCCATACCGAACACGGTAGTTAAGCTCTCCAGGGCTGATGATACTGATGGGGAAACTCATTGGGAAAGTAAGTCGCCGCCGGGATATTTTTTTCTTCCCTTGTTTGCATTTTATTCTTCAATAGCCTAAAATTAGCCTTGTACGGCATTATGAACCGATACTATTTAAGTGATATTATTTAAGTCTATATGTACTAAGGAATGAGGCGATTGAGTGAAAAGGATGCGTATCTCCATTATAAATGACGGTACGCTCGGCACAAATGATCTGGAAGCTCTTCCAGAACAGATCGATGCCGAAATAACCGTTTACAGCAGTCAGGATGGAACAAAACAATTTACCGGCGGATATGATTTGATTATGGCCTCGGCAAGCGATGCGGAAAAGGCCTTTAAGAATGGTGAATTGGACCAAGGTAGATTGATAGCTTATGGTTGCCCGGATGATTTAGAACGTGCTTTAATGTTGGGTGCAATTGATTTTTTGCCACAGCCGATGGATGCGGCCAGTCTTCTTTATGCCTTAAAAAAGGCTGTTATTCTTGCTTCCAGCCGAGATATTATATCCAAGGATAAGAGTACGGAGCAGACATCGAAAGGTCATGTTGTTACTGTATACAGCCCATCGGGCGGTATAGGTAAAACGATGCTGGCTGTAAATCTGGCCATTATGTTTACCAAGCAATTTGGGCGAAAAGTCGTATTGGCGGACCTGAATCTTCAATTTCCCGGTGTCGATCTAATGTTGAATTTATCTCCCGCCAGAACTATTATAGACCTGCTTTCCAGGATAGATAATCTTGATAACGAATTTCTCGAAAGCTTTCTAATGAGACATTCCTCAGGAATAAGGGTATTACCGGCTTCACAGCGTCCGGAAGATAGCGAACGGGTATCCGATAGAGACATAAGAAGTATTATCGGCGCTTTAAAGAAGAACGGGTATTTGGTAGTGATAGACAGCTCTTCCAATCTTAATGATAATATGTTGGCTGCTTTGGATTGTTCGAACAATATCCTTTTAGTGACATCGTTGGAACTGCTGGCTTTGCGTAATACCCGTACCTGTTTGGAAATAATGGCTTCATTGGGTTACGATAAGAGCAAAATCGAGCTGATATTGAACAGGGCCACCAGTAAGGATCTCGGGGTTCGGGTAGAGGATGCGGAGAATCTATTAGGAGAACGCTTTATCGCTCAAATGCCAAGCGGTGGTGAATGCGTAGTCAAGGCAGCCAATCATGGACAGCCCTTTGTCTTAACGCAACCTGAAAACGAAATAAGTAAAAGCGTGGCGAAAATCGCCCGGATTGTTCTTCATGGTGAGGATGCACAGACTGCTGGTGAGCAGAAGCGAGGAACGCTTTTTAGCAGAGCAAAACGATTATTCGGAGCATAAAAAGGGAGTAAGAGAGAAGAGCTTATTGTTCTGGTGTGGGAAGATATCCCATAAGGCGATATGCCAATTTAGCGGCGGTAAAGGATGCATAGGCCGGTCCCGCCGGTGGGCAGAGTTCTACAATATCCGCGGCCGCGATCCTCTTGGTTTTTGCAATTGCTTTCAAGATGGTCAGCAGATCATGCCAGTGTAAACCTCCGGGTTCCGGCGTGCCCACAGCCGGCATCTCTGACGGGTCCAAAACATCGATATCAATAGTCAGATAGATGGTGTCCGGTAGGGCAGACAGCTTAGGAAGCCAGTTAGCTTCGGTCAGCATCTCGGCAGCAGCCATGATGACGACATGGCCGGCAGAGCCAAGAAATTCCGCTTCTTCTACACTCATACTTCTTATGCCCAGGCCTAGGGCAGGGCATATCTCCGAAGAACGCCTTAAAACGGTAGCGTGACTGACGTATTCACCCAGATAGCTGTCACGCAGATCGGCATGCGCATCAAGATGTATGATCCCCAAACTCCCAAAATATGATTTGCAGGCCCTAATACCTGCCAATGTGACGGTGTGTTCCCCGCCCAGCATAAAAGGAAGCTTTTTGTTATTCAGGGTCTCTCTTATAGTCTCCTCGATAGCTAGTAAAGCATCCTTCGGAGTAGAGGGCAGTCTTAAGGCATCAAGCGTGGCGATACCTTTACGATAGGGTTCCAGCTTAAGCTCTTCATCATACAGCTCTACTTGAGATGAGGCATTCAGGATAGCTTGAGGGCCTTGACCGGTTCCCTGCATATATGTGGTGGTGGCTTCATATGGTACAGGAATGACTACTATGCCGGCATGGTCATAATCTGAATAAGGAGAAGGAATCTGCCCAAAGCAGAGATCCGGCGGAAGTATTTTCAAAGCTTGAGACGTCCCTTTTCCATTAAACTGGGGCGAGCTCTTCTCTTTATCAGCTCCTCTTCGCAGGAAAGCGCACTGACGATCAACGGCAGGGCAAGTGTAGCATCGGCATAGACGGTAGCTGTAGCAGCTTGTTTGGAGATCTTGCCCCAGGATTGGGCCTCATTGAAAGTGCATCCGCTCAATCCTCCCCAGTGTGGAGCATCGGCTGTTATTTGGACGGCATAGCGATGTCCTTCCGCATTCTGCCCCGTTATCAAGGCATAGACCTCAGTTTGCTGAATAAAGTTTTTCGGCGTGCCGCCGCCGATATAGATCACCGCACTAGCTTCAGCGGCACAGGCAATGGCCGCCGATTCACGGACATCCTTCAGCACATCAAAGAGCAGAGGTTTTTTTATTAATTCTTTATCAGCAGCCATAGCCAAACCGTAACTGCTGTCGCCCATAGCCGGGCAGTAGACAGGTACATCGGCTGCAGCCGCAGATGTTAGAATGCCGTCCTCTCGGTATTCGGCTGCCAGGTGTTGCCCCAGCAAATAAAAGAACTCTCTGGTGGTATAAGGGCGGCTGCGATCCAGCTTTCGGGCAAAAGCGGCTATACAGGCATCATCGGACAGGAATTCATTATCGTCGGCATAGGTGTCGTATATTCTATCGATGCCCTCTTCGCGCAGCATGGTATCATCTGCCAAGGGGTCTCCCTGCCAGTGACGAAGACCGCGGATCTCGTGCAGGTCATGAAAGAGGTTGGCACCGGTACTGACCAGGCAATCTATCAGCCTCTCTCTGATCAAATAGGCTATTATCCTGCGCATGCCCCCAGGTACCATAGCCCCGGCCAGGCCGAGCATGATGACCGTATTATCGGACAGCATGCTTTTCCAGACTTTCAAGGCATCACCCGTCGAGCGAGCCTGGAAAGAGCCCTTGCCCATAGCCTTGACCAGGTCATCGGTCTTTTTATACGGTAACAACGGTTCCACGGGATGATGCAAGCGCACAGGTTTTCTCCTCTCTACCGGGAAGATACTCCAGGCCTCGCTTAAGTACATGTGTTTCCACATGAGTGGCGTTAAAATTACGACGCATGGCATCGATCATAGCTTCGGCATCAAATTCTTTACATGAAAAAATATCTATATTTATATGACCGTGCACGGGGAAGGTATGAATGCTGATATGGCTTTCTGCGATTAAGACGATGCCCGATATACCCATGTCCTGTTCCTGGACACCGCAATAACGGAAGACATACGGCGGCATTATTTTAGTCATGCCTATTTCATCCGGTGTTCTATCCAAGACATCGAAAATAAAATTCAGATCGTTAGCTTTTTCCGGGTCCACTCCATAGCCGTCAATTATCAGATGCATTCCAACCTCCGCCGCAATCAAAGAATACAGGCAATCGTTTGTATAAAAATACCAGCATATTCTAGCATAGTGCAAGGGTGCTGTCTATATAGTTTTTAATACCTCGAAACCCGCTTCTCAAGCATGTTTCAATGCTTTTAAGCGGTATGAAAATTTACAGATTGCATTCGTCGTTTTACAGCAGGTCGCCATTGATATAACCGGGCTTATCTGTTCTTTCATCTAGGAGGACAGTGCTGAATCCCCTGGCTCTCGTTCAAATATTCAACTCTCAGAGGGCTGGTTCGGCATATTGACAATTGCATAAAAGGCGCATAAATACGGGCATCTCAGGACTTTTTGTGGTAAAATATACAGGTAAGTTATCGCTAATTCCACTGGGAGAATATTATGATCACCAAGCGTAACAACACCCAGTCTCTATTCTTCGATTTGGAGTGCATAGCCCCGGATTTGCTGAACAATTATGGCTGGAACGCTCATATTATAACGGCATGATGATGTCTCCGACTATGAAGCAATAGAGAGGCTTAAATACGATCTGTGCTGGAAATATGCTCTGAATCTTGCTTTGGACTACGAGGGGTTTGACCGGACCGTTCTGGTAAAATTCAGGAGCAAGCTTATTACCGCCGGTTTGGAGAGACTGCCCTTTGACAATCTGATGAAGCTGGCGGTAGAGGCTAGGATACTCTCACCGGAGAATATCCAGCTTGCAGATATTTCGCATATCCTTGGAGCATTGAAGCATGTAGACGTTAAGCCTGCCAACCTTGAGAAATACCGGGAAGGCAAAGCCATAACCCTGAATTACCATGAAGCCAAGCTGCAGAAGGCCGGACCGATCTTATTTTGGCTGTAATGGAGCAATTGCCGATTCAGGTTGCCGAGAACAATCTGCAGCGGACGGTTCAGGCAGCCAGGTTGAAGGTCCGCAACCGCATGTTTTATGCAGATGCTTTTATAGCTGCTCTGGGTCAGGAACTTAGGGCCATGGTAGTTACTGGCGACAAGGAGTTTGAGTGTCTGCAGTCAGAGCTGGATATACTCTGGCTTTGATTTTCCTTGCCCCGATAAATCGTCAATGCTATAATAACGACGGATTTTAAGCGGGGTGATGACAATGAAGGTTTCCCGGAAAGAAGTGGAACATGTGGCTTTTCTCAGCCGGCTGGCGTTGAGCGAGAGGGAGGCTGAGGAGTTTACCAGGCAATTCAATCAGATATTTAAGCAGTTTGAGAAGCTTAATGAGCTTGATACTTCGCAAGTCGAGCCGACATCTCATGTTCTGCAAATGCAGAACGTCTTGCGGCAGGATAGTGTTAGGTCCTCTTTGCCGATAGATGAGGTGCTGGCCAATGCGCCTGATCGAGAAGATGGATATTTCAGCGTTCCTCGGATAATGGAGTGATATCATGAATATTTACGACATGACACTGCATCAGTTATGGAAGATGCTGCACGAAGGAGATATTACTGTTCAGGAGATATACGGTTCCTTTGCCGGCAGAATAGAAGAGGTTGAAAGCAAGGTTGGCGCCTTTGTCAATCTTACCCCTGATATAGCGGAATTGCAGGTGCATAAAGCAGCAGACCGCTGGAGCGAAGGGTGCGGCGTAACGCCCCTTACGGGATTACCGCTGGCCATCAAGGATAATATGAGCCTGGTTGGGGTGCCTAACACCTGCTCTTCTAAAATGCTGGAGAATTATATTCCGCCCTATAATGCTACGGTGGTAGAGAAATTGGCTGAAGATGGAGCTCTCTTTATCGGCAAGACCAATCTGGATGAGTTCGCTATGGGTTCCTCCACAGAGACCTCCGCTTTTAAGCTTACTCGTAATCCATGGAATTTGGGTCATGTGCCGGGAGGCTCCAGTGGCGGCTCAGCCGCAGCTGTGGCTGCCGGAGAATCTCCTGCGGCGCTCGGTTCTGATACCGGCGGATCTATCCGCCAGCCGGCATCTTTTTGCGGGGTGGTAGGCATGAAGCCTACTTATGGTCGTGTTTCACGTTATGGTCTGGTGGCCTTTGCCGGTTCCCTGGATCAAATAGGGCCCATTACCCGGGATGTATATGATTGCGCTATTATGATGAACGCTCTCAGTGGACACGATGCCTGCGATTCCACCTCCGCCGATATTCCCGTGCCGGACCATACTACCGGATTGGGGCAGGATATCAGAGGGTTGCGCATAGGTTTGCCCGGAGAGCTTTTCAATGAGGGTATAGATGCAAGCATCAGAGAGGCGATATATACGGCGGTAGATCTCCTGACAGGCATGGGAGCTGAGTGTGTGGAGATTTCCATGCCGCATCTGGAATACTCCATGCCCGTTTACTATATCCTCGCTACTGCCGAGGCCGGTTCCAATATGGCCCGATATGACGGGGTTCAATACGGTTATCGCGCCTCTGGCGCAAAGGATATCCTTGATATGTATATCCGTACCAGAAGCGAAGGCCTGGGAACAGAGGTCAAGAGGCGTATTGTGTTGGGCACATATGTGCTCAGTTCAGGATATTACGATGCTTTTTATCTGAAGGCACAGAAGGTCCGCACCCTGATAAAGGCCGATTTTGACCGTGCCTTTACTCGGGTAGATCTGTTGGTCTCTCCCGTGACGCCGACTACAGCTTTCAAGGCCGGCAAGAGAGCCGACGATCCTTTGCAAATGTATTTGTCGGATATTTGTACCATTCCCGCCAATTTGGCCGGATTGCCGGCCATGTCTGTACCCTGCGGTTTTGACAACGGCTTACCTATGGGGATGCAGATCATCGGCAAACCGTTTGATGAAACCACGATGCTGCGGGTGGCATATGCTTATGAGCAGAGCACGGATTGGCACAAACGCCGAGCTGTACTTGCGGGGTAGCGCCAATAGCATTTTAACAGCATCAGAAAGAGGAAGAGGAGCAGGCCTGAAGGCTTAGGAAGCCCTAAACCAATAACCGGCAACCGCGCCGGCAGGGCGCATTGGAGGGGTAGGGAGAGTGATTATGAAGTACGAAGTTGTTATAGGAATGGAGATACATGCGCAGTTGCTGACGAAGAGCAAGCTCTTCTGCGGATGCAGCACGGAGTTCGGTGCTGAGCCCAATAGCCAGTGTTGCCCCATCTGTCTCGGTTTCCCCGGCTCACTGCCGGTAATGAACCGCAAGGCGGTAGATCACATTATTACCACGGCATTGGCGCTTAATTGCACGGTAGCCCGAGAGAGTATCTTTGCCAGGAAGAACTATTTCTATCCCGATCTACCCAAGGCTTATCAAATATCGCAGGATGATCAGCCGCTGGGCGAAAGGGGCTATCTGGATATCATGGACGGCAGCCGGCGTATAAAAATCAGGCGCATTCATCTGGAGGAGGATGCCGGTAAGCTGGTGCACATCGAAGGCGAACCCTTCAGTCTGGTGGATTACAACCGGGGAGGGGCATCGCTGATGGAGATAGTCACCGAGCCGGATATTCGCTCAGCCGAAGAGGCGGCAGCCTATATTACCGAATTGCGTAGTATTTTGCGCTATATCGGTGTGTGTGACGGTAATATGGAGGAGGGATCGTTACGCTGCGAGCCCAATATATCTCTGAGATTGCATGGAGCTAAAGAGTTCGGTGTCAAGGCAGAGTTGAAAAATATCAACTCCATCAGGGCCGTTCAGCGCGGCGTAGCTTATGAAATAGAGCGGCAATCGCAGATACTGGACGAGGGTGGTACCGTTATCCAGGAGACCAGGCGCTGGGATGAGGCCAGTGGGACTACCATCTCCATGCGTTCCAAAGAGGAGGCCCATGATTATCGTTACTTCTCCGAGGCAGATCTTGTTCGGGTGGTGGTTGACGATGCCTGGCTAAATAGAATGGCCGCTGCATTGCCTGAGTTGCCGCAGGCCAGGCGGGAGCGTTTTATAGCGGCTTACGGCCTGCCGGCTTACGATGCCGGAGTTCTGACCGAATCAAAAGAAATAGGCGATTTCTTCGATAAGGTAGCGGCTATAAGTCATGATTACAAGGTTGTCAGCAATTGGATCATGGGTGAACTGATGCGCCTGCTCAATGAAACCGGCCAAAGCTTGGAGCAATCCCATATGACACCCGAGGTATTGGCTGAGATCATAGCCCTGGTAGATAAGGGGACTATAAACCTTAAGAGTGCCAAAGAGGTCTTTGAAGAATCTTTCCACACCGGCAAGACTCCATCAAAGATAGTGGCTGACAGAGGTATGGCTCAAATAAGTGACGAAGCAGCACTATCCGGTATTATTGAAGGCGTTATAGCGGCCAATTCCAAAGTGGCGGAAGATTTTCGGGCCGGCAAAGAAGCTGCACTGGGCTTCCTGGTGGGGCAGGTAATGAAAGAGACCCGGGGCCAAGCTAATCCGGCCATGGTCAATAAGTTGTTAAGGGAGAAACTCTGATGAGAAAGACGATAGCGGAAAAAATTCTCGGTCGCCATAGCGGCACAGATGCTCATGCCGATGAAATAGTGGTGGCGGATCTCGATTTTGTTATGGGACAGGATGGAACCTCTCCTTTGGCTATACGGGCCTTCAATGATATGGGAGGTGAGAAGGTCTTTGATACCGGCAAGGTAGCTATGGTCATAGATCACAGCGCTCCCAGTCCGCTGGAGGGAGTATCAGCCCTGCACAAGCTGATGCGTGAATTCACCGCCGATAAAGGCATAAAGCTATATGATATCGGCTGCGGTGTCTGTCATCAGCTTATGCCCGAGCAAGGACATGTGGTCAGCGGCGATCTGGTTATAGGGGCCGATTCGCATACCTGCTCCTACGGTGCCATCAACGTCTTCTCCACCGGCGTGGGATCCACCGATCTGGCGGCCGGTATGATCTCCGGCAAGCTGTGGTTCAAGGTCCCCGAGACCTTCAAGTTCCAGGTCAACGGCAAACTGGGGCCGGGGGTCTATTCAAAGGATCTTATCCTTTATCTGGTAGGCGATGTTACCGCCGACGGCGCCACCTACATGGCGGCGGAGTACGTGGGAGAGGCTATAGATGCCTTAAGTGTAGAGGCACGCTTCACCATCTCCAATATGGCTATCGAGATGGGTGCCAAGGCCGGCCTAATGGAGGCCGACGCCAAGACGGAAGCCTGGATAAAGGCACACTCCAACAGAGTGCCGCAGCCCGTAGCGGCGGATGCCGATGCGGTTTACGCCAAAGTCAAAGAGTACGATGCCTCCAAGATAGGGCCGCAGGTGGCCAGGCCGCACACGGTGGATAACGTATCTCCCATAGAAGAGGTGGAGGGTACGCCCATACAGCAGGCCATGCTGGGCACCTGCACCAACGGACGTCTTGAGGACCTGACCATAGCCGCCGAGATAGTGCGCGGCAAGAAGATCGACCCCGATGTCCGTTTTATAGTGGCCCCCTCTTCCCGCCGGGTCTACCTGGAAGCCATGAACAGAGGCGTTATCCAGGCGCTGGTGGAAGCCGGTGCGGCCGTGGTCACGCCCGGTTGCGGGCCATGCGTAGGAACACATAACGGAGTTCCATCCGACGGAGAGAACGTCATTTCTACTGCCAATCGCAACTTCAAGGGGCGCATGGGCAACAACAGGGCTTTTGTCTATCTAGGCTCTCCGGCCACCGTGGCCGCTTCGGCTCTGAACGGAAAAATCACCGACCCCCGTCGGTACGTGAGGTGAAAAAGATGGAACTCAAAGGAAGATCGCATAAATTTGGTAACGACGTCAATACCGATTACATAATTTCCGGGCGCCATAAATTCAAGACCCTGGATATGAACGAATTGGCCAAGTATGTCATGGAGGACCTGGATCCTGATTTCTACAGCAAGATAACCCCCGGCGATTTTATCGTCGCCGGCAGCAATTTCGGCTGTGGCTCCTCACGTGAGCAGGCACCTCAAGCCATCAAATGTGCCGGTATCGGAGCTGTGTTAGCCAAGTCCTTTGCTCGTATTTTCTATCGCAATGCTATTAATATCGGTCTGCCGGTAGTGGAATGCGATACCGATGCTATAAATTCCGGTGATGAACTCGTCGTTGATCTGAGCAAAGGTATCATCAGAAATCTGACGCAAAGAAGAGAGATAGCCGTCAAACCTCTGCCGGAGGTCATGATCACCATACTCAATGACGGCGGACTGCCGGCCCATTTCCGTAAGCACGGCACATTCAACCTATAAAAGAATATGAAAGCAGGTCTACATTCTTGACAGCCGGCAGCCGGCAGCAGGGCCTTTATCAGGAATACCAGGAAGAGCACCCGGCAGATGCTATGCCTGTTTTCCAGGATTTTGAGCGGTATCTGACGGAGTTCACCCTTGACGGTACCCGTCGTACGGTGGTCGACGAGCTTGTTGTCGGCAGCTGCAAGATTCCTCGCTATATCAATGAATTCTGGACTGCGGCTCAACGCCGTGGTTTATCGCTGCACGAGATTTCCTATCGCGCCTGCTTCAAGCCGCAACTGCCTCGCTTTTTCATAGAGCTTTTTACTCGAAAGCGGGATACGGTCTATGATCCCTTCATGGGCCGGGGAACAACCCTTATAGAGGCTGCTTCCCTGGAGAGGCAAGTGGTCGGCAACGATGTTAATCCACTGGCAGCTATGCTGACCAGGCCGCGGCTCAATCCTCCGGATATGGAGGCTGTAGCGCAGCGGCTGGAAGAGATAAATTACGACTACTCTCTAAAAGCGGACATAGATCTCTCTATGTTCTATCATTCCCGCACTGAAGCCGAGATAGTTTCCTTGCAACGCTATCTGGCGCAGCGTACTACGACAGGCGAAGAGGATTACATTGACCGCTGGATAAGGATGGTAGCAACCAATCGCCTTACCGGCCATTCATCGGGGTTCTTCTCCGTTTATACCTTGCCGCCCAATCAGGCGGTTTCTCCGCAATCGCAACTGAAGATTAACGCCAAAAGAGGGCAGCAGCCTTCTTATCGCAATACCAGGGCCCTTATCCTGCGAAAAACGGCTTCTCTTCTCAGGGGGCTCGATATAAGCATTGCTGCGCGCTTAAAAGCTATGGCCGCTTCAGCCCTCTTTACCTGTCGGGATGCCGGCCGTGTTCCCGAGGCGGCCGATGCCTCCGTAGCTTTGACGGTAACCTCTCCGCCGTTTTTGAATGTAGTCCGATACGCGACGGATAACTGGTTGCGTTGCTGGTTTAACGGAATAGATGCCGGGATAGTAGGAGAGAGTATGACCGTGACC
>Ga0172382_10012735_pt1 | contig 10919 bp, 8 predicted proteins | sample Leawel138RmetaG_FD_122245 | JGI IMG/M metagenome (GOLD analysis project Ga0172382, IMG submission 122245) | Leachate microbial communities from a municipal landfill in Southern Ontario, Canada - Leachate well 138R metaG | ecosystem: Engineered > Solid waste > Landfill > Unclassified | place...
AGCGTCAACGGCGCGCTGCCCTGGCATTTCGCCCCGGCGCAGAAGGACATGGTGTTGCAGGTGGGCGAGCAGGGCTTGGCCTTCTACACGGCATCGAACACTGCGGACCAGCCGATCACCGGGACGGCGACGTTCAACGTCACACCGCTGAAGGCCGCCCAGTACTTCACCAAGATCGAGTGTTTTTGCTTCACCGAACAGACCTTGCAGCCCGGCGAAACGGTGGACATGCCGGTGACTTTCTATATCGACCCGGCAATCGCCGATGATCCTAACGTCCAGGACGTCAAGACCATCACCCTGTCCTATACCTTCTTTCGCAAGGGCGGGCAGGGAAACTCCTGAGGGAGAGGACCGCAGCCATGAGCCAACCATCGGTGCGCAAGCACCCTTTCCATATCATCGACCCCAGCCCGTGGCCCTTCGTCGGCGCGACCGGGGCCTTTGTCATGGCCGTCGGGGCCGTGTACTTCATGCACGGCAGCCCTCCCTGGGCGCTGCTCGGCGGGCTGGTCATCGTCCTGATCACCATGTTCGGGTGGTGGCGTGACGTCATCCACGAAAGCATTGTGGACAAGGCGCATACCGGGGCAGTCCGGCGCGGCCTGCGCCTGGGCATGCTGATGTTCATCGCCTCGGAAGTGATGTTCTTCGTAGCGTTCTTCTGGGCGTATTTCCATAACGCGCTGCTGGTCAGCCCGGTGGTCGAGGACGTGTGGCCGCCCCCGGAGATCGAGACGCTGGGTGCCTGGGGGCTGCCGTTCATCAACACCATCATCCTGGTGACGTCGGGCTTCGTCCTGATGTGGGGCCGCAAGGGGCTTTACACCGGCGACCGCCGCCGGTTGCTGATCGGGTTAGGTGGCGCCGTTGTACTGGGCGCACTGTTCCTGATCTTGCAGATCATTGAGTACGGCGAGGCGGCATTTGCCTTCAACGACGGGATCTACGCGTCGGCCTTCTACATGGCGACGGGTTTCCATGGGTTCCACGTCTTCATCGGCGTCTGCATGCTGTCGGTAATGTTCTTCCGCACCCTGGCGGGTCATTTCACGGCGGAGAAGCACATCGGGTTTGAATCGGCCGAATGGTACTGGCACTTCGTGGACGTCGTCTGGCTGTTCCTGTTTATCTGGATTTATGTGTGGGTGGGCCTTTAGTGCAATTTTGCAGGCCCAAACGGCGCCCCGCTTCCGGGTCGGAGGCGGGGCGTCGCCGTTGAAAATGGCGTCTACCAAAGGTTAGACTTTGGATGTGGACCGACGACGGGAGGGAGGGGGACGTATGCAGTGGCGCACAACCGCCTCTGAGCCGGCAATTCAGATGGTCGGGTTCGCTCTGCTTGTCATCGCCGCCGTGTGGGCGGTGCTGGGCTATTCCCTCTGGGTAATGCGCGGTCAAATACAGGAGACGGCACGTAAAGACGTAACCGCCCTGACCCAGTCCCTGGAGGTGCACCTGTCGGCATCGCTGGAGAGTGCGCGTCTGGTGCTCGGCCGGACAACCGACATGGTTGCCCTGTATGGCATGTCCGGAAAGTCACGCGACCCGGATTTGCTGTCTCGGCTGCCGCGTGTCGTCGATCATGTGGGGCGGGTGTCGGGACTGGGCGTGTTCGGCGCCGACGGCATCATCCGCCACGCCGTGGTGCGTGATGCGGAGGGGCGCTTCGTTCCCGTCGGTCATGAAATGGATGTCAACGACCGCGATTACGTGGTGTCCATGGACCGCCATCCAGCCGATACTTTGTTCGTGGGAACCCCCGTGCAGTCGTTGGCCGGAGGGCAGTGGGTCCTGCCGGTATCACGGCCTATCCGCGACATGGTCGGAGCGTTGAGCGGTGGCGCCGTGGCGTTGATCGACATGCAGACCCTGATGGGCTTGTTCGAGGCGGTGCGGCCGGGAATGGGGGGAGTCGTGTCACTGATGCGGCGGGACGGCTTGTTGCTGGCGCGCTCCCCCTTTGACAAGAACATCATCGGGAACAACCTTGGCGACCAAAAGGTAATGGACCGCTTGGCGTCGTCGGGCGGTTCGGTGCTCACTGAAATCGTCGCCGGCGCCGACGGCAGCGATCATATTCAGGTGGTGGCCCAGGCGAAACGCTTCCCGATCCATATCATCATGACCGTTCCCCTCGATCAGGTGCTGCTCGACTGGCGCGCCGCGTTGTGGCGGAGCGTGATTATTGGCCTGACGGTGGCGTTGGTCATTGGCCTCATGGCCCTGATCCTCGCGGCACAGTGGCGCCGCCGCCAGCGGGCCGATGCTGCGCTGCAGCACAGCCGGCAAGCGCTCAGTGCCAGCCTCCAGCGGTTCGAGAGAGCAATTGCCGGATCGACGGCCGCCATGTGGGAATTTGATCTGCGCACGTATGATGGGTACCTGGCGCCTCAATGGGAGGACATGCTGGGATGGCGGGATGTGCGCGATCCCTATAGGACATGGCGCGACAACCTGCACCCCGAAGACCGCGACCGGGTGCTGACAGAGATGCGGGCGCATCTCGACAGCCATGCTCCGTTCAACACCGAATACCGGCTGCGCGCCGCCAACGGCACATGGCGGTGGGTCAAGGCGCGGGGGCAGGCATCGTGGGACAGGCACGGCAGGCCCACCGTGATGTCCGGCACGGTGCATGACATCACCGACCTGCGCCATGGCGAGGAACGCCTGCGCCTTGCCTTGGAGGCTACTCAGGACGGTCTGTGGGATTGGGACGTGGCGCGCGGCCACCTGTTTATCAGCACGCCGTGGAAGACCATGCTCGGCTATCGGCCCGATGCCCCGTTGCCGCCGCGTATCACCACGTTTTTGCGGCTGCTGCACCCCGATGACCGGCGCGATGTCGTCAATTGGATGCGCAGTTTTCTGTGCACGGACGTTAACGCCGGCGGCCGCGAGTACCGAATGCGCACGGCCGACGGAGCCTGGGTCTGGGTGCGCGCGGCGGCCAAAGTCACCGAACGCGACTCGTCGGGCCGTCCGCTGCGCGTGGTCGGCACGCATCAGGACGTAACCGGACGCCGCGAAGAGCTGCGGCAACTTCAGGAAGCCCGCCGTCTGGCCGAGGAGGGCAGCCGCGCGAAGTCGGCGTTCCTGGCCACCATGAGCCATGAACTGCGGACGCCCTTGAACGCCATTTCGGGCTTTTCCGAAAGCCTGGAGTGTCAGTTCTTTGGGCCGCTGAATGAAAAGCAGAGCGAGTATGTCGCCGACATCCGCCACAGCGCCGAACACCTGACCAGCCTCATCAGCGACATCCTGGACATGGCCAAGATCGAGGCCGGGCATAGCCAACTCAGCGACGAGCCGGTCGATGTTGCCGCGGCCATCCGCGCCAAGCTGCAAATGATCCGGCAGCGCGCCGCGCAGAAGGGCGTCGAGTTGATCGAGGATCTGGAACCGCTGCCGCCCTATCTGCTCGACCCGCGCCGCTTTGGGCAGATGGTGCTCAATTTGCTGTCCAATGCGGTCAAGTTCACGCCGTCCGGTGGTGCGGTCACGATCCGGGCACTTTCCGCGCCGGACGGTGGCCTGACCATTGCCGTGGTCGACAATGGCATCGGCATTGCCGAGGAAGACCTCGACCGCGTGCTGGAGCCGTTCACCCAGGTTGATAGCCGCCTGTCGCGCGAGTACGAGGGCACAGGCCTTGGCCTGCCTTTGGTCAAGGCGATGGCGGAAATGCACGGTGGCAGCCTGCGGCTCACCAGCACACTTGGCCGTGGCACGGCGGCCTCCATCGATTTTCCGGCCGCGCGTCGCATGGCGCGTTCGGCCCGCCCGCCGGCTGTTGTGACATGACGGATGCTCCTGTCGCCCCGTGGTTCCACCGTCCTAAACCCCTGCCGCAGGGGGCGGCCATCGCGGTCGTGGGCGGCGGCGTGGGTGGATGCGCGGCGGCATGGGCGTTGCGGCGGGCAGGCTTTGCCGTCACCCTGATCGATCGGGCGGGCCATGTGGCAGCGGAGGCGTCGGGCAACCCCTGCGGCCTGTTGAAGCCACGCCTGACCGCCGATGGAGGGCTGCATGGCCGCTTCTATGGCCGGGCCTATCTCCATGCGGTGGAGACGCTGGATCGGGTCGGCGGCTGGCTCGGCCGGGGCATATTGTCCGTGGCCCGCGATGCCGACGAGGCGGCGACCATGGCGCGTCTGGCCGGAACACTTCCACCCGACCACATCGCGCTGGTTGATGCCGCTGGGGCGCGGGCGGTTGCCGGGGTGGATGCCCCCCTTGGAGGCCTGTGGTTCCCCAAGGCGGGCAGTATCGACCCCCGCGCCGTTTGTGCCGCCCTGGCCGCCGGGGTGGAGATGCGGGGGGCTGCCGTTTCCAGTCTCATTTCGGACGCTGCGGGCTGGCGCCTGCTCGATGAGGCCGGACGCGTGGTGGTCGAGGCGGAGGCCGTGGTGCTTGCCGCCGGGCCGTGGACGCCGCGCCTGTGGCCCGTTGCAGAACTCCCCATACATGCGAAACGGGGGCAGATCACCCTGCTGCCCGGTCTGCCGGACGGCCCTTCCGCAGCCGTGTCCTTCGGAGGGTATCTGTCACCGCCCGTGGCAGACGGCAAGCATGTGCTGGGGGCGACCTATGAGCGCATCGCCGATCTCGACGATCCGGCATGGCGGACGGTGCGGCCCGAGGATGACGCGGCCAATCTGGCTTTGTTGGCTGACGCGCTCCCCGAGCTACGGACCCGGTGGCCGGAGGGCCAAATCGACGGCAGGAGGGTATCGTTGCGGGCCACCATTGCCGATCACCTGCCGGTCATGGGGCCGCTGTTCGATGCGTCCGCCTGGCGCACGGCCTATGGGGACTTGCACCACGGCCGGGCGTGGCGGAGTTACCCCGAGGCCCCCTTGACCGAGGGGCTGTTCGTGTTGGGCGGACTGGGATCGCGCGGCTTCCAGACGGCGCCGCTGCTGGCCGAGGCTCTGGCGGCCCTGATTGCCGGAACCCCTCTGCCGACTGGGCAGGACTTGTGGGAGGCGGTCCATCCGGGCCGCTTCGTCCTGCGCGCCTTGCGTCGTCCTCCTGCCAGGACCGCTAGGGGCGCCAGCTCGATTGCTTGAAGGCCAGGACCGCCTGCGTCCGGCTATTCACGTGAAGCGCGCGCAAAACCCCGGTGACGTGGGACTTCACGGTGCTGAGGTTAAGTCTCAGTTGGATGCCGATGTCAGCATTGGACATGCCTTGGGCCAACAGTTCCAACACCTGATACTGGCGCGGCGTAAGCTGTTGCAGACGCGAGGCGGCTGGCTCGTTCAGGGCTACTTTGGACAGCGGCTCGTTGCCGCTCAAGCCAAGGGCACGTCGAGCGCCGGTGCTGGCGGTGTGGTCCATCGCCTGGGCCGACGCCAAGGTCAAGGTGGGCGGAAGGTACAGGCCGCCAGCCTGGATCAGCCGCAGAATGTTGATGATCAGGCCATCTGATGTCGTCTTGGGAATAAAGCCCCGCGCCCCGGCAGCAATGGCCGCCTGGGCCAGCCGAGGATCTTCGGACATGGTGAAGACCACGACCGGAGCAGGAGCGGCTGCCGCAACGATCCGTCCGATAAACGACTCGTCGGCGTGGGGCATGAAAATGTCGATCAGCGCCAGATCCACCGGGCCGCCCTTGAGGCAGGCCATTGCTTCGTCCGCATCGGATGCTTGCACAACCGCGATGGCGGGATCCAGCTCTGCCAGGACGTGTCTGAGTGCCAAGCGGACGATGGAATGATCGTCCGCGACAAGTGCGCGCATTAGGAGTTTCCCGTTTTTTTTGCTCTGGACGCGATGTACCGCTAATCCGTTTCGCGCCATATGCCCCTTTTGACTTTACGTGCGCAAGCATAAAACGAAAATCTAATACAGAAAAGCGCTCGTGACGGGTGGTGAAGCGCTCCGTTAGTCGGTCTAGCCGGGGCGTCCATCGACGCGCGGGGACAGGAGCATCGGCGCAAAGCGGACCAGGAACAGGCCAAATGCGGCAACCCACAGCACCCCGGCGGCAACAACCGCCTCCATGTACAATTGTGGCGCGAGCACGGGAATAATGACGCGAAGCGCGGCGGCGCCTGTCACGATTACGAATGCCAGGGTCAACAGGGGACTGGTTGCAAGGGCGCGGCCAGTATGTCCCAAAATGGCGCGACTCATCACCCCTAGAATAAGCGTGCCTGCTGCTCCCGCCGTGAATGCATGGAGTGCGGCTGCGGACGGTACCACTTCGGCGCCCATCAACGCCGAGGCAGCGGTCAGCGCAAAGCCGAGGGTCAGCCACACGGCGCCGAGGTGCAGCACCCACAACAGCGGCTCGCCGCGGACTGCCCAACCGCGCCACGTCAGCAACCGTGCGAGGCTCAGAACAGCGGCGATGGCGGCCACCGCACCCCGTGCGACGTCCGGCAGGCCCAAGGCTCCGGCCAGCAGGAAGGCGACGGCGGCCACGATGGTCGCGGCGTTCAGCCACTCCGGCGTGATGCCGGGGGCTTGACCTTGGCTGCGCAGCCAGTTGCCGGTGAAGGCCGGGGTGACTCGGCCGCCAACCACGGTCATCAAGACCACCAGCACGTCGACCGCGAGGCGTTGGCCCACCATCGGACCGCCGTCGAGCACTCCCATCATGCCCAGATGACTGAGCGCGCTGGACCCGGCCCACACCAGGAGAAGGGCCACGAAGACGAGATTGCGCGGCTTGCCGGCCCGTATGATGGCCGGCGCGAGCAGCGCGATGAGCAGCGGCAGGAACGCCACGTCGATCGCCATGACCAATCCGGCAGGCAGAGTAGCCGACATCCACACGGCGGCGCGACCGGCCAGCCACGCCCCGACCAGCAGGCCGAGCCGGGCGCCGCGCACTGGGGCGGTGGCGGTCCAGTTGGGCACGGCGGTCAGCAGGAAGCCCGCGACGGCAGCGGTGGCGAAGCCGAACAGCATCTCGTGGGCGTGCCATTGGAACGGTGGCGGCGCGATTGTGACCGTATCGACCAGTCCGCCCGCCAGATGCACGCCCAGCCAAACCACCCACAGCGCCAGCGCCAGCGCCGCATGGGCGCCCGCCAGCAAAAAGAACGGGCGAAAGCCCATGGACAATATAAGGGCGGACGGGCGGGGTGAGGGGAAAGGCGCGGCGGATGTCATGGACTGTTATCCTAAGACAGCAAGGGGTCTTGAAGGGAACGGTTTCGCGCAGCATGGTGGACGCCGGACCGTCCAGTTTCCTTGACGCCGATCAAGGTAACGCGGACCCGTTATCATCAAGGTAACGCCATGACCCAGCTTATGCTCGCCGTTGCCGTCTTTTTGCTGACCCATCTCGTGCCAGCCTTGCCGCGCCTGCGTGCCGGGCTGGTCGCGGCCCTGGGGCGGCGGACCTATCTCGTGGCCTATTCGGTGCTCAGTCTGGCGGTGCTGGGGTGGGTCGGGCACGCCTATGCCCAGGCACCCTATGTGCCGTTGTGGGACCACCAGCCGCGTCTGGCCTGGGTGCCGGCTGTGCTGATGTTTCCAGCGGTGTTGCTGCTGGTGGCCGGATTGATGCAGCCGAATCCGTTGTCGTTGAGCATCATGCGGGGCGGGATCAACCCGGCGCGGCCAGGGCTGCTGGGCGTCGTGCGCCATCCCGTGCCGTGGGCGATGGTCCTCTGGGCGGCGGCGCACATGGCGGCCAACGGCGATGCGGCGGCGTGGATTCTGTTCGGCCTGCTGCTGGTCCTGAGCCTGCTGGGCATGGCGGGCCTGGACGCCAAGCGCCGCCGTGACATGGGCCTTCAGGAGTGGCGGCGGATGGCGGCGGCAACGTCGGCTTGGCCGTTCCAGGCATGGATCACCGGGCGGGTCCGGCCACGCCTGAAGATCACGCGGAGGACGGCATTTATTTTTATCCTCGGGGCGCTGATCTATCGCTTCCTGCTCGCCGTGCATGAACCGGTCCTCGGCGTATCTCCTTGGCCTCCAGTCAACTGGTGAGGCATCGGCGGCAACCCCGTATAAAACCAAGCGCGCACGCCGTGCGCCTCGTGTCCAGAACGGCTCTTGGATGCCGTCCACAAAGCCCGACGAAATTGTTGCAATACGATGACGCTTTCGTTACGCCCTAGTCGGCGCGGGGGTGAAGTCCTTGGGAACTTTGTTCGCCGCGCGTCCTGCAACGGCGGACTGGGTGTCCCGTGACGACCGCACCGACCAAAAAGACCTCGCTCGACAAGGATCTTAAAAAGATCGCGGCGTTGGAGGAGGCGGCACACGCCCCCAATCGTCAGCATGCCCTGCTTCTCGGCTTTGTGTTTCTCGTTCTCGTGCTGCCGTTCACGGCGCTGGTGGCCGGGCCGTCCCCAGGTCTTTTCTTCATCATGGCGGCCGGCGTCATTGGCGGCTACATGGCGCTGAACATCGGCGCCAACGATGTGGCCAACAACGTCGGCCCGGCGGTGGGATCCAGGGCCCTGACGCTGGTTGGCGCGCTGGCGATTGCCGCCGTCTTTGAGGCTGCGGGCGCCTTGATCGCCGGGGCCGAGGTGGTGGATACCATCTCGCGCGGGATCATCGACGTCAGCGCGGTCGGGGAACCCGCCGTCTTCGTGCGCGCCATGCTGGCCGCGCTGCTGGCCGCCGCCCTGTGGATCAATCTCGCAACCTTTATCGGCGCCCCGGTGTCGACCACCCACTCGGTGGTCGGCGGCGTGATGGGCGTCGGGATCGCGGCCGCGGGCATGGCCGCCGTCAAGTGGCCGGTGATGGGGGCGATTGCCGCGAGCTGGGTAATCTCGCCGTTGCTGGGCGGGCTGATCGCGGCGCTGTTCCTGGCCTTCATTGAATACGCGGTCATCGACAAAGAAGACCGCATCGCGGCGGCGCGGCGCTGGGTGCCGATCCTGGTCGGCTTCATGGCCGGGGCGTTCACCGCGTATCTGATGGCCAAGGGCGTCACCCACCTCATCAAGACGTCGCCGATGACATGGACCATCGCCGGAGTGATAGTCTTCGTCGTGGTCGTTTTCATCACTCGCCATGCCGTGGAACGGGCCGCTGCCACCCTGGAGAACAGCCGCAAGGGCGTGGCCCGCCTGTTCCGCATTCCGCTGATCGTGTCTGCCGCCCTGTTGTCGTTTGCCCACGGCGCCAACGATGTCGCCAACGCCGTCGGCCCGCTGGCGGCCATCGTCTCGGCGGTCGGGGCGATGGAGGCGGGAACGCCGTTGACCTCGGCGGTGGGGATTCCGTGGTGGGTCCTGTTGGTTGGCGCGGTCGGCATCGCTGTCGGACTGATCCTGTTCGGGCCGAAACTCATCCATACCGTTGGCCATAAGATCACCAAGCTCGATCCTACCCGCGCGTTCTGCGTCGCCCTGTCGGCGGCCGTCACGGTGATCGTGGCGAGCCAGATGGGGTTGCCGGTCAGTTCGACCCACATCGCGGTCGGGGGCGTCTTCGGCGTCGGCTTCCTGCGCGAGTTCCTGGAGCACCGCCGCCGGGCCGACAATGGTTCTGGCGTGTTCAAGGGGCCTGTGACGGCCGGTCGCGGCGAGACGGCGGTTTCGCATGAGGAAGCAGTGGATTTCGACACCTTCTCGACCGAGCAAATGCTGCGCAAGGTGGAGAAGAGTCAGCACCGCAAGCTGGTCCGTCGGCAGTATCTGTCTACCATCGTGGCGGCGTGGATCATCACGGTCCCGCTGGCCGCCGCGCTGGCCGCGGGGCTGTTCTACGCCATGGCGATTTTCTTCTAGGGCTGGAAAGGTGTAGGGTGTGGCCTTGTTCGATTAGAATAAGGTCCGTCCCATGTTCCTGCGCACTTTGGCGACGCTTGCGGTCGTCGCCTCCGTCGTGTCTGCTCCTGCCTCTGCGGTATCGCAGCGCGACTCGATTCGGGTCGTCGGGTCGTCAAGCATGTACAAGATGGCAGCGACCACTGCCGAACGCTTCGGGCGGGGGCGCGAATTCCGGTCGCCGGTGGTGGAATCGACCGGCACCGGGGGCGGATTCAAGCTGTTCTGCGGCGGCGTCGGGTTCAACACGCCCGATCTGGTGGTGGCATCCCGGCGCATGACGGCGGACGAACGCGCCTTGTGCCAAGCCAATGCCGTGGGGAGGGTCGCGGCCCTGCCCTTGGGCACCGGCGGCGTGGTGGTAGTGCACGGCGGCTCGCCCGACGGCGAGGCCTTTGCGTTCACCCGCCGTGATCTGTGGTTGGCCCTGGCAGAGCGGGTTCCAGTGGACGGGACCATGGTTGCCAATCCCTACACTCGCTGGCAGCAAATCGCGCCGCATTTGCCCAATCTGCCAATTGTCGTCTATGGCCCTCCGCCGACTTCAGGCACCTATGACTCGCTGGCCGGCATGGTCCTGGAGCCAGGGTGCTCGGAGCACCCCGAGGTCATGCGCCTGCTGCCGTCCGACGCGCTGCTGACCTTCTGCCGCAAACTGCGTGAGGACGGAGCCTATGTGGATGCGGGCGAGGACGATGATGCGTTGGCCCGCCGCGTCGCGGCCAATCGGCGTGCCCTGGGCATCGTCGGGTTCCATGTCGTCGAGGAAATTCAAGGCCTGGAAGCGGCGCCGGTCGAGGGCGTGATGCCGACCTTCTCGACCATTACCGATGGCACGTACCCGCTGGTGCGGCGTCTGTTTCTGTACGTCAAGACGGCTCATGTCGGGCAGGTGCCGGGGCTGGCCGAGTTCGCCCGCGCCATGGTCAGCAATGTTGCCATCGGCCCCGACGGCTATCTGACCGATATCGGGCTGGTGCCGCTGCCCGAGGAAGAACTGCGCGCCGTTCAGGATGCCGCTGGCGATCTGCGGCAGTAAGCCGGAACCGGCAGTCCGGCACGGTGTTGGTTAAGGGGGAGGGGCTAGCAAGCGATTGGGCGCGGCGTCATGCGGGTCACTTCCAGCGCATTGGTCCGGTCCTTGCGGCGCGATATCGTCAAACG
>Ga0172382_10012736_pt1 | contig 10918 bp, 10 predicted proteins | sample Leawel138RmetaG_FD_122245 | JGI IMG/M metagenome (GOLD analysis project Ga0172382, IMG submission 122245) | Leachate microbial communities from a municipal landfill in Southern Ontario, Canada - Leachate well 138R metaG | ecosystem: Engineered > Solid waste > Landfill > Unclassified | place...
CGCACAGGACAAAAAGGGCTGGCAACCGGAGAAGAAACGGCCTCGCAAGGTATCAACTGCGTTGAAGGCTTATGCGCTATTGGCGACCAGCGCGGATCGTGGAGCGGTCAGGGATCTGGAAAAATTAGAGAGGCTGGAGTGATCCTTTAAAAAAAGGGTTCGTAGCAAGTATTTTATGGATTACAGTGCTGGTGTAACGTATCGGCAAACACCTTGTCAGCCTTAGGAGGCTAACATAATGCCCTTTAAGACAATCCTTCACGCGACCGATTTTTCCGACGCCTCTCTGCCGGCTCTCGAACAGGCACGCAAACTAGCCCGCCATCACAAAGCAGAGCTACATGTGCTGCATGTGGAAGTTTTGCTCGAAGCACGCTACCCGGCCCTGGCCGTTGATACTCTGACCTTTCAACGTGAGCAAAGCGAGCAACAATTTCGCGCCCTGCTTTCCAGAACTGGCGATGACGAGATTATTCAGGCTACCGTAAAACATGCTCGTGTGCCCGTAGCTATCGCCGAGTACGCTGAGCGCAATCGTATTGATTTGATCGTGGTGGGCAGTCACGGCTACTCAGGCATCGATCGTTTGCTGATGGGCTCGGAAGCCCGCAAGCTAATTCGCCACGCTACCACACCGGTACTGGTGGTGAGGCCCTGTGATGGGCCGAAAGAGACAACTGAGGCGCCCTATAGTCATTTATTGGCACCGGTCGACTTCTCTGATGCCTCCATGGTAGCGTTGCAGGAGGCCGACAAGCTGACATCTCTCTACGCTGGCAAGTTGACGGTGCTCCACTCACTTGATGTGGTAACACCAACCCATTATGCCTATGCCTCCAACAATACTCAGCTACCGCTAGCACGCCAGGCTTTGAGTCAGTTTATTACCGATGCAGTACTGACGACTGAACCCGACCAAATCCTCTCGTCCGCATCGGCCGCCGTGAGCATCCTGGAAACAGCTGAAAGCCAGGGCTCGGATCTCATTGTAATAGCTCGCTCGGGCATGAGCGGCTGGCAGCGCTTTTTCGTTGGCAGTACCACTGAGCGGGTACTGAATGGTGCGACTTGCGATGTGTTGGTGCTACCGACAGCCTAACCGCACTGATCTATTCAAAGCCTATACAGATAAAAGCTCCAGAGTTCGCAAGCCAAAATATTTTCACTAATTGGATGGCATTCTAGATTGCCTATCAATCTGACGGTGAGTTCAACCGGGCAATGCAACATACTGCGACCATCAGAACAAATGGAATAGTTGCATTGCCCGGTTGAACTCACCGCAGGGTAATTGTGCGCGAGTACTCCAATCCCATTCTGATACACTGTACTTTTTTAACATAAAAAGGAGTCACATATGTCCTTATTAGAAGCAAACAAACAAGTGGTTAGAGATTTTTTCAGTGCCTTGGGCAGCTTTGACTTGGATGGCATTCTTAAGACTGTGGCAGAGAACATCGTGTTGACAGTGCCCGGAACAGCCTGTTTATCAGGAACTTATACGCTGGCGGATCTATCCGGAGTAGCTGGGCTATTGGGCCAGGCCTGTCCCGACGGTATTACATTTACGATCAAGGAACTGACCGCGGAAGATAATCGCGTTTCCTGCATAGTAGATGGTAACGGTAAGTTGGCCACTGGCGGGAACTACACCAACAGCTACCACTTTCTTCTCAAACTCCGCGATGGAAAGATTTTTGAGACCTATGAGTATATGGATACCTTGAAGGTGGAAAGTCTTTTTGCTCCCATGCTCAAAGCCGAGAAGCAAGAGTAACTTGTGACGACGTTCAGGCCCGGAAAGTCGGGCCTGGACTGGCTTCAATTTCTAGTCTTTCGCAGAAGAGCCGTTACTTCGATAGCAAAAAATATCCGAATAGCTTCCGGCAATACGTACTTTCGCGTAAGGCTGGTACTCTTCGGATACAAGAAGTTCCTGAATCACTTCAGTTGACAGGTCCGGACATAATCAGATCACGCGCCGCCGCTATAAACATGGGAAGATGGTAAAAACCGGTGTGCGCAAGCTTTAACTCGTTCAGCTTTCCTGTAACCAAACTATTGAAGGCAATAGCCGACGCGGTGGCATTGCGAAGCTGACCCCAAACCTGGAAGACATGGAGCCTCGCCGGATCAATGCGTGCGCCGCCCGCCGCCTCATAGAGCTCGAGAAACCTGTTCCAATCAAGGCTGTGACCAGCGGTATTGCGAACGTAAGCAAGATCCTCGGCCGGGTCTCCGATATGGACAAACTCCCAATCGATCAAGGCGCTCAGGCTGCCGTTATCTAGAACCATGTTGTGGAAGCCTATATCACCATGACAAAGCACGGAGCGCTCTCCGGAGTCAGGGAGGTGATCCAGAACCCAGCTATACAGCGCAAGAATCGCCGGAGAAGGATGCACGACTTCCTGTACATAGATGTCGCGAAAGCTAGATATATACCGCTTCGCCGTTTCATAGGCGGACATGCTCCATAGCTCGGTGTTGATCGATTCAGTAAGATCGCCCAGTTCAAGCAGAGGAGGAAGCGCATGGAGCTCCGCCAGCGTCTTGGCTAAAACCGTAAGCAGCTCATCAGAGATAGCAGAGTTGGCGCTGAACACATCACCTCCCGGACTGCCAGGAGCGCGACGCATGATCATAAAATCGCCACCAGGCAGTAAACGAGGTTCAACATCCACCCAATGCGCTTCGGGCGCGGGGAAGCCCTGTGCATAAACTGCTTTCACGACAGGATATTCATTGACGACGCGATGACAATCGTTGTCCAGGATCGGCTGGTCGCGGTCACGCCGCATGACGAACTCACCGGACAGCGCATTACCGCTTACGCTGAACAGGAGTGTCTCCTTCCCAAAGCCGCCAGAGAGGACTTGCAAATCATTCACAAGTATACCCGGCTCGTCGAAACGGTCGGCCAGATAGGCGGTCAGTGCATCTGTCGTGATCTGTGGGTGATCGTCGCTTGCAGCAGCCGTTCGACCGTCGCCCATCTTTGAGATCCAGCTAACATCCCAATCCACCAGCGACGTTGTGATTTGAGTCCGGATGCTCGCCTCCAGTCGCTGATCCGCGGTGAGCTTACCCGTGAGCCGCGCAAAATCAGCAATTAGCCTGCGAGCCTCGTCCTCCACGGTTTCAAGACATTCCAGTGTCGCGGCGCGTTGCGCCTCCTCTCCCAGTCCAATCAAACTTTCCACAACCTCCGGCAAGCTTTCGCGGAGCAAATTCGACATGTTATTGGCTTCAGCGGCAAGGCTTTTCAGACGCGCCTGCTGGGTTTCAAGGCCGCTGCGCTCTCTATTTTGCAACAGGGTCAACACCGAGCGAACCGCTTCCAGGTCTGACCCGAACCCCTCCTCCGAACCAAGAAGTCGATCAAGTAATGGGCGCAATGTAGTGAGCAACTGTTCTACTGGAATTTGCAAAGTACTCTCCTGATACAAATAAGAGGTGTGTGCCGGCGGAGTGTACACCGCCAAGCTGGATTCGGGCCAACAGCATCTCCACTACAAATGGCCGTCGTTCCTTATACAGGTTGTCCGCCATATACGAAAATTTATCCGAGTAACGAGCTAGACCAGCATGTTTCAAAAGCCTGGCCTCAGTACTTGCCCTCCTCAGAGAGAAATCATCAACCCCAACTGCGGTCCATTGCCATTCAGTTCCAGCTCCAGGTCATTGCCTCCCCCTGGCTCTGCGCGAAACCTTGTCCAGCGATAACCTGCGACCAAAGTAGATCTCTTGGTTACAGGATACTGGAAGCCAGCAACCAGGTTGTAATACTGCGCTTTATCAATATTAAATCCTGCACCATCAAGTTTTACTGCCCAGGACAGCTTACCGCGAAGAGGCCCTTCTGCAATTACGCCCATTGCGAGATCTAACCATGACTCATCTGCCTTGAGGCGGGCATCGTGGCTGCTGATTTCCACGTCAATGCGCGTATGACGTAAGCCTATGTAGGGTGAAAACCTTACTTCTCGAGCCGTCGGTAGCTCCAGCGTATAGTGACGTCCGTAGCCCAGCTCTCCCATTAGTACCCTGGCATCCACTGCCTGGTTAAAGAATGGCTTAAACTCGCGATCGCGGAAGCGTATGCCAATACCTTCGGCATAGAAAAATTGTCGATCATTCCCATAGCGTAGATAGCCCATAAATGCCGCGTCCAGATTACCACCAATATCAACGGCACTGAGATCCAGGGGAACCGATAGCGGTCCCATGCCAATATCCCCGTCAACATCCGGCAACCACAGGTAGGGAGCTATTAACCATTGATAATCAGCCTGGGCCGGAGCCGTTTCGGTGCTTGCTATTGCGGCAACCATTGGTATCCACAGCATGAGCAAGCAGAAAAGGCGTTTTCGAGTGGTCGTGAACATATCTTTTTTTATCATTGTGCCCTACCTACAAGACAAGACTTTGTAGATTTGAGAATCAAGTGGGTGACTCTGACCTATCGTCAGACTCTTTGAGAGCTGGGTTAACCATAACTTTCCCACCAGAGGATGCAGTGCGCATTTTTGTAAAGCGTTCTGGCAGCGCCTCCAGTGGAATGACATCGCTGATCATCGCATCTGCTATATCATTCAAGTCTTTACTTTTTGACGCAAGCGTTTCGATGGTGTAACGAAAGTCCTCAACGCTGTAAGCCATGCTGAATAACAGACTGACTTCCTTAGCCATCGCCACTACTGGAAGAATAGTATCGCCGACATTGCAGCCTCCCAGAGAGAGCACTGTACCTTCGGGGCGCACGAGATCAATGGCTTGCTGCAGCATGCCAGGGACCCCAACCCCTTCGATAACAATATCCGGCACCCCACCCAAAGCCTTGGCAACACGCTCAGACAACTTGTCACCGGTTTGAAGAAAGTCACTGGCACCAACAGTCTGGGTAAGCGCCTCCCCAGTCCTGCTACGGGCGATAGCAACGATGTCCCTGGCACCCAGGTGGTGCGCCCAAAATATTGCTCCAGCGGCAATAGTACCCGCACCCAGCACGGCAATTTTTGTGGAAGGCTCAATACTTAGCTTACGCACGCCGCGCAGACTCGAGGCCAGAGGTTCTATCAACGCACCATGCTCGTAGCTGAGATTATCCGGCAGCTTGAAAGCCATGCGCTCTTGGATCACAACGTATTCGCCGAAGCCCCCTGTCATCATTGCAAATTGCGGGCAGCGCATCGGCGTACCGGCCAGGCATGCCTCGCATTGGCCACAGCTGGATAGCGGCAAGGCAGTGACACGATCACCTAGGGCGAGGTTTTTACAGCCAGCGCCAAGCGCAACTACCTCTCCTGCATATTCATGGCCAAGAGCAGTGCCCTCCGGGTAGTCAAATGGACTACCACTGGTCATAGCAAAATCTGAACCACAAACACCGCAGCGATGAACGCGAATAAGCGCCTCCCCCACTCCAGGCTCGGGGATCGGACGTTCAACAAGTTCAGGGGAACTCTCGCTCTTGGTGTAGATAGCTGTTTTCATAGCGTATTACTGGTTGCTCATTAACCCTGTCCAGTATAAGGTATTGACTCGACCTATAAAACCGTTTATCTAATTTCTGCAACTGCCCATAGAGAGAACCACCTTGAAAAACAAACAAGCAGGCGCGCTGTTGCGCTATAGTGATGTGACCCCGGAATGGTTAACTCAGGCGCTGCGCAATGAGTGGCCTTCTATCACGGTCGAAAGCGTTAAACCAGGCCCGGTATTTGGCTACAAACAAAACAAATTTCGAGTGGAGGTAACCTACGATGCCGCCAGTCGAGAAATGAATCTGCCCAATACGTTTATCGTCAAGGGCAATTTCCCCGGCGAAAACGACCCCTCTACCGGCTCCGCCTGGGCCATGGCTAATGAGTTGCGCTCAATTCGCGACATCGCGCCACTAGTGGATGCCCCGGTAATGCCTCGCTCCTACCATATAGTAGTGGAAGAGGAGGCTTCATCGGTACTCATGGAAGACCTCACTCCAAAAGGCGCTATCTTTTTTGATGCTTTTAGAACCCTTAGCCTCGGCCAGGCAATGGCTTTTATGGATGCCTTTGCTCGTATGCACGCCAGCTCCTGGAATAGCCCTGCTTTCTTGGATGGCGGAGAAATGGGGCCTGCGACCCTGGCTGGAGAAAACCGCAAGCTGGTAAATGATGTCTACTTCCCAAGTTTTTTTGCTCCCGAAAACTGGCAATCTTATATAGAGTTACCTCGTGGCCGCGCTCTGCCCAATAAATTCCAAGACCTTGCTACTGCCCAAGCGGCCTGGTCACGCATGTGGGAAACAGTGAAACAATCAGCTATGGTTGTGATCCACGGCGACGAACACCTGGGCAACTTGTTTGTAGACGCTCAGGGCAAAGCCGGAGTAATTGATTGGGTAGCCCGACCCGAGCACTGGCCCGTGGGTATTTCGTATTTCATGCTCTGTGCGTTGGATATCCTGGATCGCCGTCGTTGGGAGCGGGCTTTGTTATCCCACTACCTCACGCGGCTGAAATTCTACGGTGCTGCCGATGTACCTGCTTTCGAAGAGGCCTGGTTCCTATATCGCTGTGCAACCTTTTATCCCGTGGTCACCTGGCTCAACAACAGCGGTGTATGGCAACCAGAAGCCATCAATACTGCCAATGCGGTGCGGGCAGCGACAGCAGCCATGGACCATGACGCCATGGGCCTGCTGGGGCTCTAGAAGCTAGAAGGGCTGCCTTTGATTTGCCCAGCGTTATCTTTCTGCCATAAAGGGTGCACCGGGGAGGAAGCCCAAATACGCGTCAAATGATGAAGGGAAGGCCACCAGCTCCAGCTCCCTACCAGGGTCGGTAGCGTAGGTGGCAATGACCCCTTCCTCCCGGAGAACATGGTTTCGAGTGTACCCGGCACCATGGAGCCTCTCGATTACAGCTGCCACCTCCTCTACCTCGCGTGAGCCAAGCGCAACGTTCACAATGCCTTGGTCAGAGGTACGGTAGTCTGTTGGGCGTGGACGCCCGAGTGGACTGGTGTATTCAACAACTTCCAGATAGACACTCCCAACGGGAATGATAAGACTCTCAGCTTCGGCTCCCGCTAGCCCCCATAGAGCCTCATGGCTGGGCTGATGAAGGCTATTGTCCGATGTTGGTGACAAGCCAACGATATCTCTATAAAACACCAAGGCTTCATCTAGACTGGCTACGGAGCTGGTAGCGTACAGCAGACGCGGGTATAAGGTATCAATACTGTCACCTGGACTAGCAGTCTCTTCAATAATCTCGACAATATTGCCTACAAAGGGATCGCGAAATGCCACTCGCTTACCCTTACTATCCGTGATTACTTCTCCCAAAGGAATTATACCATTGCGAGCCAGCGCCGTTAGCGATGCCTCCAGGGAAGCAACGACAATACCCAGCCTAACCCAGCCATGGTCACAGGGCTGCCAGTCAGCGTGCAGCGGTCTCTGCGCCGGTATACTGTGGTGAAAAAACTCCAACTGAAACAATGGCTGGGCGCCCACCATCCACCAAATCAGGGTACGGGCATCATTACCAAGGTTCTGGATCTTGATCGCTTCACCCCAGAGGGCTTGGGAACCTGCATTTCTAAAGCCGAACACTTCTGAATATAGTCTCAAACTACCTGCTATATCTGCTGTGTTCATTCCTACCTGGATAACATTCAACATGCCAAAGTCCTTCTAGTAGACATCTCATCTGCTGTTATGGCTTTATTGTCAATTGCCTCGATCGGGCCGATACCCGGCGATGTACCGATCAATCATATCGTGGTACTGAGCAACCCTTCGCTCCTGATTGGCAAGAATAGCACCTCGATAGCCGCGTGAGTGCATGGCTTTCTGCTGCCCGACCATCACCCAAGCATCCCCGTCAAGCACAACACCAAGGCTCTTTTCACCATAATTGACAAACTCCCGCTCTACTCGTTCGACACCTGTTGCCCCCTCCAAGGTCAACAGAGAGTCAAAAGAGTTGTCGGCACCAAAGCTATAATACCAACAGTCGAAAATACATTTTTCAGGGTCCTTTGCATCGGGCAAAGCACGTAGAAACAACATGCCATCGGGGTTCAGAGACGTAGCAAAGTTGGGAAACACAGTGTAGTGGAAAGTATCGGTGAGCTGATCATCGGAGAGTTTTTCGTAATGGATAAACCCTCGCTCAACACCCAGTTTTCGTTTTTGTTGCTGTACCGCTTGGCGGGTCTCGTATTCCCGCCCCCGGAAATCATCCGGGTCGAGATCCCAGCGCTGTAGTTCGGCTGCAATAGGCTCAGTCATCAAAGGTTTGTGAGCGGGCAGACGCCGGGAGGGGATACAACATTTAGTCTGCCCCAGAGCATGACCATTTTTGAATAGTTCAATGCGGGTTTCCCGGTAGCTATCTTCAGCATACTCAATGCCTTCTGGATGAGCTGTGGGAACATGATAGGTTTCGTGAAAATTATCCAGCAACAGCTTCCAGTTACACGGCATATGCACCGAGGTAGCCTGTACCCGGTTCATATGTTCAAGAGGGTAAGCCTGCCATTCATCAAAAATCTCACCCAGGAACTCACGCAGTGAGGCACACTGCGGATCCATATTGACCCACACAAACCCGGCAAATACATCGCATGACACCTCTACCAAGGAAGCCCTCGAGCAGGGATTACCTCCGGCAAAGTCCTCGGGATCTTGAGCGTAACTGCAAGTGCCATCCAGCTCAAAACGCCAGCTGTGATACGGACAGGTAAAAGCGGGCAGGCTGCCTTCAGACTCAATCATCAGTTTATTGCCGCGGTGCTGGCAAACATTGTAGAACGCTTTGATAGTGCCATCATCCTGGCGCACAATCAGAATCGATTCCCGACCAATATCCTCGACAAAGTAGTCACCCGGTGCGGGCATATCCTCTGCCCGCACCGTAATCAGCCAGCTTGTAGTCCAAACATTTTCCCACTCTGCTTCCATAAAAGCTGCTGAGGTATAACGCTCGCCCATCAGCAATGGAGAAAGTGGCGATCTCGACTGGGACATATTTTTATCCTCTTTATTTCATCAGACTGGCATCAACCGTACCACCAAATCAGCCGAGCTGTCTCACAGCCTCTTCTTCAATAAAGATAGGCTGCGATGACTACAATGGCATCAAAGCTACTCTTTAAGATGAGCTGTGGCCTTTTCAGCAATTTCTGCGAGCTCGGCAAGACTAGGGTTACGACGCAAGGTCAGTCCACCATTGACCTGGAGATTTTGCCCGCTCATGAAGCATTCGTCATTGGCCAGCCAAGCCGCTGCCGCAGCAATGTCTTCCACTGTACCAACCCGACCCAGAGGGTACTCTTTTCGGAAAGCCTCAATAAACTCCGGGATGCTAAAGGCATCGCCGGCCATTGGGGTTTCGGTCAGTCCAGGCGAAATGGAGTTGGCACGAATTCCTCGGTGTCCAAACTCATTGGCAACGGTGCGTACCACATGGTCAATACCGGCTTTGGTTCCCATGTAAGCAGCGTGTTGCTCCAACTGAATAGTGGCCGTTGCCGATGATATCTGAATGATGGAGCCGCCCCCTGTCATATGCTTGACCATGGCCTGCAGAAAAAAGAAGGGGCCTTTGAATTGGGTCGCTACCATTCGATCAAGGTCTTCTTCCGTATTGTCCTCGAAAGGTTTGAGCAGTCCCCAACCCGTGGCATTAACACCGATATCCAGCTTACCGAACTGCTCTCTTGCAGCCGCTGCCGAGGCAAAAACCTGATCACGGTTGCTGATATCCACCAAGTGATAACCACCACCGTGCTGAGCCACAAATTCCTTCATGACGTCTTCGTGACGGCCTGTAATCATTACTGTCGCACCCTCGGCAATCAAACGCCGAGCAATAGCTTGACCCATATTGTTCTTGCCTGCCGCACCGTAAACAATCGCGACCTTACCGCTTAATGTACCCATAACACTACTCCTGTCTTCTTTATACTCACTGATGTGAAGTTTTTACTGCTCTATAGTCGATGTTGGATCAAAATCAGATGTCACATGCTGCCGGGTAATACGCAAATGCTCTATGCGCCACTGCCCATCCTGTTTAATGTATGTTTCGTGATAGTGTCCTTGGCCATGAAAGCAGCCTGCGGGGGTATATAGCCAATCTTCCATAGGCCACAACCCCGTTGCTAGCTCAGGCCCTTGCAATTCAATCAGTGGGCTATGGCCATAATGCATGCTCACCATATTGGCCAGACCTTCGCTGGCATAGGCCACAATAGCATCCACTCCTTGGAGCGGTGGCTCACTATGCATGGGATCCACCTCAGGGCCATTAAAAGCCGCCCGTATGTCAAATACGGCATCAGTGGTAAATACGCTGCGTAGTTGCGTCCAATCCTTGAAATCCATAGCACGAAAGTAGCGTGCCTTGAGCTGTTTGATTTCTTCAATAGCCACTAATTTTTCTACATCATTCATGACTTAGCCCCATCTTCGTGTAGATCAATCAACGCGCTTGATAACCGCCACCACCTCCGAGCGTGGGCACAGGTATCATACGTATTTGAGTATGCAGCTATCAGTCGCCGTTGTAGCCGCTGATATGTTTTGCCGCCAACCAAGCAAAAACCATGGCAGGACCAAGGGTAGCTCCCGGCCCTGGATAAGTGGGCATAATCGCCGCCGTACAGTTACCTGACGCATACAGCCCCTCGAGCGGTTTTCCGTTAGCTTTCAGAACCTGGCCGTGATCATTAATGACCAGACCACCCTGAGTACCAATATCGCCTGGATCTACTCGCAAGGCATAGAATGGTGCCTCAACCAGGGGAGCCAGGTTGGGATTGGGCTTAATGTCCGGATCACCGTAATAACGGTCATAGGCACTTTCGCCACGATGAAACTCCTCATCAGTACCAGTTGCCGCATAGCCATTGAGACGTTCAA
>Ga0172382_10012737_pt1 | contig 10917 bp, 2 predicted proteins | sample Leawel138RmetaG_FD_122245 | JGI IMG/M metagenome (GOLD analysis project Ga0172382, IMG submission 122245) | Leachate microbial communities from a municipal landfill in Southern Ontario, Canada - Leachate well 138R metaG | ecosystem: Engineered > Solid waste > Landfill > Unclassified | place...
CTTCAGGGACATCGAGTTTCTCAAACTCAAAATCATGGGTATTCACGCTACCAGGTACGCTTTAGTCGGATGAGCCATTTTTGTTCTGGTTCACGCGATTTCATCCTTCGCGGCGACTGAAACCGAGCCAAACAACAAGCTGGGTTCCGCCACCCCTATCGACGCCGGGGAAACCATAACAGGTGCCTTCGAGCCGGCGGGGGATGATGATTGGTATGCGATCACGGTGGACACGGCGGGGAGATTGGACCTGTCCGTGACCAATCCGCCCAGCAATGTTCGTGCCTATATCACCGTGTATAACAGGCATGCGGATTACATCAGCGTGTATGGATACGCCGTCAATGATGGCGATGATGTCTATCTCACCTACGATGTAACCGAACCGGGCACCTATTATGTCCGTCTGCATGAACGCGACAACGACACCGCCACCGATGATTACGCCTTTACCGCCAATTTCACGCCTGTGATCGACAATAACGAGCCGAACAGCCGACTCGGAAACGCGACCCTGATCAATGAAAGCCTCATGACCGGCACCTTGTTCGATCGTAACGATCAGGACTGGTTCAAAGTCTGGGCCGAACCGGGAACGCTGACGTTCATCGTGACGCCTCCCGATGAAATGAGACCTCAAATCACCGTTTACAATCCCGACATGGGCTACATTCAATCGGGGGCTTCGGTAAATCCCGGTGAACCGAAAACCGTGGAATGCAGTGTCAGTCGCACCGGCTTTTACTACCTTCGAATAACCGATGCGAACAGCGGTTCCCATCTGGCGTCCTACACCCTTGCCACCACGGGGGGAACCTTGACCGATGCGCCTTCAACCCCGTCCGTGACCGTTGAAGCAGAAGAAAACAACAGTTTGGGCCAAGCCAATCCTATTTCCGTCGGCGCATCGATTACAGGCGCCATCTCTCAGGCGGGCGACCGGGATTGGTACCGGTTCAACGTCGCATCTTGCGGACAGTTGACCATCGCGATGGACACGGTGCCACCCGGTCTTCATCAGCGATTTCGCCTGTACAACAGCTCCGCCGAACATGCGATGACCGCCCAGGCAACCAATATCGGAGAGACTTTTTCCCTCATTTATGAAGTCGAGTCGCCGGGGATCTTTTTTCTGGTGGTGGATGATATCGACAGCTCCCGTTTTTCAAACGCCAGTTACACGTTCACCACGACCCTGGTGCCGGTGGATGATCCCCTGGAATCCAACGATGATTTCGGAGATGCGAAAAAAGTTACTGATTTCAACCGGTTGACGCCATACATCTTCCCGAAGGGAGATCATGACTGGTTCCGTGTAACGGTAAGCGATAACCAACCCCTTCAAATCGTCGTCAGCAACCTCCCCGAAAACATTGTGCCGGCGATCAGTATTTACAACACTTCCAAAGAGTCGCTGGTCGGTAAAACCGGAGCGGCGGGCATGGACATGGCGCTTGCATACACCGTCCCCGGTCCGGGCGACTATTTTGTTCGGATGCGGGCCGCCGATGGCAACTCCTCCTCCACCTCGCCTTATACCCTGACCATTCATGGCGCGGCGTTTGGTTCCTACGCGCCCACCGCCCAGATCGATCAGATCGATCCCGGCGCCATCGTTGTCGGGGATGCGATCAGCTTTACCGGATCGGGTATCGACTCGGACGGAACCATCACGGGCTATTCCTGGCGGTCGAATATCGATGGCGAACTCGGCTCAGCGTCCTCATTTTCCACCAGCGATCTCTCTGTGGGCACCCACACCATCTATTTCAAGGTCCAGGATGACAATGACATCTGGTCCACGGAAGTCACCCAGGTAGTTTATGTGGGAAGCAGCATTTCCGAAGAGGTGGAGCCCAACGATCGGATCGGCCACGCCAATGAAATCGCCCTTGATCGGCCGGTGCCGGCCAAAATCAACAAAACAGGGGATAATGACTACTTCAAAGTCTATTTGGCCCAGCCGGGGCGCCTCACCTGGAGCACGACCAACGTTCCCGAAAACCTTCGATTATACCTCACCTGCTACGGAAGGCATCTGGATTATATCAGCACTTACGCTTACGCCACCCAGGACGGGGATTCGGTTGCCCTCTCCATGGATATAACGGAACCGGGGTTTTATTACCTGAGAATCCATGATCGGGACAATGACGCTAACGATGGTTTCACCTACACTCTGCGCCCCTCTTTTGTCGCGGTTGTGGATGGTCAGGAACCCAACAACAGTCTGCTTGATTCTCGCCCCATGACCGAGGAAACGGCTCAGGGCTACCTGTTTCCCGGTAACGACGAGGATTGGTACAGGGTTTGGGTGGATGGCGGCCAAACCGTGCAAATCGCCGTCTCCGACACACCGGCCAACCTGAGACCATACATCACCGTCTATGGCATAGACAGGGAGTATCTAAGCCTCTATTCCTATGCCGAAAACCCGGGGGACAACCCTCCCGCCCTCTCCCGCTCTTTTGATGCTTCGGGATTTATCTACATCCGGGTCCATGACCGCGACCGAAACTTCAATGAAACCGAGACGTACACCCTCGCCGTGTCCGGTGCCAATCCGGGGTTTTCACCGTTGGAAACCCCCCTTGCCGGCGAAGTGGAACCCAATGACGGGATCGCCGCCGCCAATCTGATCGTACCGGAAACAGCGGTGCAGGGGGGCATGGATACGGAGACGGACAAGGATTGGTTCAAGTTCCGGATCCCCTCCGCCGGCATTATTCATACCCATGTTGATCACATCCCGGCTTCCATGAGGGGCCGCGTTCGGTTGTATCGGGATGACGCGAGTTACATCAACGGCCGTGACGCGACGAATCCCGGAGATGCCCTTGCCCTGGACACCCGGGTGACCCTGCCGGGGATTTATTACATTCAACTGGATGACCTGGCCCTCAGCAATCCGGATGATCCCTACCGGTTGACGGTGTCCGTTACGCCCGTGGCGGACGTTTATGAGCCGAACAACAAAGTCGGCGACGCCACTGTGCTGGAAGACGGGAACCGGATCCAGGCGATGATATTCGAGCAAGGGGATGAAGACTGGTACCGGGTCAAGGGAACAGCCGGTCAAAGCCTGGACGTGACCATCGCCGATGTGCCGGCGGAAATCCAACCGGTGATCGACATCTACGATAGCAGCCAGTCGAGACTCACGGGGCGAACCGCCACCAACCCGGGCCAGGCGATCACCGTCTCCTGTGAGATGGCGGAGACCGGGTACTACTATATCCGGATCAGGCACGCCGGTCACGGCAACTGTTCCGATTTGCCGTATACCTTGATTGTCAACGGGGCGGCGTTCAACTCCTATGCACCGGTGGCCGTTATCCACTCGATGACGCCAAATCCGGCCGAAACGGGAGAAACCGTTACACTGGATGGCGGTGGCCAAGACAACGACGGCGAGATCATCGGCTACTCTTGGCGTTCTTCCATTGACGGCGAGTTCAGTGTCTCAAGAATTGCATCCATTTCCGATCTGAGCCAGGGCGTGCATACCGTATCTTTTATGGTAATGGACGATGACGACAACTGGTCCCCTGAAACCACCGCGCTGCTCTATTACGGGGTGCCGGCACCGGGGGAGCAAGAGCCCAATGATGTGATCGGCCAATCAACCCTGATGAAAAAGGAAACGTTTTATGCCGGCCGGATGGATAGGGCCGGTGACTATGATTACTACCGAATAAAGGTCGACCAGCCAGGCCGGCTGACCATCGAGGCGGTGAACCCCTCGGGCAGTTCTCCAATGAGAATTTATCTCTCCGGATACACTCTGGATGCGGAGTGGGCCAGCAGATACGCATACGCCAATGCGGACCAAGATCCGGTAACGCTTGTCTGGGATATCGCCGAGGCGGGAGACTATTTCATTCGGGTCCATGACAACGGGGGAAGGCCCGACGGTCAGTACACCCTGAAGGCGTCCCTGCAAGCCACCCTGGACCCCTATGAACCCAACAGCGACGTGGCCAATGCGGCGTCCCTTTCTCCCGGTGGCGTGGTACAGGCGAGCATTTTTCCCGCAAGCGATAATGACTACTATAAACTTACGGTCTCTTCCCAGGGCAGGCTCGGCATCTCTCTGACGGACACCTCCACGCTGAGAGGCTATATCACCCTCTACGACGCCAACAACAACTACATGAGTGTGTACACTTATGCCAACAACGACGGTGATAATGTCAATCTTGACTACAATGTCGTCAAACCCGGCACCTACTATATCCGGATTTACGACCGGGACAGTGATTCCAGCCTGGCTCCCTACACCCTGAGTACCACGTTTACGCCGGTCATCGACTCGAATGAAAACAACAATGAGTTCAAAAGGGCCACCGCTGTGACGGGAAGCCCTGTTGAGGGGTACATCTTTTCATCAGGGGATGAGGACTGGTACCGGATCATGGCCCAGGCGGGCACGTCGCTGAGCATGACCGTTGCAGATCCACCGGAAAATCTCAGACCCCAGATGACGCTCTACGGCGCCAATAACAATTACATCGGTTCCGTTTATACCGATACGGAAGGGGAAACGGTCACCTATACCGTCAACGCGCCCGTATCGGAATACTACTATCTGAAGGTGACGGACCGGGACAACGACTGGTCTGCCAGCCCGTACCGGCTTTCCATCACCGGCGCCTCTTTCGCGCCGATTCCCGACGGATCTCCCGTGACAACGGCTTCCGGCAACAACACGGCTTTCAAGTCGGCCGATCTGATTGGCACGGCAGGGGTCACCGGTACGCTGGCCAACAAAGATACCCGTCACTGGTACCGTTTCGATGTCGGCCAGGCATCCATGCTGAACCTTCAACTGACCGTCCCCGGCGACCTTCGCCCGGTCCTTGAACTCTATGATGCCAACAACAACCGTGTGGTGACCAGGACGGCTCAGAACGCGGGGGATGCCGCCTGGATTCAGTATGCCGTAAACGCTCCGGGAATTTGGTATGTGCTCGTCCATGGGGCGGATTCCGGATCAGCAAACCCGTATCAACTGGAGCTGACGATGGAACCCGCGGTGGATGCGCATGAACCCAATGATTCTTTTGATTCTTCTCGTTCCATCATTTTCGGCGAGCCGGTGCAGGCCGCCATATTCCCCGCCGGCGATGCTGACTGGTTCAGCATGGATGTCGCCGCGCCGGGTATGATCAAGTTCATGCTGAACGAGGTTCCCGATAACATCCAAATCTGTTTCGCTGTGTACGACCTGAACAACAGCCAACTGCTGAGCATGGCATCGCTCAATCCCGGCCAACCACTGGAAGGCCAATTTTTCGCGCCTGAAGCAGGAACCTATTTCGTCAGGATCTACGACCGGGACAACAACTCGGGAGCGGTGAGCCGCTACACGCTGACCGCCTATCTCACGCCCTTTGAAGATGTCTTCGAGCCGAACAACCGGTACAGCCAGGCCACGCTGCTTTCAGAAGAAAACCGGGTCTCGGCCCTGGTCTATCCGGCAACAGACCAGGATTGGTACGTTTTTACCGTTAGCCGGCCCGGTACGCTGAGGGTCCAGGTCACGGACACCGACGGCATACAGCCTCATCTTCAGCTCTTCTCGAGTAGCAAGTCATCGCTTGTGACCAAGGCGGCCAAAAACCGGAGCGATGACCTCCTGCTGACCTATGCCGTCACCGAGGCGGATCGGTATTATCTCGTGATCCGGGACAACGGGGACAATGACTATTCCCATCGTCCCTATGTGCTGACGATTCTGGGGGCCGATTTTGACGCTTGTGCCCCCATGGCATCGATTGAGGCCATACAGCCCAATCCATCGATCACGGGCACCCCGGTAACGCTTGCCGGTTCCGGTTACTTTGAGGAAGGCGAAGCTTCCGCTTTCGAGTGGCATTCTGATCTGGATGGCGCCCTTGGTGATGCGACATCGTTGACCCGCTCAACCCTGTCGGCAGGAACCCACGTCATCAGCTTCAGAATCAGGGACATGAACGACAACTGGTCCGCATGGGTAAGAAAGCGCCTCCATGTAACGGATACGATTTTCACTGAATCTGAGTATAACAACGCGATGGATACCGCCAATCCGGCGCCTCTGGCCACATGGATCACGGGCCGGATTTATCCTTCGGGAGATGAAGATTACTACAAGATCCACCTGGACCACCCTGGCTACCTGTCGGTATTGATGGATGGGGTCCCGCCGGAGATGAGAGGCTACGTCACCTTTTATGATGGTGAAAAGCAATATATCAGCCGGTATGATTATGCGGCAAACGATGGGGAATGGGTGCGTTACGGGTTCTATGCGGATGCCGGTTGGTACTATGTCCGGATCCATGACCGTGACAGTCGGTCCCATGAGGGGACATACGGCGTCTATTTCGAGCTTTCCGAGACCTTCGATCCTGATGAACCCAACAACTCCCTGGGGAGCGCTACTCCCGTCGAAATCGGAGTGCCGGCAGCAGATGCTTATATTTCACCGGCAAACGATGACGACTGGTATCGGGTGGAGGTGCCTTCCAGCGGCAGGCTTTCCATGAGCTTAACCGGCGCACCTGCCACGATGCGCGGTTATATGACACTTTACAACGCCGACGGCGATTATCTTTCCGTTTACAACTACGCCTACTACGGGGGAGAGGATGTTTTTCTGGACTATGACGTCCTGACACCGGGCACTTATTACATCAGAGTCCATGACCGGGACAGCCTGGCCCATACCGAACCGTATGTTTTCAAGGCGGATTTTACCGCCGTGGTCGATAACAATGAGCCGAACGGCACCATGGAAGAAGCCATGCTGATGGGCGAGACACCGGCCATCGGTCATATCTTCCCGCGCAATGACAATGACTGGTACAAGATTTATGCCGACCCGGGAACAACACTGAACCTGGCGGTGACAGGGACGCCGGAAACCATGCGGGCCCGGCTCACCATCTATGACAGTAATTTTTCCTATCAGGTGGCGCAGACTGTCAACAACAGCGGTGATAACCTATACTATAATTATGGGGTTCCCGCCGGAGGCGTTTACTATATTCAAGTGAGTGACAGTAACGGAATCTCCCACACAGGTGCCTACACTTTCACGGTTGAGAACGGAACCCCCGGGTACGAACCTAAATTTGCGCCTGTGACGGTGGAGGCGGAAGACAACAGCGATGCCGGCTTGGCCACGGATATTCCCATCAACACCGATATTGCGGGCCGGGTTGATCCTTATAATGATTATGACTGGTTCCGCTTCAGGATCCACTCGGCTGGAATAATCTCTGTTTCTCACACGGAGATTCCCCCTGAAATCAAATCGGAATTCTGGGTCTACGATGGCAATAAAACCCAGATCGGTTACCGCCTTGCCACCAACACGGGAGAAGATGAAACCCTGACCTTGGCGGTGGAAAGTGGCGGTTATTACTACGTCCGGTTGAGAGATCATACCTCAACCGGTTCTAGCTCACCGTATACCTTGCGGGTGGATTACGATCCGGTCGTCGATTCCAACGAGCCCAACAACGGTTCTGGAACGGCGACGGCCCTGGGTCAGGATACGGTGGACGGATATATCATCCCCAATGGCGATCAGGACTGGTACCGGGTGTACGTCAGAACACCGGGGACCTTGAGCCTGTCCCTTGACAAGGTGCCGGCGGACCTGAAACCGCTGCTGTATCTGTATAATCCCGATATGGGGCAGGAAGGATTCTGGTCGGGGACCAGCGCGGGGCAGGGCGGAGAAGACCTGATTCGTTTTGACGTCCCCGAGCCGGGTTTCTACTATGTCATGGTCAAAAATGGAATCGCCGCCGATTACTCGGACAGCCCGTACACGCTGCGCATCACCGGTGCCGATTTTTCCATGGCCCCGGTGCTTCATCCCATCGGGAACCGGACCATCGACGAGACCATGTCCTACGGCTTTACGGTGAATGCCGATGATCCGGACAATCCCATGGATCTGGTGTTCAGTGCGACCAATCTGCCTCCGGGCGCCTCTTTTGATCCGGCCACCCGGACATTCCACTGGACACCAGACAGAGGAGAAGTCGGCACCTATGACGGCATCCACTTCAAGGTGTCGGACGGCACCTACACGGACAGCGAGGATATTTCCATCACGGTGGCCGGGCTGAGCCGGGCGCCGGTGTTGACGCCCATCGGCAACCGGAGCGTAAAGGTTGGCGAGAACCTGACCTTCCAGCTTTCGGCAACGGATCCGGATGAAGATGATCTGACCTATTCGGTGGTGCTACCGTATGGCACCTCGGGCGCGGCACTGGAGGGCGATACCTTCAGTTGGACACCGTCGGATGGTCAGGTGAAAACCCATACGGGTATCCTTTTCCGGGTAACCGACGGAACCTGGACCGATTTCGAGTACATCGATATCCAGGTGACCGCCACGGTGCCGAAGGTCACCACCGGTGAAATAACCGACATCACGGAAACAGGCGCAACGGTATCCGGAGAGGTGACCATCGCCGGCGGCAGCGCTGTAACCGAAAAGGGCGTTGTCTATGCAACCCATGATGCGCCGACTCTTGATGACGCCAAGGTGGCTTATTACTATTCCGGAACCGGGGCCTACACGGTGGCGCTGTCCGGCCTGACCAAGGGATCGCCCTATTATGCCCGGGCCTATGCCGTCAACAGTCTGGGGACGGCCTATGGTGCGACCAAGGGCTTCAGCACCAAATCCGTGGCTGAACCGTTGATTCACGTCACGCCGACAACAGCCGATTTCGGCACGGTGCGAAGAGACGACCATTCAGCGGCCATGTCGTTTACCGTCAAAAACGACGGGGATGCGGATCTTGTGATCGGCGACATTGGCCTTACGGGCAATGACCCCGCGGCGTTCCAGATCCAGAATGACCTCTGCTCCGGCCAAACCCTTGAACCTTCTATAACCGCCACACTTGAGGTGGTGTTTTCACCCACTGCCATCGGGCAGAAGACAGCCGACTTGTCCATTGGGTCCAATGACGCGGATACCCCGACACTGACGGTGGCGCTGGTGGGAGAAGGTCTGCCCATCAAAGGCGATATCGACAATAGCGGCAATGTGGACATGAAAGACTTGATCCTGGCGCTTCAGGTCGTAAACGGTGTGCAGATGTCGCCGGATACGATTTATCGCGGTGCGGATGTGAATGGGGACAAGATGATCGGCATGCAGGATGTCATGTACATACTGTGGCGGATTTCATTGACGGCCGACTAACCCTGGAATGAATCGCCTCCCCCGCCTTCAGGCGGGGGAGGTCCCCCTCATCACGGCCTATCCGGTGAAAGCCGAAATCTTCCGGCGCATACCGACAAATATCCAGTAATGCTCCTTTTGGTCGCTTGATTTCCCGGGACAACTCGTCCGTCACAGGCAGATTCCACGTCGTTTCATTCCGGGAAACGGTGACAATCGGCAAGAAGGGTGGCGGATCCCCTTTCCGTTGAAGGCGTCCCGGCCATAACGTGCGGTGCGGTTGACCCAACGCTTCTTTTCGGGATGAGGCATATCATGTTGCGGAGGTGGAGCGAATGAGACGAGATGGACGGGTCGAAGAGGCCTCACATCATCAGTGGGAAACGAAACCAGAATCGGGATCTGAATATCGAAAAGGCACTGAAAACGCAGCAGATCTGCCTTGGCTCACTCCCTTCGCAACATGATGCTGTTGGCCGGGACGATCTGCATCGGGTTCTCTTTCAAAAGGCCGCACCCGTTTTCGGGTGCGGCCTTCGTGAATGTGTGGTATCTGCGCAGCAATTTGACGACGAGACGGTTTTGAAAACGGTTTTTTTGCAAGGGATGGATTGTGTTAAAAATATGTGCGCGCTTGAAGCTGGCCTTACCCTTCCTGATTTTCCTGATAGGCACGACGGTCGCTCTGGCCGAATCCCTCCCGTCGGCCTTCGATCTGCGTGACATCGACGGTCGAAGCTACATCGTCCCGGTGCAGAACCAGGGCGCCTGCGGCAGTTGCTACAGTTTTGGCGCTCTGGCCGCGGCGGAAACGTCCTGGAACCGTGCTCACAACCGCCATGGTGAACGGTCCGTCAATGGGAAAACGGGTCAGCCTGGGATTCATCGGAGAAGTTCAGGACCGACTTGCGTTCCTGAGAAGCGATTTCTCTTTTCTTCCGGATGCCTGGTCGTTGCCTGCCGGGGCGACGGAAGAAGAGGATGGCGCCTGGAGTCCCTGGACCCGAGTTGATCACACCCGCGTCAACCAGGCCGACAGCGACGGATTCGGCGGCTATCGTTGCGATGCCACGATCATCTATCTGGGAATGGACCGGGCCGTAAACGAACGGCTGAGCCTCGGCGCTTCCCTGGGGGTTGCCCGATCCGTCGCGGAAACCGACGGACAATGGGCCGAAATCGATGCCGATTGGCTGCAAGGAGGATTCTACGGTTCCTGGAACGAAAAAGACTACTTCATTGATGCGGCGCTGATGTTTGCCTCCGGTGAATATGCGTCGCTGCGACGTCTCCCGGCTTTTGGCGCCGACGCCCGAGGGAATCATCGCGGGCGGGATTGTTCCTTTTACCTCGGGGGAGGGTGCAACTGGTCGGTGCGGGATTGGCATCTGACCCCCGTTGCCTCGCTTCAGCTCGGTGATCACCGTGAAAAGGCTTTCAAGGAAAGGGGCGCTGGCGCATTGAACCTGGATGTTGACCGGTCGAGTCGCCAGTTCCTGATGGGCAAAGCGGGTTTCCGTCTCAGCCGGCTGTTTAAAATGCAAAAGGATATGGCCCTGCTGCCAGAGCTCAGCCTCCAATGGGGGCACGAGTTTGGGGACCGGGACCAACAGATCGTTGCAAGGTTTTCAGGCGGCGGGCTACCCATGACGATCTCCGGCATCAGGGAAGATCGTGACAGTATGCTGGCCGGGGTGAAACTGAACGCGAAGATCGGTGAC
>Ga0172382_10012739_pt1 | contig 10915 bp, 10 predicted proteins | sample Leawel138RmetaG_FD_122245 | JGI IMG/M metagenome (GOLD analysis project Ga0172382, IMG submission 122245) | Leachate microbial communities from a municipal landfill in Southern Ontario, Canada - Leachate well 138R metaG | ecosystem: Engineered > Solid waste > Landfill > Unclassified | place...
GGCGGCACCGGCGACCCGCAGCCACGCCAATGGCACTGTGCGGGTCTAACAGATATCCGCTGGCTTCATACTCTGCCCGAATCGCTGCCAAAGTCTGTTCATCATCAACGCGACAGCTCGAAAACAGATCTTTCGCCCTGGCCAGCGCTTGCTCCGAAAGCCTAAGGCTGCCCGTCGTTCTGAAGTCATCCATCAGCGCCGCGATGGCTCCGCCGTCGCGCCCATATAGATCAAACAGCAAGCGCTCAAAGTTGCTCGAAACCATAATATCCATAGAGGGCGAGAGGCTGTGTATCAATGCCTGCCTACTGTGATCATTGGCACTGATGCAGCGGTGGAGAATATCGTTAGCGTTAGTGGCGATGACCAGCTGCTGAATCGGCAAGCCCATTTTGTGCGCAAGATAGCCGGCGAATATATCGCCAAAATTGCCAGTCGGCACCGCGAAACTGACCGCCCGCTGGGGCGCGCCCAGTGCTAGGGCTGCCCAAAAGTAATATACGATCTGGGCCATGATCCGTGCCCAGTTGATCGAGTTCACCGCCACCAGTTGCCGGTCATCAGGCAGAAAGCTCTGATCAGAAAAACTCGCCTTGACCATGTTCTGACAGTCGTCGAAATTACCTTGCAGCGCAATGTTATGGATATTGTCGCCCAGCACAGTTGTCATCTGACGACGCTGTACATCAGATACGCGGTTGTGAGGGTGAAGTATGAAAATGTCGATATTACGACAGCGGCGGCAGCCTTCGATGGCGGCTGAGCCCGTGTCGCCGGAGGTAGCCCCCATGATCACCGCTTTCTGACCGCGCTTTGCCAACAGGTAATCCAGCACATGGCCCAAAAACTGTAAGGCGAAATCCTTGAATGCCAGCGTCGGACCGTGAAAAAGTTCCAACACCCAATCGTTGTGCCCTGTCTGAACTAAGGGCGCGATGGCGCGATGGCGGAATGTACTGTATGACAAATCAATAATGCGCTTGAGCTCGGCGTCGGGAATTGCACCAGCCACAAAGGGACTCATCACTCGAAACGCAAGGCTCTGGTAGTCGAGTCCCGCCCACGAAGCGATCTCGTCGCCGCTGAGCTCCGGCATGTGTTCCGGAACGAATAAGCCGCCATCTGGCGCAAGACCAGTTAAAACCACGTCTTCGAAAGATTGCGGGGCAACGCCCCCGCGAGTGCTGATGTATTTCATCTGATCTACCATTTCACGTAATAAGGCGACACGCGAGTCATTGACTCAACCGTACCCTGACGCTGTCGACAGGTGAAGGGGGCTTATTTATCCAGCGACTCCACCCGAATATGAACCACTGGAGCGACAATTGCGTCCAGAGCCTCAATAGCACGTAGCGCCGCGCGCAGTTCGCGCTCTAGCGCCTTGTTGGTTAGCATGATGAGGGGCACATGATGTTCGCCCGGTTGCGGGCTCTTCTGGATGATGGCTTCGATACTGATACCATGGTCACTCATGATAGTGGCGACGCGGGACAGTACACCAGGCTTATCGAGGGCTCGCATGCGCAAGTAGTAGGCCGTTTCCACTTCCTCGATGGGCAACACGTCGAGCCCGTTAAAGCTGCTGTTGGCGAAAGCGAGGTAAGGAACCCGCGCCTCTGGCGGCACATTGAGCGCCCGCGCCACATCAATGATGTCTGCGACCACGGCAGATGCGGTCGGCTCGCTGCCGGCACCGGCACCATAAAACATGGTGGCACCTACCGCGTCACCTTTAACCATAACGGCATTCATTACGCCATCCACTTCGGCGATCAAACTATTATCGGGCACCAGCGTGGGATGCACCCGCAACTCTACCCCCTTGTCGGTCTGGCGGCCGATACCGAGACTTTTGATGCGATACCCAAGCTCCCGCGCGTAAGCTACGTCCTGCAGATCGAGGTTGCCAATTCCTTCGGTGTAGACCTTATCAAACTGCAAGGGAATGCCAAATGCCAACGCCGCGAGAATCACTAGTTTGTGGGCCGCGTCGATGCCCTCGACGTCGAAAGTCGGATCCGCTTCCGCGTAGCCCTTGGCCTGCGCCTCGGCGAGCACATCGCTGAAGTCTCTCGCCTGCTCCTCCATCGCCGTGAGGATAAAATTGCTGGTGCCGTTGATGATGCCGGCCACCCACTCGATACGGTTGGCGCTCAAACCCTCGCGCAAGGTTTTGATGATGGGAATCCCACCCGCCACCGCCGCCTCGAAGGCCACCATGACACCTTTCTGATTTGCTGCGGCGAAGATCTCGTTTCCAAACTGGGCAATCAGTGCTTTATTAGCCGTCACGACATGCTTGCCATTCGCGATGGCTTCGAGCACCAGGTCACGCGCAGTGGTCGTGCCGCCGATAAGCTCCACTAGCACGTCCACGTCAGGATTTCTAGCCACCTCAAATATATCGCGAGTAACACGGACGCCGTCCGCGTCCAAACCGGAGGTTTCACGTCGCGCACCTACCTGAATGATACGGATATCCACGCCTGCGCGAGCATTAATGAGAGCGGCATTGCGAGTCAGCACATTGAAGGTGCCACTGCCTACCGTGCCCAGCCCACAGATTCCAACTCTCACTATTTTCAAGCAACTCACCGCGAAAAAGACAAAAGGAGGCAACCATAAAGGGGCGTCATGAGGCTGTCAATAAACCCCAACTCCCCTCCTTGCGCACCAATAAACCTAGTTAACCCCACACCAAATCGAGCCACTATAATCCTAACAGCCCCAGCAACTCCTCTGCGGGTTTATAGCCGGGGATCATAGTGCCGTCCATTAGCACCAAGGAGGGCGTACCGCGCACGCCGAATTCTGCCCCTAAAGCGTACTGGGCATCGACAGGGTGATCTTTGCATATGTTGATTTTCACCTTCTCGTCGCTCTTGAGAGCGGTGAGGGTCTTCTGGGGATCCCTCGCGCACCAGGCGGTTACCAACTTGGCATGTCCCGGGCTGTTAATGCCACCTCTGGGGAAGGCCAGATATCGCACTTCGACACCGCGCTCAACCAGCAGCGGAACCTGCTGGTGGAACAGTCGGCAGTAGCCGCAGTCCACATCGGTAAAAACATTGAGGATGGCTTTTCGCCTGCCACTAGGCGCAAAGACAATAGCGTCCTTTACGTCCAGCTTGCGAAGACCCTGCAGACGAATGCGGACGCGTTCACGATCCGAAAGGTTAATGAGCTCGTCGCCGCCGACACTGTATAACTCCCCCGCGATCATATGGGAACCCACACCGTTGGTGTAGACGAACCTGCCGCCGCTAAGGCGAACCTGATATATATCGGGAAGTGGCGTGGTCGCGACCTCCACAATTTGCTCACCGCTTAGGTGGCGCTTAAACCCTGCCTCAATCGCACGGCGAACGGACTCAGGAACCTCTGCCAAAGTCAGCGGCGCAACAAAATTCAGAACAATTGCAAGTGCCGCGAAGCGTGCGATTCTGGCTGACAGCATGGTGAAATCTCTGGATTGCGTAAGTCAAACGGCCGGGAGCATTTTACTCTTGTGGCGGGATGATGTGCCAGCTGGGGAAGTGGCGGGCGCTTAACGTCTGACGCGGGCGCTTTTTGTCAGGAATTTTTTTGCCGCGTGACGTTGTGAGAAACTCAATGAACAACAACGCCCTGGACGTCTAACATCTCGCCATGTTTTGCTTCAAGGGCCTGCCCCGTTGAACCAAAAACAAAAACGGCGACCGAAGCCGCCGTTTTGTTGTGCACCCAAACTCAGTTGAGCTTTTCCTTGATACGTGCCGCCTTCCCGGAACGCTCGCGCAGGTAGTAAAGCTTGGCTTGGCGCACCGCACCCCGACGCTTAACGGAAATGCTTTCCACCAAGGGGCTGTACGTTTGAAAGGTGCGCTCCACGCCAACGCCGCTGGAGATCTTGCGCACAGTGAACGCGGAATTCAAGCCGCGATTTTTCTTGGCAATGACGACGCCCTCATAAGCCTGGAGCCGCTCGCGGCTGCCTTCCTTCACCTTTACCTGTACCACTACCGTATCACCCGGTGCAAAGGCTGGAACTTCTTTCTGCATCTGCTCTTTTTCAAGGGCAGCAATGATGGGGTTCTTGTTGCTCATGGTTTGCTCCTCATGTAATCGAAAAGTATGTTTTGGCGGCATGCCGCCTTGTCGAGTAGCGCTGTACCGAGAGGATGACTACCCCTTTGGGGCCTGGATGTCATCATCAGCCAGCTCTTGAAATGCGTCTGCACGCAATTCCTCAAGCACTTGCCGCTGCTCAGCTGTGAGCGACGGTTCGTGCAGCAAATCTGGACGCCTTTCGAGGGTGCGCCTCATCCCCTCTCGCAAGCGCCACTGGCGAATTCTTTCGTGGTTGCCAGAAAGTAATACTTCCGGCACCCCGCGCCCTTCGTATACCTCGGGCCGTGTGTAGTGAGGGCAATCGAGCAGCCCTTCCGCAAACGAGTCTTGGCGGGCAGAGTCCCCATGCCCCAGCGCCCCCGGGATGTACCTGACCAACGCGTCAACCATCACCATAGCCGGCAGCTCGCCACCGCTGAGGACATAATCACCGATGGACCATTCTTCGTCCACTTCCAGCTCTATCAGGCGCTCATCGACACCCTCATATCGCCCGGCGATCAGCACCAACCCATCGTATTCCGCAAGCTCCGCAACACCGGCCTGACTAAACACTCGCCCCTGGGGCGACAAGTAGATCACTCGCACACGCCCGGCAGAGACACCTTGCTCCTCAAGCCAAGTTCTCGCCTCGCGTATTGCCGCCCGCAGCGGCTCAATCATCATCACCATGCCGGGGCCACCGCCGTAGGGCCGGTCATCCACAGTCTGATGACGATCACTGGTGTGGTTTCTGGGATTGAAACACTTCATTGCCCAGAGCCCGTCCCGCAACGCTCTGCCCGTGATACCGTATTCGCTCACCGCGGCAAACATTTCGGGAAAGAGACTCACCAGCGCGATTCTCTTCATAGGGGAAACCGACTCGGTTATGCTCAACCGTTGTGGCTCTCGAAATCCGGATCCCAATCGACGGGAAGCACACCGCTGTCGAGATCTGGCTCTCCCACGAAGTCCGCCACGTAGGGGATCAGGCGTTCCCGTCCATCCACGCTCCCTTCACAAGGTGTGACGATAAGCACATCGTTAGCGCCCGTCTCCATGAAGCCGTCAACAACGCCAAGGAGAACCTCGTCACCACCGAAGCGGGACAACACGCGCAGTCCTTGCAGCTGATGCCAGTACAACTCATCATCGCCAGCGGGGGGAAAGTCCAACGTTGACACTTCAATGTCCCGCTGACAATAAAGCCGCGCCTCATCCCTATCATCCAGACCCTGGATATGAGCGATGAAGCCCTTGCTCACTACTCGAAACTGATCTACTTCCAGCTTCTTCCAACCGTTTGGGAAACGCACCCACCACGGCTGGTAATCAAAGATATTGTCTTCCGGCGCGGTATAAGAATGGATTTTTACCCATCCGCGAACGCCGTGAACGGTAGTGATACGACCAGCCACAACACGTTCCTTAGGCGGGTCTTCACGACCCCCTTGCGCGGCACGCGCCATGCTTTCGCTCCCGATTAGGCAGCAGTCTGACGCGCAGCTTCTTTCACCAGCTGGGTAACGCGCTCGGAAAGTTGTGCGCCCTGACCTACCCAATGATTGACGCGGTCCAGGTCAACGCGCAAACGCTCCTCGTTACCGCGCGCCAGTGGGTTGAAGAATCCAACCCGCTCAATGAAACGGCTGTTACGGGCCGTACGACTGTCAGCGACAGTCAGGTGGTAGAAAGGACGCTTCTTGGAGCCACCGCGAGCCAGACGAATTGTTACCATGAGTACTCTCTTCTCAAAATTGTTGTGCTGTTCCGATCCCGAACACCCGCACAAACACTGTTGTTCCACGCCGATCCCACAACGGGAACAGCGCCATCCGGAAAGGCGCAGTATTCTACGCTAAAACTTCGGCCAAAGAAACACAGGTGAAGTCTTCAGGTGAACACCTGCTTGCAGGTTACACCTTGGCGGGAAAATTGGATAACTGCCGTAGATGGCAAAGCACAGTATCAGCCACAAGCTTTTAAGCGGGATCCCTGCAAAAAGAGCTTACCGCCTTCGCTGAATGACAACCGAGGAGACCCGTCGCCGCCGCCCCACCAACAGCTGAAAATAATAACTACCTGCTCTTCAAAACCGTGGAAAACCGCCCGGCGGCATCCCGCCCGGAGGCAAGTTGCCAGCCATGCCGCGCATCATGTTCGCCATATTCTTGCCTTTCATTTTCTTCATCATCTTCGCCATCTGCTTATGCTGCTTCAGCAGGCGATTGAGATCCTGGATGCTGGTTCCAGAGCCCGTGATGATTCGGCGCTTGCGCGATCCATTGAGAATGTCCGGGTTCCTTCGCTCCTTTGGCGTCATGGAGTTGATGATAGCTTCCATGCGCTTGAACTGGGCTGTCATGTTCGCTTGTTCAGCCATCTGAGCCACATTCCCCATGCCCGGCAGTTTTTCAAGCATAGACGACAGGCCACCTAGCTTCTGCATTTGCTGAAGCTGGTCACGCAGATCTTCAAGATCAAATGCCTTACCTTTTTGTACCTTTTTAGCAAGCTGTTCGGCTTTCTTATGGTCAACTTTGCGCTCCACTTCCTCGATAAGAGACAACACATCTCCCATGCCGAGGATACGAGAAGCTATACGATCGGGATGGAACGGCTCCAGCGCATCCGTCTTTTCCCCAACGCCCAAAAACTTGATCGGCTTGCCCGTTACATGGCGCACTGACAACGCTGCCCCACCGCGGGCATCACCATCCACCTTGGTCAGCACCACCCCCGTCAAAGGCAAGGCATCGTTGAACGCCTTGGCGGTATTGACCGCGTCCTGGCCAATCATGGCGTCAATGACGAACAGTGTCTCTACCGGCTTGACCGCCGCGTGGATGTCGCGAATTTCTGTCATCAGAGCTTCGTCGATGTGCAACCTGCCCGCGGTGTCAACAATCAACACGTCGGCAAAAGCACGGCGTGCAGCGACCAGCGCATCGCTTGCAATCGTCACCGGGTTTTCGCCCGTGGCACTGGGGAAGAACAACGATCCAACGTCATTGGCCAACGTTTCCAGTTGCTTGATAGCCGCAGGACGATATACGTCCGCACTCACCATCATTACTTTTTTCTTATGGCGCTCCTGTAGATAACGCGCCAACTTGGCGGCCGAGGTCGTTTTACCAGCGCCTTGCAGGCCTGCCATCAGAATGACTGCGGGAGGCTGCGCTGCGAGATGGAGCTCCTCATTGGCCGAGCCCATGACCGCTTCCAGCTCCTGCTTGACGATCTTGAGAAACTGCTGCCCGGGGTTAAGGCTGCGACTAACCTCCTGCCCAACCGCGCGCGCACGCACGTGTTCGATAAAGTCTTTGACTACTGGTAACGCGACATCCGCTTCCAGCAGTGCCATGCGCACCTCACGCAATGAATCCTTAATGTTTTCTTCGGAAAGGGATGCCTTGCCGGTGATCTTGCGCAAACTTTGAGAAAGGCGGTCACTGAGGGATTCAAACATCGCCATGGTGAAAATATCCGTTGGTTGCAGTGTTATGAAGCAAGTCAGCTGTAAAAATGACGCTCACAAAGGCGGCAATTATAACTGAAAAGCCCTAGGCCACGCCTGCGGCTTTGCCGCGCCGCGTTTCTATGACAAACTGAGCGCCCGCCTGTTCACGGATTCGATTCGACAAAACATGTTGGCAAATATCTCCGCCGTGGCCGCAATCATGTGCTATATCGCAGCCACATCTTGTCATCTGTTCCGGGGGACCTCTATCGACGCCCCCCGCAAGCCCACGCTGCTGCTGGCCTTTGGCACCCTGGCACTGGTGTTTCACGGGTTCTCCGCGGCCCATATGCTGCTGTCGCCCGGAGGCGTCAATCTATCGCTATGGCCCATGAGCAGCGCGATCCTTTTCACGGTTAACCTGATCGTATTGACCAGCAGCCTGAAGAAGCCGCTCCACAATCTTTTCATTCTTCTTTTCCCCGCTAGCGTCGCGGTTCTTTTGTGCGGGTTGGTTTTTGGTTACACGCTCAGGAACAAGGCACACCTCTCCCTCGAAATCGGTGTTCACGTCGCCTTATCGATCGTCGCCTACAGCTTGCTCACCATTGCCGCAGGCCAGGCCCTGCTATTGGCCTATCAGAACAAGCGCCTGCGCGATCATCACCCCGGCGGCTTCCTTCACCGCCTGCCCCCACTCCAAACAATGGAGACACTGCTATTTGAAATGATCTGGGCAGGCTTTATTTTGCTGACACTTAGCATCGTCACCGGTTTCCTCTTTGTCGACGACATCTGGGCTCAGCACCTGGCTCACAAGACGTTTTTTTCACTGATCGGCTGGCTGGTTTTCGCCATTCTGCTGTGGGGACGGGTACGGCTCGGCTGGCGCGGGACCTCGGCTATTCGCTGGACCGTCGCAGGCTTCGTCCTCCTGGCTCTTGCATACTGGGGCAGCAAATTCGTCATCGAAGTGGTATTGCACAACAGAGCCGGACTGTAAACGCAGTGATGAGAGGTCCGTTTTGTTGTCGACTCACATAAAGAGTCGCGCCATCTTGGCGTGCATTTTGGTGTTTATTCTGCTTCCCGCCGCCGCGGCGAATAGCCAGCAGGCAGGCATTCCGACTCTTTCCTATCAGGTAAAAAGCCGCTTTCCCCATCGGATCGACGCCTTCACCCAGGGTCTACTTTTCCACGCCGGCACGCTGTACGAGAGTACCGGCCTGTATGGGCGCTCATCCATCCGCCAAATTGATCTTGAGACAGGCAAGGTCCGTGCGCAGCGAGCGCTCCAGGCACGCTTTTTTGGCGAGGGGCTGGCGCTGGTCGGCGACAAGCTCGTGCAGCTGACTTGGCGCGAACAAACCGGATTGATCCACGACCTCGATACCTTCGAAGAAATTGGCCGGTTTCGTTACCGAGGAGAAGGCTGGGGCTTGGCGTTCGACGGCAGGCATCTCATTCTTAGCGATGGCTCCCCCACCCTGCGCTTCCTTGACCCCACTACATTCGTCCAAGCGCACACCCTCGAGGTCAGCGTGGAAGGGCAGCCCCTGCACAATATCAACGAGCTGGAGCTGGTGAATGACAAGCTATTCGCCAACATTCTGGGCAGTGACAAAATCGCGCGCATTGATCTCGACTCAGGTGTTGTGGACGGCTGGCTCGATCTCGCAAGCCTGCGCGGCCGTGGCTGGCGATGGCGCAATGCTGCAGATCTCAACGGTATTGCTTATGACGCCAGCGGCGGGCGCCTTTTCGTTACAGGTAAGCGCTGGCCCCTGCTTTTTGAACTGCGCCTAGATCAGTGATCCGGATCACAATGGTTGCATTGATGATATCCGGGCTATGGGTTGTCAGCGTGGCCAAACTTGTACACCATAGACATCCCTTCCAGCACGAGGCTTTGTTTCATTGAACGATACGCCCCTGTGGCTATTATTCAGCCTACTTGCCTTATTGCTGGCCGCCTCCGCTTTCCTTTCCGCCAGTGCCGCTAGCCTCAGGCTCGTCAACCGCTACCGCCTCAAACACCTCGCCAAAAAACAACGCAGTGCACGCCGGCTTAGCAAGCTGCTCAAACGTCCCGATCGTTTGCACGGAGCCATTCTAATAGGCGACAGTCTGGCGAAGAACTTCGCGGTCATTATCGCGCTGTGCATTGCCGGACGCCTGCTCGGCGTAAGCGCCGGTTCCGCACTCATCGCTGGTCTTTCGATTACCCTTGTCTCACTGGTCGTTGTCGAACTGGCCCCGCGAACCCTTGCCAACGCCCACGCTGAGCAAGTGGCTCTTACCGCAGGCTGGTTGCTAAAACCGCTGGTTCGCCTATTCCACCCACTGGTACGTCTCGGCAATGGATTGTCGCGCTTACTGCTTAGAGTTTGCCATATCAGCTGTGCTCGCCAGGGCCAAGAAAGCGCAGACAGAGAACAGTCGGTCGCCAAAAATGGGACGGACGGCGACACCATCGCTGCCAGCCATCAAGGCATGCTCATCGATCTGCTGGATTTAGATAACGTTACCGTGAACGACATCATGGTGCCACGCCCTGAAATTGTCGGTTTGGACTTAGACGACGATATCGAAACATTGGTGGACCAAATCGTGGCGATGCGCTACACCCGCGTACCAATCTTCCACGGCGATATCGATCGCGTCGAAGGCTTTCTACACATGCGCAAGGTTAATCGCTTATTGCGTCGCGGTGAGGATACACTTACCAAGGAAGCGCTCAAACGTTTCTCGAAAGAACCCTACTTCGTGCCGGAAAATACGCCTCTCCGAGTGCAGCTTGCCAATTTCCAGAAAAACCAACGACGCACAGCCCTTGTGGTCGACGAGTACGGCGACGTTCTGGGATTGGTCACTCTTGAGGATATCCTTGAAGAAATCGTTGGCAAATTCACCACGCCCCGCCCCGACCGCGACGAGCCGATCCGCTACGACGGCAAGGGTGCTTTCATTGTCGAGGGCGGCGCCACCATTCGCGAAATCAACAAAATGACGGGCTGGCGATTGCCCACCGATGGGCCTAAGACTCTCAATGGACTCGCCCTTGAAATTCTTGAAGAAATCCCCGAAGGGAATGTGTGTTTTAAATCAGAGCCCTACTATTTTGAAACCCTAGCCACGTCGGACAAACGGGTTGACTGTGTCAGAGCCTGGTGTGTCGCTATGTCTAAGAATCGCGATGCTGGAGATGACTGGGATTAGGGAAAATAGAAAACACAGGCTATAGCAGGCTGCGAGTGCCGCGCGAGCCGTAAGCTTTCGTTGAGCACTGACGAACTCAGACAGCCAGCACCCTCGTTTAAAGCTTACAGTCCGCCCCAGGCTTTAGTCCAATCCTTGGAC
>Ga0172382_10012741_pt1 | contig 10915 bp, 9 predicted proteins | sample Leawel138RmetaG_FD_122245 | JGI IMG/M metagenome (GOLD analysis project Ga0172382, IMG submission 122245) | Leachate microbial communities from a municipal landfill in Southern Ontario, Canada - Leachate well 138R metaG | ecosystem: Engineered > Solid waste > Landfill > Unclassified | place...
GGAACTGCTGGGCGAACGCGCCGGCGTCGATTTCGAGGCCGTCCAGTACAAAGGCTCCAGCCCCCTGATCAACGACGTCATCGGTGGATTCACGCCCTATGGCATTACCGGCCTGCCTTCGGTCGAACCGCATCTGCAGTCCGGCAAGCTCAAAATGATCGCCATCACGACCGATCAGGACTACGGGAAGCGAGGCTACCCGACGATCGCTGAACAGGGCTTCCCTGGCTTCGCGGCGGCGCCCTGGTCCGGCATATTCGCGCCGAAGGGCACCCCGCGCGCCATCGTCGAAAAGATCGCCGCCGACATCAAGACAGTGCTCTCGTCGCCCGAGGCCGTCGAAAGACTGGAAGCCGTTGGCATGACCCCCATGCCCGTGACGCTGGATGAGTTCGAAGCCGATCTCGAAAAGGAAAGGGCAAACTGGGCCGCAGCCGTGAAAGCCGCCGGCATACAGCCGCAGTAACCCATCAGGACACGAGCCACCATGGACTTCGATGTAACGTTTGATGTCATCATCGTCGGAGCGGGTGGCTGCGGTCTGACCGCCGCGGCCGCCCTGCACGACGCCCATCCCAAAGCGAACATAGCCGTTCTGGACAAGGCCGCGCGCGCCTGCGGCAACACCATGCTGTCCAGCGGCTCCATTCCGGCCGCCGGCACCCGCTTTCAAGCGGAAGCCGGCGTCCACGATACGCCCAGCCTGTTCCAGGAAGACCTGCACTCCGTGGCGGGCGAGCACGAAGCCATGCATCTGACCGAAGCACTGACGCGGACCTCGGCGGAACTGATCGAATGGCTGGTGGATCGCGCCAATGTGCGGCTGACCCTGATACAGACCTACAAGCACATAGGCCATCGCGTCCACCGCCTGCATGCGCCGCCCTCACGGCGCGGCGCCGATCTGGTGAACGATCTGCTGGTCGAATGCGAGCGGCGCGGCATTCCCATCGTCTGGAACAGCAAGGTCGAAGAACTGCTCACGCACGAAGGCCGCTTGGCGGGACTCGCCTACGCCACACCGGACGGCGACGTCGTCCGGGTGGGCGCACGGCACATCATCCTGGCCTGCAATGGCTATGCCGCCAATCCGGCCATTCTGGCCCGTTACGTCCCCGAGATCGCTCGCGCAACCTATGGCGGCGGCATGGGCAGCGAAGGCGAGGCCGTTCAGTGGGGCGAGTCGCTGGGCGCCGGGCTGGCCAATATGAAAGCCTACCAGGCCCACGCCAGCCTTGCCGACCCGCACGGATCCCTGGTGACATGGACGGTCGTCGAAAAGGGCGGCATCATCGTCGACGGCACGGGCCGCCGCTTCGGCGACGAGAGCATCGGCTACTCCGCCTTCGCCGCGCTTGAGCTCGAACGTACGGGCCCGTTCTGGGTGATCGCCGATACCCGCATCCGTGATGCCACCGCCGCCGGCCAGGGGGAATACGCTGAACTGGTCGAGCATGGCGGCGTGCAGGCCGGGCCGCTGGAAACACTGTGCATCCGTACCGGCATCGACCCCGCAGGGCTCGCCACCACGCTGCGTGCCGTCCGTCAGCTCGCACGCGAGGAGGGCACGGACGAACACGGGCGCAATCAGTGGGGGATGGGTCCGCTGGAAGAAACCCTGACCGCCACCCGCATCGCCCCCGCCCTGTTCCATACCCAGGGCGGGCTGCGCGTGGACGCCGACGGGCGTGTACAGACGCCGGCCGGCGACGCCGTAAACGGGCTGTGGGCCGGCGGCGGCGCCGCTTCCGGCATCAGCGGGAACCGCGGCAGCCTGGGCTACATGTCGGGCAACGGCCTGCTGTCCGCCCTCGGCCTGGGCTACCGCATCGGCCGTGCCATCGCAAAAGAACTGGAGACAAGCACAGCATGAACGCCTTTTTCGACAAGACCCTGATGGCATCCCCGACGCCCACGCGCGAACTGGCCGCCTGGTGCCAGCGCCTGGATGCCGAGACACTGCCCGAGCCGGTGGCCCTGGCCGCCGCCCGCCACACGCTCGACACCCTGGCCGCCTGCGCCGCAGGCATGGGCAGGCCGCTGGTACAGGCGGCCATCACCCTGGAACGGCGCATCAACCCGAACCAGGGCAGCATTCCGCTGTTTGGCGGGCCACAGCACTGGACCCTGCCCGAAGCGGCCGGCCTGATGGCGACCGCCTGCCACGCTCTGGAAATGGACGATGGAAATCGAGAAGGCTCCATACATCCGGGCACCGTGGTCATCCCCGCCGCCCTGGCGCTCGCCTGGGAACGCAATGTTAACTATCCAACGCTGCTGAAAGCCGTGGTCGCCGGCTACGAAGTGGCGGTCAGCGTGGCGGAAGCCCTTCATCCCCATGCCAGCCGCCGCGGGTTCCAGACCACCCCTACGGCCGGTGTGCTGGGCGCGGCCGCCGCCTGTGGCACGATCCTGGCGCTCGATGCCGAAGCCATGGAAAGCGCGCTCGGCATCGCCGCCAGCGCCTCATCGGGCATCTTCGCCTACTTGTCCGGCGGCGGAAACGTGAAGAAATTCCATCCCGCCCATGCCGCGCGCGAAGGGTTGCGAGCCGCACTGATGGCACAGGACGGCCTGGCGCAAGGCCCCATGGGCGTCATCGAAACCCCGTCCGGCATCCTCCAGGCTATCGGCGGCCTCACCGGCTGGGATGGCAGCCTGGCCCGGCCTCGTGCACGGACGGCGATCGAACGCTCTTATCTGAAGCCCTATCCCTGCTGCCGCCACATCCATCCGGCGATCGATGCTGCCCTGGCCCTAAGACAAGACAACTGGGACGCGCAGCAGATCACCGCCATCGAGGTCGAAACCTATCAGGCCGCCATGCCCCACGCCACGCTCCCCTGGCACAGCCTCGAAATCGCTCAACTGTCCTTCCCCTGGGTCATGGCACTGGCCTGCGCGGACGGCGAGGTCACACTCGCCGGCTTCTCGGAAGCCGCCAGGGAAAGGGCGGATCTCAATGCCCTGGCGGCGCGCGTACAGGTATCCCGCAGCGACGACTGCGATGCGCTGTATCCGCAATACGGCCCCGCCAAGGTAACCATCGTACTGACGTCGGGAGAGCGCCTATCCACTTTCGTCGAAGACCCCCTCGGCTCGGCGGACCTGCCCTTGAGCGACGCCATGCTCGATCAGAAATCACGGGAAGCCTTCGAAACGGTATTCAGCGCCGAGCGGGCGCGTGGCCTGATCCAGCGTCTGCGCACGCTCGACAACTGGCCGCTTTCGGCCCTGCTGCACAACTAACAAGATGGCCGGGCACCGGCCCGCCTCCTTCATTCTTCGACCTTTCAGGAGCCAGCATGTCCTCCACCATTACGCAATGCATCCGCAGCCTAGGCATCACCGCCCTGGTCTTTGCCGGCCTGCACGCCGGATCCGCCACGGCGGACACTACCGGCTGGCCACAGGAACAACCCATACGCCTGATCGTCCCCTTCGCGCCGGGCGGCGCCACCGACTCCATGGGGCGCCTTATTGCCAATGAGCTGTCCAATCGCTTGAAACAAAGCGTCGTGGTCGAGAACCGGCCTGGCGGAGGCGGCAACATCGGCTCGAACCTGGTGGCCAAAGCCAAACCGGACGGATACACCTTGCTGTTCGGTGCCGCCGGGAACATCACCATCAACCCCTCTCTGTTCGACAATATGCCGTACAGCCCCGAACGCGACCTGAGCCCCGTCGCCCTGGTCAGCCAATCGATGAACGTGCTCGTCGTACCGGCCTCCCTGCCGGTCAACTCGGTCAGCGAGTTCGTCGACTATGCCAAGAAGAACGCCGACACGCTCAACCACGGCTCATCCGGCAATGGCGGCACATCGCACCTGGCGGGCGAACTCTTCAATACGATGGCGGGCATGAAGATCACCCACGTGCCCTATCAAGGCAGCGGGCCTGCCATGGTCGACCTGCTGGCCGGCCGGGTGCACGTCATGTTCGACAACCTGCCTTCGGCGCTGCCGCACGTGCACAGCGGCAAGCTCAAGGCGCTGGGCGTCACTGGCTCGAACCGCAGCGAGGAACTGCCGGACGTACCGACCATAGCCGAAACCGGGCTCGAGGGCTTTGAAGCCACGACCTGGTTCGGCATCTTCGCCCCCACCGGCACACCCGAAGCCATCCAGGAACGGCTGAACAGCCTGGTGAACACCATCATGCAGGAACCCGCCAACCAGGAAAAACTGAAGTCGATGGCCGCTTACGTGCAGCCCACCAGCCGCGAGGAATTCTCCGACCTCATCAAGCGCGACACTGAAAAATGGGCGGATGTGATCAAGACCGCCGGCATCAGCCTGGAATAGCGCCCCCACCGACGGCAGCGCCGCGCAAACAGTCGTTCAAGGGCATTTCCAGCGCACGCTGCCAACTCTCGGGGGCTATCATCCCCGCCAGGCCGGGCAAAATCTCCTGACCCAGCTCCCCCAACTTGTCGCGGAACTGATCCCGGGAAATCGGGTTGTCGGGGCTGCCCACAGCGCTCAGGCATTCCGCGGCCAGCACCGTTCCATCGTCGAGTTCGACCTCCAGCCAGGCGGGGCGGTCGTGAGGCGGCTGCATGGGGTGCTTAGCGAGTTCCATCACCACCTTCCCACGCAAACCCGCAATCACCGGGTCCTTCAGCGTATGGGAAGAAAAAGCCCGCGGCCCGCCGGTACGGCAGTGCAAGGCGGCCGCCACCATGTGGGGGAGCGAGAAACGCGCCCCCAGCGTCGTATCGGGATGGACGGTATCGAGCGTCAGTGCCAGGGGATGCGTGAGCAGGCGGATCCGTCGTATCCGGGCCACATCGACATCATGCCCGCTTTGCAGGGCAAGGCAGGCCTCCACGGCGGAATGCCCATGCTGGCAGCATGAATACTGTTTCTGATAACCATGCAACAGCGACCACCGCTCCCCCAGTTCGCGCGTGAGTTCGCCGGCACGCGGCTCGGCCCGCGCAATGCCGCACACGACTTCCTCCATGCTTTGATGGCCGCCGCCGAAGCCGGCGTCGGCCCAGTCCGCGGCCAGCAGGCCATTGACCGCGCCCGCCGCCGCCCAGCCATTGCGGACCATCACACCGGACATCAAATGTGAACGCGGCCCCATGCTGGCCATCGTGATGGCGGCCGTAACCGCCAGGAACAGCTGATCCCCGGTATAGCCACGCAGCAGGCCCACCGCCGCGGCCGCGCCGGTCGAGCTCCATAGCGCATGGCCATGGACCACGGGTGGCATGGCATGAAAGCTCATCGCGCAGCGCGTCACCAGTTCATAAGCGCCAGTCAGTGCCAGCAGGACTTCGCGCAGCGTCGCCCCGGTGGCGCCGGCCTCGGCCATCAAGGCCGGCAAGGTATAGATGCCGGCATGGCAGATCGCCAGCCGAAAACCCTCATCCAGTTCGCACCAGTTGCCCGCCAGCGCATTCCATGAGGCGGCATCCAACACGGCGGCCGCCGGGAGCCCGGGCGCGATGAGCAGCGACTGCCCGCCGCCCGCCCGTTCGCACACGCGCCGCATGAAACGCTGCAGTTCAGGCTCGACAGCCCCCGCAGCCATAGCGGCCAGATCATCGGCCAGCACATCGAACGCGCGCTGCCTGACGGCTTCGGGCACTTGAGGCCAGGACGTGGTGGCCACGAAATCGCACACTTGGCGAAGATCGCCGGAAAATCCCTCGGACACGGTTGTTTCTCCTGAATGCCAGGGACGCCGCGCCGCAGGCCCGGATCGCCCGGCCGTGATACTCAAGTATCAAGCGTCACACTGGACGCGCAACTGCTCTGCGATATGGTTGGCCGCCCGGCTGATATGCGAGCGCATCAGCGATTCGGCCAGGCGCGCGTCCCTGCCGCGCAAAGCCATCACGATCTGCCTGTGCTCGTCGAAGGCGTCTTCCTTGCGCTCCAGCACGGAACCGGAATGCCTGCGGTAAATACGCAGCAAGTGGTAGAGGTCTTCGCACAATGCAGCAATGATGCGCTTGTTGCCGCTTGCCCGAACGATACGCTCATGCAAGTCGAAATGGCGCCCGCCGGGATCGGCCTCGCCGCGCAGCCGCCGCTGATAATCGATTTCCGTATCATGGAGCAACTGGTCAATTTCCTCGTCGCTCATGCGCTCCGCCGCCAAGTAACAGGCCACGCCTTCCAGGCCCATCCGCATCTGGAACAGTTCGAGCGCGGTTTCCACCGACAATTCCACGACTCTCGCTTTGAGATATGGCTCGCGTGTGACAATCTGTATCCCTTGCAGACGCCGCACAGCTTCCCGCACCGGGCCGCGGCTGACACCGAAATCCCGGGCAATGGCGACCTCGTTGATGATCATGCCCGGCGGCATGCCCCCCGAATAGATCCGCTCCAGCAAGCGCTCATACACGATGTCACTCAATGGGGCGTCTATATCGCTCTTATCGATCAAAGCGGAGACGTCGTCTTTCATTATCCTATCGCAGCCGGTGGCGGTACGCCACGTTAAGAGTGTCAACTCTATCCTAAAACTATTTACACTGCCACACCTGAATGGCCGGCCTAACGCGGCGGACGCGCGGAGACCCCCTGCCTCATTGATAATTCTCAGCCCAAAGTGTTGACAGTGACACCGGGGATTCCTATCATGAGGTCCGCTTCGGATCAAGCCTGGAACACAGCTACCCCGGACACTTCATGGAGATCGAAAACCAAAATGACCCATACCGATAACCGCTATATTCGGGCCGCGATCGACATAGCATACAAAAACGTGGACGCCGGGGGCCGGCCATTTGGTTCCGTTGTGGTCAGAAATGGCCAGATCATTGCTGAAGGCGTCAACGAGTCCCATCTGGACGACGACCCAACGGCGCACGCGGAATTCCTGGCCGTGAAACGCGCAGGCATTGCATTGGGCACCCGCGATCTGAGCGATTGCGTAGTATATGCGAGTGGGCAACCCTGCCCTTTTTGCCTGGCCACCATGTCTCTATACGGCATCAAGAAAGCCTTCTACGGCTATACCCGGGAAGAATGGAGCCGCGTCACCGTTCCGTTCGCCTATCCCGCCGTCGATGCCCAAGTGCTCAGCCCCGGCGACGATGCGCCCCTCTATACCTATTGGAAGCAGCAGCAGGCTGATACTTGAGCGGTACGCCGACGGCTCGGGCCGCGGCGGTTGAAGCATGAAGCGGCGCAGAAGCCTGCGCTCGGACGCGCGGTCAATCGAGCCGAAGATCGGAGGCTTTGATGATCTCGGACCACTTGGCCGTGTCCTGCTTGATGATTCTGGCGAAATCCTGCATGTCTCCCCCCAGAACGATATTGCCTTGAGCCATGATTCTTTCACGTAGCGCAGGGTTGCCGAGAACCTGATTGATGGCAGCGTTCAGGCGTTTTTTGATCGGTTCCGGTGTGCGGGCCGGAACCAGGACACCCGAATGGGCAGCCGACTCGAAGCCCACTATCGTATCGGCCAGGGGCGGAACCCCGGGAAATTGAGGGATCGGCGCGGCGGTCGTGACGGCCAGCATCCGGATCCGTGGGTTGTCGAGATGGCCCATGGCGACAGGCGCGGCGGCAAAGAACACATCGACCCGCCCTCCCAGGAAGTCGTTCATCACCGCCGCCGCTCCTTTATAGGGAACATGCAGGATGTCGATGTCAGTTTCCTTTGCGAAAAAACGTCCGGTGATGTCCCCCACCGTGCCCGGCCCCACATTGCCAAGCGTCAGCCGGGCCGGATTGGCCTTGGCATGGCCGATGAGCTCCGCCACAGTCTTGTAGGGGCTATCCGCCAGCGTCATCAGCACCATGGGCTGCGCCGTAAAGGGCGCCACCGGTTCGAAATCCCGCTCCGCATCATATGAAACATGCGGGTACAGCAGGGGATTGATGGCGAGGTTCGACGTTTCTCCTATGCCAATCGTATAGCCGTCGGGTTGCATCCGCGCGAGTGCGCCGATGCCTATCGTTCCACCGGCGCCAGGACGATTCTCGACGACCATGTTCCAGCCCAGGTCTTCAGTCAAGGCATTGGCCAGCAGCCGTGCCATGGTATCCGCGCCTCCCCCCGGCGGATAGGAGACGATCAGCCTCACCGGCTTGTTTGGAAATTCTGCGGCCGGCGCTTCCTGAGCACTGTAAACGTTCAGCGGAAGCAAAGCGCTCGCCGCCGCCACGAGCAGCGTGGATACAAGCTTGTATAGAACCGTCATGTCATCAACTCCAGGTCGTCTTGCGCTTCGACACCACTTACTCGACTTGGGCGCCAGAAATTTCCACCGCTACGGCCCACTGTTTTATTTCCTCATCGAGAAAGCGCGCTAGTTGCTCGGGGCTGCCGGGAAAAGGCTGCAAGCCCAAGTGCTTCAGCTTCTCCGTGGTTTCTTCACTATTGATGCCGGTAACCATGTCTCGTGAAATCTTGTCGACAATGGCTTTGGGCGTATCCTTCGGGGCGAAGATTCCCGACCATGCGGTAGCCTGAAAACCCGGGAACCCCTGATCCTCGGCGGTGGGGTAGTTCTGGCCCGTATAGTCCTGATCGGTAGTAACGGCAATCAGCTTTATCTTCCCCGCCTTGATGAACGGATCAGCAGCGGGCAGGCCCGTTACGCCGACTTTGACGAAATTGCCGGCGATATCGTTCAATAGGGGCGCAGCGCCTTTGTACTGGACCACGTCCATTTCGAACTTGCCACGCTCCTTGATCAGCTCCATGGCGAGATGGGACGCAGACCCGTTTCCGTCCGACCCGTAAACCTTGTAGTCGGGATCAGTCTTTGTCAGTTTTATCAAGTCCTGCAAGTTGTTGGCGGGCACTGAAGGGTGCGCGAGAATCGCATCCGCGTAAAACACAGCGGCACTGACTGGCTCGAAGTCTTTCTGTGGGTCATAAGACAGATTCTTGAACAAGGAGCCCGCTATGGCATGCGTCGCCGACCCGCCGAGGAAAAGCGTATATCCATCGGGCGCGGCTTTGGCGGCGGCCCCTGCTCCGATCGTACCGCCGGCACCAGGACGGTTTTCAATGACGACCGGTTGGCCCCATTGCTTGCCCAGGGCTTCGCCGATAATCCGTGCCGTCAGATCCGTGGGCCCGCCGGAAGCAAAGGGTACGATCAGACGGACAGGCTTCTCCGGATACTCGCCAGCCGGATCCGCCTGCGAAAGCGATGGCAACAACAATACAGAGATTAATGACACCCCTCTTAGTGTCAACAATATGCCATTCGATATATAACTCTTGATGGCAGATATACCATGAAAATAAAGGGAATTATTCATTCTTGTCTCATCCTGTTTTTTAATAGTGTCAACATTTAGGATGATTTTCTTTCCTGACCACAATTCTGTCAACAGTTTTTATCAGAATTCTTTTTGCGGGACGAACACCTCGAGCTGATTCATCGGCTTGGCATGATCCGTTCGCGACGGAGGCCTTGGACGCTGCGACCCCTCATCCATGCCGCGATGATGAGCAGCGCTCGGAAGAAGATCTTTCATGCCTGGCAGGCGCAAACGCACAGCGGACCCTGCTATGACGGCGGGAAGCTCACCCCGCCAGCCACCCCAGCACCAGCCTTCGCAAAACGGGCAGCTTGCTAGTGAAGAAATGATCCGCATCGGGCACGACCGCCACTGTTTGCTGAGCAGACCGTGCCCATTCCATGACCGATGCGAGCGGCACGCGCTCATCCCGCTCGCCGTGGATGACAAGCGCTTCGGGTATGTCACTTGGGGTATCGTAGCGGCGCCCGCCTTCGACTTCGCCCCATGGCATGCCGGCCAGGCAGGCACGCCAGGCGGGGTCGCCGCTGGCGGCCAAACGGCTTACAGCCTGGGCCAGCACGAAAGCGCCGAAAGAGAAGCCGACCAGGGCGATACGCATGTCGGGGCGGGCGGCACGCAAGCTTGCGTGCCGGTGCAGCACGTCATCCGTTTCGCCGATGCCAGCATCATGGATGCCCGCGCTACGGCCTACACTGCGAAAGTTGGGGCGGGCGACAAGCCAGCCGTCGTCGCAAAGTGCGCGGGCGAGGAAATGCGGCACTTTGTGCTTGGCATTACCGCCCAGCAGTGGTTGGGGATGCCCGATGAGGGCGATCCCCCACGGCTCGCCCCCGGGGGCATCGATGAGGACTTACTGGAGACTGGCGGCACCTTCCGTCAGGAAGACACCGCTTTGCGCCATGTCCGGTGCGCCTGTCACCGGCTCAGATGGCTTTCTGGCTGCGCATGGTTTCAATGGCCTCTTCCGACCAGCCCAGTTCCTTCAGGATGGCATCGGTATGCTGGCCCAGGCCGGGAACAGCATCCATACGCGGTTCGTAGGCTTCCGTGCGGCCGGGAGGCAGCAGGGCCGGAATCGGGCCAACCGGAGTGGGCACTTCCGTCCAGCGGTTGCGCGCCTGCAGCTGAGGGTGTTTCCATACAGCGTGCATGTCGTTGAGCTTGGCGTTGGCAATCTGCACTTCTTCCAGCCTTTGCACGACCTCTTCGGAAGTCAGGAAAGAAAAGGCTGCACGGATCAGCGCGCCCAACTCGTCACGGTTATCGACCCGGCGGGAATTCGAAGAGAAACGCTCGTCTTGCGCCAGGCTTTCGTCCATGAGCACACCCTTACAGAAAGCGACCCATTCGCGTTCGTTCTGCAGACCCAGCATGACCGACACCCCGTCACCGGCCGGGAACGGGCCGTAGGGATAGATGGTGGCATGCGAGGCGCCGGAACGCTGCGGAGGCGTCGCGCCTTCGAAGGCGTAGTACATGGGGAAGCTCATCCATTCGACCATGCTTTCCAGCATGGACACGTCGATGCGGCTGCCCAGCCCGGTCTTGCCCCGGTTTATCAGGGCAGACAGAATGCTGCTGTAGGCGTACATGCCGGCGGCAATGTCAGCAATGGAGCAGCCAGCCTTGGAAGGCTCTTCCTTGGTGCCTGTCACCGACAAGAA
>Ga0172382_10012743_pt1 | contig 10914 bp, 10 predicted proteins | sample Leawel138RmetaG_FD_122245 | JGI IMG/M metagenome (GOLD analysis project Ga0172382, IMG submission 122245) | Leachate microbial communities from a municipal landfill in Southern Ontario, Canada - Leachate well 138R metaG | ecosystem: Engineered > Solid waste > Landfill > Unclassified | place...
CTCGCCGATACCCTGGGGCGACGCGATATGCGCTGGTACATGAGGCTACCGGCGCTGCAGATCCTGCTCGCGGTGCCTCTCGTCATCGGTTTCACGTTGCTGCCGCAGCCGTGGCAAGCACTTGTGTGCTTTGTCCCGTTCTACACGCTGACTGCGATGTATGTCGGCCCGATGTTCGCGATGGTGCAGGGTCTCGTGGAGCCGCGGATGCTGGCTACGGCTGCGGCCATCATGTTCTTTGTCACGAACATGGTGGGGCTTGGCCTGGGTCCGCTGCTGGTCGGTCTTCTCAACGACCATGTATTCGGCGTACACTTTGGCACCAACGGCATCCGCTGCTCGCTGTTGGCGGTTGGCGTGCTCGGTGGGTTCGCGAGCCTGCTGTTCTGGAGAGCATCGCGCTACCTGAGGGACGAGCTCATTCTGTCTTGACCAGGCAGAAATCGGGGAGATCTCACATCAGTGACATGGCCATTTCGCAGTGCGGCACGCGCTCATCTGGTTTGCAATTGCACAAGCTGCCCCGTTCCATTGAGTGGGCGAGCGCATTCGCCGGGAACGCGCCGCAACTGCAGGGCCGCACTCCCGGCCCGCGCTCGCTCGCATTGCGCGAGCGGTGCTTGCGGGGCGAATTCGGCTCCTACCCATGGGTCGATCAGATGCCGGTCGCGTTTGAAACGGGACAGGGAGTTACGCTCACCGATGCCGATGACAATCTGTTCATCGATTTGACGCACGGCCACATGGGCGCTGCCCTCGGCCACGCAAACCCCGAGATCATCGAGGCCGTGCATCGCCAGTTCAGCAGGCTCAGCCATGTACGCAACCAGCCCTGCGAGATTCGCGCGCAACTGCAGGAGACGCTCGCTCGCATCACGCCCGGCAATCTGAATCTCATCACTTTTTACAGCAGCGGCACGGAAGCGGCCGAAGGTGCGATGCGCGTTGCCCGCGCGGTCACCGGCGGGCATGAGTTTGTCTCGTTCTATGGTGACTATCACGGGCGCACGACGGGAGCGATTGGCACCTCCGTCGGTTCCCGGATGACCGGCCCGCGCCCCAGCGGCTTCTTCAGTGTCCCCAACGGATACTGTCACCGCTGTGAGTTTGCGATGGAACCGTCGACCTGTGGCATTCACTGCCTCGACTTTGCGGAGCGTGCGATTCGCATGAACAGCCACGGCGCACTGGCCGGCATCGTTGCGGAGCCGATAACCAATGCCAGTGGCGCGCGGGTATTTCCCGACGGCTATCTGCGAAAATTGCGTGATATCGCAGATCGGACCGGTGCACTCCTGATCTTCGACGAACACGCGACAGGCCTCGGTCGTACTGGCCGGATGTGGGGCGGCGATCATGAAGGCGTGATCCCGGATGTTATCTATTTCGCTAAGCATCTCGGCAACGGCTATCCGGTGACCGCAGTGGCGATCCGTGAGGAGTATCGGGATATCCTGGCGTCGGAGCGGCAAGGGGAGCGGCAGGGTAGCACGTATGGCGGGCAGCCGCTGGCTTGCGCGGCTGCGCTGGCCTCGGTGCAGATCCTGTTGCGCGACAACCTGACCGAGCATGCCCGCGTCACGGGCGAGAAATGCCTTACCTACATGAAGGAGGTCGCCGAACGGCACGCCATCGTCGGCATCGCGCAGGGCAGGGGGCTGCAGCTGGGATACGAGTTCGTCGATCCGAAGACAAGGGCACCCTCGTACGAAATCGGCCATGCGGTGTACCAGGCCGCGATGGAGCGTGGCATCGCGACGTCTCCCGTCGGCCCAGCGTTGCGCGTGTCACCGATGATGGTCACCTCCGCGGAGGTTGCCCTGAAAGCGCTGCGGATCCTGGAGGAGGCCATCGCGGATGTCGAAAGCCGATTCGCCTGAAGCAACGGGCAAGATGGATTTTCTCGTCTCGCCGGGCGAGCGGATCGCTGAGTTGGCCGCGCCGCTCACGGACTGGTTTGCGGCGAAGCTGGCGCCGGCGCGCGACGTGCAGGTGACCTCGGTGTGCAGCCCGACGACCAATGGCGGATCGAGCACGACCCTGTTCGCGACTGTGCAATGGCGGGAGCGTGAGCCCATGACGCGCGATTTCGCCGTGCGGCTCAAACCCGTGTCCTACAGGCTGTTCTTGCGGGACAACTTCGAAGCCCAGTTCCATCTCATGAAGCATTTGGCCGGGCATACAGATGTGCCCGTGCCGGAGGTCCATTTTCTTGAGCCCGATCCGGCGATCCTGGGTGCGCCATTTTTCGTAATGGACAAGGTCGCAGGCAATGTTCCGCCGGACTATCCGCCGTTTCACGCGGCGGGTTTTCTCTTTGATGCGTCCCTGGACCAACGCCGCCGGCTGTGGGACAGCGCGCTGCAGGCAATAACCAGGGTCGCGCGGGTAGATGTCGGGAGCCTGCCGCACATTGTCGAACGCAGGCGGGATGAGAGCGGACCCGAGGAGAATTTGCGTCACTGGACCGATTCGCTCGCCTGGGTCTACGGGGAGGAGCCCCATGCCCTGCTGGAGGCGACCAATGACTGGCTCTGGAGGAAGCTGCCGAAAGGGCTGAAGACAGGCCTTTCCTGGGGGGATGCCCGTGTCGGGAACATGATCTTCCGGGACTGGCAGTGTGTGGCCGCCATTGACTGGGAGACGGTCACGCTGGCCGGTCCGCAACTGGATATCGCGCACTGGCTGCTGATGGATGACTTCTGGTCCAAATACCTGGGTGTCGAGCCTCTGGCAGGCCTGCCTTCGAGGGAAGAAACGATTCAGCAATGGGAAGACCTGACCGGGTTCAAGGCCGACCACCTGGACTGGCATCAAGTGCTGGCTGCCTATCGGCTGTGCATCATCTACGAGCGCGTCTGCCAGTTGAAGGGTGCGGCTGCGGGACTCAAGGATGAAACCGGCGACACGCTCGGCATCCATCAGCTGCGCGAGACGTTCGACCGGTACGGGATCGATCCGCTCCGTTGATGGCAGCTTCTTCCACGAGTCCCCAGGCACTGGCATGACCGATCGGGGTTTGCGGCATGATCTTGCTGCATGGCGCGCCCTTGTCGGGCGGGTGGCGCGGGCGACCCGCCGTCCGGCAGATGCCGAGGACCTCCTGCATTCTGCTTTTCTGCGCCTGGAAGAATACCGTTCGCGCCACGCGGTCGAAAATCCGGTGGCTTTTGTGGTGCGTGTAGCCGTCAATCTGGCGGTCGACGAACGCCGACACAAACGAGTGCGCGCGGAGGTTCCGGAGTCGATCCATGATCTGGTGGATGTCTGGGACCAGCGACCGCTCGAGGATGAGGTTTTGGCCGCCCGGGAACGTCTGCAGAGAGTGGATGTTGCTCTGGGGCAATTGGGGCCGCGAACCCGCGCGATCTTTCTCATGCATCGGGTTGAGGGCCTCAAGTATCGCGAGATTGCGGCTCGGTTCGGCATTACGGTGAGTGCGGTCGAGAAACATGTGGCCAAGGCCGCGTTGTATCTGGCCGAATGCATGGAGGACGGCTGAGATGCGCAGGGTCGAGATGAATACCGCTTGTCATCGCATCAAGGCGGAGGCAGCGGCCTGGCTTGCGCGCCTGCGCTCCGAGGAGTGCAAGCGCGCTGATAAAGCAGGCTTTCGTGCCTGGCTGGCGGAAGATGCACGCCACGCGCAGGCCTTCGAGCGGGTGACAACCGCTTGGGAGGCATCCGGGGCGCAAGCGTTGGTTCGCGACGTCCGCCCGGCCGCAGCCCGATCTGTCCGTTGGCGGACACTCGCAACCAGCGCCACGGCTGCCCTTGCCGTGACAGCCGCAATCGGTCTCGGCATCCTGCATGGAATATCTGCCGAGTCCTACGCGACCCGAGTCGGCGAGCAACGGCGCATCGCCCTCAGCGATGGCTCGCATGTCATTCTCGATACGGAGACACGCATCCGTGTCGCGTTGGGCAAGGAGCGTCGCTCGGTCGAACTGCTGCAGGGGCGCGCGCACTTCGAAGTTGCGACCGATGCGCTGCGACCGTTTCTCGTGCGTGCCGGAGACCAGCAGGTCATTGCAGTGGGCACGGCGTTCGATGTCTCGAGACAGGGTGATTGGGTCTCGGTCGTACTGCTCGAGGGTCGCATTGAAGTGCAGGCAGCTTCACTCACTGCGCAGCCGATCGCCCGGTTGGCCTCACCCGGGGTCCGGATCACGTTCAGGCCCGTCGGTAGCATTGTGCACGATCACCCGGATCTGGCCGAAGTCACGGCTTGGCAGAATGGCCGCCAGGTGTTCGACGATCAACCTCTCGAGACTGCGGTTGCAGAGATGAACAGGTACACGCGCCGGCCCATTGTCATCGCCGACGAGGCGTTGGCATCACGGCGCATCAGCGGCGTGTACAGCACCTGGGATCCCGAGGCCTTCGCCCGTTCCATTGCGACCCTCATGCCTGCCAGTGTCGAGCTTGCGCCGACACAAATTCTGCTCCGATCTGCTGAGGAAAACTGACGCCCCGAACGTCATATAGGGTGCGCCGTCGTGGCGTGAGAGATAAAGGATCGACCATGAGGCGTGCCCGCTTGATTGCTCGCAGGGAATCGCTTGGCCTCGGCGCTGCGCTGGCGCTACTGACTTGCAGCTTGGCGTCGGCGCAGCAGCCCCTGGTTGCCATCAACATTGCGGCCAAACCCGCCGCATCGGCGTTGACGGAACTTGCCCATCAGACTGGAGTGAACGTGCTGTTCTCTCCCCAAGCCGTGCGTGGCGTGCAATCCGCTCCCGTCGATGCCATGCTCTCGCCCGAGGGGGCGGCGCGTGCGCTGCTCGCCGGTACGGGGCTCGAGGTCATCCAGGACTCCACGGGGGCGCTCATCGTGCGGGACTCGGGACAGGCGGGCGCGGAAGCTGCCCCAGCTCCCGTGGCGCAGCCGGCGCCGGCAGGTGCCCAGTCGACGGCAGTTGAGTCCGAGCGCAATGCATCGCCAGGCGTGTCCCCGTCGGCGGCGGACGCTTCGATTGGGCTGGAAGAAGTCATCGTGACAGCCCAGAAACGCGAAGAATCCCTGCAGGAGACGCCTATCGCAATCACCGCGTTCACGGCGCGTGAGCTCGAAGTACAGCGGGTGAGCAATGTGATGGACCTGCTCAACAAGGCGCCCTCGGTGAATCTCGCGCCCTTTGCGGGCACCCGGGCAGCGCCCAACCTCTTCATCCGAGCCATGGGCAACCTCAACGCGCAGACCACCGCGAGCATGGCCACGGGGATCTACATTGACGGCGTACCGGTCGGCCGCAGCATGGGCCTCGCCGCCGACATCGCCGATCTGGAGCGTGTGGAGCTGCTGCGTGGCCCGCAGGGCACGCTGTGGGGCCGCAATACGACAGCTGGCGCGATGAACTTCATTACCCGCAAGCCTGATGACGCCCTGTCCTTCGGGGCACAGCTCACGGCCGGAAGCTGGGATCTGCGCTCGGGCCGCCTGAAGATCAATGTGCCCGTAACGGACAAACTCTTCGTGCGCGCCTCATACATGCGTACGGAGAATGAGGGTTGGGTGGACAACCGCAACACCGTGCTGCCAGATCAGATCGACTTCAACGAAGACCGGAAGAAGGAGGCGGTGAAACTCGCCGTGCGCTTCGAGCCCACGGAGCAGATCACCGTCGACTATGGCTTTGACAACTCCGAGATGATCTTCGGCAATCACTTTTACCAGGTTATCGCCGGCGCGACTGCGGTGCCGGGCCGCCAAGAGAGCGTCAACCCCGTGCTCGGGCAGTTCCCGAGCAAGACCGAGGTAGGTGGGCACAACCTCACCCTTGCCTGGGAGTTCGATGGCCTGACGATCAAGTCGATCAGTGGCTACCGGGATCTTGACAGCCACACCTTCATGAACTACATCGATGCTTTCACCCAGGACAACGTGCAGGTGCAGCATCAGTTCTCGCAGGAACTGCAGGTGGTCGGTGATGCCTTCGGCGAGCGGCTTCAGTACGCGGCAGGCATCTTCTACTTTGAAGAGAGAAGCCGCGAGGAGATCCTCTCGACCTTTGCGGGCGGGGCACTGATCGATTCCTGGCTCGTTCGGGCCGAAGGCACGTCGGCCGCGATCTACGGACAGGCGACCTGGACACCACCAGTCTTGGACGATCGCCTCGAACTGACGCTCGGCATGCGCTACACGGAGGATTCCCGCAAGGCAACCAAAACATACGTGGATCCCGGTTTCATGCCGGAACTGACAGGGCAGGTCGTGGTCGGTGACCGTGACTTCACTTCTTTCAATCCGGCGGCGACCGTCGCTTACGCCTTCACCAGCACCGTGAGGGGATACGCAAAGTATTCCACCGGGTACCGGGCCGGAGGATTCAACACCCAGAGCACCCCTGCGTTCTTCGGGCCGGGTTTCGATGCGGAGGATGTGAAGGCCTGGGAAGTCGGAGTGAAATCCGATCTGCTGCAGAATCGCCTTCGCGTCAATCTTGCGGTCTTTCGCAATAAGTACACCGATCTGCAGGTGGACCAGCGCCGCAGTCCTGTGGTCTTTACCGACACCCTGAACGCGGGAAGCGCGACGGTCAAAGGGGTGGAGCTCGAATCGGTGGCCGTCTTGGGTAATCACTTGAAGGCGAGCCTCTTCTATTCCTGGCTCGATGGCGAGTATGGGTCGTATGTTGACAACGGCGTGGACTACGCAGCGGTCCGTTACATGCAGAATGCGCCGAAGAATCAGTACGGGCTCGGGCTGGAATACGCCTTTCCCCGTACTGCCATCGGCGAGCTCAGCTTGAAAATCGATTACCGCAAGCAGGACGAGTCCTACGCCAACCCGATGGACTACAGTCTCTCGCCGGGCTACGAGGTCTGGAATGCCCGCCTGCAACTGGCGGAGATTCCGGTACCCCAGGGAGCGTTCCGGATCGCAGCCTGGGCAAAGAACCTCATGGATGAAGAATACCGTGTGGCCACCACCAACCTCGGCTCGATGGCGGCCCAGTTCGGAGCGCCGCGCTCCGCCGGCCTCGACGTCATTTACGAGTTCTGAAAGGGATGGGAACCAATGCTGTGCAGAAGCCTTGTCGCCATGCCTGGTGGCCAGCACCTGTTCTGGCTGCCATTCTCTCTGCAGGGTTGATCAGCATGTCGTCTGGAGACGAGCCTCGAGGCCAGCAAACCCCTGTCGAAGCGGAAGTGGCGGCGTTACGCGCACAGCTCGATGCGTTGCTGGATCGCGAGGCGATCCGCCAGTTGGCTGTTTCCTATGCGCACTTCGCACGCACCCGCAACATCGATGCATTGGTGGCTCTCTACTCGAGCGATGCGATCTTTGATGTGGCGGAGAACATGGGCACGGCGCCCGGGCCCCGCTCCGGGCCGGAGGCCATTCGCGAGACGCTGCACGTCGACCTGCCGAGAGCGGACCCCTGGCCGTTTCTGCACCAGCACTTCATTGAGATGCTGGGACCCGACCGTGCCCGCGGTATTCTTTATTTCGAGCTGCGTCTGGGCGTGGAGCAGCTCCGGGTCACGCATATCGGCGCTTACGTGGACGAGTACGTGAAGGAGCAGGGGGGCTGGAAGTTCCGGTCCCGGAAGCTGGCAGCGATACCGTTGCCGGCTGCTGCGACTGCCGGAGGCTGAGAGAGGCCGCCGCGTGCCGGGTCGACTGCAGGGCAAGGTTGCATTCATCACCGGGGCCGGTTCCGGTATCGGCCATGCCTGCGCGCGCCTGTTCGCACGCGAGGGCGCGCACGTCGTGCTCGCTGAACTCGTGCCCGAACTCGGCAGGATTGCAGAAGCCGAGATCCGCGAGGTCGCAGGCGAGGCGCTTTTCGTCCAGACCGATGTGACGGATGAAACTTCGATTGCAAAGGCGCTTGACGTCGCGTCGCAGCGCTTCGGCGCGCTGCACGTGCTGGTCAATTGTGCCGGAGGCTCCATTCCCAAAGACGGTCCCGCGACCGACATCGACGTGTCAGTCTGGGATCACAGCCTCACGCTCGACCTCAAGGGGACCTTCCTCTGCTGCCGGCACGCGATCCCGCATCTCATTGCGACAGGTGGTGGCTCCATCGTGAACTTTTCATCTATGGTGGCACTGCTCGGAAGGCGGATACATGCTTACTCCGCGGCCAAGGGAGGGGTACTCTCCCTGACGCGCGCATTGGCCGCCAGCTATGGGCCCAAGCGCGTGCGCGTGAACGCGATCTGTCCCGGCCTCGTGCTTACCGAGCGCATTCGCGCGCGCGTCCAGGATGGCGTGCTCGATGCGTCGAAGCAGCGCGATTTCAACACGGAGACCCACCCGTTCTCGATCGGTGAGCCGGATGACATCGCGCACATTGCGCTGTTCCTGGCTTCCGATGAGTCGCGCATGATCCACGGTGCGACTCTCGCTGCCGATGGCGGCATGTCCGCCTATTGATTGAAGCGATAAAAAGGCGCTCCGCGGCATTGCCACGGCGCGCCTCCTGGAAGTTTACCCGGCCATCATGTGATGGCCGGCTCTTCCGGCGTGCGTTACTACCGACAGGTGAACGTCGCTCCATACGTACGCGGTTCCTGGAAGTACGCCAACGTGTGGTCGGCGAAGAACCCCGGGCCGAAGTCGATGAAGTTCACTGGCGGCTGCTCGTCCGTGACGTTGCGCGACCAGAGCGCGAATTCGCCAGTTCCGGACTCTCCCTGTGGGATGTCGGCCACACGAACTTCTCCTGGCTCTCGATCACCTTGCACCACAGCACGAAGCCGTTCTTGTCCCATGCCAGAAGATTCACCCGATCGTAGCGCTTGCCGACGAACCCATAGACCGCGTTCGCCTTGAAGGGATCCTCTCCAATGGCTGCCTGCACCACAGAGGTCAGCCCCATCCTCTGCAGCCGCATGTCGATCGGCTCGCGGTGCAGGTAGACCAGCAGCTGCTCTCCTTCAGCCCGCAGCATGATCGGCTCCCTCAAGCAGCTCCGCCATCCAGCTGCCTTGCGGCCAGTCTCGGCACTCGATCGTCCACCCGCTCGGGTGGCGAATACGGCACACCGCCTCAGCGTCCTGCGGCCCGCCGGCAGCAAGACGCACCGCCACAAACTCACTCCGACGCCTCTTCGGCGTCTTCTTGCGCTCCAGGGTCTGCGGCACGACTCCTTTCTCGACGAGCTCACGCCTCACGCCGTAGAGGCTTCGCACGTTCAGCCTGACGTTCTTGCAGTACGCCGTCAGCGACAGCCCCTGCTCCTTGGCTGCTCGTCGATGCTCGAAATAGGCCTGCTCCCGTCCCGCCAACTCCAGCTGTTTCCCTTCCATCTCGATCTCCGTCTGCGCGGTACGCCGCCGCAACGACAGCATCGCGGCATCGGATCACATCGGGAAAGACGGGGTTGCTGGAGTGCTTATCTGACATGATGGAATTCAGGCGCTACGCTGTCGGTCATCTCGGACTTCGGGATACGGTGGGCGTGGCGTACGTGGGACCCCGTCTATCGTAGGGAACGGGCGACGAAACGTATGAGCTACGAGCTCGCGCGCTTATCTGCCCGGCCCTGCGGCCCGTCCGGATGTGCCTCGAGCACGAATAGATAGATGCCGATGGTTTCCCACGGTGGCGCTTCGGCTCACGGCGGCGAGTTGTCGCGACCTCAGCGGGTCAAACTCTCCCGACGGCGAGTCCCACGTACGGAGGTCATTATGCGCTATGTCGGTTTGGATGTGCACAAGCGCCTCGTGCAAGCACATTTCTGTGATGAACAGGGCCGCACGCTCCAGTCAATGCGCTTTGAGCTGACCGCCGCGTCGCTGTCGCACTTCGCCCATGAGCACCTCGGCGGCGATTGCGCAGTGGCACTGGAGGCGACGACGAACAGCTGGGCGGTGGTTGACATCCTCAAGTCCAGCTGCACGAAGGTGGTGGTCAGCAACCCGCTGAAAACCAAGGCGATCGCGCTGAGCAAGCACAAGAGCGACAAGGTGGATGCGTGCATGCTGGCGCAGCTGCTGCGCTGTGATTTTCTGCCTTTGGTCTGGATCCCGGATGGCGAAACTCGTGCCGCTCGTCGCCTGGCGGAGCGGCGCACTTCGCTCGTTCGGCAAGCAACGGGGGTCAAGACCCGTATTCAGAGCCTGCTGCACGAACGGTTGATCCAAACGCCGTTCGATCCGTTCACGCAGCGGGGCCGCCGATGGCTTCAGGAGCTGTCGCTGCCGGTGCGCGATCGCGGGGAGATCGACACGCTCCTGCGCATCCTCGATACCGTGGCCAGCGAGCAAGCGAAGGTGACTGAGTTGGTCAATGCCGATGCCTACGGGCGCGAGGAGGTGAAACTCCTCATGACTCTCCCCGGCGTCGGGGCCACGATCGCCCAGGCGATGATGGCTGCAATTGGCAATGTCAGCCGGTTCGAAAGTCCGATGAAGCTCGCCAGTTACTAGGGATCACCGGGGCGCAACATTGCGTCAATTTCAATGCATTCGCGGAGTTTTTCCGTGGGGTTTCCCGGGTTCACGGCTTGGTGTCGAGATGCGCGTGGCATCGGGTGTGCGCTGGAGCCCTGCTCTGGGGGCTGGGACGCGGAGTTTTCCCGGTTTCCCGGCCCGGCACCAGAGTGGCGGAGAGGGAGGGATTCGAACCCTCGTAGGGACGTAATGCCCTCAACCGATTTCGAATCGGTGCCGTTGTGACCGCTTCGGTACCTCTCCGCCGAGGAAACGATTTTATATCAGCTGGTGGCCAGGCGGCGCGGATTCTATACCAAGTCACGGGGGAACTGGCCAGAAAAGCAAGTTTCGCCGTGGCTTTGGCGGGTGCAGCGTGGGCCGGGTGATCGTTGCAGATCCCCAACGTGGCGGCTCTCATGGCTCTTTCAAGGGGCTTGGGGGGTGACTGCTTCGAAGCCATCCGTCCGGCTTGCTGGTAATCTGTCGGTCATCTTGGACGACGCGCCGGCCCGCATTGAAAATCAC
>Ga0172382_10012745_pt1 | contig 10913 bp, 10 predicted proteins | sample Leawel138RmetaG_FD_122245 | JGI IMG/M metagenome (GOLD analysis project Ga0172382, IMG submission 122245) | Leachate microbial communities from a municipal landfill in Southern Ontario, Canada - Leachate well 138R metaG | ecosystem: Engineered > Solid waste > Landfill > Unclassified | place...
CAGTACCTTTATTGATAATTTAGAGTCTGATCTTGAATTGCTTGGACGGCTAAATATGCTCGGTAAAATGTTACCCGAAGCGCAACGTAAGAAGCAGTTAGGGCTATCATCGGTTGATGTGTTAGTTATTTCACCGAGTAAGAAAATTGATGAAATAGCGGCACGGCATCGGCATCAATTACCGGCGTCATTGCGCTTGTTTCTACGAGGCCCCGGCGCTACGCGCGCCAGTGGTGGTGGGGTGTTGAGTTATTTGCTGTTTGAGCGCAGTTATTGCAATGAGCTGATTGAGTTGGGTTATCAAGATGCCATGAGCAAAAAAGAAGAGCTGTTAGCCTTCTTAGACGTCAACCCAGTTTAAGGCACATCTGGGATTAACTTCCATCAGTGTTGCTACTGTTATTGCTAGCCACTTGCTTGGTTCGGCAATTTAAATAAATAGAAGTCTGTAACCATTGTTGGTCAGGATACCAAGAGAACATAAACTGGCCACCTTTGAGCTTGTCAACCACAGTGCGGGCAATTTCCGGGCGTACAGCTGGACAGCCTTGGCTGCGACCAATTCGGCCTTGGCGCGGTATCCACTCTGGATTGACATAGTCTGCAGGGTGAATAACGATTGCGCGCTCCCGAGCACGGTCATTAATGCCTGGCTCTAAGCCATCCATGCGTAGCGAATAACCATGTTTACCTTGATAACTTTCAGCGGTGCGAAACAAGCCAATGCTTGATTGATGACTGCCGTTGGTATTAGAAAAACTGGTGGCAAAGTTATCACCAGAGCGGTTACCGTGGGCGACAAAGTCATGTAAGACCAGCTGCTTACTGTCTAAATCAAAAATCCATAAACGCTTTTCACTGGAAGGCAGTGAGAAATCAATAACAGCTAAACGTTTTGCTGGGTCGGCGCCATTACTCAAAGCACATTGCATTGCACTCAGCGCGGTTGCTAGCACCTTATTATTAAGAGAGGGTGCTGCTTTAATAAGTGAGTTAGACAGTTGCTTGGGGACAATGGATGCCGTTGCGGATAGGCTATAAAAGCTGGCTAGAATGGCTAGGAAAGCATGAAGAAGAAAAGGACGAAGCATGTAAAAAACCCTCGTTGTCGCACTTTAAGTAGCGCTCAATAAAACTATGATTTGAAACTTGGCGGTGTGACGACCTGCGTTGCTTTTATAATTGTGATAAAACAGGCTGTGTAAGCGTCCACTTAAAGTGGTGTGCACGTCAGTCGCATACTTTAACAGCTCATTGAATGGATCCAAACCCTTGCTTAAAAAACAAACATGGTTAGCAGTCACCCTCATTGTTGCTACACAGAGCGCATTTGGTATGGCGCAACCAAGCAACAGTCCAAATACATTGACGCAAACGCTTGATGCGCTGCCGCACGCTTGCACTAATACTAATAATTACCGTTTGTCGGAACAGGCAATTCAACGCCTGCATGCATTCTACCAGACAGTTAATTATATGCCGGTGTGGCAGGATGCCGCTCAGCGTCAGCGGTTGGCTGGCTTGTTGCGGGACTTGCGTTTTGATGGTTTAGAGCCTGCTCAGTATCAATTGCAGCACATTGCTGCCTTGGCGCAGCCGGCTGCTTATGAGCAGCATATCTGTGATGAGTTGCTGGTCAGCCATGGTTATTTACAAGCGCTACAACATTTAAATGATGGTGTGCTTGATCCTGACACTGTAGAACCGTATTGGTATGAGGCCGCGGTGCAGCAGCCGAAACAATCGCCCATTGTCGATATGGCTGTTGCAGGTTTGCAAGATTTACCGCAAGTGTTTGCACAGGCGCGGCCGCAACACAGAACTTACCAAGCATTACGTGACATATTGAAAAATAGTGACATGCTGATACAAAAGAATTGGGGTGCTGTGCCTATAGAGGGGCGATCGTTGCGAGTTGGCGCGATTGATGCGCGTGTGCCGCGTTTGCGGGAGCGTTTGCAACTGGCAGGGTATCGCACTGAAGAACATGCACCGCCGACAGTCGCGGCTACCTCAGAGAGCCTGAGCAACGCAGATCAAACAGTGCGAGTTGATCCGTTGCTGTACACAGAAGAATTAGCCAGTGCTGTAAAAGTTTTCCAGAGCGATCACTATTTGGAAAGTGATGGCATTGTGGGGCCGGCGACGCTGCGTGAGTTGAATATCAGTCCTGAGCAGCGCTTGCAGCAAATACGGGTTAATCTTGAGCGTTTACGCTGGCTGGATAAACATCTTGAACCTACGATGTTGGTTGTTGATATTGCTGGTGCGCGGTTATTATTTTTCCGAGATGGCAATATTGTCTGGCGTACGCGCACGCAAGTGGGCACTGTACGGCGACAAACGCCTTTGCTGAAGTCACGTATCACCCATCTAACGATCAATCCGACCTGGACTGTGCCGCCGACGATCTTGCGCGAAGACAAACTGCCAGCTATTCGTCGCGATCAGGACTACTTGGTCCGTAACAATATGAATGTGCTGGACTATCAAGGTAATGTACTAGACCCAGCTAGTATTGACTGGAATGCGCCGTCCGGAATTATGTTGCGGCAAGGATCAGGCCCAAGTAATGCTCTGGGTTTAGTGGCCATTCGTTTTGCTAACCCGTTTAGCGTGTACTTACACGATACGCCCAGTCAGTACTTATTTGGTCGCGCAACGCGCACTGTAAGTTCGGGTTGTGTGCGTGTGGAAGATGCGCAAAAGCTGATTGAACATTTATTGCTAGATGCGTCACAGCAAGAGCGTGAGCGGATTGAAATGATTCAGGCCAGTGGTAAAACGCGCCAAGTCAATTTGCCACAACCGGTTCCAGTGTTGTTAGCGTATTGGACGGTTGAGGTGGATATTGATAATCGCTTGCGCTTTCGCAGTGACAGTTATGGCCATGATATGAAGGTAGCGAACGCGTTGCAGGCAGCTCAGCGTTAGGAGGGATTTATAAGGCTGAAATACACGAGCCGCAACCTATTGAGGTGCGGCTCGTGTATCGGTTGTTATTTTGCTTCTGGCTTGCTATCTGCATCAAAGTCGTGTGAGTTTTCTAACCATAATGCGTTAATGATAGCAATACTGCAGGCTAGCAGAACGCCTAAAATCCAAGTGAAATACCACATAAAAACCCCTTAAATATTATAATGAAGCTGTGTGTAGTGCTTCAATCAAGCTGTTGTGCTTATCAGTCTGTGAGCGGGGTTGGCACACGCTTACTGAATGTGCCAGCCCTGCTTTATTCAACGCTCTTAGTACAGACCGTGCGGGTTACCATCAATATCTGCAACCTTAACAATGCCCCACATTTTGATATAACTCCATAAAGTATATAGCAAAATAATTGGTACAAATATTCCAGCAGCTACAAACATGATGCCTAAGGTTTTATGACTGGATACGGCGTCCCACATGGTTAGGCTGGATGCTGGATCAATGCTTGATGGCATTAAAAATGGGAACAGGGCAAAGCCAGCTGTACATAATGTACCTGTGATCGCTAATGATGAACCTAAAAAGGCTAAACCAGAGCGGTTGATCGTTGCAGCTAAGAGCGCCAATACACCACCTAGGATGCCCACAATTGGTGCTATGCGCATGATTGGATATTGTGCGTAATTCGCCATCCAGCCAGGGTTGTTTTGCTCAACAATTTTGCTCAATGGATCAATCGCACCATTGAAGTTAATCACTGATGTCACGCTATAACCTTGAATGCCAAACCATAACCACAGGCCTGCACCAATAAAGGTGATCAAGTAAGTAATCGAGAAGATTTGTGTGGCATTGCGTGAACGCTGGAAAACCTGCTCGTCAGTACGCATCATCAGCCAAGTAGCACCGTGCGTGGTCAGCATAGCAACACTGACTAAACCTGCGAGAATACCAAACGGATTGAGTAGCCCCCAAAAGTTGCCGGTGTAGCTGATACGCATGGTTTCATCAAGCATAAATGGCACGCCGAGAAACAAGTTACCGAAAGCCACACCGAATACCAGTGATGGCACGAAGCTACCTAGGCACAATGTCCAGTCCCAACGTGCGCGCCAAGTTGGGTTGTCCAGCTTGCTGCGGTAGTCAAAACCTACTGGGCGTGTAAACAATGCAAACAGTACCAGCAGCATTGCCCAATAAAACCCAGAAAAAGAGGCAGCATACACGACCGGCCATGCAGCAAAGAGTGCGCCTGCTGCGGTGACGAGCCAAACTTGGTTGCCATCCCAGTGCGGCGCAATAGTATTAATTACTACGCGGCGCTCACTGTCTGTGCGACCAATGAAGGGCAGTAAAATCACTGCACCTAAGTCAAAACCATCGGTTAAGGCAAATCCGATTAGTAAAACGCCAACCAGAACCCACCAAATGAGTTTTAGAGTTTCGTAATCAAACATCTCGTCACTCCTTATACAGTTTTAGTGGTGTTGTGTTCGAAATGATAACGACCGGTGTGCAAGCAACTTGGACCTTTGCGAGCAAAGCGAATCATTAAATACATTTCAATAATAATTAACACCGTGTAAATCGCAGCAATGGTAATAATTGAACCCAGTACATCGCCAACAGACAGCGATGAGGCGGAGAGGAAGGTGGGTAGCACTTCAGCAATCGACCAAGGTTGGCGGCCCATCTCTGCAACATACCAGCCTGTCTGCACGCCCACCCAGGGTAGCGGTAAACACAACAAGGCAAACTTAAGCAACCAGGGCTTGTGCTCTTGGTTATGCTTGGTGGAGGCCCAGAAAGCTAAAATAAACAGTAGCAGCATTAAGAAACCAGCACCGACCATTAGGCGAAACGCCCAAAACAGGCTAGGAACATGCGGGATCGTATCGGCTGCTGCCATTTTGATCTGCTCTTCAGTGGCGTCAGCAATATTTTCTGTGTATTTTTTCAACAGTAAGCCATAGCCAAGATCTTGTTTAACCTCGTCAAACAGCGCAATATTTTCCGCAGAACGGTCACCTGCACGTAAAAGGCTTAAACGCTCGTAAGCAATCATACCGTTGCGGATACGCAACTCATGCTGAGCCGTTAAGTCTTTGATCCCCGCTACCTCAGTGTCCAGTGAGCGGGTTGCAATAATCCCCATGGCATAGGGAACCTTGATTGCGTAATCAGTGCTTTGTGTTTCCATATTAGGTAGGCCAATCAGCGTAAACGCGGCTGGCGCTTCCTCTGTGTGCCATTCGGCTTCAATAGCGGCAAGTTTGGTTTTCTGTACGTCACCAATCTCGTAGCCTGATTCATCACCGAGGATGATGACTGAAAGGATTGAGGCTAAACCAAAGGCAGAAGCAATGGCGAAAGAACGACGGGCAAAGCCTAAATCGCGTTTTTTCAGTAAGTACCAGCTCGAGATGGCTAAGACAAAGATGGAACCGGTGACATAACCGGCAGCCACAGTATGTACAAACTTAACCTGCGCTACTGGGTTGAAAATCAATGCGGCAAAGTCGGTGACTTCCATGCGCATGGTTTCATAGTTGAATTCTGCGCCGACAGGGTTTTGCATCCAGCCGTTGGCAACTAGAATCCATAACGCCGACAGGTTAGAGCCAATAGCCACTAACCAAGTAACTGCCAAATGCTGACGTTTGCTTAGGCGATCCCAACCAAAAAAGAATAAACCGATAAAGGTTGATTCTAAGAAGAAGGCCATTAGGCCCTCAATAGCTAAGGGAGCACCAAACACATCACCTACATAATGGCTGTAGTACGACCAGTTGGTACCAAACTGGAACTCCATGGTTAAGCCTGTGGCAACACCGATGGCAAAGTTAATGCCAAAAAGCTTGCCCCAAAAGAGAACCATATCTTTATAGACTTCTTTGCCGGTTAAAACGTAAACCGATTCCATAATAGCCAGCAAAAATGCGAGACCAATGGTCAAAGGTACAAAAATAAAGTGATACATCGCTGTCATCGCAAACTGGAAGCGTGACAGGTCAATAAGTGTTTCCGAGATCATTATGCATACTCCCCGGGAGTCATTGATACTGGTGTTGTACTTGCTAGATGCGCCTGCGGGATAACCCGTAACATTTTGCAAAGTACATAAACTTTTAAAGAAAGCATGGCGAGCCAAATGTTCTTTAAATATATGCAACATTTATATTATGTCATTATTTTCTTGATGTATGACAAGAAATCAGAGGTGACCAGTTGTCGCACTGTGCGTTTGAGCACGGTTTGTATAGGTTTTTATGGGGAGCGTAGTAAGGGGTACGAATATGCAAGATTCTAACCCGCTCGTTAGTATTGTTGAGCGGGTAGTGTCGGAGAGGTTAGTGTTCGTTGAGAGCGAAAGCGGTTAAAGTAAAGGTTGGCACGCCAATATCTTGCATCAGCTGCGAGCCTTGCAGTTCTGGAAGGTCGATAATAGCAGCTACTTCGTAGACGCTAGCACCCATTCTGCGGATTAATCGTGCTGCTGCAACAAAGGTACCACCACTGGCAATGATGTCGTCGATGAGCAATACTTTATCACCTTCGCACAAACTGTCTGCATGCACTTCTAAGGTTGACTGTTCATATTCAGTATCATAAGGCTCGCTAAGTACATCGGCTGGAAGCTTACCTTTTTTACGGAATAAGACTAAAGGTTTGTTCAGCTCATAAGCAATGGTAGCGCCTAGTAAAAAACCGCGAGACTCAATTGCACCAATGTGAGTAAAGTCACTTTCGACATAACGTTGTACTAAGCCATCAATCACCATACGTAGTGCACGTGGTGATTGAAAAAGAGGGGTTATATCCCGAAAAATAGTACCTTTTTTTGGAAAATCCGCAATAGGGCGAATTAAAGACTTAATTGTAAATTCATCAAAAATCATATTTTGAGCCTCAATTAAATGGATCAGTTGTCTAAGCTGCCGCCAGCTAAGGCACAGATCTCAATCAGGTTTATGAGATTGATTTCTTTTCCTTCTGCGATAAGTAGCTCATTTTGCTGAAAGCGAGTAAACACTCGTGAGACGGTTTCTACAGCTAGACCTAAGTAGTTACCAATTTCATTACGTGACATGGCTAAACGAAACTGTTGGGGAGAGTAACCACGGGCACGAAAGCGTGCAGATAAGTTCACTAGAAAGGTAGCAATACGCTCATCAGCTGTTTTTTTCGACAATAACATCATCATTTGCTGATCATCGCGGATTTCCCGACTCATGATGCGCATCAGTTGACGGCGTAATTGCGGCAGGGTGGCGCTCAGTTCATCTAGTCTATCAAATGGTATTTCGCAAATTGAGGTCGTTTCTAAGGCAATTGCGGAAACGGGGTAGAGTTCAGTGTCCATGCCAGATAGGCCGACAAATTCACTGGGCAGATGAAAACCAGTAATTTGTTCTTGCCCACAGTCGGTAACACTAAAGGTTTTTAGGCTGCCTGAGCGCACCGCATACACAGAAGCAAAATCATCGCCTTGGCGAAAGAGAAAATCACCTTTTTTTAATGGACGACTGCGTTTAACAATGTTGTCGAGAGCGTCAAGATCTTGTAGTTCTAAAGACAGGGGTAAGCAAAGTGTGGCTAAACTGCAATCTTTGCAGTGCGCCTGATGAGAGTTACGCGCGCTAATTATTTCTGCCATACCATGGATTCCTGATCAAACTGTTCAATATTATGGCTTTAGATTACCCCAGCCGACACGAAGCTGCCACTTTGTTTGCTTGGTGGTTTCAGTAATGCGCATAAACAATCACAGTTGATCAGTTGAGAATTATTCTTTTAGGGTTAAATAGCGCGTGTCATTGGCATGCTGCTTTGTTTTTCTTCAGCAAAGTAACGATCGAATACCTGACAAACAGCTAAAGTAAAAAAGCGTCCTTGCTCAGTCATTTTCAATTCTTGCTCAGTCAGTGTGAGCAAACCATCATCATGCATCAGTTTTAATGTATGCCATTGTTCGTGAAAATACTCTTTGCAGTTAATCTTGAAGCGTTGCTCAATACTGCTGAGGTCCACGCTAAAGTGACAGGTTAGAGCTTGAATAATGCTGCGTCTAATTTGATCGTCGGTATTGCACAGTAGACCCTGTGCTGGCGCGAGTTGCTGATTGCTAGAAGCAGTTTGGTAAGTGCTTAGGTCGTGAGTGGTGTGATAATACAGCTCACCTAACTGACTGATGGCTGAGACTCCGAAACCAATAGTGTCGCAGTTAGAACTGCTGGTATAACCTTGGATGCCGTGCTGCAAGATGCCATCCTCTTGTGCGGTGAGTAAGTCATCATCAGCTAGAGTGAAATGGCCCATACCGATATAGATGTAACCTGCATTGCTCAAGAGCTGTTTGGCACTGCCAAGCATGCCTGCAATGTCTGCAGAGGAAGGTAAGTCTTGCGCATGAATACGAGCCTGAATCGGGTATTTGTTAGGCTGGTGTTGAAAACCTTGCAGGCTGACGTGATCTGGCGTCAATTTTATTATATCAGTCAGTGCTTGTTTAAATGACAGGGGTGTTTGCTTGGGAAGTCCGTAAATGAGGCTGATACTAACGGTGCGAAATTGCAGTGTGCGTGCAGCCTCCACAATATTTTGTGTCTGCTCAATGGTTTGTAAGCGATTGATAGCACGCTGTACAGCTGGATCAAGGCCTTGTACTTCGATGTTAACGCGATTAAAACCAATGTCACGTAAAACACCCATGGTTGACCAGTCCGTTTCACGCGGGTCAATATCTATACTGTAGTGAGTAAAGTTATTACTACCGATATTGAAGTTGTCTTTTAGGCAGGTCATTAGTTGGCGTAATTCAGTCGGGTTTAAAAACGTTGGTGTGCCACCACCAAAATGCAGTTGCTCAATCGGTTGTTTTGTATCAGTGTGCTTGGCTATCAGGCCGATTTCTTGTTCAAGGCTGCGCAGGTAAGCAGCACCTCGACTGCGGTCTTTGGTTACTATATTTTTTGTAGTGCAGTAGTAACAGGCATTAGCACAAAATGGGATATTAATATTTAGAGCGAGCGGTTTTAGCGTTTTACGAATAGTACGTAGAGCGTTAAGGCGCGCAAATGTGCTGACCGAGTGTTGGAATTGCTCTTGGGCAGGGTATGACCTGTATGGCTTATCAAGGCGGTGGTATCTATTAAATAAAGTAGTGCTCAGTCCTGTACTGTTAGTCATATCAACTGCCCCCCTGATTGTTGTATTTTCAGTGAGTATAGGGGGCGTTGATAGTAAGCCTCTTGATTTGCATCAAGCGTATATTAATGTCCCATCAACCAGTTTTGATGCGGACCAGGTAGAGTCCATAGGCCGTATAGGATAACCAAAGTTCCTGCCGCATAGCGTACATTCTTCTTACGCAAAAAGGCTGTTACTCGTTCTGCTGCTAAACCAGACGCTATCAGTACCGGCCAAGTACCTAAACCGAACGTGAACATCAGCAGTGCGCTGGTAGTAGCATCGCCTTGGCTCGCTGTCCAAAACAAGGTGCTGTAGACCAAGCCGCACGGTAACCAGCCCCATAGAGCACCAAGCAATAGAGCATGGGGGATGCTTTTAACCGGCAGTAAGCGTCCAGCAAAGGGTTGAATATATTTCCATAGGTGTCGACCAAGATTTTCGATGCGTGTTAAACCGTGCCACCAGCCGGCTAAATACAAGCCTAAACTGATCAGTAGAAGAGCTGCAATGATGCGCAGAGCCGAAGCCGCAGGTGTTTGTTCTACCGCCCAGCCGAGCAAACCAAATAAGAATCCTGCCAGCGCATAACTACTGACGCGTCCTAGGTTATAGGCGATAAGCATGCGAAAGCGTCGATGCTGTTGTTGTTCAGGGATGCCCAAGGTGAGTGCACCCATCAGGCCACCACACATGCCAAGACAGTGACCTGCACCCAGCAAACCAAGAATAAACGCCGAGGCTAAGAGTGGAAATAAGTCAATCATGTGGCCGCTCATCAGAAGTGTTTTGCTGATCTGTAGTGTTTCTCATGCCTGCTGCTTTATGCATAGGATCTTCATCATCAAATAAAATGCTGTGTGCAGGGCTGTCCAAGTCATCATATTGGTCATTATCCACCGCCCAGAAAAACATCCAGATGGCCAGTGCAACCAGAATCATTGCTGCCGGAATCATTACATATAACGCTGCCATGCTGTGCCTCGCTAAAAATAGGGTTTAACTCACGCACTAAAACGGGTGAGGCGTAGCGCGTTAAGCACTACCAATAATGAACTGGCAGACATGCCTAGTGCGGCCCAGCCCGGGGTGACCCATCCTATTGCGGCAAAGGGAATGATGAGACCATTGTACAGAGTTGCCCAGCCGAGGTTTTCAATAATGACGCGGCGTGTTTTTTTTGCGATGGACAATGCGCTAATCAAGCTGCTTAGACTGTTAGACAATAAAATAGCGTCAGCAGTGGTTTTAGCTAAATCGGTGGCACTGCCCATGGCAATACTGATGTCAGCAGCCGCTAATACAGGTACATCATTGACGCCATCGCCGAGCATTAATACATGACGGCCTTGTCTGTGTAAGTCTTTCAGGACGCTAAGTTTGTCATCGGGTGTTAGTCCGCCGCGGGCATCGTCGATCTGCAGTTGTTGAGCAATTTGCTGCACCATCGGCGAGCTATCGCCAGACAGTAAAAGAACTTTCCAACCGCGTGCGCGGCAGGTGTCTAGTAAAGCAGGTGCATCTGCACGTAATTTATCGTCTAAGGCAAACCAAGCTAAGGCACCTTGTGTATCGCCAAGTAATAACCATTGACCTTGCTGACTGGGCATTTGAGGTGTTGGATAATTGCCTAGAGCACTGACATAGTCAGGGCGTCCAATACGTAGTTGTCTACCGTTGACTGTGCCTTCTAGGCCTAGGCCGGGAGCGCTACTGACATCTTTAACGGTTGCTGTGGTGCGCCCAAAAGCACGCGCAATTGGGTGTTCTGAATAACTTTCTAAGGCGGCAGCTAG
>Ga0172382_10012747_pt1 | contig 10913 bp, 10 predicted proteins | sample Leawel138RmetaG_FD_122245 | JGI IMG/M metagenome (GOLD analysis project Ga0172382, IMG submission 122245) | Leachate microbial communities from a municipal landfill in Southern Ontario, Canada - Leachate well 138R metaG | ecosystem: Engineered > Solid waste > Landfill > Unclassified | place...
ATACCCATAGATGCCGCAAAAACTATTGCCGAAATAAAGTCAAGCACCGATTTTGTGTAGAGCGTCTGATTATTACCCGTAAGGCCACTCTGGAGAGCGCCCATTATAGCCATTGCTCCCACACAAAAAAGTAATGCCGAGGATACAAACCCTTCGGCAAAGGAAATCTTTTCTTCACCCGGTTTTTGAAATTTCTTTTCGACCGAATCGCCTAATCTTTTTAATCTTCCGTCCAGGTCAATCATGGTGCCGATAATTGCCCCTATAGATATTGAAATTACGGGAATCAGCGCGTTCTGCCCCTTAATGCAGCCGCTTATCCCTATGTATAACACACAAAGTGCCACACCTGACATAACCGAGTCAGACATTTTTTTCGGAAGTCCTTTTTTAAGACAAAGTCCTATGAACCCGCCGATTATTACCGCCACTGAATTTACTATTGTTCCTAACATACTATTCCTTCTTTATATATCTGTTTTTCTTGGAGTTGTACGAACCACAAACGCATCGCATCTTTTTTTCTGCATATATACTCTTGCGTCGTTGGCAAGTTTTTTATCCTTAAATAGACCTATTACGGCGGGGCCGCTGCCGCTCATAACGCTTCCCATTGCACCGAAATCTATCATTTCCTGTTTTATTCTCTTAATTTCGGGGTGCTCTTTTGCGGTGACCGTTTCAAGCACGTTGAACATTCTGACCGCGACCGCTTCCCTGTCACCTCTTTTAATTGCACCGACAGTCCCTTCTGTGTCAGGGTGCTCGGTCAGCTTATCCACCCTAAGATGCGAATAAACTTCGGTGGTAGAAACCCTTATTGGAGGTTTTGCCACCAAAAAAGTTGTTGCGGGTAGGTCGGGAAGCTGTGTCAAAATTTCTCCCCTGCCCTCGCATAGCGCGCAGCCGCCTGCTATGCAAAAGGGCACGTCTGACCCGAGCTTTTCCCCCATTTTGCAAAGCTCATGCTCGGAAAAAATATTATCATACATTTTATTTAATCCGACAAGCACCGCCGCCGCATTACTGCTGCCGCCCGCAAGTCCCGCAGCGACAGGAATACTCTTTTTGATGTTTATACTGACTCCGTCCTTTATTCCCGCGCATTCAAAAAAAAGCTCCGCCGCGGCGTATGCAATATTGCGCCTGTCGGTAGGCAGATATTTCAAACTGGTTTTAAGCGAAATTCCGCTTTCCTTTTTTCTTATATTTATACTGTCAAATAGCGACACGGTCTGCATAATCATTTTAAGCTCGTGGTATCCGTCCTCCCTTTTTCTTAGGACATCAAGCGTAAGATTGATTTTTGCGTTTGCGGCAATGTCAATTTGATTCATTTATTTTCACCTCAAAAGCATAACTTAAATAAATTACCAGTAAGTTCTGAAATATTTTTAATATAATATAAATTAAGGGATCCTTTATATTTGCTCAACTTGTTTGCCGCCGGGAGCACACAGTCTGTAAATCCCATTTTTTCAAGCTCGCTGAGGCGTTTTTCCGCATTTGACACAAAACGCACCTCACCCGTGAGACCCACCTCGCCGATTGCGGAAACTCCGCGACGCAGAGGAAGATTTTTTACTGCCGAGAAAACCGCGAGCATAAGCGGCAGATCCGCCGCAGGCTCGCTAATTTTGATGCCGCCTGCCACGCTTATATAAATGTCGCTTGAGCTGATATCAAGCCCTAACTTTTTCTCCAAAACCGCAAGATTCATGGTGGTACGGTTATAGTCGGTTCCGACAAACATCCGTCTCGGCGTGCCAAAGCCTGTCTTGGTCGCAAGTGTCTGAATTTCCGACAAAATGGGGCGCGTACCCTCCATTGCAGCCAAAACTACCGACCCGGCAGGGTTTTCCTCCCTGTCCGAAATCGCTATAAATGACGGGTTTTTCACTTCTGCAAGGCCCGTTTCCGTCATTTCGAACACGCCTATTTCATTTGTAGAGCCAAAACGATTTTTCACCGCACGAAGTATGCGGTAGGACTGGAATCTGTCCCCCTCAAAGTATAAAACGCAGTCCACCATATGCTCTAAAATACGAGGGCCCGCAATGTTGCCCTCCTTTGTCACATGTCCTATTAAAATAACGGGAATTCCCGATTTTTTTGCAAACTCCATGAATTTCATACAGCATTCACGCACCTGCGATACACTGCCCGGAGCGGACGCCGCTTCGGGTGAAAACATGGTCTGGATTGAATCTATTATCAAAACCTCTGCCGAGGATGTTTCTGCCGCCTTTATAACCGATTCGGCAGCGGTATGCCCGAGAAAATAAAGCCCGTCCGAAGAAAGGCCCAGTCTGTCCGCGCGGATTTTGACCTGTGTGTCCGACTCCTCTCCCGAAACATAAAGCACTTTTCGATTTTCGGCAAGGTTTTTTGCAGCCTGAAGCATAAGAGTTGATTTGCCAATTCCCGGGTCGCCGCCCACCAGCACCAACGAACCTCTCATCAGGCCGCCGCCCAGCACCCTGTCAAACTCCGCTATACCCGACTTAAAGCGTTCCCCCGAGGAAACAGTTATTTCGGACAGTTTGGAAACCTTGACTTCGCCGGACGCAGTCATGCCGCTCTTTTTTTCGGGCAAAATCACCTCTTCAACCATGGAGTTCCAGCTGCCGCACTCGCTGCACTTTCCAAGCCATTTGGGAGACGAATATCCGCACTGTTGACACATATATACAGCCTGCACTTTTTTCCCTGCCATGATTACCTCCGAATTTGTATATTTATACCATTGTAACATATATTTCCTTTTTTGACAATAAAGATATAAAAATTTAATAAAAAAGAAGGTCGGACAATATTGATTAATGTTAAAAAAGGCAAATTTACCATAATATGCTTGACATTTGAGAGGGCGAGCTGTATAATTAGGGTGGTTTGAAATGCAACTCACTATTATGTTTTATTATATAACAAAAGGAGGAAAATAAATTGGAAAAGGATACACTGCTGTTTAACCTGTTTCTGATTATCCAAATAATCTCCTACGGACTTACATTTTATTATCTTTTTACAACATTTTTCGCTTGGATTCCCAAAAAGAAAATTAAAGATATTTCCGACAAGGAACATTCCTACGCGCTTATTGTTGCGGCTCATAACGAAGAGGTTGTTATCCCGCAAATGGTCAAAAGCTTAAAGCAGCTTGACTATAACCCCGACAAATATGCAATTTTCGTTATAGCCGATAACTGCACCGATAACACGGCCGCTGTTGCAAAGGAAGCGGGCGCCGAGGTTTTTGAGCGTTTCCACGATACTCTAAGAGGCAAAGGACACGCACTTGAGTGGATGTTCGATAAAATCTACAAGATGGACCGTGAGTTTGACAATATCTGCATTTTTGATGCCGACAATGTGGTTTCGAAAGATTTCCTCAAGGAAATCAACAAAATTCACAATAAAGGCTACAGAGTGGTGCAGGGTAATATCGAAAGCAAAAACCCGTACGATTCATGGATTGCGACTGCTTACAGCGTATCATTCTGGATGACAGGAAAAATATTCCAGCAGGCAAGATATAACATCAATTTGTCCTGCCAGCTCAGCGGAACAGGATTTTCCGTTGCAGTTCCCCTATTAAAAGAGCTTGGCTGGGGAGCAACCTGTCTGACCGAGGATATGGAATTTACCGCAAAGCTTATTTTGAACGGCGAAAAGGTCGGCTGGGCGCATGGCGCCTATGTTTATGACGAAAAACCGCTCACTCTGGCACAGTCTTGGAAACAGAGAAAAAGATGGATGCAGGGTCATGCAGATGTTTGTTCAAGGTTTGCAATAAAGCTTTTTGCAAAAGCTTTAAAAGACAGGGATATGTCTGCTTTCGACTGCGCGTTATATGTCTTAAATCCGCTTAAAATACTTGCTCTGGGCGTAATCACGCTGACGGGATTTTTAGGTATGATTTATCCCGATTCGGTTTTCAACAGCTGGTCGTTATACCGATTGATTGATGCCCCTGCAATATGGGCTGTTCTATCAGTGTTTACCCTTTTATACACCCCTATTGTAGTGACCTATGAACGCCGTGAATTTAACTGGAAGCTCTTTTTAAGCTACCTGACCTACGGTATTTATTCACTCACATGGATTCCGATTACAATTCAGGGGCTGATAAACAAGAATAAAACCGAATGGTCACATACTACCCATGTCAGAACAATTGACATTGCAGAGATAGAAAAAAATTAAGCACTATACCGATTTTTACGGATGTGCTACATAGAAAAAAATATTAAACGGTGAAATGCAAAATGTGTTTCACCGTTTTTTTATCTGCATACCAAATTTTTTACAAAAACTATTGTTAATTTTTACTTACTATGGTAAAATAATAAGAAAAGCGCCTTTACTTTTAACCGCAAGGCGCAAAACGAAGTAAAAAAGCGAGGCATTTTTATGAGAATAACAGATGATATAAAATATGTGGGAGTAAACGACACGGAAATCGACCTGTTTGAGAGCCAATATCCAGTTAAAAACGGTATTGCGTATAACTCCTATGTAATTCTTGATGATAAAGTCGCCGTTATGGACTCGGTTGAAGCCAGGTTTACACATCAATGGCTTGATAATATAGAGGGTGTTTTAGGCGACAGAAAGCCCGACTACCTTATTGTTCAGCACATGGAACCCGACCATTCGGCAAACATTGCCAATTTCATGAGAATTTACCCCGAAGCGGTTGTAGTTTCCGGCAAGAAATCCTTTGAAATGATGCAAAAATATTTCGGAACCGATTTTTCGGGCAGAAATTTTGTTGTAAACGAGGGTGATTCTTTAAGTCTGGGCAAGCATACATTAACCTTTTATACCGCTCCGATGGTACATTGGCCGGAGGTAATTGTTACTTATGATTCGACCGATAAAGTTCTTTTTTCGGCAGACGCCTTCGGAAAGTTCGGCAATATAGGAACGGACGAGTCATGGGCTGATGAAGCCCGCCGCTATTATATCGGTATAGTTGGCAAATACGGCACTCAGGTGCAAGCTCTACTTAAAAAAGCCGCAAACCTTGATATTGAAATTATTTGTTCACTCCACGGACCCGTGCTGACCGAAAATTTAAGTTATTATTTTAACCTTTATAACACATGGTCTTCCTACCAGCCTGAGGCGGAGGGTATAGTTATTGCCTATACCTCCGTTTACGGAAATACCAGAAATGCCGTTAATCTTCTGGCGGAAAAGCTCAGAAGTGACGGTTGCCCCGAGGTGGTAGTTCACGATTTAGCGCGATGTGATATGACTGCGGCTATTGCTGATGCTTTTAAATACAGCAAGCTGGTTTTAGCCACAACCACATATAATGTGGGAATTTTCCCATTCATGCGCACCTTTATACACCATCTGACCGAGAGAAATTTCCAAAGCAGAACTGTTGCACTTATTGAAAACGGGTCTTGGGCACCTATGGCGGCAAAAACCATGAAAGAACTGCTTGCTCCTTGCAAAAATTTGAACTTTGCGGAAACCTCCGTTCAGATTTTGTCGGCCCTGAATGGCGACAGTGCGAAAGCAATCTGCGATTTGGCGGACGAGCTCTGCCGCGAATATCTCGCTCAGGACAGCAATACTGCCGACAAAGGCGACCTTACCGCCCTCTTTAACATTGGTTACGGACTTTATGTTGTAACCTCAAATGACGGTAAAAAGGACAACGGGCTTATTGTAAATACTATCACGCAGGTCACAAATTCACCAAACCGAATAGCAGTTGTCATCAATAAGGAAAACTACTCTCACCACGTTATAAAGCAGACGGGAATTATGAATATAAACTGCCTGTCGGTTGACGCTCCCTTCTCGATGTTTGAAAATTTCGGTTTCCAGAGCGGCAGACAGGTGGATAAGTTTGAGAATATGAAGCCTCTGCGGTCAGATAACGGCCTTGCATTTTTGCCGAGATATATCAACTCCTTTTTGTCGCTGAAGGTTGAGCAGTATATTGACATTGATACACATGGAATGTTTATTTGCAGCATAACCGAGGCGAAAGTAATATCTAATGCCGAAACAATGACCTACACCTACTATTATAACCACGTTAAGCCAAAGCCCGAAACCGAAGGCAAAAAAGGTTTTGTCTGCAAAATCTGCGGATATGTGTACGAAGGAGATGTGCTTCCCGACGACTATATTTGTCCGCTTTGTAAACACGGAGCTATTGATTTTGAGCCAATAGAGTGAAAAAAGGAATGATGTCAGATGATTTTTGATAATATTAAGAATGCGGAAAAATATTGTTCTTTAAACCCCGAATTCAGGAAGGTTTTTGAGCATATAAAAGAGTGCGTGGAGAAAAACACTCCTCCGTCAAGATATGAATTCGGCGGCATGAAGGTGCTTATTCAGGAATATGACACTTTTATCCGCGAGGATAACGATTACGAATGCCATAAGGAAGTTGTGGATATTCAGTTTATTCAGAAGGGGCAAGAGGAAATCCGCTATTGTGACCCTGCTAGAATGGAGCTTGTCCGTCCCTACAATGCGGATATTGACTGCGCAGTTTATAAGGGGCCGGAAAAGTATGTAAAGCTGTATCTGACAGACGGTGATTTTGTCTGCTTTTTCCCCGGAGAGGCGCACTATCCGAGCGTTGCGGTTGACGGCAAACCCTCCCGCACAAGAAAAATTGTCATAAAGGTGAAACATCATGGAAAATAAGCTTTCAATCATTGGAATTTTTATTCAGACCCACGAGGCAGTGGTTGAGGTCAACAACCTTCTTCACCAATATTCCGACAAAATTGTCGGTAGAATGGGACTCCCATATCGCGACAGAGGCGTTAACGTTATTTCGGTTATCATTGACGCACCTGCCGATGATATAAGTGCCCTTGCAGGAAAGCTCGGTAAAATCCCCGGCATTTCGGCGAAAACCATGCAATCAAAATTTTAAGGAGTAGCAAAGCTACTCCTTTTCTTTTGCATAAAAACAATCTGATGCCCGTTGCATTGGGTTTGCATCAATATATTCCCAGATTTTCTTATATTCATAATAATATGGCCGTGAATGGACCGTTGCCGGATATTTCTGCCATATTCTTTATTGCAAAATCTCTTAAATGTAGAAACCGTAGGGTTGGCATCCCCGACGAGCCGCTGTTATTTATATAAATTATCATATGTATGTGATTGGGCATTATAACATATTTCTCATCGGATAATAATCATTCCCTGTACTTTGTGCAGATTGTAATAAAATATGCCCCGCATAAGCTGTAATCAAAACCTTTTAATCTTGTTTGTTTTCGCACCGGATGACTTATTTTTTTATTTAACATCTTCCTCCAAGATTATTTCCATCAGCTCGTTTATTCTGTCATGTTTACCCGAAAGATATAAAAATCCCATAAGCGATTCAAGACCTGTTGCCTTTTTATAATCGGTAAGCGTCATATTTTTAGGCGTGGTATGAGGCTTTGCGTTTCTGCCACGGTGGAACACCGATTCCTCCTCCTCGGTCAAAAGAGGAAGGAGCTTGTCCATAAAAGCACTTTGAGCCGCCGCGGAAACATAGCCTTTTGCCTTTCTGTGCAGCATATTTACAGGCATATTTGCCTGTTTCATAAGATGCTCTCTAATTTTGATTTCATAAACGCAGTCGCCCATATACGCAAGAGCAAGCGCTCCATACTGACTGTAATCCAACTCCATCATTCCTCTGCAAAAATTACCTGAACGCCCTCACGGGTATCCTTTAGAATAACTCCCTTTTCAAGAAGCAAATCCCTTATTCTGTCCGACTCGGCAAAATCTTTGTTTTTTCTTGCCTCGGTTCTTTTATCAATAAGCTCCTGAATGTCTGCAGGAATTGGTTTTTTAATTTCTTTACCCAATATTCCGAGAACGCCGCCCAGCTCTTTTATAAGGTCGGAAATCCGTCTGATATGCGCTTTTGTAAATTTACCGCCCGTAAGCTTTAAATTAGCCGCTTTTACAATGTCGAAAATCGCACTGATTGCATCAGCCGTATTTAAATCATCCTCCATCGCAGATATAAATGCCTGTTTATATCCGAGAATTTCTTCAAAATCCTTATTTTCGGCACCGGTTGGCTCGCCGTCTGTCCCTTTGTCAAACAAAAATTCAAGATTTTCAAGACAGGTATAAATTCTGCCCAACGCATTTTTCGACTGTTCCATAAGCTCTTTTGCAAAGTTTATAGGGTTGCGGTAGTGCGCCGAAAGCATGAAAAATCTTATAACCTCATAATCATATTCTTTTGCAACGTCGCGAACCGTGAAGAAGTTGCCAAGCGATTTTGACATTTTCTGATTGTCAACATTTATATAGCCGTTGTGCAGCCAATAGTTCGCAAAGGGTTTGCCGTTCGCACATTCGCTCTGTGCAATTTCATTTTCGTGGTGGGGAAAAATAAGGTCTTTTCCGCCGCTGTGAATATCAATGGTTTCGCCGAGATATTTGTTCGCCATAGCCGAACATTCAATATGCCAGCCGGGTCTGCCCAAACCCCATGGACTTTCCCATGCAGGCTCGCCTTCCTTCTGCTTTTTCCAAAGCGCAAAATCCATCGGGTCTTTTTTCCTCTCGTCAACGCTTATTCTCGCGCCGGACTCTAAATCCTCCAGCGGCTGATGTGACAGCTTGCCGTAATCTTTAAATTTCTTTGTGGAAAAGTAAACATCTCCGTCAACTTCATAAGCATAACCGTTTTCTATCAGCTTTTTTACAATCTCGATAATTGCATCAATATTATCGGTCGCACAGGGGTGAACTGTCGCATTTTTTATTCCAAGACCCTGAGCATCCTTAAAATACTCTGCAATATATATTTCGGCAAGCTCCTTGACCGTAATTCCCATTTCATTCGCCTTGTTTATCATTTTGTCGTCAATATCCGTAAAGTTCTGAACAAACTTTACCTTCATACCCTTATACTCAAAATATCGGCGCAGTGTGTCAAAAATTATAAACGGTCTTGCATTTCCGATATGGAAGAAGTTATAAACTGTCGGCCCGCAGGAGTACATGCTCACATGACCTTCTTTTACAGGCACAAACTCTTCCTTTTTTCTTGTCATACTGTTATAAAGTTTCATGACTTTTGCTCCTTATCAATATGCTGCTCAAGCTCTTTTCTCAGCTTTTCAATTTCAGCCCTCATTCTGCAAAGCTCCATTGAAATCGGGTCGGGCAGATGAATCTGGTCCAAATCCTCGACCTTCCGACCGTCAATTTTGACAGTTCTTGCAGGAACGCCCACACAAGTGGACCCCGGCTGAACGTCACCTAAAACCACCGCTCCTGCGGCAATTTTCGAGCCTGCGCCGATGGTTATCGGGCCGAGCACCTTTGCCCCTGCGCCCACCATAACACGTTCGCCAAGAGTAGGATGACGTTTGCCCGTTTCTTTACCCGTACCGCCAAGAGTTGAATTCTGGTAAATTGTGCAGTTGTCGCCGACAACCGCCGTTTCACCGATTACAACCCCCGTACCGTGGTCAATAAACACTCCCTTGCCGATTTTGGCACCCGGGTGAATTTCAATCCCCGTGAAAAACTTCACAAGCTGTGATACAAGCCTTGCCAGAAAGAAAAGCCTTCCTTTATACAGCGCGTGGGCAAGTCTGTGCCACATAACAGCCTGAAATCCGGGGTAAAGCAGAATTACTTCCAAGCTGCTTCTTGCCGCAGGGTCACGTTCTTTTATTGCTTTTATATCATAAATAAGTCCCATAATAATCTCCAATCTGCCGTTAGCATTCCGTTCATGCTAAGTGCGTTTTTTTGCTTTTCCGCTATATAAGCGATAAAGTTCTTGCTATAAGTCTTTTTATTTTATCAGCATTTTGGTCTGCTGTCCTTTTCACATCATCATGAGAAAGCTTTTCTGCGGAAATCCCCGCCGCCATATTTGTAATACAGGAAATCCCCAAAACCTTCATGCCGCAGTGTGCCGCGGTTATAACCTCGGGAACGGTGGACATTCCGACCGCGTCCGCACCCAAAATTTCAAGCATTTTTATCTCCGCCGGCGTTTCATAGCTGGGGCCGGGCATAAATGCATAAACTCCCTCTTTTAAATCTATATTTTCTTCTTTCGCGGCAATTCTTGCCTTTTCCATAAGCTCGGGCGTGTATGCCTCGCTCATATCGTTGAATCTCACGCCAAGCTCCCCGTAGTTTTGTCCCCTGAGAGGAGAATCGTCAAAAAACTTGATATGGTCGCGAATCATCATCAACGCACCTTGAGAAAATTCCCTGTTAATGCCGCCTGCGGCATTTGTAACAATAAGATTTTTTATTCCCGCAACCTTTAATACTCTTACAAAAAATCCTATTTCCTGCATTGAGTAGCCTTCGTAGAAATGAAATCTGCCCGACATCAGGAGTACCTTTTTGCCTTCGATTTCGCCGCAAATCATTTTTCCTGCATGCCCCGGTGCGGTAGATGTTAAAAATCCGGGTATTTCGCTATATCCAACGACCTTTTTATTTTCCGCCTCGTCGGCAAAACCACCCAGCCCCGAGCCGAGAACTACCACAGTCCGGGGAATTTCATCAAAACGCGAGAGCAGGTATCCTGCCGCTTTTCTGATCATTTCCATAACTAAACCTCTTAAATATCATTAAATAATTTTAGGTTTTTACCGAGATAATCCCATCCCGAAATTACCGTAAGAGCCGCTGTCGCCCACATCAAGATGTCAAAAGCCGAGAGGGCGCCAAGCATAAAATTCTGACCTATGTTAAACGGAAACAGTCCAATGCTGATAACTGCCATTTGGACAACCGTTTTAACCTTGCCCCACATGCTTGCCGCAATAACGATTCCATTATCTGCCGCAACAAGCCTGACTCCGAGAACTATGTATTCTCTTAATGTTATAATGAAAAGCACCCAAATATACGAGGGTTTTTGCATTGCA
>Ga0172382_10012752_pt1 | contig 10911 bp, 5 predicted proteins | sample Leawel138RmetaG_FD_122245 | JGI IMG/M metagenome (GOLD analysis project Ga0172382, IMG submission 122245) | Leachate microbial communities from a municipal landfill in Southern Ontario, Canada - Leachate well 138R metaG | ecosystem: Engineered > Solid waste > Landfill > Unclassified | place...
CCAGTTTTATTGTCCGCTGTGCCATACGGGCGATTCTCTCGTCATGAGTAACCATTATAATGGTCTGTCCGGCCTGATTAAGCCTTTCCAGAACCGTTAAGATACCATTTCCTGTCTGAGAGTCAAGGTTTCCGGTCGGCTCATCGGCAAGCAGCATCTTAGGCTCATTCATCAATGCCCGAGCTATGGCGACCCTTTGTCTTTCCCCGCCGGAAAGCTGATAAGGTTTATGCTTCATCCTGTCCTCAAGTCCGAACTGACTTAGAAGCTCTTTTGCCCGCTGTATCGCACGATTTCTGCAGGCAAACCAGCCGAATACGCTCGTACCGGCCATTTTTGGAACGAGAGCATTTTCCAATACATTTAATTCGTCCAATAAATGATAGAACTGAAAGACAAATCCGACATTTTTGTTTCTTATATGGTTTAGTTTTGCGGATGAAGCCTTATTAAAATCTTTTCCGTCGAACTTTACCGAACCTTTATCGGGCTTGTCGAGAGCTCCGAGAATATGCAAAAGGGTGCTTTTGCCGCTTCCGGAAGCTCCGATGATTGCGACAAACTCGCCTTGTTTGACTTCTAAATCGACGCCCTTGAGCACGTTAATCTTGGCTTGGCCGAGTTTATAGGATTTATGAACGTCTTTCGTTTGCAAAAGCGTAATATTTTTGCTCATAACTGGGCTACCTGTAAAGTATCGACACATTTAGCACGGCTGGCTTTGAAGCTCGGTAAAAGCGCTCCGAGCATACATACTCCGGCCGAGCATATTAATATTATCAAAAGTGAATTGAAGTTCATAGTATTCGGTATGTCGCCCATTGAGCTGATGCTTCTGTCCCACAATTGAAATTCGAAATTCTCGAAGACCCAGCGTTCGATTTCGTTGATATGCACAAGAAATCTCCAGCCTGCCAGAGTTCCGATTGCCGAACCTGCGATGCTTATAAACAGAGCGAATAACATAAAAATCGAAATAACACTGAAATTGGAAGTTCCGATGCTTTTTAGAATTCCGATGTCTTTGCTTTTGTGGCTGATAATCATATCGAAAACCACAAAGATAATAGAGACTATAATCAGCCCTATCATAGCAAAACAGAATATCATTAATGTCTGCTGAGTTTCGACCAAAGCCACCATCATTCGGCTGTATTCTTTCCAGCTTTGCACGGATGCTCTTTCAAGCAAATTGAAATATGGAGCATCGGATTTGGTATTTATGAAATCATTCCAGAGGGTTTTTATTTTATCACAGCCTGCCTGCAAATCGGTCTGTGGTGTGAATTTTATATGTATCGCGCTGATTCTTTTGTGTCCTATTCCCATGCCGGATAATAACTGGGCGTCTTCGAACGGGATATAAAAAAGCCTCCAGTCAATACTGTATCCTGCCTGAAAATGGTCGCTGTAATAGAATGTCTTGGAGCTGAACTCACCTGCTCCGGCTCTGGCTAATGCGCCGCGCGCTGTTAAAGGAATGCAGTTTATCTCAAAAGCCGCGGGGCTGGCAGAATCGGCTGTGTTGTAAGCTCCCATCTTGTCGCGTGTGAATAAAAATCCGATACCCGGAACGCATCCGGGAAGATTCGGGTCATACCAAGGCCTGAAAACCATTTGGGGATTTTCTCTGTTATATCCCAGCCATTCTGAAAAACCGGTAACGCGGCTGTAAGATACGGGCTCTATTCCGATAATTTCTTTTGTGAAATCACCGTAAACGGACAGCCCTCCCGAATCTCTAACGGATATAAGAGCATAGTTTTTTATAACCGGCGACGCTGCGGCTACATAAGGCTGGCGTTCTAACTCTTCGAGAAATTCGTCGTAATAACCGAATCCGACTAATGACTTGCTGTGAATAACGCAGTCACCGATTGACTGGTGTATATAACCTTTGAAGTTTTCACTGATGCCGTTCAATACCGTTATGACAACAAGAACCACAAAAACGCTCAGAGCTACCGCAGATATCGCAAGATAGCTTATGCGCCTTTTGAACAAATATCGTGCCGCTAAGATAAATTTATACATAATAAACGCTATTCATATCTGAGTATTTCAACCGGTTTGGTTCTGGCTGCAATAATCGACGGTATCAGTACGCCGATTAAACATCCTAAAATCGCGGCTGCCATTATTGCCGGAACATCAACCCAATTGACCTGATGCGGTATAAACGCAAGCCCGTACGAGCTTGTCCGCCAAAGTTTTATTCCGAATATTATTCTAATCCACTCCTCGATTATATTGACATTTTTTGTTATTACAGTACCGAGAACCAGCCCTAATAACGAACCAACCACTCCGGCAAAAACTCCGAATCCTCCGAATATCCCGGCGGCGGTAAGGCTCGAAGCTCCGCAGCTTTTTATAACAGCGATGTCCTTTTGTCTTGTCGTTACAATCATATAGAATATGCAGAATATCAGCAGTACCGCTACCGAGCAAATCACTGCGAATATAATCAGCGTAACTCTTAATTGATTGTAAAGGTCTGCGAAAATATCTCTGTGCAAATCTTGCTCGAGCTTAATGCTCAAACCCGGAACAGCCGTCGGATGCATTCCAAGCTCTTCGACTGCGAAGTTTCTCCATACAGCCTCAATCGGTTCGACTAAACTTTCAGAGTTGACACCGTCGTGAAGTTTAACTTTTACATAGCGTACATTTTTTATTTCGTCATCCGGAAATTGAATTTTGTGAAATTGTTCGTAAGGAAGATACAGTGTTTTATCACCGAAATATGTTTTGCTGAATATTATATCGGAGATAACTAATTTTTCCACATGCCTTTTTTTACCCGACCCGACCGTTATAAGAAGAGCTTCGCTGCCGATATATTTGCTTGCCTGCTCGAGGTCATATTCGTCCGTAACCTCGTCAGGTTCGGCGATTATATTAATTCCTATCCATGCCTGATTATCCTGCTCGGCAGGTTTTTCAGTATGAGTTCTAATCCCGACTAATTTTTCGCCCCAATTGCTGAACCGCCGCTCTCTTTCAGGGTCGATACCGTGAATCACTACCTCGCGGACATCGCCCCCCTCAAGATACAGCAGTCCCGCTCCGAAATTAAACGGAGCCGCCGCTTTAACCCCTTCGAGCTGCTCGAGCTGATTTAGAAATAAATCGTATTCTGGTATTCCTGTCCCTCTGGCCCAGAAGAAAATCTCCCCCGTTTCCGATGCGGTCATCGTCTTAAGCGCGTTAATATAACCGGTAAAAAGACTGTCAACTACTATCATCAGCGATACTGACAGCGTTACCGCCGCGACAGCCAGAAGAACCATCTTTTTTTTGCGAAGATACCGTAACCACAAAAATAATTTCAGCATTTCATTTTTCCGAGAAGGTGCAAAGCTGCCCGACTTTTAACTGGTTTCTTCTTGTCTCGGCGTCTTTGCGGTTCCTGTCGGTTTTAAAAGCGGAAACAGAACTACATCGCGAATACTCAAAACACCGGTCAAAACCATAATCAGTCTGTCGATTCCGATTCCTAATCCTCCGGCAGGCGGCATACCGTATTTTAGAGCCGTTATAAAATCTTCGTCCATTGTCGCCATCGTATCCTGCTGTCCGCGAAGCTGAATCCTGAAATTTTCCTCTTGAACAGCCGGGTCATTCAACTCGGTGTATGCATTAGCCAGTTCCATTGTCGCGATATAAAGCTCGAACCGCTCGGCATATCTGGGATTTTCTTTATTTCTTCTTGTAAGAGGACACAACTCCGCCGGATAATCAATCACAAAGGTCGGATTAATCAGAATTTTTTCGACCGTTTCCTCGAAGACGTCGTTTATCACCACCGCATCGTCCATTGTGCTTTCGTCTATACCGAGCCTGCGTGCTTTTTCGCGCAGAGCAGCAATATCATCGATATCGCAGCCGCTGTGCTCTTTGAGCAAATCGGCATAACGCGCCCGTTTCCAAGGCTTGGTGAAATCTATCGTCCATTCGTCGAATTGTATTGTCGTACTGCCGCAATACTTTTCGACCAGCTCTGTTATCATACGCTCAGTCAAATCCATCATTACGTTATAATCAGCATATGCCTGATATAGTTCGAGCATCGTAAATTCAGGATTATGACGGCGGCTAAGCCCTTCGTTTCTGAAGTTACGGTTAATCTCGAAAACTTTTTCCATTCCGCCTACGAGCAGTCTTTTCAAGAAAAGCTCCGGCGCAATCCGCAAAAATAAATCCATATCGAGGCTGTTATGATGTGTGATAAACGGCTTAGCAGCGGCGCCGCCGGCTATTGTCTGCATCATCGGCGTCTCGACTTCCAGAAAACCTTCGTTCTTCAAAAAGCCCCTGATTGTCGAGAGAATATCACTGCGTTTCTTAAACCTCTCCATAACTTCAGGATTAGCCCAAAGGTCGACATACCTTTGCCTGTATCGAAGATCTACATCTGCCAAACCGTGAAATTTTTCCGGCGGAGGAAGAATGGCTTTGCTTAAAAGCGTAAACTTATCTGCCCAGATAGTAATTTCTCCGGTCTTTGTTTTTCCTAACTGGCCGGATACACCTATTATATCTCCGAGCTCGAGAAGCTTTATTACAGGCCATTGCTGTTCGAGGAGTTTTTTACTTAGTCCGACCTGAATTATCCCCGTCCAGTCGCGAAGCGTGATAAATATCAGTTTGCCGATATCGCGCAGAAGTACAATCCTGCCCGCGCAATTGGCTGTCTGGCTTGGGTCATCATCTTTGAATCTTCCTTTTATAGCAGCGGCAGATTCGGTGCCTTCATATCTGCCTCCGTAAGGTTCGATTCCGAGTTCTTTAAGTTGTGTGATTTTTTCAAGCCGTTGGGCTTCGAATTTACCTGTTTTTTCGGCGTCCGTCAAACCAGAGTTCCTTTCCATTTTTTAAACCGCAATAATAACACTATTTTGTCGCAGCTACAAGCCGTTCTTGTTCCAACAGTTTAGTCCTGACAACCAATAGTGCAACATTTAATTGCGGGTCAGACGCCAGTGTTTTTTCCGCGGTGTGTTTCTTAAGAGGAGCCGTTTCGGCATCGTGGTCTGCTTTAACCAGCACTTCATTATCTCGCTGGACTTCACTCATGGTTCGTATTTCATCGGGAATCAATTCGACTTCGATATCAGGGCCTATGCCCCAATCTTTTCTGTTCAATCGTTCCATATCATCGCGGCTTTCGACTCTTTGCCCTGACGGCAAGTGATAATACGCCATGGTATATTTCAACTGTGCTCCGCCTCCGGGCCTGTAGGTAATAGCCTGAACGCTGCCTTTGCCGTGAGTCCGCTCGCCGACGATTATCGCACGCTGATATTTGGGGTCCTGAAGAGCACCGGCGACAATTTCTGATGCGCTTGCTGAATTATTGTTAACAAGCACAACCAGCGGATAACTCGGCCTTGTTCCTCGTGCCTGAGCACTTAGATATGTCGCGATTCCCCAGCGGGGCTGAGTGCGCACGATTAATCCGCTGCTGATAAAGTTATCCGCGATTTCAACCGCGCTTTCCAGAAGTCCGCCCTGATTATAACGCAAATCGAGGATTAGTCCTCTTAATCCCTGCTGTTCGAGGCTGTCCAGCACGCCCCTTAAATCATTGGCGGTTTTTTCGGCGAAATTCGTTATGCGGACATAAGCAATTTTACGGTCTTCATCGAGCATATATCGCCAATCACCGGATTCGGTCTGCTGCCATCCGCGGACTGTCTTGACAACTATTTTTGCCCTTGTGATTACAATCTCTCTGTTTTTATCCTGACCGGGTGTTCTTACGGTCAGCTTGACCTGAGTTCCTGCCGGGCCGGTTATTTTTTTGACCGCACAGGTTAAAGACATATCCTTGGTAGTCGAATCATCGACCATTTCGATAATATCTCCGGCATCGAGCCCTGAAGTATAAGCCGGAGTATCCGGCAGCAGACTCGTCGCCGTCAAAAGACCTTTTTCTCTGGATATTACAACGCCGATGCCCGCGAATTCACCGGTAAGGCTTTTTTGGAAATCCTGAACCTGCTGAGGCCATACGATTACCGTGTGAGGGTCTAACACCCCCAAGGCTGCTTCGGCAAAATGAGCAATTACAACACCTTCGGGCAATGCTACTGTAGTTTTATTCAGCAGCAGGACTTTATCGAAATAGCTGAGAAACTTTTCCCTGCTGATTGTGGAAGATGATTTTTCTATTTCCGCTTCGATAGCTGCCAAAGCGGCTTCCCATGCGGCAATGCTGCTGACATCAGGACAATAAAGCGCTTGGCCCAAAGCGGGCTGAGGCGAATCGCCGTTTTTGGATTTTTGTATTTGGTCGAAAGATGCCCTGACAACCTGAGCAAGCAGCTTGGAACGATGAATGCCTTTTAAGGCCATTTTGCTGTAATCTAAAAACTGAGGATTAACATACTGGCTGTGAACGACCTCTATTGCTCTTTCGAACATCTGCTTTTCGATACGGTCGTATCTCTCCGCTCTGCTTTCGCAGGGGCTATCCTGAAAAGAAGCGACGATACTGGCTTTTTCCATCAGCTCTTCGGAATATTGTTTATAATGTTTGTTATTTTTGTCAATCAAGGGCAGCCAATAATAGCAGTTTATATAAGCATCGAGCCACTTGCCCTGAGCTTCGTATTTGGCAGCTTCGGCTTTTGCGTCTTCGAAGGCTTTCTGGACTGCCGGATGTGAAATTATTTGCTGTTTTTGTTTTTCATCCGCGATTTCTACAAGAGACGCCGCAACGGATAAAATAGATGTTGTTTTAGTATCGTTAACATCATTAGCGTCTGCGATATTATCTATTTCATTAGCATCACTTATATCCAGACCGAGATGCAGCTTTTCAAGCCGCTCCAATTTTTCCTGATATGCTTTGCCTCGAACTTCTTGGCGTCGGCTGTCAATCTCTTTGTATTGTTCTGTGATTTGTGCTATTTCACCAAGCTCAGCCAAGCCGCCGCTTTTGTCAGCAACCATTTTACCCGCGACGTCGAAACTGCCTTTATAAATAAGCTGACAAACCTGCGCAAAAACATCACTTTGAACCGAAGATATGGAGGTTTGATGATTCTGGTTTTCGGAGTTAGCGCCGGCAGAAAATACCAACGTCCCCAAAAATACGACAACGCAAGCAAAACAGGCAATCCAATATCTGCGGATTGATTTTTTTTCATTTACGCCGAAAATCGGTTTCATTACATCGGTCCTAAATAAAACGCAAAAGTTAACGGATGCTTCCTTGTGAAATAGCCCGCTACATCACCATAGTAAAATCGGCATTTGAGGGATTCGGGTTAAACCGCCCCTTTTTCTGTTTAACCGGACTCATCCCGAATCGAAACAAGTCCGGTAAAAACAGTATAATTTACAAAAATCGCCTCTCTTTTACGAGCACTCGGCAGCTTTGCCCGCACAGCCAAGAACATGCAGTTTATGTTTAACCATTTCTTTAATAGCTTCGCGTCCGGGCCCAAGATAATGTCTTGGGTCAAACTCACTTGGTTTCTCTGCGAAAACCTGTCTGATTTTGGCTGTTAACGCAAGCCTGAGATCGGTGTCAATATTCACTTTACACATAGCCATTTTAGCAGCTTTGCTTATGGCTTCTTCCGGCACGCCCATAGCATTGGGCATATTTCCGCCGTATTTATTAATCAGGTCTAAAAATTCTCTCGGCACGCTGCTCGAACCGTGCATTACAAGCGGAAAACCCGGTAATCTTTCAGCACACTCTTCTATTACGTCAAAAGCAAGCTTGGGTTCGGTTTTGAATTTGTACGCTCCGTGGCTTGTTCCGCAGGCTATAGCCAGCGAATCAACTCCGGTTTTCTCGACAAATTCCTGTACTTGAGCGGGATTTGTTAAATGTTTGCTGACATCTTCAACGCCCTGTACGTGTTCTTCAATTCCGCCGAGCTGACCTAATTCTGCTTCAACGGTAACTCCCCGAGCGTGGGCGTATTCAACGACTTTTTTGGTAACTTCGATGTTTTCTTCGAATGGTTTGCTCGAAGCGTCAATCATTACAGAAGTAAATCCGTCATCGACAAACTGCTTGCATGTTTCGAAGCTGTCGCCGTGGTCGAGATGCGTAACTATTGGAATATCTGGATTTTCCTGAATAGCCACATTCATAATCGCGTTTAGATAACTAATACTTGCGTATTTTCTGGCTCCTTTTGAAACTTGAAGAATCAGCGGAGCTTTTTCTTCAGCTATCGCCGCGACGATGCCCTGTGTTATTTCCATGTTATTGACGTTGAACGCGCCAATCGCGTAATGGTTCTTATAAGCCATTTCGAACATTTTCTTGGTATTAACCAATGCCATCTAAAAACTCCTTCCGAATAAAAACTAATACTTTTTTATATGCACAGGCTCCGGCCATCGGAACCCTCTAATTTTAATATCCTTCAATCGGCCCGACTTTCGATAATCTCTTATGCCCCATAGCCATTTCAGGAATACCTTGAGGCCAGACGCTCAAGACAATAGATTGCCTGTCGATTGAATGGTCTGCACTGAAGGTAAAGCCGACGTACACGCGATGATAACGTCTTATAAGCGATATGTCGCTTCTAATGTTCGAGCCGTAATCAAAATCATACTGCTGTCCGAAAACAAGAGTATATCGCGGGTCAAGCTCGTAAGTAGCCGCGAATGTAAACGCGTTCGACCCTTTTTCACCGAGCACTTGGACTCTTCTAAGATACCTTGTTCCGACATAGTAGCTTAAATTAGGCCAAACCAACCTCGAGAATCCTATATTAGCCTGCTGAACGACTCCGCTTTGAATATCGTAATTTATATCGCTTAAGAGAGCGGTAGTGTCACTGACCCGCCAGATGTAATCCAATCCGAAGTAATCCCTGCTGGGGCCGAACGTTTCATATCTATGCAGAACAGGTTCGAGATCACCATGGAAAATTTCCGGTGCCGCAAACATTCTTAGCGGAGCAGCGGGTCTATTCCAAAGGAATCTGCTCGGTGCAGGCGAACCGGCGGTAACGCCCTCAGGATTTTTTACAAATGTCGCATCAATATCGAGCCTCATCCAGTCAACCGTTCGCTTGTCATCATCCGGCCCTCGTTTGGTCTGCCATCGCTGGCTGACACCGAAATTCATAACATCGTGCTGCCGGACATTAAGGTCGCTTTCTTCGAAAATCGCGGCTGTGAAATGAGGTTCGATTATATGTCTGATTTGATGAACATCCCAAAGTCTCGATTCGACGTTAGGATACACATTCCATATTTGTGTTGCGATTCGGATACCGGCTTCGGCAATCCAAACCTGATTATCTCCGGCAGGGCCTGCATTGGTTCCATCTACTAAAGACCTCGCAAAGCCGCTTCGGTCATCGTATCCGTACCAGCCCGCGACGTAGGGAACAACTTTGAAGGGCTTAAGCCATATCGGCCAGTCGATTTCCGACCTGTGCGATATAAAAGCAAAATCATGTTCATTCATCGCAATAATATGTTCGTTTCCTATTCTCTGGCGAAGATGTCCTGCCTGCGTGCTGCTGTAAAGCGTCAGCTTGTCATCTAAAAGCGATTGGCCGGTCCAGTGGAACTCTACGGTCGGCAGCTCTTCGAGGGTATCTTCGAAATCATTTATCCTGCCCTTGCCGAGTATCGATAATGCCCAGTTGTCTCTGGACTGTTTGAGATGAATATATGTTTCTCTTCTGCGAAGATTATATTCGTTGCGGAAGAACTGCTCGACAAAATGTTCGTCGCTCGAATAATCGATACCTGCAGTAAGCTGCCAGTTATCAGGTAGAAATTGCCTGTGTTCCCAGCTGAATCTCCCTCTCAATTTTCTCGGCGGTTCGAGATTTCTTCGGAGGTCGTATCTTCCGAGTTTATCTTTGCCGTGGTCGTGCATAATATAGCCGAGCATACGCCCGAAGTGGTCTTGTCGTTTATAATCAATCTCAAAACCGGCTCCCATGCCTCGCTTGGAGAAGTAATCGAGCATAAGACTGCTGTTGGTTCCCGGAGACTCTTTGAGGCCGAGAATTCGATTTAAGTACCATCTGGTTTCGATAGACATTCCGTAAGTATTATCGTAGCCAAGATGAGCGCTTTGAATCGGTATGTCCGGTCTTTCGAGATTTCCTCTCATTCCCGGCCAGAGAAAAATGGTGCTGTCGTAATATTTCAAAGCTATATTCCGCATTTCGGCGTCGTAGCTGGTTTTACTCAGCTTGCCTAACTGTTCGTCGATTGTCGTCGTATCCGTGATAACAATGCTTGCTGCGTTTATTGAAAGCTGTGGAAGATAAAATTCGCTTGTCGTTATAGAGATATTATCGGCTGCGAATTTGTTCTCTGATAACTGCCGAAGTTTTTCGGCTCGTACATAAATCGGGATACCTCTATCGGAATCGAAATTTCGCATTACGGCATTGATTGCAATAGCTCTTTTGTTGTGGAAATCGTAATAAATCTCATCTGCCCTGATGATTCTTTGACCTTCGGACATAATAACGTCGCCGGAGAGATAAATCGCCCGTACGCTTGCCCTTGCCAATAAATCATCGAGGTCTGAAGCGGTTGTTTCTTCCCGCTGCTCAGAACCGGAATAATAAATAACGGCATTATCAGCCTGAAGTTCGAGCAGCCGGCCGCGGTCATCCTGTCTTTGTGAAACATAAAAGCGCTGTCTTATAGTCGCGACATTTAAACCTTCCTGTGAAGGAGCAGAATCGATTTTCAGCGGGTCTTGTCCTGCCGGCGCGAATACCACCGGATAAGTAAATTGAGGTTCTTTTTGAACGATTTGTTCGGGAACAACTGGCTCTTGCGGTTCGAAGATTCGCTGTATAAGACCGGGTTCTTTTGGTTTTTCCTGAGTCGGCACGCCCGGAGCGGCTATGATATGTCTGGGTGTTTTTTCCGCCGGATAATCAGGGACGACCG
>Ga0172382_10012753_pt1 | contig 10911 bp, 8 predicted proteins | sample Leawel138RmetaG_FD_122245 | JGI IMG/M metagenome (GOLD analysis project Ga0172382, IMG submission 122245) | Leachate microbial communities from a municipal landfill in Southern Ontario, Canada - Leachate well 138R metaG | ecosystem: Engineered > Solid waste > Landfill > Unclassified | place...
ATAGTGGTAATCTGCGAGGGTGACCCAAGCAAAATACCACTATGTTAGACTATTTAACGTCTTCCGAACACTTATGGTTTAAAACTCTGTCGGAGTTGGATATAACAAACTAATTGTTTTACTTTTTAATCAATCCTAAATCAACCAATCGTTCGTAGAGGAATTCTCCTGCTGTGATGTCGTCATAGCGTTTCGGGTTGTTTTCATCTACACAATTCTCCAAAACATTCAGTTTCATTTCGCTTATCGGATGCATAAAAAACGGAATCGAATATCTGGAAGTTCCCCACAATTCTCTCGGAGGGTTTACCACCTGATGAATGGTCGATTTCAATTTGTTGTTCGTATGTCTGGAAAGCATATCTCCTACATTGATAACGAGTTCATCGTCTGCTGCAATAGCATCAATCCAGTCTCCGTTGTGATTTTGCACCTGAAGTCCTTTTCCCTGAGCTCCCATCAGCAGGGTAATCAGGTTGATGTCTCCGTGAGCCGCAGCTCTCACAGCATCTTTAGGCTCCTGGGTGATTGGAGGATAGTGAATCGGTCTTAAAATGCTGTTTCCGTCTTTGATGTAGTTGTCAAAATAAAACTCATCCAGAGCTAAATACAGAGCTAAAGCACGAAGCACATACACTCCGGTTTTTTCCAGCATTTGGTAGGCTTGTTTCCCTACTTGGTTGAATTGGGGCAATTCTTCAACAGTCACGTTGGCAGGATATTCCGCTTCATATTTTGAACCCTCAGACACATATTGCCCGAAATGCCAAAACTCTTTCAAATCCCCCGCACTTCTTCCTTTGGCATGTTCTTTACCGAAAGACACATAGCCTCTTTGCCCTCCGATTCCGGGGATTTCGTATTTTGTTTTCACCTCCAGAGGCAGGTTAAAAAAGTTGCGGACTTCCTTGTAGAGTTCGTCCACTAATTTTTCGTCAAGAAAATGACCTTTGAGTGCCACAAAGCCAATTTCTTCGTAAGCTTTTCCGATTTCATTTACAAACTTTTGTTTACGTACCGGGTCATCCGATAGGAAATCACGTAAATCCACACTTGGAATGTTTTGCATAACTTTTATTTTTTGAATTTACCAAAACAAAGATACTTCTAAAATCTGAAAGTCAAAAACACCTGTATTCCGAAAATGTATTATCTGAAATAAACCCAAAGAAAACCCAAAGACTGGCTCGGTTTTTGAATTTTCTAAGGCTGTGAAACATTAAATTATTTTTTTATGAAAAAGTTCATTTTATCAGCAATGGCAGTTTTTGCTTTCGTAAACATGCAAGCTCAGGAAATTTCTCCCAATGCCTTAGGGCTTCGTTTGGGTGACAATGATGGTTTTGGAGCAGAAATCTCTTATCAAAGAGGTTTATCAAGCAACAACAGACTTGAGCTCGATTTGGGCTGGAGAAGCAGCGACCATGTAGATGCCTTTAAATTATCCGGAATCTATCAATGGGTTTGGAATATTGAAGGTGGTTTTAACTGGTATGCCGGGCCTGGAGCAGGTATCGGAAGTTGGAGCTATGACCATCAGGGAGTAAGTGATAGCGGAACTTTTGTGTTTGTAGGCGGGCAAGTTGGTATCGAGTATAATTTCGATATTCCGTTGCAGCTTTCTCTTGACTACAGACCTGAAATCTACCTTAACGACGGATACAGAGACGGTTTAGGTTCTGATATCGCTTTGAGCATCAGATATCGTTTTTAAGATATTCGTCAGACAAAAAAACAAAATAATCCAATAAAAAATCCACACCAAAAGTGTGGATTTTTTTGTAGGTATTGTGGAAATTATCCTCCCATAAATTCTTCGTCTCCCATTTCTCCATTCATTCCCCGTTGCGGTCGTTCTCTTTCTTTTTGTTTGTTGAAGCGATAGGTGAACGAAAGACTAATTTGTCTTTCTCTCCACTGCATTTCAGAATAGGTATTTTGTGTAAGCAATTCGGTTTCCGAAATACGTTTTCTGGAATTGAAAATATCCTGAACATTTAGCGTGATGGTGGCTTTATCTTTCAGAATATCTTTGCTGAAAGCTACATTGGCATGAAGAATTCCTTTGCTTCTTCCCTGTGCATTTTCTTCGGGTGCATTATAGGTAGCGTTGGTCTGCCAGTCGATTTTATAAGGCAGGGTGATTCTTGAGGTTAGTCTGGAAAACCACGAATAGGCTACGTTGTCAAAATTCTGAGCTATTAGATTGTTGTTCAGGTCATAATAGGTATAATCGCCTTTGGTTTCGTTTCGATAGAAATTCAGACTTCCGTTGAGTCTCCACCATTTCAGCGGATTGTAATTCAACGTAAAATCAAACCCGAAACGCTCACGAATTCCCAGATTTACCGGAGAGGTAACCAATACATCTATACTATTGATTTCTTCTACGTAACGGACGTATTGCACAGCATCTGCCGTATGGTTAAAATACATTGAGCTGCTCAGGGTAAAGGTATTTCCCCAACGTTTTAGGAATCCTAAATCAATAGCATCGGTCATGGAAGGGTCCAAATCCGGATTTCCTCTGAAAAGCGATACGTTACTTGACAGGTTTGAAAACGGATTGATAGAACGGGAACGAGGTCTGGAAATACGTCTGGAATAGCTCAACGAAACGTTGGTATCGTCATTAAATTCATAGCTCAAAAAAGCACTCGGAAAGAAGTCGTTGTATTTTTTTGTTCGGTATATATCGTGTGTAAACTGATTGATTTCTACATTGGTATCTTCCCAACGGAGCCCTCCCATATAGGAAATTTTTCCGATTTTACTACCAAATTGCGTATAGAGAGCATTCACGTTTTCTTTATATTGAAGTACGTTGGAATAATTGATGTCATTCTGCCAGGTTCCGGTGATTTCGTCAAAATTTTCAACCAAATAATCGGTAGTTAAATCTACGAAATTGCCTCTGTAGCCCGCTTCAAACTGACTGTTTTCTCCGATGGGAAGTACATAATCTGTCATGAGCATCGTACGGGTTTGCTTCTGGTCGCTGGCTGTTTTTTCCAGACGGGTAATTTCATCAAGAGTGAGGTTGGTTGTGGTAATATCTGCATAATCTTTGTCTTTGCTCAAAGAAGTTGAGAAATCAACCGTGAGTTTGTGACCTTCTTTTTCAAAATTTTTGGTCAGGTTGGAAGAGTAATCCACATCTTCGTCATCGCTCCAATCGAAATTATCACGAGAAGTACGAGTCAGCAAATTCATATCGGGATTGAAATAATCAATTGCCACATCGGTCGTATTCTCTCTGCTGTCTTTTCTGTAGGAAACGCTGTTGGTCCAGGAAAGGCTTTCAGAAATATTCCACTCCAACCCGAAAACACCATTATAACCCTTGCTCAGTCTGTCGTTTTCTCTTCTCTCTTTAATAAATCCGGTTGTTATGCCTGTGTCTGCATCGAGATTTTCGATATCGTTCAGAGCATTTCCTCTGCTGCCTCTGTGGTTATATCCTTGGGTAGTAAAAATATTAAAATTTTCGGTTTTGTAATTGATATTAGCACTCACTCCGTGGTTGGCAGGGTCTCCGGTCGTAGCAATAAAAGTTCCATTTATACCGTGATTTTTACCTTTTCGCAAAACGATATTGATGATTCCGCCTCCGCCTTCTGCTTCATAGCGTGCAGACGGATTGGTAATCACTTCTACTTTTTCAACCGAATCTGCAGGAAGCATTTTCAAGGCATCAGCTATGTTGATTCCTGCCAGCCCTGAGGGCTTTCCGTCAATTAAGATTCTCACATTATCATCACCTCTAAGGCTTACGTTTCCTTCAACATCAACAGTAACCGATGGCACATTATCCAGCACATCGCTTATCGTACCTCCTTTTACCATCATATCTCTACCTACGTTATAGACCCTTTTATCAAGTCTCATTTCGACTGTAGAACGTTCGGCTATGACTTCTACTACATCGAGTAGCTCTGTGTCGGGTTCTAATTTTACAATTCCCAAATTCAGGTTTTCACGAACGGAACGGTTAAGAAACTGAACGGGTTCAAACGACATAAATTCGACCGTAATATCATAATTCCCCTGGGGAACTTCAAAAGAAAAACTACCGTCTGCGGCTGAGGTTCCTCCGAAAACCGAACTCGGATTCTGTGTATTTTTAATAGTAATAATGGAATACTCCAACGGAATATTTGCGTCTTTTTCAAAAACTTTTCCGGAAACAGTCACTTTTTGCTGTGAAAAAGCTATAAAAGAACAAAAACAAAGAATAAAATGTAGTGGTTTCATTAAAAAACAGATTTTTGAACCACAAAAATAGAAGTATATATCGTTATCCCCTCCCAAACATTTGTTAAGGTTTGGCGGGAAGGTTTAGGGTTTGAAATATAGAAACATTACTGATTCGTCAATAAATCATTGTTATTAAAACTGAATATGGGCTTTTGTATTTGATGTTTTAGATATGATAACCCGTAGTGCATTATCAATAAAATATCTATCCGATTGATTTTGAGCAAACAAAAAGGACTTCGACAAGCTCAGTCTGACGTTTAGTGAAATTTTTTAGGGGTCTCGTCAGGCTGAGCTTGTCGAAGCCTAAAGCTATTTTACTGATAATCAGTTAATATATTAAAAAGTGATAATGCACCACGGGTTATGATAATTTATTTATGCCATTCCAACCAGGCATTTACCTGCTCTGCCGAAATAGGTTTGAGCTCGATTTGGTGATTTTTGTTCAACAAATACATCGTAGGAGTAGCGAAAATATGGTAATCTCTGGCAGGTTGACTCTCCCAGCCGTTTAAATCACAGTTCGAAAGCCAGGGAAAATCTTTTGAAAAATTTATAAAATCCTCTTTTTGGGTGTCGAGCGAAATAAACACGATTTCCAAATCATATTTTTCTTTCCAATTCTGATAAAACGCCTGAAGTTTCGGGATTTCTTCTACACATTTCGAGCACCAGGCAGCACCAAAAACAATCAGTTTATAGTTGTTTTTCAAATCAGATAACCCTTTGGCAACACTGTTTGACAAAGTGAAGGTTATATCGGGAGCGATGTTGCCCACAGCCATTTTTCTGTATTGCTCAAAAAGAGCGGTATGCTTGTCGTCTAACTGGCAACTCTCATCGGTTAACATCGTTAGAGCCAAGTGTTTTGCATTGTCAAACAAGCTGCGTTTTTCAAATAAATTAAACAAATATTGTGCTGTTTCCTGCTTTAATTCCGGATCAGGTTTCAGGCTTTCGACAATCACATCTATACTTTTATTGATATGAATGGGTGCCGTTTCACCATAATTTTCGATGGCAATAAAGTAGGTTTCCAACAACTCTTTATAAAGCCCGGAAGAAAGTAATCTTGGGTCATTAAAATCGAGATGATTAAACTGTTTTTCCAATTCGGGTAAGTGTTCAAAATAGCGTTGCACACCAATCTGGAGGTCTGCAATCAACACTCTGATTTGCAGATAATACTTTGCGTAGGAATGGGTTGGCAATCCGTTTAGATAATCGGGAAGAGTGCGGTTTAATTCTTCTAATTCGGTCGTAAAAAAATGATTTTTTTGAGGATTATCTGTATAATAAGGCAGTAAATAAGTAATTCCTGCCCGTTTGGCTTCGGTGTTTTGGTATAAAAACAAGCCGTAATCAAAAGCCGAATTTTCGTTTGAATTCAAAAATTCCAAATCTGAAACCAGATTTATATCTTTCCAGCGAATTTCAAAATTTTCTTTATTGAGAAGCAGGATGACTCCGGTTGTGTTTGTAATTTCCAACAAGGCAGCTCCCACATAATTTTCAGGATATTTTAACGAAAAATTACCCTGACTATCGGTTGTGGTTTTATCAAAAAACACCTCTTGCTGTGCCTTAAATCCTCTAAGGGTTATTTCTGTATTTTTTACCTGAGGAAAATATCCTTTCACCGTATATTCTGATTGAGCCACAGCAACGGAAGTCAAAAAAAACAAAATATATTTTAGAAATTTCATGATTAAAAAACAGATTTAGAATTCATCCTGACTTTTTTAATTGAAGTGAAAAAGTCAAGATAAATTTATAAAAAAAACTTCCCGCTTTTGGTGGCGGGAAGTGATTATTTTAATTTGAATTAGTCTTTGATACAACGTACGGAATAACCTCCGGCTCTTCCATTGTCAACATTCGTATAAACGGCTCCCGGTATAATAGATACGTTATAAGATCTCCCTGTATTTCCGGTAGTGGATGTCCAGAACCATGCTTCTTTACCCTGATCTCTTACAGCACCGGAATCAAAAGCACGGTCTCCTGCTAAAGGAAATTTGTGAGCGGAATTATAGGCTGCTGTCGGCCCTGTAATGGAATAAGCAGAAATTTCAGCCTGAAATTCAGCTCGGGTAGGAACTCTATAGCCAGTAGGACACGGATTATTGATACCGTCAACACCTTGCCATAAGTTGTCGTTTTTCGGAGTTCTCCAGTCATAAGGCATATTTTCGTTTCTGATAAACAAGGCATGTCCCGGGTTATCTGAATTTGAACGTGTAGCTGTAGTTCCGTTTACCGCAGTTCCCGGTTGTCCTCCCCAACCATCGGGTTCTCCCATTGTCCACGTAATGCTGGCATGACCATCATTGCCACGACCCCACTGATACAAACAACCATAGGCTTCAAAATCTTTAGAAGAAGTAGCTGCTCTGCTGGCTCCGAGGTTTCTGTCCATCCAGATTTTTCCTGTTGAAGAGGTAATGGTTACTACCTGAGTAGGTTGTGTTCCGTCACAAACGGCACTTCCGCCTGTAGGTCCCGGTATTGTTTCGTCCGGAGTAGTGAAGTTTATTTGTTCTCCATAAGCTGTTCCTCCATTGTTGGTGGCATAGGCTCTAACATAATAGCTCGTATTGGCTGTTAATCCGGTTATATTACCCGTAAAAGAACCAGTAGTTCCCGCTACGACAACCACGTTATCTGTCAGGGTAGGGTTTTGGGTTGTTGCCCAGGCTATTCCTCTCTCGGTAATGGTTGCTCCTCCTTCGGAAGTTACGTTTCCTCCAACCGAAGCTGAGGTTTGTGTAAGTTCGGTAACCCCGGTTGTGCTAACCTCAGGCAAATCTATTTCTTCCATAGTGGTCGTAAAAGTGATTTCTTGTCCGTAGGCAGTTCCTGCACTGTTTACGGCATAAGCTCTGACGTAATAAGCCGTATTGGCTGTCAGTTCGGTCAGCGAACTCGAAAACACTCCCAGAGTTCCGTCCTGAGTGGTTTTGTTGTCTGCTGTTGTCGGGTTGGGTGTGGTTGACCAACAAACTCCTCTGGCTGTAATAGTTCCGCCTCCGTCTGTCAGGACTTCTCCTCCACTGGTGGCAGTGGTTTGATTGATAGCCGAAACGACCATAGTAGTTACAGTTGGCAAATCTACCGAAGTGTCGTCACTATCTGTGCTTTCGGAAGAACACGAATAAAAAATAATGCTAACAAAGAGCAAAAGGCTAAAACCTGTCGCAAAATACCTTTTCATATTAGAGAGTTTTTAAAATTAGCGGCAAATATATAATTATTTTTCAGTAAAACCCCAACAAACTGTCTCAAAATTGATTACATCGTAATTTTAGAGTTGATTTCTTGAAAAATTATAGCAATACGACAAACAAAAAACCGATTAGCACTCCAAAACCAAGCAGCAAAACCTTCCAAAACGAATGGGCTTTTTTGAGTTCCATAAATTCAAAACCTACCAGCCAAAATTTGAGTAAAGACAAAACCACAATGACAGTTACTATCATTTTTGAGAGCTGTCCTGAGGCAAGAAGGGCAACCAGCAAGGTCAATACTACTAAACCGATATACGAATAAACAAGTGATTTTTTCATCTTAAAAAAGTAAATAAAGAATCGGGAACAACAACAACCAAATCAAATCACACAAATGCCAGAAAGCCGCTCCCGCCTCGATGTCTTCGAGAGCTGCCTTTTTTTGCTTTTGCAACACAGAACGCCTGACAAACCCCAGAATCACCAGTCCGACCAAAACGTGAATCCAGTGAAAACCCGTCAAAAGCCAGTAAAACATATAGAACGTACTGTAATTCATATCCAATCCTGCCTGCAATTTTTCGTAATATTCGACCAGTTTCAGCAGGAGAAATCCCAAACCCGACAACATTGCCCACAAAAAATAGTTTGAGGTTTTTTGAAACAGTTTATTTTTGAAAAAATGAACTCCTTTTGCTACCAAAAATCCGCTTGTCAGGAGCAAAACGGTGTTTAGGGTTGCGATGGTTTTGTTCAAAAGCTGACTGTCTGTGTGGTAATTCAGCCTGTCCTGACTTCCGTAATAGGCCAACGCAAGCATCGCCATCCCGAAAGTCAGCAGTTCCAGATAAATGACAATCCAGATTAAAATTCCTCCGGGTGGATAATAGATTGATTTGTTGTTTACTTCCATTCCAACAATCTTTTTTCGCCTTCAACTTGTTTGATATCAGTGATGTCCTGCGACATTTCGACCACACCTCTGTATTGCTTTTGGGCATCTCTTACCGCAAAATAACGAATGTAAATCAATCGCCCTTTGTAGTTTATCCAGAAGGCAGCCTCGTTTTGTTCTCCTTTTCTAAAAGCATCCAAAATCTGCAAAACGGTTCCCACACTTTTCGGAGGATGACAAAAGCGAACTTCCCTGCCAATGATTCCCGCACTTCTCGGGAAAAGCCGTTCTTCGCCCCGATTATAAAAAATCACTTTGTCGTTTTCATCGACATACGTAAGGTCAATAGGCAGGGTTTTAAACAAGAGATTCACTTGCTCTACGGTCATAAAACCTTCGTCATAATGAGCTGCTTTTTCGTCAAAAACCACATCGGTTCTCCTTATTTTGTCTTCCGACGGATGAACGTATTCCGGTTCGTTCGGATATTTGGCAGGTGTTTCGCTCAACATCCAACCGATTTCTTCTTCGCCTTTCCGCATTTGTATCCAATCTTCTTCCTCGAGCATTTCCAGAGCATTGGGAAACAGAATATTGTTTTCCACATCCAAAAGTCGTCTGAGATGCTGACTCAGATAGCCAAGGTTATGCTTTGCGGAAGTGAAATCACCTTCGTCGAGATTCTTTCTGACAATGCGGAATATCTCCCGAATCGTATCGTGAAAAGACCACATATTCTGTGAAGGACCTGTCCAGCCTTTTTGCTCCAAAAACGGAAACAGTTGATTTTCCTTACGTTCAAACCGCCTTTCTACCGTTGCCAGATGGTTGAAAATATTATAAAACTTCTGAAATTCTTCCTGAGGATTGACAGCCGAAAGTTCGTCCAAAAGTTGAATGATTAACTTTGTTTCTTCCCAATAGGTGTGAACGGGATGTCCTTCTGTGAGCTGTGTCTGATTGTTTAAAACTGCCATTATTATTGATGTTTAATTTTCTCGTAAAGCTTCGCCATCGACTGAAGCAAAGCCTGTGGAGAGGTTAATATTTGATAGTGATTTTGCCCGAACATTTGGGGCAGGTAATATTTTGCCTGTGCTTCGATAGCCAGTGCATAGGAATTGATATTGCGCTGGTTCAATTCCCGCAATGCTTGTTTTATATCCTGAATGCCATATTGTCCTTCATATTTGTCGTAATCATTTGGTTTTCCGTCAGAAAGCAGAATAATCCATTTGTTTTTGGCTTCCAGACGGTCGATTCGTGCTCCTGCATGTCGCAAAGCCGGCCCGATTCGGGTGTAACCGCTCGGTTCTGCAGCTCCGATTTTGAATTTGGCAATGTTCCAGTTTTCCTTAAAATCTTTTAAAGTAAGATAAGTTGTGAAATTTCTGGTTTTGGAATAAAATCCGTCTATGGCGAAATCAATATCGAATTCATTGAGAATTTCGCCAAACAAAACCGAAACTTCTTTTTCCACATCAATCACTCGGTTTCCTGCTGCATAACCATCACTCGAAAGACTGAGGTCTAACAAAACCAAAATAGCAATGTCTTTTTCTTTTTTTCGTTGCGAAAGATAAATGCGTTCGTCCGGAGAAACTTTGGAGTGTATATCGGTATATAAATCGGTCAGGGCATCCAAATCAAAAGCTTCTCCCTGTATTTGTCTTCGTTGTTGCTGCATTTTGTTGTTGACACTTGTCAGCATTTTCCGCAAACCAGTCAACGTAGTTTTGTATTTTGCCATCGTGTTTTTGTAATAATCTTCCCTTGTTTTGACTTGTGTTTTGGGATAAACCTTACAGAAATCAGGCAGATAGGCTCTTTTTTTGAAATTCCATTCGTTATATTTCAGGTGAAATCCTTTTTCATCAACTTCGGCACTTTCGGCAATCGAGGTGTTTTCGATAAAATCTGCCTGATACACCGAATGTACCGTGTCATCTACCCGAACGGTAAATTTCATATTCATTTCCTCCAAGGCTTCCTGATGGCTTTTCAAATCGTCTTTTCCGTCAAAATCCCTCCAGTTTCCGTTGAACTCTTCGGCTGTTTCAATCTTTTCAAAATTGTGTAGCAAAACGTAATCTTCCTGCTGTTTTTTGTCAATGGCAAGCGATTCTATTTCTTCTACGGCTTTGGTATGCAGGGTGGTTTTGGCTTCGATTTTATTTTCTTTTTTTTGAACCGATTCGTCAAAATGCTGTAATACTTCGTCTGTTTGGTTGTCAGGAGTATTTTTCATCCATTTGCCGTAAAGCCACGACAAATCACGGATTTTTGTTTTTTTATCGAAAGGAAGTTGCAGCAACATCTCTTCGTAGGCTTGTTGCAATGACGGATAATCAGCAAAGATTTTTTCTAAAACCAAAGGTGCGGTTTCGATTGCTTTTTGAGAAGAAAGTTCGGGAGTTTGCTCCTCGTTTTGCCAGTTGAGATGCAGTTGTTTCTGCACACATAAATAAACCGTTCTGAAGACATAAAACCGAAAATTATCGCTTTTGGCAGGAAACAAAGAGCAGTTTG
>Ga0172382_10012754_pt1 | contig 10911 bp, 10 predicted proteins | sample Leawel138RmetaG_FD_122245 | JGI IMG/M metagenome (GOLD analysis project Ga0172382, IMG submission 122245) | Leachate microbial communities from a municipal landfill in Southern Ontario, Canada - Leachate well 138R metaG | ecosystem: Engineered > Solid waste > Landfill > Unclassified | place...
GACCCAACAGGTTATCAATGGTGACATGGGAGTCCAGCATATTCTTTTTATGTATTTGCCCGTTCTCAATTAATATTACCGGTGCCCGGTCAATCAGCTTGGGCCACTTGATGTCCAGGTAGGAAAACAAGACATTCACCAGGGCATAAGCAAATACAATCACCAGGGCCGAGGTCAGGGACGCCTCGGGGCTGACCATGCGCACGGCGGCCACGCTCATAATCCCCGCCGCCGTCAGATAGTTATAACCGGCCAGGATACCTACCTCACGGTGGCCCATCCACCGGACGCCGATGATCAGGGCAAAATAAAGCAGGGTGGCCCGCACTACAAAACCCCAGAGGGGTATCTCCTTAGCCCCGTTAAAAACAGCCTGCCATTCCATGCTTTAACCCCCCGTCAATTGGGGACATTCCACATTGGATGTTGGAGGTACTAATCCAACCTCTAACTTCAAACTTCAAACTTCAAACTTCTAATGTGGAAGGTGTGTCCCCATTCCTTATTTCTCTAAAAGCTCGGCCAGGATTACAAAACGCCCGGCGGCAATCATGTTGATGGCGTGCGCCCGGGGAGTGCCCAGGTGCTTTAAGGCCGCTGCTACGGCAAACATACTGTAAATCATGCCGCCGATCCAGGTTACCGCCGCCGGGATATGTAAAGAGCTCGATATGCTTGCAGGATTTGTTCCATTTGGTTTGCTCCTTCAATCGGGGACATTCATTCGACCCCAAAGCTAGGACCCCAAAGGGAGGTGTCCCCTTTCTAAAATAATTGTCATATCTGTTATTTTCTCTAACCCTTTGGATTATATTCGGTTTTCAATTCTAATCGACGAAAAACGCTTAAGGCCCGTTAAATATTGATTATCCGGGCCGCCCGGCAGTACCAGGTTAAAGCCCTGGGGATCACCTTGAGCCAGGAACAGTATCAAAAGACCAAGGAGCGCATTGGGGAAGCAGGCCTGGAACATCTGGTAGAGGTTGAGTTGCTGGATTACCGTCAGCTGGCGGACAGCGGTCGAACCTTCGACAAGGTAGCCAGTGTGGGGATGCTGGAGCACGTGGGTAAAGCCAACCTGGGGCGTTTTATGGCGGCGGTGGGCAGCCTTTTGCAACCGGGGGGGCTGGCCCTGGTGCATAGTATTACCAAAATGACCGAAGGGTCCATCAACTCATGGATTGAAAAATATATCTTTCCCGGCGGCTATGTGCCTTCCCTCAGGGAATTGGTCTGGCTGCTGCCGGAACATGGTTTCCATCCTCTGGATATTGAGAGCTTGCGCATGCATTATGTCATGACCCTGGACCACTGGGCGGAGAATTTTGAACGGCATGTGGATCAGGTGCGCCGGGAACGGGGCGAGCGGCTTGTCCGCATATGGCGGTTGTACCTGCGATCCTGCGCCGAATCCTTCCGGAATACCGGCCTGGATGTGTATCAAATATTGTTCTCTAAAGGCCTCAATAATAATCTACCTTTAACTAGAGAGCATCTTTATCAGTAAATCCTATAGAGTAACGAAAAGCGTGCATAGTGAAGGGCGCGCTTTTGATTATTACCTTTGATTAAGCCATACCACTTTGCATCTGCTGCAGCGAGTATTGACATTCTTGAATGCAAAGGTCCAGGTGATGGGCACCTTCCATCAGCTTAGTGCCTCGCTATAACGCATAATCTATCTTTTCACGAGCACAATAGTAAAATCACGAGCACAATAATAAAATACTTAATCTCAATCTCTGGATGTAAAATCTAATCCGGGAAAGAGGAAAGGAGGGATTGTTATGTCCAAAGTAATGCAATGCATGTGCGAGGAATGTCATTATAACAATAAGTTTGAGTGTCACGCCGACGGTATTGAGGTACGGTCCAGCGGGAACAACATGGTGGAATCATCAGATGGGACCTGCTGCAACACCTTTAAACCCAAAGGCCGCTAAAGCGGGTGTGCCAAGAAGGGGCATATTTGCATAATACGTAGCTCAAAATAAGGAGGTTATAGTCATGGGTGTATTACCTAATTCTCCAAAAACAATGGACACCTGCATTGATTCCTGCGTTAAATGCGCCCGGGCCTGTGAAGAATGCTTTACCGCCTGCCTGGAAGAAGCAGATGTAAAAGCCCGGGACAAATGCATTAAAACTTTAAACGATTGCGCCGAAATCTGCCTGCAATCCATGCAGTTTATGGCCAGAAAAAGTAATTTTGCCAAGCCGATTTGCAATCTGTGCGCCGATATTTGCGATGCCTGTGCCAAAGAATGTGAAATGTTTAAAGATGAGCACTGCCAGGCTTGCGCTAAAATCTGCCGTGAATGCGCTCAGGCGTGCCGGAATATGGCTTCCTAAAAGCAGTTCCACAAACCCCCATATTAGCCTTTTATGACAAAGATGCTGTTAGGTAGACGCCCTGACAGCATCTTTGTGCTGGTGGGTTTATTTAGCAAGCCTTTTTAGGCATTGCTGTCCAACGTTACAAAACTGTTAACCTTTTGTGAAACTATTGTTATATTTGCTTTGTATAATACTTATATGTTTTGCAATGTATTTATTAAAAGTAGCTAAAAAAGCTGGGCCTGGTGATGTGTGGCTTCATATAACGATCTTCTTTAAAAGTGAAAAAAAAAGAACAACATTTCTTAAGACACTATTGCCGGAATTGTTTAACGTAAAAGAAATAGTTTCACTTAAATTAAGTGGGTTGCTTTATTCACGCCCGCCGGCAAAATGATTGAAAAAGTGGTCCCCGCCCCAGGTTGACTGGTTACTTTAATCTCTCCGCCATGATCGGCGATAATGCGGTTGGAAATGGCCAATCCCAAGCCCGTACCTTCTTCTTTAGTGCTGACAAAGGGATCAAAAATTTTGCCCAGCAGGTCATCTGGAATGCCTGAGCCGTCATCAATAAAATCAATAATCACTCGGGATTGGTCCTCCGATGCCACCGCTTGGATGTTTAGAATACCTTTTTCGCCCATTGCCTGGAATGCATTATTGATAATGTTTATAAAAACCTGGCTCAGCTGGTCTTTGTCCCCGGCCACGGGCGGCAGTGAGTGAGCCAGCACTTGGTTAATTTCGATGTCCTGGCGCAGGGCCTCGTTTTCCATCAGAAACACTATTTCGTTTAACAGGCTGTTAATGTCCAGTGATTGGATTTGTATTCCTTTGGGCTTGGCCAGGTTTAAAAAATCTTTAATGATCTGATTAACCCGGTCGATTTCCGATAGCATCAGGTTCACCTGGTCATCGAAGTCGCTAATCCCCATTTGCTGGTGTTTTTGGTCGAGAATCTGCACAAACCCCCGCACGGTGGTAAGGGGGTTTCTGATTTCGTGGGCCATGCCCGCCGCCATCTCACCAATGGCGGAAAGCTTTTCACTTTTGGCCAGCTTTAATTCAATTTCTTTAATCTTGGAAATATTCTTAAAAAATATAATCGTGCCGTCCGATTCATACGCATCGTTTTTTAGCAGGTAGGTATCACAAATATAATAATGCTTATGATCATTGATGTAAAATACCAGCTCGCGGTCCCGGATCTCCTTTTGTTCAGTTAAAGCGTGCAGCACTTGCTCCCGGTCGTCGATAAATTGTCCGATGAAGGCACCAAAAGGCTGGCCAATCACTTGCCGCTGGCTGATATTGAAACATTTTTCGGCATATTTGTTGAACATGGTAATCTCCAAACTGTTGTCCACGGCAATAACGCCGGTGTTGATGGTATTTAAGATAATCTCCGATTGTTTCAGCAGTTTGTTATAGCTGATCTCACGGGTAATATCGTGCACCAGGCAAACGGCCCCGGATCTGACCTTGTTGCCGCTGAAAATGGGGTGCATATTTACATTTACCGGGATACTGGTGTGTTCGTCAATAAGTAGATTGTCCCGGCAGTTCAGGATGGGGATGCCGAAATCAAGGATTTTAATAATTTCTTGCTCTTTAAAATCCAGTTCGTTAAAAGAAACGTTATTTGGGGTTGGTAAAGTGTTGGCGCTGCACAATTCATCAAAAGCCTTGTTTGTTGTCACCACCCGGCCTTGCTGATCCACCACCATAATAGGCCGGGTAATCCGGTGTAATATGTCACCGGATATTTTTTTTAGCAGCTCCTTGCCGTTCGGGTCCAGAATGTGGCCTACGATCATGGTTAAAGGGAATGATTGCAAGTCCGGCGCAGATGTAGACGGTACCATGTACTTCCCCCGTTCAACATTATTTGGTAATATTTTAACACAAATTTACTTTACCTACTATAATTTGGTCAATTATTCATGTGGCAGGGTGCCAAAACCATGCCCCAATCCACCCGACCAATCTCATGCTCCCTCAGCCCTACCCCACCCCACCTCTACAAAAGATTTTCAAAAACATTCCATTTGGTGGCCGTTATCAGTAACGGTTATCTACTGGGCTCTCAGGATGGGCTCGCCGATTATGTAGGTTCCTTTAATAATGTTTGTGTACAAATGCATTAACTGGTTATTTCAAAGATAACTTCGGAAATGTTATTATTTTAGGCTTCAAAAAGAACCATCACACTTAGGTGGCTTTCACACCAGTTTTTAAGTTGAATATGAATATCTTTACTCCCCAAATAGCATAATTGATAAGAGAATAAAATCAATTGGGGTAAATATTATGACAAAAAACAAAATAAAAGATTTCTATGTAGCTGGATTATTGATAGGGGTTATGGGAGGCGTCATTCATGATTTTTTGCTTCTTTTACTTATTTTGGCTGGGCTCAAAACTAGAACGTATTGGAAAGATATGGCGGAAGTATTCTTTAATCCTCCACAATTATTTACCTGGTATGCACAATTATTTGGTTTAATTGCTTCATTAGGCTTGGCCGGAGTAAGCGGGATATTAATTGCCTTGTTATTAAAGGTTACAGGAAGGGATTATCTGTATATTAAATCCATATCTGCTAGTTCTGTAATGGGCTTTGCAATTTTTGTAGTGCTATACCCTGCACTGGGATTAGAATTTCTACAGCACTCAATAATTACTAACTATGTTGCTTTTTTTACATTTATTTTCTATGGTGTAGTAGTTGGATTTCTGTTTGATAAATTCACTGATTTTAAGCTTGCGGATGATAGATCACAAAGAGATTCGACCAAGAATATTAAGCCACATAAAGTCTATCTAAAACCAGACACCACCTACCAAGTTAATCCCCCTGCTGAAGAGCAAAAAGTAAAAAAACCTACTATACTAAGGTGTTTTAGAGAATGGTAGGTATGTTACTTAGCGTTGAAACACTATTTAGTTTTGAAAGTTAATAAATATTAAACTACTATTGGGGTGCAACAGCGTAGGAATGACGGTTGCTGCTGCGGTCGAAGGGGGCAGTTGCTCAGCTGGAGCGATGCACCGCCAACGTGGTACAACCGGGGGCTTCGCCCGCGGCCCTGTCCGCGCGATGGTGGTATCGTCCCGCATTGTGGGAAGGGCTTGATTTATTAAGAGCCTGTTCGAAAAGCCTAATAATAACGCAAAAAAACAGACAGTAATTACCATACCCAATAGTTTGAAACTTTGATTTTGGGCCAGATTTTAGCATTACTTTTCAAAATAAAGTTACTTCGTAAAAACAGGGTTAAAGTTGGACAGAAATACCCCTGTGGATTGTGGATAACTTTTTTGCGGGTTTTTTAGTTATCGATTTTGCCATTAAATTTCGCCCTAAGCTGGGAGACCCGGTAGTTACCTATGAGTTAAAAGTAGGCATGGATGATAAAGGAATACCTGTTGTTAAGCGGGAGGTTCTAAAATACCGTCGCGGTCAAAAGGGGCACCCGTGGCATTTCCTTGATTTTTCTGAAGGTGCCGAAGTAGCTATTATTGGAAGTAGATTCATCATCCTCTGGGGCAATGTAGATGAATGGCTTAAAGAGGCTAGTTCCAGAAGATAATAAAACCTTGGCTATTTACTTTGGTTCTCCACAGGGATATATAAGAAAAGTATAAGGGGCAACCGTAAGGTCGAAAACTTGTAGTAGCAACGTAGGCATGGTCATCATGTGCTGCGTTGCTTATTTTGGCACAATACTATATATGGTCCGCAATTTGTAACATGGCTGTGAATAGTTAACCATTATTATTTTATTGGTTTACAATGCTTCTATGCTTTGGTAATATTAAAAAAAGTTTTTTATTAATAAATTGTTAACTTCGTTTTATGGGCAGGTTTACAATTTTGGACCTACATAATCAGGAAGCGAATTTATCCCGTAACCCAAAAGGAGCATATTTAAATGGAATTCTTAAAAGAGGAACTTTTTAGTCTCAAACAGCATGGCCTTTACCGCCACCTTAACACAATGGATAATTCACAGGCTTCCCGCACAATGGTTAATGGCAAAGAGTGTATTTTATTATCGTCTAATAATTACCTGGGGCTTACTGAACACCCGGAATTAAAAGCGGCAGCCGGGGAAGCTGTAAGTCTTTGGGGTACCGGTGCGGGGGGGTCACGTTTAATCACGGGTAATTTTAGACTGCACGAAGAGCTGGAAGAAACCATTGCCCATTTTAAAAATACAGAAGCAGCCATAGTGTTTAATACCGGCTACATGGCTAACATTGGAACGATTACCGCATTGACGGGGCAGGAGGACATCATCTTTAGTGATGAGCTCAATCACGCCAGTATTATTGACGGGTGCAGGCTTAGCCAGGCCAAAACTATGATTTACCCCCATAAAAAAACCGGTGCTCTTGAAGAATTGTTACAACAGTTCCGTGGTTACCGCCGGCTTCTTATCGTCACCGACGGGGTTTTCAGTATGGACGGCGACTTGGCCCCGTTGCCCCGCTTGGTTAAATTGGCAGAAAAATACAATGCTTTGTTAATGGTCGACGATGCCCACGCCACAGGAGTATTGGGGTGCCGGGGTGCCGGTTCGGCGGAGCATTTCGGCTTGGAGGGCAAGATTCCTATCCAAATGGGTACTTTGAGCAAGGCAATAGGTAGTGCAGGCGGCTATGTGGCCGGTTCTTATGATTTAATTGATTACCTGAGAAACAAAGCGCGTAGCTTTATTTTTTCAACAGCTCTGCCCCCATCTGTAATCGCCGCTACTTTGGCGGCCTTTAGGGTTCTGAGAAAAAATCCACAAATCCGCAAACAGCTATATATGAACGCTCAATACCTTAGGTCAGGGCTGAAGCAAATGGGTTTTACCATCGCGGCCGAAGAATCACCGGTAATACCTGTGTTAATAGGTGATGCGAACAAAACTGTACAAATGGCCCAACAGCTGTTTTCCTTGGGCGTCTTTGCCCCGGGAATCAGGCCGCCCACAGTGCCACCGAGCACGAGCAGAGTGAGAGTTACGGTGATGGCCACGCACACCCGGGATGATTTAGATAAGGCCTTAGCTGCCTTTAAGCAGGCCGGTCAAACGCTAGGGGTTATTTATTAAAATAGGAGGGAAAAAATATGCACGGTTTTTTTATCACTGGCACCGACACCGGTGTCGGCAAAACCGCCGTTACTGCCGGGCTGGCGGCAAATCTTAAACAGAGAGGTCTCAACGTGGGAGTTATGAAACCTCTGCAGACAGGAAGTGGAGAAACCGCACAAGGCCGGGTTTCCGTTGACGCTTTTTTTGCCATGCAGGTAGCGGGAATTGCCGACCCAATGGATATAGTCAGCCCGTATCGCCTGGAACCGCCTTTAGCTCCACGCATAGCCGCCGAAATTACAGGAGCCACCATTGAAATGGATAAAATTAGCCGGGCCTATCGGGAATTGCGCGAGCGCCATGACTTTATGCTGGTGGAGGGTGCTGGCGGCATCATGGTGCCTATAATAGGCCGGTATTTAATGGCCGATCTGGCTAAATTGCTTGGTTTACCGGTGTTGATTGTGGCCAGGCCCGGTTTGGGAACGGTAAATCATACTTTATTAACTGTCGAGTATGCTAAGGCAAGGGGGCTCCAAGTTGCCGGAATTATTATTAACGGTTTTAAGCAAAGTGAGGCCGGCCTGGCAGAGAAGACAAACCTGGGGCTGATTGAAGAGTTGTCTGGAGTTCCCGTGGTAGGAATAATATCCTATGACGCTGATATAGATGTAGATACTTATAACCCTGGATGTATTACCAAGCTGGCCAAGGAAGGAATCGTTTGGGAAAAGCTTTGCCTACCAGCTAGCTGATTCTAGATGATTGAAAGATTAATGTGTTTAAATAGGAGGAACATTGTGAATAATTATAAGCCGGAACAACTGGAACAATGGGATAAGCAATATGTCTGGCATCCATTTACCCAGATGCGCCAGTGGCAAAAGGAAAAGCCGCTGATCATTGAAAAAGGGGAAGGCAGCTATCTTTTTGATGTAGAGGGCAATAAGTACCTGGACGGAATCTCCTCACTGTGGGTTACTGTGCACGGGCACCGAAAAGAAGAAATAAACCGGGCTATTACAGATCAACTGGATAAACTGGCCCACAGCACTCTGCTAGGTCAAGCCAACGTACCGTCAACACTGCTGGCCCGTGAATTGGTGGGAATAACCCCGGAAGGTCTAAATAAGGTTTTTTATTCCGAAAGTGGATCCACCGCAGTGGAGATTGGCCTTAAGATCGCCTACCAGTACTGGCAGCAAAAAGGAGAAGAAAAATATAAGACCAAGCGTAAATTTGTCTCCCTGCTAAACGCTTACCACGGGGATACTATTGGTTCGGTAAGCGTGGGCGGCATGGACCTATTTCACAAAATATTTGCCGCGCTGTTATTTGAAACTGTACATGCGCCGTCGCCCTACTGTTACCGCTGTCCTATGCATCAAAACAAGGAAACTTGCTCGATGGACTGCGTTAACGAGATGGACTCCCTATTAGCTCAACACCACCATGAAATTGCCGGGGTGGTGATAGAGCCCCTGGTGCAGGGAGCGGCCGGTATGTTGGTGGCGCCGGAGGGCTACCTGGCCAAGGTAAGAGAAATTTGCACCCGTTACAACGTTTTGCTAATTGCTGACGAGGTAGCTGTGGGGTTTGGGCGTACCGGGAAAATGTTTGCCTGTAATCACGAAAATGTAATCCCGGATATCATGTGCTTGGCCAAAGGAATTACCGGCGGCTACCTGCCCCTTGCGGCCACTATGACTACTGATGAAATATATAATGCTTTTCTGGGAGAAGTAGACGAATGTAAAACTTTTTATCACGGCCATACCTATACCGGCAATCCAGTGGCCAGTGCCGCCGCTTTGGCTAATTTGGAGCTTTTCGAAAGGGATAACTTAATTACGGTTCTGCAGGAAAAAGTTTCATTGTTTACTAATGGCCTGAAAAGGTTTAAAGATCTCCAACACGTGGGTGACGTACGTCAAAAGGGATTAATGGCCGGCATTGAAATCGTGGAGAATAAGGTCACCAAAGAACCTTTTTTAGTTAAATACAATATCCCCCACCGCATCGTTTTGGAAGCCAGAAAAAATAGTTTAATCATCAGGCCGTTGGATAATGTAATGGTACTCATGCCCATTCTTTCCATGAGCTTTGCAGAACTGCAGCAGGTTTTAGATATTACCTACGCAGCCATAAGAAAAGTTACTGAGGAGGAAGCCCTTTGCTAAAAATATTAAATAATGAAATAACGGCCGGGCTGCCCGTAAGTGAACAAGATGCACTTAGGCTTAATGAATTGGCAGGTACTGAAATTTATGAACTGGTAACCCTGGCCGGCAGGGTTACCCGCCAATCTTTTTCGGAAAACAAGGTAGACTTGTGTTCCATTATTAATGCCCGGTCGGGCCATTGCAGCGAAGACTGTGCTTTTTGTGCCCAATCAGCCCATCATAATACCAGCGCCTCAAATTACCCCATGTATAGCCCGGAAGAGATTCTGCGCAGCGCAGTAAAAGTTGAGGAATCAGGGGTGCGGAAGTTTTCAATGGTTACCAGCGGCCGGGGAATTGCCGACTCCGACCTGGAAAAGATGCTGGAAACTATCGTGCTCCTGCGCCGGGAAACAAGTCTCAGCCTTTGTGCCTCCCTGGGTATTATTAACGAAAAGCAGGCGTCCATGCTGGCCGAAGCTGGATTGTCCACTTACCACCATAACCTGGAAGCGGCACCCGGCTATTTTGATAAAATTTGTACCACCCATACTTATCAGGAAAGGGTGCAGACTATTTTAAACGCCCGGAAAGCCGGTCTGCGCGTGTGCGCCGGGGGGATATTAGGCCTTGGCGAGTCGCCGGCGCACCAGGTGGAACTGGCCTTTGAATTACAAAAGCTGCAGATTGACTCCGTACCGTTAAATTTTTTAAATCCCATTCCCGGAACGCCGCTTCAAAACAAAAGGGCCATTACCCCCTTAGAGATTTTGAGGGCCATAGCTGTTTTTCGATTGGTGCTCCCCCAATCGATACTACGCCTTTGCGGAGGTAGAAAAGAGGGCTTGCGTCGTCTCCAACCCCTTGCGTTTTTAGCCGGGGCAAACGGTCTTATGGCAGGCGATTATTTAACTACCAGCGGTGAACTAATGCAAGAAGATCTGCGTATGCTCCAAGACATGGGTTTAGCAGTGTCTTAGACCAGGGACCACCAGTGCGCATCCATTTTTAAAACAAGACCTCTGTATATTATCAATACGGTGCTAATTTTTTCATTGTTAAGCCGTGCATCGGCTGGAGCGAGTAAAAATAGTTCGGAAAGGTTATGCTGCCGCAGCTAGACAGGATTTACTTAGAAAATCGTACAGGTTCAGGGGTAAAAACACCAGTTTTAGACCTCGCAAGATTTTTCATGCGTCAGCTCTGGGAGGAATTGAAACCTTATTGACTTAACTCACTACATGGCAGTATACTATCGTATGCAGCCTACCTATGAAGAATTAAAACCCACGCTTCTAGGAATCGCTTAAATATTATTAAAGAAA
>Ga0172382_10012755_pt1 | contig 10911 bp, 9 predicted proteins | sample Leawel138RmetaG_FD_122245 | JGI IMG/M metagenome (GOLD analysis project Ga0172382, IMG submission 122245) | Leachate microbial communities from a municipal landfill in Southern Ontario, Canada - Leachate well 138R metaG | ecosystem: Engineered > Solid waste > Landfill > Unclassified | place...
AAATTTGCCGCTGAAGACATCGAACTGATGCCAATTTCAGCTGTAACCCATATGAACTTAAAAGAATTGATGTGGAAGGCCTGGAGCAAGCTGCAGGAACTGCCGGTTGAGCCGGTTGAAACTGCTCTGCCGATCTACCGCACAGATGAAGACCCGGATGCCTTTGAAATTGAGAAGACTGATGAGGGTTATGTGGTCACAGGCAAACGTATCGAACGAGCTGCCGCCATGACCTACTTCGATCAACCTGGTTCTGTCCGCCGTTTCCAGAGATTCATGGCTGGAATCGGGGCTGACAAGGCTCTGAAAGACGCGGGTATCGAGGAGGGTGAAACCGTCTTTATTGGTGAATGGGAATTAACCTGGCAAGATTAACAATATTGATCGAACAGATGCAGGGTCATCTGTTCGACGAACGATTGAACAGATAAACCAGTGTATAAAAGGTTAGATATCGTCTATTCAAAACCGCCGTCTTGCGCGGGTTTTTCCAGAAGAAGATCGGAATTTGTTTCAATACATCGATCAATGCCAGCCACGACTTCCTGGAAATGACGGGAGTCGTTCAGGAAGTCAAAGAGTTGGCTGTTAATCGTGAGGGTCGGACTCTGCTCATATTCACTTGCCCATTGCTGGTAATACGAATCGAGCAGCCGCAAATAGTCGGGATCGATGGCCTCTTCAATAGATCGCGCCCGGCGTTGAATTCTTTCAACCAGGGTCTCAACTGGCGCGACAAGACGGATCAAAAGCGAAGGTTTTGGCAGGGTCTTGAGTACGAGGTCATAGAGCTTGACATAAGCCTGGTAATCCCGCTCGGACAGATTGCCCATTGCATGTAGAGCCCGCACGAATATGTGGGCGTCTTCGTAAATGCTGCGATCCATAACGGCAGACTGACCCGAGTTGGACAGGTTTTCAATTTCAAGCGCGCGGTTGCCGAGGAAGTACATCTGCAGGTGAAAGGCCCACGATTTCATGTCAGCATAAAAATCAGCTAAATAGGGATTGTTCGCAACAGATTCGTAGGATGCCTGCCATCCGAAGTGAGCACTGAGTTTTTGGGTCAACGAGGTCTTACCGCTGCCGATGTTACCCGCCAGCACAAGCAGGCGTTGGTTTGGTTCCAACGTTTGGTTCATGCTAACACTCGCTGTGGCCACAGGTGTAACACTTGCGGCAGCCTTCTTCGTTGATCATGGTCGCTTCGCCGCATTCCGGGCAGAGTTCGCCAACGGGGTGAAAGGCAGTTTGCTGAGGGGCCATGGGCAATGGAGTGCTCATCACGGGACGGCTTAATGTCTCGGGATCATCCTCTGTATCCTTATAGAGGTATTCATCCAGGGCTTTCGAAATACCATCCGGTAGCGAGCGCACCCGGTTGATGCCAAAGCCGAGCGACCGGCCGCCGCCGATACCGGCTAACTGGTCGACAATGATGCGCAAGCGTTCGCGCGGCTCGATAGGGGACGCGATGCGCAAATTATAAGAGATCAGGCGACCAATCGCTTCGGAATGGGCGGCAGTTTCAGATCCGGCTTTTGCTGTGTTTATAAACACTTCGAAGGGTTGGTCTTCCCCATTCTCATTAATGGTCACAAAAGCCTTACCCAGGGGTGTGTCAATGGAGTAGGTATAACCGTGCAGAGCTCTGGGGCGAGGTTTCTTGCTTTCTCGCCAGAGATTTAATTGACCACTGACGTCCTGGCCGTAAAGCGGGATTTTCGATACATCCAGAACAGCCTCTTTCTTTTCCATGGTTTCCCTGGTTTCCAGGACAACCTTATCCCGCGAACCGGTGATGTAGACTGTAATTCCCTTGCAGCCCAGCTTCCAGGCCAACATAAAAGCGTCAGATACTTCTTCTTCACTGGTCCCGGTAGGGAAGTTGATGGTCTTGCTCAGGCTGTTATCGACAAAGCGCTGCAGAGCTGCCTGGATATGGATGTGTTCATCAGCTGTGACCTCTGAGGAGACCACAAAGATGTTACGAATGTGTAGGGGTAGCTGCTCAATATGCTGACAGTTACCCTCTTCGAGCACCTTTTCAATGATATCATTTTTCTCGGTCTCACTCAGGTCGATGGCGTCCAGGGCTTCCTGGAAAAGAGGACTGACATAGTTAAGTACCAGGTCTTTGCCTTTGTCGTTGACATGTCGGACGTAGGCAAGCGCGAAAACCGGTTCACAGCCGTAGCCCTCAACCCCCGCAACCGTCCCAATCGTCCCGGTAGGGGCGATGGTGGTTTGGGCGGCATTGCGGATGCCATGAGCCTGGATGCCCTGGCTGATCAAGCCCCAGTCCAGGAAAGGGCGCTGCCAGTTGCGAGTGTAAGGTGAAAGTGGGCTGGGGGCTTCCCATTTAAGATCTTGCGGATCGTAGATGCTTCCTGAGATAGCAGGGAAAGCACCGTGTTTTTCTGCCAGTTCGATGCTGGTTTCCATGGCGAAATAACGTACATATTCCATTACCTGACCGCAAAATTCAAGCGATTCCTCAGAGCCATAACGGACACCGCAATGATACATAAGGTCTGCCAGCCCCATGATGCCCAGTCCGATCCGACGGCAATTCATCGCTGCCTGGCGCAACTCGGGCACAGCCGGAACATAAGCGTTCTTGTCGACCACGTTATCCAGGAAGAGCGTGGCGGTTTTGGTAGTCTGACGCAGTTTGACCCAGTCGACCGTGCCATTTTCGCCGAAGTGTTGAGCCAGGTTAATGGAGCCAAGGCAGCAATTTTCGTAGGGTCCAAGCCACTGTTCACCACAGGGATTGGTCGCTTCGAGTTCGTAAAGATGAGGGACAGGGTTTTGCCGATTGGCTGCATCTATAAAGAGCGCGCCCGGTTCCCCGTTGTGGTGAGCTTGTTTGACAAACTTTTTGAATAGCTCACGGGCTTTAACCGTCTTATAAATTCGGATGGGCATTCCGGCGTTTTCTGCTTCGGAAATTGTGCCGCTAAATTTTTTATACTCGGGGGAGTTGACATCCGGGAAACGCAATTCCCACTCCAGGTCATCTTCCACCGCTTTCATGAAGTCGTCAGTTATCGCCAGCGAAATATTAAAGTTGGTGATCGCGGTCTCACTGGTTTTGCAAACGATAAAATCTTCCACGTCGGGATGATCCACACGTAAGACCCCATATTTGCACCCCGGCGGGTTCCGCCCTGGGCAATTTCACCGAAAGAGTTGTCGTAAACTTTCAGGAAGCCAACCGGACCGGTGGCCTGCCCGGCAGAGGCTTTGACGATAGAACCAGCCGGACGCAGACGGGAGAAATTGAAGCCATTGCCTCCGCCTGTCTGCTGAATGAGGGCGGCATTGCGCAAAGTGCTGAAAATTCCGTCTTTCGCGCGCCCCATGTCGTCCGATATTGGCAACACAAAGCAGGCAGCAAGCTGCCCCAAAGGTGTTCCTGCGCCGGTAAAGGTGGGCGAATTGGGAAAGAATGACTTGCTCACCAGCAGGTTGTAGTAATCTCTGGCTACCTGATCGTGGTTGTCTTGGTTTTCAGGGGTATCTGAAACGTGCCAGGCAATCCTCCAGAACATTTCGTCGATTGTTTCGACAGGTTTGCCGTCCTTATCGTGGCGCAGATATCGTTTGGTAAGGATCTGCTGGGAATTTTCGGTTAGATGAATGGAAGGCAAATCTTGCGGTCGCGGTGGGGTTGGAAATAAACCCATGCTGGTGGGTGTCTGATCGATCATATTTATACCTCTGGTAATTATTCTTCTTCGGTCAACAAATGGTTAATTTCATCGCGGATGGTATGCAAGTCATCCATGCGAAGGTAAACAATGGCATAGCGAATATAGGCAATGTGGTCAATTTCTTTCAGCCCTTTGACCGCAAGGTCGCCCACTATGCGGGAATTAATTTCGGAACGGCCTTTTTTTTGCAGTTCCGATTCGATATCGTTTACAAGTTGCTCAATTTGGGCGGCAGGGATGGGACGCTTTGAGCAGGCCATTCGCAGACCCGCGCGCAATTTCTCTCGATCGAACTCCTCGCGCTTACCGTCTCGTTTAATCAACAGCGGAGTTGTGAGGATAGGACGCTCAAATGTGCTGAAACGTTGATGGCAGTTGTTGCATTCGCGCCTTCTGCGAATTCCACCTTGAGCCTCTTTATTGGTATCGACGACACTGGTATCCCTGTGCTGACAATATGGGCACTTCATTATAATATCTCCTATTACCCCTATATATTGGGGTGAAATCAAATGAACCCCTAAATGTAGTACCAAATTTTAGCACGGACAGGGTAACTGAACAAGGGAAAGATAGACAAATTACCTTAAATTATCGACGTCTCTCTGTAATACAAAAGATATACGCACTGACCAGTCATTCTATACTGGCAGGATCAAAAATTGACCCGTTTGAGACTATTGTTGGAACGATGGTTGAAATTGTTAACAAACCTGGCGAGAGTAAGCCATAGAAATTGCCGCAACCCTTCGCATAGATGATTATGGCATTCTTTCATATGCAAGGTTGAACGGGGGAGCCAATACCCACTCTCTGGTTCAGGAGCACTTCGTTTCGCTAGATGGCAATAAATGGCTGCGGGGAAGGACAGTACTGGTCCCCAGACAAAAATAAATAAATAATTTACTGGAAGGCTTTTACAAATGAGTATTCTCCTCCCTCAAAACGAGGGAGGAGTTTAAATGCAAAATGTAGAGGATTCCGTCATAGATCAGCGGGAATTTTTATCTCTGCGCATGAAAGCGGGTACGTCCACGTCCACATCTTTGGTATAGACGTAGCGCTCCTGCGTGGCAGATCCAACTGATTTGATTGGCTCTTTTTGTTGATAGGACTGATCAGAGCCGCTGAGACGTTCTACCGGCTTTGGGTGCGAAGTCTGTCGAAAAAAACTTTGCTCCCCCTCCGCTGAAGAGGAACTGCCGTCAAAGCCCGTTGCGATCACGGTGATGCGGATATTTTCACCCATGTTCTCATCGACTACAGCACCAAAGATCAGGTTCACATCTGAACTGGCGGTTTCCTTAATGATTGCGGCTGCCTGGTTGACTTCAAACAGTGAGAGGTTGGGACCACCAGTCACATTGAACAGGATACCGTGTGCTCCACTGATGGTGACATCCAGGAGTTGGCTTGAAATAGCTTGTTCTGCGGCAATGCGGGCACGGTCTTCACCAGAAGCCTGGCCAACAGCCATCAGGGCAGCGCCGCCTTCGGACATGATCGTACGAACGTCAGCAAAATCGAGATTAATCAACCCTGGAACAGTGATAAGTTCTGAAATGCCTTGAATTCCCTGGCGCAATACGTCATCTGCTAACCGGAAGGCATCATTGAGACCGATGTTCTTGGTGACGATCTGGAGCAGACGGTCATTAGGGATGACGATCAGCGTGTCGGCATGTTCTTTGAGTGCCAGGGCGCCTTGTTCGGCAGATCTGGCACGATGAGAACCTTCAAAACCGAAAGGACGGGTTACTACACCGATTGTCAGCGCGCCGATTTCTTTGGCGATCTGAGCTACGACAGGGGCAGCTCCGGTTCCAGTCCCGCCGCCCATACCAGCAGTGACAAAGACCATGTCGCTGCCTTTAAGGACTTCGTACAAGTCTTCAGCTGATTCTTCAGCGGCAGCCTTGCCGATTTTTGGGTCACCTCCGGCGCCAAGACCACGTGTGGCTTTATCGCCAATGCGAACACGATATTGTGCCTGCGACTTCAACAGCGCTTGAGCATCGGTGTTGATGGCGATGAACTCAATCCCCTGTAGTCCTTCGGCGATCATGCGATTGACCGCGTTGCAGCCTCCACCGCCTACGCCAACAACTTTGATTCTTGCGAACGATTCAGATTGTTTTGCTTCCATTTTTTTTATCTCCTCTATTTTTTGCTTTGATAGTTAAGGTAGTATGCGCTTCAGCCAATCCTTCAGCCCATCCGCTTTGGGCTTCTGGCTTGACCTTTTACCATTCCCAGATCGCTCTGGAGCAATCTGGGTAGTTTCACTAAATAAAATGCCCCAGTTGAGCAAGCCAACACTGGTCGCGTAAGCAGGGCTGCTGATCTGATCGGTCAGACCAACCATTTTTTCTGGCCTGGCGATTCTCACTGGTAGGTTCAGTATGCTGGCTGCCATTTTTTGAATGCCGGGCAATTTGGCCCCACCGCCAGTCAGGATGATGCCGGCCGGGAGCATGGAATCGTAACCGGAGCGTTTGATCTCCTGTTGAACCATGATCAAAATTTCTTCGACGCGGGCTTCGATGATGTTCACCAATTCCCGGCGATCTACTTTACTGGCTTGTTCAGAGCCAAAGGCGACAATATTGAAGAAATCGTCTTCCTCAATGTCCGCCAGCACAGCATATCCGTGCTGGAGTTTGACTTCTTCGGCTACATCGAGTGGCAGCCGCAATCCCTGGGCGATGTCGGAGGTGATATGGTTGCCGCCAATACTCAAAACGTTAGCATGAAAGACATCTCCTTTGACATAGATTGCCACACCGGTTGTGCCGGCACCCAGGTCGATCACCGCCACGCCCATTTCCCGTTCGGTCTCCGAAAGGATTGCTTCACTGGAGGCGAGAGGGTTAAGCACGAATTGAGAGACGTCGATGCCGGCCATTGAGACACATTGACGCAGATTTTCCATGGTGGAGGCTGCGCTGGTGATAATATGCGCTTCCACTTCCATTCGGTATCCGTGCATTCCAACCGGCTGGCTGATATCTTCCTGACCGTCGATATTGAAACCACGCTGGATCACGTGGACGATCTCGCGATTATGCGGCACAGCGATTGCCTGGGCAGAATCCAAAGCACGGTAGACATCTTCCTGATCGATGACGCGTCCTGAAATTCCAACCGCGCCTTTGCTGATAGTTGATGATACCTGCGTACCTGCCAGGTTGACGATGGCACTGTTGATCTCAAAACCCGAAGTGCGTTCGGCTTTTTCGATCGATCTGGCGATCGCCTCTGAGGCCGCGTTGATATCATTAACGGTTCCTCTGCGGATTCCTTGGGAAGGCTCGATGCCCACGCCGAGGATGCGCAAATTGGCTCCATTCTCAACTCTGGCGACAAGTGTACAAACTTTTGATGTGCCAACATCTAATCCAACAACAATTGCTTCTTCTTCCATGTTAGTGCTCCAAACGATAATAAGGTGCGTGTAGAAATTCCATACTGATTAATACTGGTTGCAAGTTTCTTTCCAAGATCGCGCTAACGATATGGTCGTATTCAATCAGTTTCATGTCAATACTGTTCGTGTTTGCTCCAAAGAAAACCTGCCAACCGTGGGGGTCAGTCCAACCCAGTCCCTTTTCCTGCTCGTACAACATGACGGTATCGGTGGGTTTGATGCTGTTTAGTTTCTGGATCGCCAGAATAAACGCGGGGTCAATCGGAGGTAAGACTTTGGATGTATCCTCTCCATCTTTAATATCTTGAGACTCGATAGATTTGCGATCAACATATCCGAGTGCAAAGGGAGGGGCTGTATTGGCATAGACGCGGATAGGCAGGTTGGCTTCCCCACGCACGGTGAAAGTAAAGCCGTCCTGGTCTATCCAGAAGAGTTCCTGCTCATTTTCCAACCAAAGGATAGCCGGAATACGTTCCTCAATGACTACATTGAGACTATCGGGCAGATCGACGGTTACCTGTGCCCGCTTGATGTCGGGGAAGGTGGACAGGATCTGGTTTTCAACCTGGGCAGGCTGAACGTGAATGATCGATTCTCCAGTCACGTTTAAGACAGCTTTGATTTCCTCCGAGGGCACTCGGATGCCGCCAGTCAAATTGACGATATCGATCAGAAAAGTGCTCGAATTGAGCATCATGTATAGCAAAACAACGGCTGCCAATGACAGTACCGCTGAGAGCCAGCGCCAGCTAAAACTGATGCGGGGCAGGGAGGGCAAACGGACTTCGCTTCCAGGGGTCCCGGTGGGAAGGTAGATTTGCCTGCGCTGACGATTGGAGGCTGTGTAAGCCCGGGATGAGCTGTAGGTGTTATGGCGCGATATCACCCGCGAAGCGTTGCGGGCTTCGCGGGAGGTGCGTTCCACGGTTCGCGGAATTGGTTTGCGCTGGACCTTTTCAATCTTACGCCGGGCCCGAACCTGATCTGCTCTCGAGAGATTATTCGGGATCTTAGCCATTATCTACCTCGAATTTCCGAATTGTGCGCTCCTGGTCAGCTTTGCGTTGCAGCCCAAGCTCGATCAGCCGATCGATCAAATGCTTGTAATCAATCCCATCGTGAGCCAGGAGCTTGCTGTACATGCTTATTTGAGTAAAGCCAGGCATGGTATTGATCTCATTGAACCAGGCTGCACCGCTGTTTTTGTCCAGCAGGAAGTCGACCCTCGCCAGACCGGCAGCATCGATCGCGCGATAAGCGCGCAGAGCCCATTCTCGCAATTGATCAGAGAGATGTTCTGGTAAAGGAGCCGGGATGGAAACTTCCGGATCGCCGGAGAGGTATTTGTCTTCGTAGGTATAAAACTCGTCGCCAGGCACGATTTCACCGGGCACGGATACCACTGGAGATTCATTACCAAGAACGCTGATCTCGATTTCCCGGGCTTCTATTCCGCGTTCAACCAATACTCTGCGGTCATAACGGGCAGCCAAGATCAGCGCATTTTGCAGCTGTTCGCGGTTTTTTGCTTTGCTAATGCCTACGGAAGAGCCCAGGTTGGAGGGTTTGACGAAAAACGGATATGCGCTAATAGCTTCGACAGTCTCAATCACCCTGGGCAGGTCATTCTCAATTTCCTGCCGGCTGAAAACGTCATAAGGCAAGACTGGGATGCCTTCGTCAGCGACCACATGCTTGCACAAGGCCTTGTCCATCGCCACCGAGGAGGCTAAAACTCCTGAACCAACGTAAGCGCAATTTTGAATCTCAAACAAACCCTGTATAGCACCGTCTTCTCCAAATGTGCCGTGCAAAATCGGGAAAACGACGTCGATCCGCGTAACTTCTTTTAATTGCATATCGACTATTTGATAGAGGAGCGGGGTTTCATCTCTGGACAATATCAGGGCTTCGTTCAGAGTCTCATGCTGTTTTCGCTCGAAGACCTCCAGAGCGTTTTTAGAGTAAGTCCAGCGTCCTTCCCTGGTGATCCCAACCTGGAATACCTCGTATCTTTCCCTATCAAGGGAGTTCAACAACGAGCGTGCTGACATCAGAGAAACTTCATGTTCCCCGGATTTGCCGCCAAAGATGAGAACGAGGTTGAGCTTACCCGACATCTTGAAACTCTCCCAATAACTCGATTTCAAGGTCCAGTTGAACCCCAAATTGCTCCATTACCCGCCTCTGACCCTGACGGATCAGGCAGTAGTAATCCTGAGCTGTTGCTTTGCCGTTGTTCACGATGAAGTTGGCATGAACAGTGCTGAAAGAAGCATCTCCACAGCTAACGCCTTTCATGCCCGCCTCAGCAAGTAGTTTACCGGCAAAATTCCCCGGTGGGTTTTTGAATGTTGACCCAAAAGAGGGACCCACAGGTTGGGTTTTGCGCCGTTTTTCGGTCAACTCATGCAATAACGCCAGGCTATCTTCCGGATTGGCCATTTTGCCGGCAAAAGTAGCTTCGAGAATGACAACCGGTTTGTGCTCTCGTTTGAATTTGCTGGAACGGTACTGAAAATCCATATCCTGGTTGGTTAGAAGTTGACTGCCGCCTTCACGGGTAATGATCAGGACGGATTGCAACATTTCAGAAACGTCTGAACCATGCGCGCCGGCGTTTCCGTAGACCGCTCCGCCGACTGTTCCTGGGATGCTGTTGGCCCACTCAAAGCCCGAAACACCGCGTCGGGAGGCGAGTTGAGCTAATTCGCCCAAGCCCGCGCCGCTTTCCGCCAGGACCAGAGGAGGATCAACTTTTGTATTGATCTTGATATTGTGACTGCGGTTGTGCAGGATAATGCCTTCATAGCCGCTGTCACTGACCAACAGATTCGAACCGCTACCCAAAATATGATAAGGAACATCCAGCTCCCAGAGCGTGGTCAGGGCGAGTTCCATTTCCCGGGAGGAATTGATCGAGATAAAGCCGGCAACAGCGCCACCTACTCGGGTGGTTGTGTAAGTAGTCATTCGGACGTCTTCATGCAGGCGCTCGCCAAAGACCTCCCGTAGTTTTTGCATTGGCAGGTTATTCATCAGCTCCCTCCAGGTTTATTGCCGAACACAGCTCTTGAGAAAACTCAGGGCCTTTGCCGGCGGAAAATACGATGATCAGGTCTTTACCGGTCAGATTTTCGACGATGTGGTCAACAGCCTCAGTATTGTCAGGCAGATAAACGCAATTGGATTGGCTGCATTCAACAGCAATTACTCCAGGGCTGAAGCCGGAGTCTTCTTCGCGGGCGCCGAACAGTTTTAAAATCACGGCCTGATCAGCCTGGTCGAGCGCGTTGGCAAATTCGTGCCGTAACTGTCTGGTTCGACTGATGGTATGAGGCTCCCACACAGCCCAGATCTTGTAAGCGGGGTAGCCTTGTCTGACTCCTTCAAGCGTCTGCAGGATCTGGCTGGGGTGGTGTCCGTAATCGTTGAAAACCTTGATATTTTCGTTCTCACAAACCAGGTCAAAGCGGCGGCTGGTGCCTTCAAAGGTGGAAAGAGCGCCAATAAGATTCCTTAAATCTCTTCCAATCAGGTGTGCCGCCACCAGCGCAGCCGCGGCGTTGAGGACATTAAATTTGCCTGGCTGATGGATGGTGAATGGTCCTGCTTTTTCGCTTTCAGGTAACCTCAGAAAGAACTCCTGTTTGCCTTCTTGGACCTGATAACCAATGATTTGGTAATCATTGTCAGGTTCAAAGCCGAATTTCCAAATCTGCCTGCCTGGGAAGCTGGAATTCTCCAGCATGGTATCAATGC
>Ga0172382_10012756_pt1 | contig 10911 bp, 8 predicted proteins | sample Leawel138RmetaG_FD_122245 | JGI IMG/M metagenome (GOLD analysis project Ga0172382, IMG submission 122245) | Leachate microbial communities from a municipal landfill in Southern Ontario, Canada - Leachate well 138R metaG | ecosystem: Engineered > Solid waste > Landfill > Unclassified | place...
GGCTTTATTCATCTCGGACATATTCCTGTTTCGAGATTTGAACCATTTTTGAAGATGTTGCAATGTACCCTGATGAAGCACCAAATCATCCTCGAAGAAGTCACATAGGACAGATTTAGTAATATCATCATGAGTAGGTCCGAGTCCTCCCGTCATAATAAGGACATCTGATTTTAACAATAAACTTTTAATTTCATCAGTTATAAGTTCTCTGTCATCAGGTACAATTGAATACATGTAAGACGAGTAACCGATTGAAGTCATTACAGATGCAATTTCGGCGGCATTACCGTTAATAATCTGCCCAATACAAATTTCATCACCGATAGTAAGAATTGAGTATTTCATAATTATTTTAAATAAAGAGGGATTGCCCAATATTGAACAATCCCTGAATAACTTTAATCAAAAATTAAGTTTATTGATCTTTGTTGTTTTCATCACTTTTATTTTCATCAGAGTCAGAAAATTCAATATTTTTGAAATCTTCCTTTGTCATTTTCTTATAGTCAAGATTGTATTCTTCACTGAAAAAGTTTGCTTCAGAGCTGTCGTAAGTGACATCAACAGGTGGATTATCAGCATTCGGTACCGGATGGGCTTTATTGTATGTATCAATAACAGCCTGATCTTTTCCGCGTAGTGCTTCGACAACCGAAAGTACTATTTTCTTTGCTTCTTTATCAAATTCAACGACTTTCAATGGCAGTACTTCGCTGATTTTGAAGTACTCGCTGATATTTTTTACAGGAGCAAACGAGAGCTGAGAAACCGGAACAAAACCATCAACTCCGTCAGGTAATTCGACAATAACACCTTTTTCGATAATACGTTCAATTCTTGCTTCAGCTTCGGAACCGATTTGGTATTTTGTTTCGAACTCATCCCAAGGGTTATCATTGATTTGTTTATGACCAAGAGCTATTCTTCTTTGCTCCGGATCAATGCTGAGTACGCTGACTTCGAGTCTGTCACCCTTCTTGACAAATTCGCCGGGGTGTCTGATTTTCTTGGTCCATGACAAATCGCTGATGTGTACTAAACCGTCAACACCTGGCTCTAATTCAACAAATACACCAAAGTTGGTAAGATTTCTTACAATACCGTTATGTCTTGATTCCACAGGATATTTCTTCATCAGGTCTTCCCATGGGTCCGGCTCCAATTGCTTCATGCCGAGAGCAAGTTTCTTATTTTCTTTGTCAATATTCAGCACGGTAGCGTCAACAACTTGTCCCATTGAAACGATTTGTGACGGATGCTTAACATGCTGTGTCCATGACATTTCGCTGATATGGATAAGTCCTTCAATTCCTTTTTCAATTTCAATGAACGCACCGTAATCAGTAAGGCTGACGACCTTACCGCTGACTTTGGTAGCTTTTTCGTATTTATCACCGATAGTATCCCATGGATGTGGTGTAAGTTGTTTCATACCGAGTGAGATACGCTTCTTGTCACCGTCGAAGTCAAGAACTACAACTTTGACAACTTCATCAAGATTAACGATTTCCGACGGATGTGTAACTCTGCCCCATGACAAATCTGTGATATGAACAAGACCGTCAACTCCACCAAGATCAACGAAAACACCGAAGTCAGATATAGCTTTAACAGTACCTTCGAGTACAAGACCTTTCTCGAGACGTGACATAATTTCGCTTCTTTGTTCAGAAAGCTGCTCTTCAAGCAATACTTTATGTGAAACAACTACGTTTTCACTTGGATGATTAACCTTGACTACTTTTACATCAATAGTCTTGCCAACCCAACTGTCAAAATCTCTTACAGGACGGACATCTATCTGTGAACCCGGAAGGAATGCTTCTATACCAAGTAGGTCAACAACCATTCCACCTTTGATTCTTCTTAGGATTTTTACTTTGGTTACTTCTTGTTTGTCGTGTAATGCTATGATATCTTCCCAGATTCTCATAAAGTCGGCACGACGTCGCGATAATAATAATTTCCCGTTGGAATCTTCCATCTTCTCTATGAACACGTCAATTTCATCACCGACTTTGTAAGTTTCCGCATTCAACAATTCAGCTTTGGGTACTACACCAAGTGATTTGAATCCTACATCTACAAAAACTTCGTCCTTTGTGATATTGACAATCTTGCCATTGACAAGTTCATCTTCCTTGATTGTTTTGATAGCGTTATCAAACATTTTGGAAAATGAATCATCGTCAATCTCGAAATTTTCGAAATCACCTTCCAAAAATCTGGTTACTGCTTCTGCGTCGTACTTTTTGACTTGTTTCTGAATGCCAAGCATTGGATGTTTTGAATCAGCTCCCTGAAAATCGCCTTCTGCTACAGCGACAACATCCTGACTCATATTAGCATTTTCCGACATTAAAGTCCTCCAAAAAAAATAAATTATATTAGTTAAACAAACAGTGTATATAATCTACACCGATAATTAAAATTTTCAATATTGTATTGTCAAGATTTGCAAAATAACATTTAAATTTCAAACAGACAAATATTTTCATATTTTTTAGCTCTTGTTTCAGATTTTTTTTGTAATTTTATAATTTTTACATTTCATTAATGTATAATATACTTAAGTGATTTTGATGAAACCATACGCTTATGAATATGTGACGAAATCATATAAACAATGACAGAATGCGAGAAATAAAACTTTCCACAATTGATTTTTTTTGTTTAATATTATACCAAATGATATTATTTTAGTTTTTTCTAAAAAGGCAAAAGGAAGGACAATGCTCAAAGAATTGCTTAAGCCTGAAATACATGAACTGATACAGACTCGTAATTGGACAGACTTAAAAGAAATACTAAGCTCATGGCCCCCGCCCGAGATAGTTGATTTATTCCTTGATGTTGACAAGACCGATAGAGTTCTGATATTCAGAGCCTTACCCCGAGAGCTTGCCGCCGAGGTTTTTTCTTATCTTGACGGTGACCAAAAAGATAAATTTCTCATGGACTTGACCGACCAAGAAACCAGAGACTTGTTGTCTGACCTACCGCCTGACGACAGAACTGAGCTGCTTGAAGAATTACCTGCTAAAGTTACTCACCGCCTCATGTCCCTCTTGGAACCGGACGACCTTAAAGAAGCAAGAGAGCTATTAGGTTATCCTGAGGATAGTGTAGGCAGAAGGATGACTCCTGATTTTGTGGCTGTACGCTCTTATTGGACGATTCATAAAGCATTGCATCATATAAGGAAATTTGGCAAAGATTCAGAAACCATCAATAGAGTATATGTAACCGACAAAAGTGGTAAACTACTTGACGATATAAAATTAAGATCGGTAATTCTGGCTGATGAAGATGCTTATATCTCTGATTTAATGGATTACAATGTAGTATCATTATCGGCTTTTGACGACCAGGAAAAAGCTGTAAAGATGCTTGAAAAATATGACTTGTTAGCAATTCCGGTTGTGGATTCGATGGGAATTCTTGTTGGAATCGTTACCTTTGACGATGTAATGGATATTTCTGAAGAAGAGACTACCGAAGATTTTCAAAAAATTGGTGGTATTAATCCAGTAGAGCAAAGCTATCATTCCGCTGGTGTGATGAAACTTTGGACTAAGAGAATACCTTGGCTCATAGCTCTGCTCTTTGCAAATTTCTTAACGGTTCAGGCTATTGAACACTTTGACTATGTTTATGTGCAGATTGTAGCATTATCACTCTTCCCTACTATGTTAATCGGTACAGCAGGTAACTCCGGAACACAATCTGCAACCTTGATTATCAGAAGTATTGCTGTTGAAGGATTAAATTTCGATAAGTGGTTTATAGTACTTCGAAAGGAATTAATGGTAGGTTTGCTTCTGGGATTGACTCTTGGTGCTATAGCTTTTGCTCGTGGTTATCTTGTTAATGACCCGGGTAATAAAATTGCTGTAGTAGTCGGTATCTCCATGCTTGTGATGGTCTTGTGGGCTAACGTCGTAGGCGGCTTACTTCCTCTGATTCTGAATAAAATGAAGTTCGATCCTGCTGTGATTTCAAGTCCTTTCATGGCGACTATGATTGATTTCACCGGTATGATAATTTACTTCAACCTCTCGATTTGGATTCTTGATTTATAAATATCGGATTTATTAACTCATTACTGTTTTATTGAATTGAATGATTCTGATATACTGCTCTGATATTGAGGCAAATTGAAGTTATCTCATAAAATTTCGACGTATTTCCCTTTCTGTATCTCTTTTCTTTACATCTTCACGTTTGTCGTACTTTTTCTTTGCTCTGACCAAAGCCAACTCGACTTTCACAAGATGCCCCGAAAAATATATGCTTAACGGAATTAATGTCAGCCCCTTCTCCTCAACAAGAGACTTGAACTTTATCAGTTCTCTGATATTTAGGAGTAGTTTTCTGTCACGATTAGGTTTATGGTTTTCTCGGTTACCAAAATCATACTCTTTGATATGCAAATTATGAATATACAACTCACCTTTAATAAATGAAGCATAAGAATCTTGTAAATTACATTTACCAGCTCTCAGAGATTTTACTTCAGTTCCTTGTAAAACTATACCACATTCTAAAGTTTGTATTATTTCATATTCAAACCTTGCTTTACGGTTTGATACGATAATTTTTTGTTGCCTTTCTTTAAGTTGATTTTTATCCATAATAAAAATTAGTGCATAATCACGATATTGTTCTTTGACGATTTAGATTATGAAATTATGTTTCTTGGCAAATGAAAGACCAATAAATAATATTAATTATGTAAGTAATGCGTTTTTAGATTCATTGTTTTACAAATTCGGAAAATCTGATGAGCAAGAAAATACTTGTACCAATTGCAGATGGTACTGAGGAAATGGAAGCAGTAATAATAATTGATATGTTACGGCGAGCGTCGGCGGAGGTAATCACTGCCGGCACTATTGAATTTGTAAGATGCTCAAGAAATGTAAGTTTAGGTTCGGATGTGCTTCTCGACAATTTACCCTTAGATGCTTTTTTCGACATGATTGTGATTCCGGGTGGCTTGAATGGTGTTAATAATTTATCTAAATCCGAAAAATTACGTAAAATTTTAACAAATAATCCCCAAGCTTATATTGGTGCTATATGTGCAGGTCCGTTAGTTTTGAAAAGACTCGGCATTTTAAAAGATGAAATATTAATTACCTCGCACCCTTCAGTAAGTCATTTTTTTGACGAGAGATTTTATTTAACAAGTTCCGTTATTCATTCAGGAAGATTTATTACGAGTCGTGGTGCTGGTACTGCCTTTGAATTCAGTCTTAAACTTATTGAGATTCTATATGACAAATCTTTGGCTGACAAAATTGCCGGCGACATAATGTTCATTGTTCAGAGTAAGTAATGAATGATTTAGTTGGTGTTAAGATGACAGTTCGAGGTTTTGTTCAAGGTGTTGGATTCAGATACTTTATAATGAAGTACGCAAGTAGTCTTGACTTGTCCGGCTATGTATGCAATCGTCAAGACGGTTCTGTATTCATTAAGGCAGAGGGTAACAGCAATGCTATTTCAAATCTTATAGTTGCAGCTTCACAAGGTCCTCCAAGATCTTATGTTACCGACAAATCAATAATACATGAAGCATACACAGGCTCTTTTTCGGAATTTTCTATTAAGTAACAATTATTGTATAAGCTAATTAAATACCGTTCAAGAATTATAAAAAGTCTTTATTTTACGGCACTGACGCTGTGTGGTATTGCTTTGTTATCACTGAATCCGAAAACTGCTTCTGCAGAAGAAGTATTCTCATTTAAGTTACCTCACAAGGATTCGCTGCTCCCCAGAACTGCTCTTGTATTAAGCGGTGGCGGAGCTCGAGGTTTATCGCAAATTGGGGTTCTGAAAGCATTGTCCGAATCAGGTATTAAGTTTGATTACGTCGTTGGTACAAGTATAGGAGCAATCGTAGGTGGTCTCTATGCAAGTGGCTACTCTCCCGATGAGTTAGAGGCTGTACTCAGCTCCGCAAATTGGAAGGAAGCAGTTGCTCTTTCGGGTTCTGATATCCGCAGCAGATTATTCATTGACCAAAAACAGATTTACGATAGAAGTCTCATAACATTAAATTTTAGAGACTTCAATTTTATCATGCCTGAAGCTGCAACTGAAGGCACTGCCTTTGACAAATTCCTGCAAGAGCTGATTTGGTACGGTACTTATCAACCCGTTACTGACTTTAATAAATTGAAAAAGCCATTCAGAGCTGTTGCCACAGATTTGGTCTCAGGTACTTCTGTGTCCTTGAGTTCCGGAAATCTTTCAAAAGCTATAAGAGCCAGCGCCACGATACCTCTGCGTTATTCACCCATCCGTGTTGATTCTATGATACTTGTGGATGGCGGAATTTTGTCTAATCTTCCGGTGAAGGCTGCTTTAGAATTTAATCCGGAATTAATCATTGCCGTTAATACAAGCTCTCCACTCTATAAAGCCGGTGAATTGAATTCTGCATGGGCAATCGCAGACCAGGTGGTTTCTATTGCTATGGATAAATTTATTAAAGAGAATGAAGATTTAGCAGACCTTGTAATTGTGCCTGAGCTCGGTACTTATCGCAATGATGATTTTAGTAATATTGATAGTTTAGTCATTATTGGGGAAAAATCTGTTGAAAAGCAATATAATGAATTGAAGGATTTAATTTCAGGTAAAATTTATACTAAGATTCTAAAATTAATTGAGGGGATAAGTATCCCCGAAGATGGAAATTTCCTTACTCATTTCAATGGATTCAGGGATAATCATAATGGATTTCTTCAAGCAAGATTTCCTTCAATTAAAAGTAAAAAAGACATTTCTGAGTTAGTTTTACATCTATATTTATTAGAAGATGATTTCTATTCAGGTTTTAATGTTGAATTTTCTGATAATGATTTATACGTCAATGCTCAAAATTATCCATTGACAAAAGATATTAATTTAAGTGGATTAAAAATATTTGACGGTGATTTAGAAGAAATCATACAACGATATGAAGGGCAACCGCTAAACAGTAGAATTAAGTCCCAAATAAGTGAAACCTTGCTGAGATTGCTGCATAACAAAGGATTTACATTTGCATCATTAACAAAATTCGATGAAAATAATGGCGATGTCATAATTAACACAAATCTGGGCAGAATAGATTCTGTGATTATCATATCTGATGAAATTACTGAAAGTTTTCTTGTTCAAAGAGAATTAGAGTTCCAAGCCGGAGATACTGCAAGTTCCGAAGTATTCTTAAAAAGTATTGACAACCTGAATTCAACCATGATTTTTAATAATGTCGAATTAGTACCCTTGAAGAATTCTAAAAACGGAATAAATATAATTGTAAAAGTCAGCCACGCCCCAAATCAAACCTTACGATTTGGCGGACGTATTGACAACGAACGTAATGCTCAAATAGGAATTGACTTTACACAGGAAAATTTTAATAACCTCGGCACCAGAATAATACTTCGAGGAATATTAGCTTCATCATATCAAAAGACATTTTTGAACTTTGAAAATACAAGATTATTCAAAACTGAACTCTCTTCATCATTCAGCATATATTATGTTAATAGAGATATGTATGAATATTCTCCGGTTGATATGACAAGAAATCAGAGATTCGGATACGAACGTTCATTCAATATCAGAGAAAATCGAGCCGGCGGAAAATTGTTGTTCGGGACTCAGCTCGAAAAAAACGGAAGGTTATTCGTAGAATTACGTCATGAATTTCAAAGATATTACAGATTCAGTGATTCAATTATTCCTAAGTTTAACAGAGTTACAACCGCTAAGGCTGCCACAGTTTTTGACAGTCAAAACAGGTCGGACTTTCCGACAAAAGGCAGATTGATAGAGTTATCACTCGAATCGAGTATTCTTCAAGATGATAATAATGTCGGATTTTCAAAGGCTACTTTTTATTATCATGACAACATCAATTTAGGACATTTAGTACTCCGTCCTTCTTTAATGTTCGGAATAGCAGACATATCATTGCCTTTTCTCGAATTTTTTAATTTAGGCGGTGAAGGCACTTTCTTTGGATTCAGAGAAGATGAAGAGCGAGGCAGGCAAATTTTCAAAGGTTCTGTGAATTATACATACCGGCTTCCAATTAATTTTTATTTCGATACTTATTTGTACGGCAGATATGACTTAGGTGCGATTTGGCTTCAACCTGATGCTATCAAGCTGTCGAGCTTAAGACACGGGTTCGGAACAGGACTGGCATTCGATACACCCTTAGGTTCTGCACGAGCTTCAGTAGGTAAAAGTTTTTATTTTGTTCAGAATCCTAATTCCGTAATTTTTGGTCCTATTGAATTTTTTTTGGTCATTGGAATTATTTTATATTTTGAATTTTTTATTTGTTGTTGGGGGTTAGGGGTTAGGGGTTAGGGTTTGGGGGTTAGGGGGTTTGGGTTGGGGAGATAGAATTTTTAAATTTCAATTCTAAATCCCTGTCCCCTATCTACCAAAAAAAAGAATCAAACATTGAATCTGAAGTGCATAACATCTCCGTCCTGAACGACATACTCCTTACCTTCAATTCTGAGTTTACCGGCGTCTTTGATTTTAGCTTCTGAACCAAGATGGAACAAGTCGGTACAGTGGTAAACTTCGGCACGTATGAAACCTCGCTCGAAGTCGGTATGAATCACTCCGGCAGCTTGAGGAGCAGTGTATCCTTTTCTGAAAGTCCATGCTCTGACTTCTTTTTCACCGGCGGTAAAGTATGTCTGAAGTTCCAAAGAGTGATAAGCGGCACGTATCATCTGGTCTAAACCGGATTCTTCAAGTCCTGCGGCATTTAGGAAGTCTCTTTTCTCTTCATCAGACTCAAGCTCTGAGATTTCTGATTCGAGTTTCCCACATATTACAATAACATCTGAACCGTTCTTTGAGGCAATTTCTTTAACTTGTTTGACATATTCGTTGTCTGCACTAATTGAATTTTCGTCAACATTGCAACAATAAATTTGTTTTTTCAATGTAATCAAATTGAGGTCTTTGATTGATTCGAGCTGTTCATTATCGAGTTCGAGATTCCTTGCAGGAATGCCTTTGTCGAGCTGTTCCAGCAGTTGTTTGAGAACAGGTTCTGCTATTTTAGCTTTTTCTACTGTTTTTTTATCATTAGAACGTAACATTTTACCGAGGTTTTCAAATCGTTTTTGAACAGATTCAAGATCAGCGAGAGCCAACTCGATTTCAATAGTTTCAATATCTCTTGCGGGATTGATGTTCCCTTCAACATGAACTATGTTATCATCATCGAAACATCTTACGACATGAACAATAGCACCAACCTGCCTGATATTACCAAGGAACTGATTACCTAATCCCTCACCTTTTGAAGCACCTCGCACCAAGCCGGCAATATCAACAAATTCGACAGTTGTTGGTATTAGCTTTTGAGGAGGTATCAATTTGGAAATTTTTATTAATCTGTCATCCGGAACATTAACGATACCGAAATTCGGGTTGATTGTACAAAAAGGATAATTTGCAGCTTCGGCAGGTGCAGCCGTAAGAGCAGAGAACAATGTTGATTTGCCTACATTAGGCAGACCCACAATTCCACAATTCAAAGCCATGGATATTTTTCGATGTTTGTTAAAAAAAGAGCTATAACGGCTATGTCAGTTAAATATTAATTTTATTCTATGACTTATGTATATGGGTACTGATACTCACATGATGCTTACAAGAATATTTTTAACAATTAGGCTTTAAGAAAATTTGGAAACAAGATTCGGATTTTTTAAATATAACTATTTGTTCTCAATGAATATATTCTTATTTACTTAATTATAATTTATTAAGATGTAAATGTTTATTCAAAAATTAAAAGTTGATCTTTGACAAATCATCGGATTTAATGATTTTATAATTATATATATGATTAGGAGACATGATTATAACTTCAGAATTACCCGGGTATTCAACTTTCGGCACAAGAATACCTGTTTTGTTATTAACGATATCTGCATAATTGAGTGTTACACTGATTTTGTCCGGGTTGAGTTGTATAATTTCTTCTATACCGCCTCTAAATGTAATGCTGACATGTTCAGGATATAAAAAATGATTCTTGGGAACAATACCGCCTCTGACACTAATTTTCACCTCATCGAAAGTAACTTCGGCTGTTTGTTGAATCTCGGCTGTGAATTTGACATAGCGTTTACTGAGATTAATAATTCCATCAAGTGAGTCAGACAATTCAAGTGACTCAATGAATGACGAATTCCTATTTTCAAATACTGCCGGTTTAGTTTTCCAATTCTTGATTGTGCTGACAATCTTATCATTTCCTCTGATTTCGATAACATCCGGTTCTAATTTAGGTTTTCCGACAAGAGTAAATCCATCACCCGGAATGATATTTAGTACAGGTTCGACAGGTACTGAATAAGTGGTGACTTTACCGGTCAGAATATTCAGACCATCAGTCAACACGTCAGACAGTTCGACTCTATCGAATGCCTGCAAACCCTTTAGAATAGCAGTTCTGGTAATATCGTATTCCGGAGTGTTTATCCGAGTATTATAAAGATCAATAAATACCCTTTTCGATTTATTGAAATAAAGTAGATTAAACAAGTTCCAGCCCGTACCTTTTGCTTCAATCATTACTGAACGAGGAGGTGGCTCCTCGAAGGCTCTGTCCTCAGGCAGCCTTATGATGACAGGCAGATTCACGAGAGTAGTGTAATCACTGCCTAAACTCGTATAAAGCCACAGAGCAAGTGCGAAGAGTATTGCTCCGAGATATGATTTCTTGGATACATTTTTAAGAGAATATTTCTTCAACATCTAAATTACTCCAAACAATTCTAAGGACATCAGAACGACTGCAATATATAAAAATACTTTCACAAATTTTTCTCCTCGTTTCAATGAAATTTTGGCTGATAGCCA
>Ga0172382_10012758_pt1 | contig 10907 bp, 13 predicted proteins | sample Leawel138RmetaG_FD_122245 | JGI IMG/M metagenome (GOLD analysis project Ga0172382, IMG submission 122245) | Leachate microbial communities from a municipal landfill in Southern Ontario, Canada - Leachate well 138R metaG | ecosystem: Engineered > Solid waste > Landfill > Unclassified | place...
AGATCAGCACGTTTTCCGGTTTGTCAGGTATTGGAGACCTGATAGTTACCTGTACTAGTATGCTCAGTAGAAATAGAAGGGCAGGTATATTGATTGGACAAGGAAGCAAGGTGGAAGATGCAATCAGGGAAATTGGCATGGTTGTAGAGGGCATAAAAACTACAAAATCTGCCTATAACCTATCCAAGAAATATGGAATAGAAATGCCTATTACGAAGGAAATATACAATGTCCTATATGAGGGAAAAGATGTAAAAAATGCTGTAACCAATCTAATGCTTAGGGACATGAAGCATGAAATGGAAGATATAGTTCAAGGAGAAAATAGTTTTTGGTAACCTGCTAAATATAGCAGGTTTTTTTATTAAGCTTGTAATAATTTAATTCAATATACGTATATATATAATGTTAAGTATTGTTTTAAAATAATGAAAAGTGCAAGGGAGGGAACGATGTGGAGCTATTTGATATATACAAAGATATAGCCGAGCGAACTGATGGCGATATTTATGCTGGAGTTGTGGGTCCAGTGAGGACTGGAAAATCAACATTTATAAAGAGGTTTATGGAATTACTAGTGATACCAAACATTGAAAACAGACACAAAAAAGAAAGAGCGAAAGACGAATTGCCATTGAGTGGTGCTGGAAAAACTATAATGACTACAGAGCCCAAGTTTGTACCCAATGAAGCTGTTGAGCTGACTATAAATCAAAATGTAATGTTTAAGGTAAGAATGGTCGATTGTGTAGGATACTTGGTACAGGGGGCCTTGGGTCATGAAGAGAATTCCATACCTAGAATGGTAACTACGCCCTGGTATGATAAGGAGATACCCTTTGAGGAGGCAGCAGAAATAGGAACTAGGAAGGTAATAACAGACCACTCATCCATAGGGCTTGTCGTGACCACAGATGGATCAATAACAGACATTGATAGATCGAATTACATTAAGGCAGAGGAAAGAGTAATTTGGGAGTTAAGAGAATTGGGGAAACCCTTTGTCATTATTTTAAACTCAAAGCACCCAAACCTTGACAGTACCATTGCCCTCAGGGAAAACTTACAAAGCAAATATGGAGTTTCAGTGGTTGCTATGGATTGTCTCAATATGGGTGTAGAAGATATAGAAAAGGTTTTTGAAAAGTTATTATTTGAGTTTCCAGTAAAAGAAGTTACCATAAACCTACCTAAATGGATAGAGGGACTTCCAAAGAAACACTGGATAAAGATAAATATTTTAAATGCCCTGAAAGAAACTATTGAAGACTTAAGAAAACTTAATGAGGTTTCATCTTTCTTAAATCCCTTGAAAGAACTTGATATAGTAAAAAATGTAAATCTAGTAGAAATTAAACTTGGAGAAGGGATTGTAGAGTCGGAAATAATAATTGACGACGGCTTGTTTTATAGTGTACTTAAGGATATGACCGGTTATTCAATAGAAGGAGATTACCAGCTTCTAGGCCTTGTTTCAAAGCTAGCAGATACAAAAAGAAAATACGACAAAATTGAGAAGGCGTTGGTTGAGGCCAAGGAGATTGGCTATGGTCTAGTAAGTCCAAGTTTAGAGGAGCTAGAGCTAGCAGAGCCAGAAATCTATAGGCAGGGAAGTAGATTTGGAGTAAAACTCAAGGCCAAGGCACCATCCCTACACGTCTTGCGGGCTGATATAGCAACTGAGGTATCGCCCCTTATAGGCACAGAAAAGCAATCTGAAGAGTTAATTCAATATCTACTATCCGAATTCGAAGGTGAACCATCTAAGATATGGCAATCGAACTTATTTGGTAAATCCCTATATGATTTGGTAAATGAACAATTGCAGGGGAAGTTAGGCACTATGCCAGAAGACGCTAGACAAAAGCTTAGAAGAGCACTGGAAAGGATAATCAATGACGGAAGTGGCGGATTAATCTGTATAATAATATAATGAGAAAAGGTAGAAAAATCTACCTTTTTTTATTGTGTGCCATTTCGCAAGCCATTTGGTAGAAATGGAGCCAATTATATTGAACTGTAGCAAAAATGAGAAAAAAGAAAATGGCTGATTTTCAACCTTAGTAGCCATTTGCTTTTTGAAAAATAATCGGGATGACAGGATTTGAACCTGCGACCCCAAGTCCCCCAGACTTGTACGCTACCAAACTGCGCTACATCCCGAAATAAATATTTATTCCAGTAACTATTCTACCAGAATTGGTCCTAGTTGTCGAGTCTTTTATTTTTCTCTTTTTTAAAATAAGTACTTTATCACTAGGATTTAATTAATTAAAGATATTTAAATCAATATCCAATTGTGCTATACTATAGGTATCCATATCTACTGGAGGTGTTACCTTGTTTGATTTTACAATTACATTTTTCATATTGTTATTGATAGCCAGCATATTTGGATATGTCTTTGTAATATTAAAAGAAAAGTTGTATTTAAAAAACAATATTATTGTCATAGATAAAAAAGCTGTTAAAGAAGAGCATTTGCACGAAACTGATATGAAAGAATTTTTCTTAGATGGGCTAAGGGTCAAGGCAGGGGATGAAATAAAAGTAATAACGAGGCAGAAAAAGAAATATAATGGTATTTTACTTGGAGCAAAAAAACTGGACAAATCAATACTGATGGTCACTCATCAGGACGAAATTAAATTGTTTAAGATTGATAATATTTTAAAATTTAAGATAATTAGCAAGTATGGAAAGTTTTTCTAATAGATCCATAAGGGTGAATTAAATGACATATGAAAAAAGGAAAAGAGATAGGAAAAAAAATCAAATCCTTAGGGCCCTAGTGGTATCTTCTATTTTTATATTTATTGCTTTCAAATCAATCCCGTCGATTCTAGCTAATAATGCCAAGACTGTACTTCCTGAGAAGGGAACATTAATAGAGACAATTTCAGCCCAGGGGTTTTTAATTAAAGATGAACTCCTAATTAAATCAAAAAACACAGGTTCCCTGGTAAAGATTGCGACTGAGGGTGAAAGGTTGCCTTCGGGTATTGAAATAGCGACTGTAGACTCTATTGACGATATGACTGCCTTAAGACATGAGCTCGAATTGATTGAGAATTCCATAGCTGCTATAAAAAAATCCCACCAGGAGGCAGGCTTGATAATTGATGAGAAGCTAAAGACTGATGAACTACAAATAGCTATTATTGAGGAAATACAAAACTATATTAGTTTAGGTAGATTTGATGAGATTTATTTGTTAAAGGAAAAGCTAATATTATATGACAATAAGGGAAAGGAGCTTTCCCTTTCAAACACTCTAACTGGGCAAAGTATCGAAAATCTAGAAAGAAAAAGAGATGAGATTAGCAATCTAATAAAGGGTAAAAACCTTAGATATTTTTCGCCCCAGGGGGGGATAATCTCATATGAAATAGATGGTTTTGAAGAGATATATTTACCAAAGGATTTTGAAAATTACTCATATGATAAGTTAAATACTTCAGAAATCATAAAAAGAGATGACAATCTTCTATACCTAAATGAACCAGTATGTAAAATCATAGATAATTTTGAATGGTACCTAGCAGTCAAAATAGAAAACCTTGATGAAATAAGCGATTTTCAAGTTGATAAGGCTATTTCTCTCTCTATAGAAGAGGACAAGCATGAATTAAAGGGAAGAGTAGTTGCAATTAATAAAACTGATAACAAGGCTGTAATTGTAATTAAATTGACCACTATGTTACATGATTACTACAGCATTAGATTTCCAAAGGTTGAAATTATAAGGACTAGAAAAGAGGGGTATAAGTTACCTAATGAGTCAATTGTCGATAATCAGGCATATAAGGGTGTATATATAAAGGATAAAAATGGAATAGTTAAATTTAGGCCCATTAATATAATTGGGCAGGACAATAAATACACCTATATAGATAGGGGAGACCAGGACGGGAAGATTAATGTAAATGAAGAGGAAGGTCTTGGAACCGTAAAATTATTCGATGAGGTATTCGTAAATACCACAGGATTAAAGGATGGACAGATATTAAATTGACTAGGGAGGGAATTAAAATTAACATTGGAGATAGATTGATTTTGTTAAATGAAGAAATCGAAAAAGCTCTTGTTAGAGCTGATAGAAGAGGTGAGACAGTCAAGTTAGTTGCAGTTACAAAGACAATGGGAATGGATAAGATAAAAGATGCCTTAAGTCATGGAGTTACAGATATTGGTGAAAATAGGGTTCAAGAATTAAGCGATAAATACCATACCCTTGGCAATGAAGCAAATTTTCATATGATAGGGCATCTGCAAACGAATAAGGTTAGAAATCTAATAGGCAAGACTGCACTTATTCACTCATTGGATAGAATGTCCCTGGCTCAGGAGCTAAACAAGAGATCGGCTTTGTTAGATATTGTAACAGATGTTCTTCTACAGGTAAATGTCGCTGAAGAAAAAAGCAAATACGGTCTTAAAACCGACCAAGTATTGCAATTTGTCGAGGACATCTTAGATTTTAAAAATATCAGAATAAGGGGTATGATGACAATGGCCCCTCTAACAGATGATAAGGCACTAGTTAGGAATGTATTCAGGTCTTTGTTTAAGTTGAAAGAAGATATAATTAAGAGAAATTATGAGGGCCTAAAGATGGATTATTTGTCCATGGGGATGACAAATGATTATAAACTTGCAATTGAAGAGGGTTCAAACATGATAAGGGTTGGGTCATTTATTTTTGGAGAGAGAAATTATTAGGAGGGATACAATGAGTAGCTTTATGGATAAGGTGAAATATTTTATTGGTGTACAGGATCTTGAAGATGAAGACAGGTACGAAGAATATGAGGAATACGACGAGGACTATGATACAGATGTGCCAGCAAAAATGAAGAAGTTTAGAAACAAGGTTGTAAATATTCATACCAATAGCAATATGAAAATTGTAGTGCATGAACCCTTGAATTATGACGAGGCCCCAGCAATTATTGACGACTTAAAATCTAGAAAGGCCGTTATCGTCAATCTTGAGCAATTAGATAATGTCATTAAGAAACAGATATTTGACTTTATAAGCGGCGGAATATACGCCATGGAGGGCAATATCCAAAAAGTAACTAAAGATATATTTATTTTTGCACCTAATAATGTTGAAATTGACGGTTTAAAAGATGAATTAACAAGCAAAGGTATATTTTCACTATAAAACGAGGAAGGGTAAGTTGATGATACAATTATATAGAGCCATAGGGATTTTAATTAATTTGATTGAACTATTGATAGTAGTAAGGATAGTCCTGTCCTTCTTGAATATTAGGGGCAAGGGCCTCTTAACTGGAATTGTCAATGAACTAACGGAACCGGTATTGGGTCCTGCACGGGATTTAATATATAAGCTGGGAATTGATACTGGTATGTTTGATTTTTCACCCCTGCTAGCAATTATATTTTTGAGGGTAATCCAGTATTTGGCCGCTAGAATTTTATTGTAGTGGATAAGAAGATGGTGTTAGATAGAGATTTTTATACCTCTCATATAAAAAACAAGGAAAAGGTATTTTTGATGAGGAGATTGATTGACAAAATTGAAGTTGTCCTGACTAGACATCTCCTTGAATCGACAGATTTCCTGGATCCCTATGAAAGAGTTTTGGCAAAATCAATACTAAATAGATTCAAGGATATATCTTATTCCGAACAAGGTCAGGGACCAGATAGTGAAAGGCAGATTATCCTCATTTACCCCAATTACCATAAGGATTTCAATATCCGAGAATACATATCTGCCCTTAGAATAAGTGGAGATATACAAAATTTAAATCATAGAGATTGCCTAGGTTCTATCCTAGGACTAGGAATAAAAAGGGATAGAATAGGGGATATTTTAGTTTATGAGGACTATGTGGATATAGTAGTCAAGGGGGAAATATCTAATTATATTCTAATGAATCTTGAAAGGATTGCCGACAAAAAGGTAAGTGTAAGAGAAATTTCTTTAGATTCTTTAGATACAAAGGAAATGTCATTTTCTGAGATTAAAAAGACACTTTCCTCCTATAGATTAGATATTTACTTGGGTGCAGCCTATAATCTGTCCAGGAATGAAAGCATCGATATAATTAAATCTGATAGGGTAAAGGTGAATTGGGAACCAGTAAATAAGCCATCTAGAGAAGTAACTGTCGGGGATACTATTTCGGTAAAGGGCCTTGGTAGGTCAGTATTTTACTCTGTAGATGGAATTAGTAAAAAAGGTAAGATTAGGGCTAATATCAGGATAATAATTTAAATGGAGTGAAATGAATGATTACACCATTAGATATACAAAACAAGGAATTTAAAAAGACATTGTGGGGCTATAAAACTCAAGAGGTAGATTCCTATCTAGATTCAATCAATGAGGACTATGAGAAATTGTACAAGGAAAATATCGAACTAAAAGATAAAATTGGAATCCTAACTGATCAAATCCGACAGTATAATAATTTAGAAGAGACTTTGAAGAGTACCTTGGTAGTTGCCCAGAGCACAGCAGATGAGGTAACTAGTTCGGCCAGAAAAAAGGCAGAATTGATTATTGAGGATGCGGAAATAAGTGCTAAAAATAGAATTAGCAATGCCCTAGACGAAGTAAGAGGCATTAGGGAAGAATACGATAAGCTAGAAAATGAAATCTTTATGTTCAAGACTAGGTATGAATCCTTTCTAAAGGCTCAGCTTATCTCTTTAGAAGACTTTCATAAGAACTTTGAGAACAGCATAAAACCCAATGAAAATAGTAAAGAAGATATTGTAAAAGATGAGGGATTAGACAAGATGGATCATTTAGGGGCATAGCAGCCTCTTTTTTCTTGGCAAGTATTATTTTATTTTGGAGGAAAATATGTCTAGAAAGATAAAATTAGGAGAAAAGCTTTTTATAGGAGATGGTAACTTTACTATTATTGCTGGGCCCTGTGCTGTTGAAAACTACCAACAAATAGATGAAATAGGAAGTTTTTTAAACAAATTAGGTGTAAAAATCTTAAGGGGTGGGGCATATAAACCCAGAACAAAGCCAGACTCCTTTCAGGGACTGGGTCTAGAGGGATTGAGGCTCCTATATGAAACTGGAAGGAAATATGACCTCAAGATAATTTCAGAGATAATGGATATAAGGGATATAGAAAAGGCCTGCGCTTATGTAGATATATTTCAAATAGGCTCTAGGAATATGCAGAATTTCTCCCTTTTAAAAGAGATTGGAAGGACTAAGAAACCAATCATGCTTAAAAGAGGTATGAGTGCTACAATTAACGAGTGGATAATGGCAGCGGAATATATTAGAAGAGCCGGCAATGAAGATATCATACTCTGCGAAAGGGGAATAAGAACCTTTGAAGATTATACTAGAAATACCCTGGACCTAATGAGCGTTTCCATACTTAAAGATTTAACTGAATATCCAGTGTTCGTTGACCCATCACACGGAACGGGCAGAAAGGAACTCATATTACCAGCATCCAAGGCAGCCAAGGTATTGGGAGCAGATGGGATAATGGTGGAAATACATCCCAGGCCCGAAAAGGCCTTGTCAGACGGATTCCAATCATTAGATTTTATAGAGTTTGAGAATTTGCTCCATATAATAGGTGATTCAAAACCTTAAATTTCTGTCTAGTTTTATTTAAGGGAAAGAATGTTTATAGTTTTCTTGGTTATATTATATTCGAGATTTAAATTATAGGAAACCAGGAGGAAGATATGAATAATAACAAACTAGACTCATTTAGAAAAAGACTGATAAAGGAAAAGTATAATCTGTTAAAAACTTTAAATGGAATGGAAAATATGAAGGAATTTCCTTCTATGGATGTGTACTATAGTGAACTTTCCAACTATGATAATCACCCTGCAGATATTGGAACTGAACTATTTATGATGGAGCAAGATAATGGTTTTAAAAATAGGATGAAATCAGTACTTACTGAAATTGAAGATTCAATAAATGATATCAATAGTGGCTCATATGGTATTTGCCGGGAATGTGGAAGGGAAATAGATGAAAATAGGTTGGAAGCAATACCCTATGTAAAGACTTGTATTGATTGTACAGACAAGAAAGACTCGCTGATAGATAAGGATATGGACAATCGACAATTTATATCTGTAAAAGAAGGACGGGGGTCCTCTTTTAGCGATAGCAGGGAGGATATGCTAATCTTTGATAGGGAGGATGCCTATCAAAAACTTGCACAGTTTAACCATGTTCACAGTGACCCCTCATTCCATACAGGCGATAATTTAAATGTAATGGATGAGGAAGATTTAGATTAACCAATTATATGTCCTTATTTGTATTGATATTCTTAGGACAATAATATAGAATATATTGTATATTTTGCTTTAGGGGGAAGGACTTTGATATTTATTCTATCTGTCATTATTATAGTGTTGGATCAGCTTACAAAAAATTGGGCAGTAAATACATTAAAAGGGATTAAGCCCTATATTATTATCCCCGATTTCTTTAGGCTAGTATATGTTGAAAACTTTGGTGCTGCTTTTGGAATATTACAAAATAAGAAGTGGATATTTATCGTCATTACTTTCACTGTCATCGTAGCCATTCTTTTATTTTTGATGAAAAATTATTATAATATGAATAGGCTTATGAGAATATCAATTGCAATGTTATTGGGGGGAGCCATAGGGAATTTTATCGATAGGATAAGACATGGCTATGTTGTAGATTTTTTTAGTTTTAGGTTATTTAACATCTATGAATATCCTGTATTCAATGTTGCAGATATATTTATAGTTGTGGGTACAATAGCTATTATGGCCCTGGTATTATTCGATAGCTATGAGGTTTAGGAGGAACAAATGAATACTTTTGACTTATATGTGGGGGAAGATGAAGGTGATAGACTGGACGTTTTTTTATCCAAGGAGCTTGATGAGCTATCACGGTCTTATATTCAAAAATTGATTAAAGAAAAAATGGTCTTTGTAAATAAAAAAACCCCTAAGCCAAGTTACTTGGTGGAAGAGGGGGATCATATATTTGTTCAATTGCCGAGGGCTAAGCCACTGCAGATAGCAGCGGAGGATATAGCCTTAGATATTGTTTACGAAGATGATGATTTGCTTATAGTAAACAAACCACAGGGTATGGTAGTCCATCCTGCACCGGGCAATTATACGGGAACCCTAGTCAATGCTCTCTTATTCCATGTAGACAAGCTGTCCTCTATAAATGGGATAATTAGGCCAGGTATAGTGCATAGGCTGGATAAGGATACCTCTGGATTATTGATTGTAGCTAAAAAGGATAGGGTACACAGGGAACTATCAGAGCAATTAAAGAATAGGGAGATAAGTAGAGTCTATATTGCATTGGTTCACGGTAGGGTGAAAAAAGATGAAGGTCTTATAGATTTGCCCATTGGAAGACATCCCATAGACAGAAAAAAAATGGCTGTTAGCTACAAAAATAGCAGGGAGGCGACTACGGCTTTTAAGGTTTTAGAAAGGTATGAGGATTACACCCTCCTTGAAGTTAGTTTAGAGACAGGTAGGACCCACCAAATCAGAGTACATATGGCCTATATTAATCATCCTATCGTTGGCGAACCTGTATATTCAAGGCAAAAAAATGAATTCAAAATAAACAAGCAGATGCTTCATGCCTATAAACTAGGTTTTCTACACCCCACAAGTAAAAACTATATGGAGTTTGAGCTTGATTTACCAGACTATTTTAAAAAGATCATAGATAATATTCAAAATGGGAGGAAATAAAGCTGATATGAATGTTAAGGCTGTTATATTAGACGAGAAGGCAATTCAAAGATCTATTACTAGGGTAGCAAATGAAATAATTGAAAGAAATAAAGGCATTAGGGAGCTTGTTCTAGTAGGTATCAAAACAAGAGGATGCCCACTGTCAGAAAGAATTGCAAGGAAAATTGAGGAGATGGAGGGAGAGAAAATACCTGTACTTTCTTTAGATATTTCCTTATATCGAGATGACCTAACAGAGATTAGTGAAAAACCCATTATCAATGACAGTTTTAGGATTAGTATAAATGACAAGATAATTATACTAGTTGATGATGTTATCTATACTGGTAGGACTGTCAGGGCTGCCCTAGACGCCTTGGTTGAGAAGGGTAGACCCTCTAGGGTTCAATTGGCAGTTCTAGTGGACAGAGGGCACAGGGAGCTTCCAATCAGGCCTGATTATGTGGGAAAGAATGTGCCTACATCAAAAACAGAAAATGTAAGAGTTAGTTTGAAGGAAGTAGATGGTATTGATCAAGTGGCTATTACAGACTACAGAGGGTAGAAGTTAATCTTCTACCCTCTGCATTTTATCAATATCTTCCCTTGATGGATTTATATTTATGGTCTTATAATTTTCATAGGTTACCATACCTAATTTTGCATTCTTAGGTTTTTTAACATTCTTTCTTTCTGTATAATCGACAGAAACGTGTTTAGAAGACTTAGCCTTACTATAAAATGCAGCTAAATTAGCGGCCTCTGCCAGACATGTATCCGATAGAGATACATCCTTGCTTCTGATGATTACATGGCTTCCAGGCAAATTTTGAACATGGAGCCATATATCATTTTTTTTAGCAAATCGGAGGGTTAGGAAGTCGTTTTGTTTGTTGTTTTTTCCCACATAAATATGAAATCCATCTGTTGAAATATAGTGGAGGGGTTTAGAAGTAGTTTCCCTTCTTTTTTTCTTTAAGTTGGCTTTTATATAGTTTTCCTTAACCAATTCTTCCTTTATTTCTTCCAATTCCTCTATTTCAGTAGAATTTTCAATGCTAAATAATATATTTTCCAAATAGGAAGCTTCAAATTCGGTTTCCGGTATTTGTTTCATTAGAAGCAAATAGGCATTCTTGAGTTTGGAATATCTTTTATAGTATTTCTGAGCATTTTGA
>Ga0172382_10012761_pt1 | contig 10906 bp, 12 predicted proteins | sample Leawel138RmetaG_FD_122245 | JGI IMG/M metagenome (GOLD analysis project Ga0172382, IMG submission 122245) | Leachate microbial communities from a municipal landfill in Southern Ontario, Canada - Leachate well 138R metaG | ecosystem: Engineered > Solid waste > Landfill > Unclassified | place...
GTTTTAGGACTATTAAGCGGTATTGGTGCAATGTCAGCTATTCTGATGCTCGTATTTAAAGACTCAATATTAGGACTTGCTGCCTCATTCCAGCTTTCAGCAAACAACATGGTAAATATTGGTGACTGGATTGAAATGCCCAAATATGGCGCAGACGGTGATGTTATTGAAATCACTCTTCAGACTATAAAAGTTAAAAACTGGGATAACACAATTACAACAATACCGATTTATGCAATGGTATCTGATTCATTCAAAAACTGGCGTGGAATGTCCGAGTCAGGCGGAAGAAGAATTAAAAGAGCAATAAATATTGACATGATATCAATAAAATTTGCAACACCTGAAGCAATAGAAAAATTCTCAAAAATGCATTATCTTAAAGATTATATAACAGCCAAAAAAGAGGAAATCGATAAATATAATAAAGACAACAATATCGATACTTCTTCACCGGTAAATGGCAGAAGAATAACTAATATAGGCACTTTTAGAGTATATATAAAAAATTACCTGGCAGCCAACCCACATATTCATAAAAATTTAATCAGCATGGTAAGGCAGCTACCACCAACAGAACAGGGACTTCCAATTGAGATATACTGTTTTACAAACGATACAGCGTGGGTAAACTATGAAGCTATTCAGGCAGATATTTTTGACCATCTTCTTTCAGTAATTGAAGAGTTTGACCTGAGAGTTTATCAACTGCCAAGCGGAGCCGACATCAGATTGCTCCGTTTTCAATAAAACTGTAATACCCTCTTGAACTGAATATAATATGATCCAGCAGATTAATACATAATAATTCACCCGATTTTTTTAATATCTCAGTTATATTAATATCTTCTTTTGAAGGATTAAGCGACCCTGATGGATGATTATGAGCAATTATTATTGAAACAGCTCTGTCCTTTATTGCAGTAAAATAAACTTCTCTTGGATGTATCTGTGTTCGATTAATCAGTCCAATTGTTATTATATGAGTGTTTATAACTTCATTAGCACCATTTAACGTAATCACAACAAAATGTTCCTGTTTTTTAGTGTTTAAATATGAGATTAGAGGAAGAATATGTTTAGGATTAGCAATTTTTATCCCCTCAGGTTTGATTCTTCTTCTGAAAAATTCATTTGAAGCCAGAACCAGACAAGCCCTTGCCTCCCCCATTCCTCTAATTTTTTTCAAATCATCAATTCTCAAACTTTTTTCAGACTTATCAATTGTTTTGACAATAGTTTTTGAAAGCTCAAAAACATTACAGCCTTTAATACCGCTGCCTAAAAGAATAGACATCAGCTCATCATCTGACAGTGTATCAGCACCTTTTTTAAGCAGTTTTTCCCGTGGCAGTAAATTTTCCATCCAGCCCTCCTGTAGAAATTTTAATATTCAGAAATCATATACAAATAGCGTTCCAAAAAATATTTTTAAAAATAAAAAAAATTTCCAACACTTTTTAAACATCACTCGTCATAATAGTAAAAGAACGGGAAAACCCGTAAAATTAAGGAGGAAGTATGAATCCACATGAAAAAATGAGAATAGCAATTTTTTTCCTGCTTTTAAGTTTTATTCTGATAGCTGCGGTTGCTGAAGTTTTTATACACGAGGACAATAACCTGAATATGTCTGAAGAACACAACATTAACGAAGTAATGACAGCAGCACCAGCAAATTATTATGATACACATAAGGCGTTTGATTTTAACCCTAAGAGAGTGATTTATTAAAGCAGGATGTAAGAACCACCCCTCAATAAACTTTTCAACAGAGGTCGGCAAGATTTTACCCACCCCTCATTTGCCGGCCTCTTCTTTTTTTTAATTCAAATTCAGCCAAAAAAACCAATTGTGTGCCAGAGTTGTTTTATATATTGAAAAACCTCTTCTTCATTACCAATATCCATCCATTTTTCTGGATAATTATGACTGTTTCTAGATGCTTCACCCAAAATAGCAGCATTTAAAATCCCATTATTATTTCCAAACATCGTATCAATCTTTTTCGCTATTAATGGAATCATTGGTCCACGAAACAATTCTTCAATTTCTTCAACAGAAATCTGTCTCACTGGTATCCATTCAAGTTTTATTTCATACTTTTGACATAATTCTTCTGCATTTTTTCCAATTATAGTTTCTCTGTAAGATTCGTCGATGAAAAAACTATCAATATCACTCATTAGATTTACATCCCCGTGAATATGTGTTTCAATACAAAAATCCAGATTTCTCCCAAGTGCTTTCAATTTTTTACTATTATTCAATAATATTGCCAACGCCTGCTGTTCTGATAAAACAACCTGATTTAATATTTTCCCATTGTTTTTTACATCATCCAGCAAATCCGCTAAAACACAAATAAAAGTATCATATGTACAGGAAACTTTAGGATTGGTTGAGCTATCCCCGTAACAAAAAGTACACCTTTCAACAATTTCTTTTTTTAAGGTAAAATGACAAGAACCAAATCTAACTGAAGCACCATCAATATATTTTAAAATATTTAATGCTCCATATACAGGCCTGTCTAATGAATTATTGGGATATGCATCAAAAAATATACGTTGTTCCCACAAAAATCTATCTCCTCCATTAAAGGCAGTCTTGCCTCCATTGGTGGTTCCGGTCTTAAACTGACCATAATAATTCCCCTGCTCTAATAAATTCTCTAAAATTGTTTTACCGTTGTTTGAAATCCTGTCAGGATGAAAATTAATGGTTATTGACTTATCTAACAGAAGATTAACCAAATTATTAACTTCCACGCCATATTTATTACAAATTTGTTGAGAAAAATTCCAGCAATCATTAAAATGCACATTGGCATGATTTTTTTACTTTCTCAATAGCCTTTTTTTGATAATCCTTAAGCATATTTTCCTCCCTGTAATGTAGTAATTGTAAATAATTAATATTGTATTTACAAGAGTATTTTATTAACTTAATTAAAAAAAATTTTATTTAATTTTTGATGTTTTAAACTAAAAATGAATTTAAAGTTCGAATATTGAGAATTGCCCCTGATATTTTTCAAAATTTTTAAATACTAATTTAATTATTAATATTCGACTAAACCGAAGTGTATTTCGTAAAAGTCTTGACTAAAACGAAATATACTATATAATAGTCATATGGAAAGATTACAACTTGACCCCAAAATTCACTAATATATCTATTCAAAAAAATAAAAATAAATGATATAATTATAATATGACTAAACAGGAAATTAAAAATATAATCATTGAAATTTTAAAAAAAAATAATGTTAAAAAGGCCTCATTATTTGGTTCTTTTTTAGAAAAAGATTTTGAATCCTCAAATGATATTGATATATTAATTGAGTTTTTAGATAATGAGAAAACATTGTTAGATTTAATCGGGTTAAAATATGAAATCGAAGATAGATTATTAAAAAAAATAGATTTACTGACTTACGATTCTATAAATCCTTCTTTAAGCGAAAATATAATAAAAAATTCTGAGAAATTATATGGATAAAAATATCAAATTTTACCTTGAACATATTCTTGAAAGTATTTTATTATTAGAGGAATATACAAAAGGATATTCAAGAGAAGATTTTTTAAATTCTATCAAATTACAAGACTTAGTATGCCGCAGACTTGAAATAATTGGCGAAGCTGTCAAGAATTTACCAGAATCTTTTAAAAATATTCACACAGATGTCGAGTGGAGAAAAATTGCCGGTATGAGAAATTATTTAATTCATGAATATTTCGGAATCGACTATAAATTGACATGGAATGTTATACAAAAGAATTTACCAGAACTTAAAGAAAAAATTAATAATATAATGAAAAAGCAAAATATATAAAAATAGCTAAAGGGGCAAATTTAGATCGAAATTTTTTCGTGCTACTATTACTTCAACAGCAGCAATTCTCAATGATGTTTTTTTCGTAATGTTTTTATGTTTTTTGCTGTCACCCCGGCGATGTTTTATGCCGGGGCGACATATAAAATAATAACCAATACGATAAAAACTACATTGAGAATTGTCGAAAGCGAAAGCTTATGTTTTTATTTTGATAAAAATTCGGTAAAATCCTCTGCTGTCTGTATAAATCTTGGTCCTGGCAGAAATACATAATCACCGTTTATTATTCCTACTTTTCCATTTTTATTAGCATTTATATCGATTTTACTCCATTCTTTTCTGACAGCTTCTCTTTCTACATCCGCTATTTCTGTTCTTTCATCAAGTATTATAACTGCATCTGGATTAATTTTTATTATGTCTTCAGCACTTAAAGAAGGATAAATTAAATCCCCTGAATATGCGTTCTGATAACCGATTTTTTCGATTATTTCATTTAAAAAATTGTTTTTTCCTGCTACATATAAATTTTTTAATTCTCCCGAAAAACCTACTACAATAAGAACTTTTTTGTTCCTTTCTTTAATTTTTTCTGATTTTTTTTCTAAAATTGTCAACTTTTTCTTTATTTCTTCAACAAGTTTTCTGGCATTTTTTTCATAATCAACCAGTCTGCCTACTTCAATTATTGAATTTAATATTTCATCCACTGTATTATCTTTCAGCTCAACAAAATTTATTCCCATTTTTTCAAAATTTTCTTTGGTTTCTCTTAAAGCATCTGTCAGCAAAACATATTGTGGTGATATTAGTGCTATTTTTTCATAATTTATCCCCTGATAACCACCGATTTTTGGCAATTCCAGCACTTCTTCAGGCCATACGCTGTGCTGGCTTACTGCAACAATGTTTTTTCCTGCACCAATTAATGACACCATCTCTTGAACACTTGGAAGAAGCGGGATAACAGTGACTTCTCCACTTGTATTATTATCTGCATAATTTTGAGGGATTAATTGAAAAATAACAAATACAACTGAAAAAGCAAAAATCCACATTAAAGAAATTTTTCTCATTGACATAAATACCATCCTTTCTGCCCGAAGCAGGATTTATTTTTTAACAATAAAGTCGGTCTTCTGGCTTCAAGGGATTTATATTACACGCCTTCTCAAAAGATTTTTCTTTCAATGGCTTTCTGTGTAATCATACCTTGTTACAGCAGCGGGGACTGCGCCGGATTTTCACCGGACTTCCCGTAACTTTATTGTTTTTAAGGTTTTATCTGTTTAACAATACTGGAACTCTGATTTTTCTTATAACTTCAGATGTTGTTCCGCCAAGAATTAATTCTCTTATTCTTGAATGTCCATAAGCTCCCATCATCAGCAGGTCAAATTCACTTTCAGTTACATGATTTATTATCATTTCTGCTCTGTTATCGCTTAATAATATTCTTGATTTATATTCAGGGTGTTCAGCTATAAGCCCGTTAATGATTTCTGTCATTTCTTTTTCTTCATCTTTATGTTCAATTACAGAAAACACTTCAAATTCAATATCAGATTTCCAGATTTTTTTCATCCAAAATGAAAGTCTTAATGTTTTATTTGCATATTCGCTGTTATCAAAAGCAATTGCGACTTTTTCAATTTTTTCAACTTTTTCAGGCGCAAGAAGCAGTGGTTTATTAATAATTCTTGCAACTTCTTCAACTCCAGAACCAAGTAATCCGCCAGAGAATTTTGAAGACAATCCAAATATTCCCATTATTATAAGATCATTGTCATTTGCCAGGTTTTTAATTTCTTCAGAAAGTATTCCTTCTCTGAGATAACATACTGCTTCAACTTCCTGTTTTTTACAGTATTCAACAGCTTTTTCAAGTGCCTCTCTGCCGAATTTTTTTATACTTTCTCTTGAGTTTTCAAACATTTCTGTATAGTTTTCGCCAAGGTCATATCCATCCATAACTGGATTAAACATCATCGGCACAAATGGGTGATAAAGCAGTTTGTTTTCGATTACAAAAAGAATGTTAACTTTTGCACCTATGTTTTTTGCTATTTCACACGCCATTGACATTGCATTTTTACTGTAATCGGAATTATCAATTGCAACCAGAATGTTATACATTTAAACCTCCTCAAGAGTTTTATTGTAATTTTTTTTAAGCCAGAAGTTAAAAAGAGCTTGTTTTTCATCAGCATCAAGTTTATAATTTTTTATTTCTTTTTCAAGTCTGTTTCTAAGAGTAAAAAGGGTTATTGCTGCTGAAACTGATACATTAAAAGAGCCTACAAAACCTCGCATTGGTATTCTGAATCCACCATCGGCTATTTCTTTTGTTCTGTCAGATACACCTGGATTTTCCTGTCCAAAGAGTATTGCCACTTTTTTATCTAATGGTAATGTATCTATATCAGGATTAGCTGGGTCTGGGTCTGCATAATATATTCGATATCCTTTATCTCTGAGTGCCTTAAAACATTCATCTGTTTTTTTATATTTGTGAATGTTAACCCATTTTTCACTTCCACGACTGACTCTGACGTTTTTATCAAATCTGTTGTAATATTCAAGAGCGTATAAATCTGTAAATCCTGTTGCGTCTATTGTTCTAAGTAATGCTGCCACGTTTGATGGATTATAAAAATTTTCTGCAACTGCTGTAATGTGAGAGCTTCTATTATTTAATATTTCCATGAGTTTTTCATATCGCTGCGGTGTCATTAAGTGTAACAGTTTTTGTTGTTTTTGTTCTGATATTATCATTATATTCCTACTTATTTATTTACTTAACGGGCGCGTTTCTTTCCCGATTCATTCCCGTTTCTTTCGCGTTTTATACGCGTTTCTTTCGCGTTTTATACGCGTTTCTTTCGCGTTTTATATGCGTTTCTTTCGCGTTTTATACGCGTTTCTTTAAAATCTATCATTTTTTCTGAAAAATAACAACTCTGTTAGAATTTGTGCCATCTGAATTGTTTGTGACACCCCATATATTTGCCGTCTTAGTAAACTTCTGCTGATTAATTAATATTCCGAAACATTCAAAGTTTTGATTTAATCCAATTTTAACAACTTCCATAGCTAAATCAATTTTTCCTTTTTTAACTTCACCAACTTCAAATGCAATTATCGCATCTTTTTTTAAAATACGATAAAATTCTCTGAAAACTCTCGACATATATTCTGACCATTTTTCAACTGATTTTGCCATTATTATTTTTTTAGATACTTGTTTCACATCGATATTATTAAACCAGCATCTCAGCCAGTTATCTTCAGCATATTGAACAATATCAAGAAATGGCGGACTTGTGACAATAAGATTGACTGTTGCTGATTTTATATCATATGTTTCTGATGCATCTTTTTCAAGAAATAAGGCTTTAGCAGCGATTTTTCTTAATTTTTCAATTTCTTCTTTATCTTTAAAATCTTTAAGAAGTGATTTTGATTTTTTAATAATTATTTCTTTAACATTTTTATACTCTGGTGTCTGATTTCTTTTATTGTTAATTTTAATCTGTCTTTCCTGAGAAACTGCCTGATTTGGTGGTAATGTATAAACTGAAAAAAAACCTTTTGAATGGCCTGTCAATCTATTAGTCGCTACCATTCTAATCCAGCTGTCAATATAATCTTCCTCCCCTGAATGCTTTCTTGAAATTAAATATTTTCTCAAACTGGATATTTCTTTCATTGTCTGAATTTCATAAAACATTGATAAATCTAAATCTGAATCAATTTCCCCGCTAAAATCTATTTTATTTAATCTTTCAGAAACTTCACTTAATTCAGGTATTTCTATTCTGGGTTTTGAAAGTATCTGACTCAGAGGATTTATATCATTCTGAATAATATTTCTTTCAAGAAGTGCTGCTTCAACAACAGTGGTTCCTCTGCCGCCAAATGGGTCATAAACAATATCATTTTTTTCTGTAAAAAGATTTATGAAAAATCCAGGAAGCTCAGATTTATAACATGCTCTATATGATATTTCGTGAATAGAATGCCCCTGTCTCTGTTTTGAAGTCCAGTATTCATTAATGAATTTTATAATTTTTATTCCATTAACATTAACATTTTCAACTGAAGTTTTTTTTTCGTTGTTTTTGTCTAATGAAAAATTAATTAAAAAATCGATAATATTTTGTTTTATAATCATAAAAAATAATTAGAGCATACTTTCGACTCTATTTTTTATTTCTTCATATAATTTATCTTTTTCAGCTAAAAGTTTTGAACATTCATCAAGCATATTCTGAACAAAACCTTTATCTTCAACGCTTGGAGCGTTAATTTTTACATTATAATAAGCTCCCATTATGGCAGCATTTGCACATAAGTTTGCAACACCAGCGTCAGAAAGACAGTTTGAATTACCATAAAAAGCCACTTCTTTTGCAAGTTTCATAACTTCAAACGATTTTTTCATTGTTTCAAAAGGAACCTGCATAGCGTATTTGTTTGCTTCTTCCATAGCCTGATTTCTGATTTTAATTTCTTCATCAGTTTTTTTAGCAAGTTTTCTGCTTTCTGCCATTTTATTAAAAGCATTTGTATCTTCATCTATGGCATAAAGAAGTTCTCTTTTTAGTTTTTGACCTTTTTCACCAACTTCACCCATTAAATTTTTATGTTCAGTATATTCTTTTTTGTAATAAGTCAGGTTTGTAACCATAGCAGCAAGAGCGGCACCCATAGCACCAAGCATAGCTGCTACAGAGCCGCCACCAGGAGCTGGTGAATCACTTGCAAGTTCGTCAGCAAATTCTGTTACTTTCATATCTTTTAAACCTGGTTTTTCAAAATGATATTCAATTATTTTTTTATCAATATCAAAAGGAGTAAGTTCATCTAATCCCATTGAAAGAACCGCTATTCTGATGATTTCTTTTTCAGAAAAAGCTTTTGAAGTTTCCTGTTTATCAAGAAAATATTTGCCGGCCTCAATCATTGCTTCTTTTGGAATAAGCCCTATAAGTTCACTTCCTGTAACTCTCGCCCCAAGTTTTTCAGCCTGCTCTTTAACTGTTTCATAAACAACATGAAGTGGGGTTTCAATATGGTCCATTATATTAATAGTTACCTGAGCTCTTTTGTATTCATCAATATACCAGCCAGCTGCCTGGGTATTTTTTAATAAACCTGGTGTTCTTATTAAATTACCATTCTCATCTTTTTTACTTTTTCCATTTTCGTCTTTTATTGCTCTTCCAACTTCTCTAATTTCATAACCTATTTCTTTAGCAATCTGGGTTCTTGTTGTGTTAAGATTAACATTGTAAGCTATGAGGAATTTTCTTACTCCTATTGCAGTTGCTCCAGCTCTTGCGTTAAATTCTGCCTTGCCATAATCTGGTGCAAAATCAGGATTTTTCATTTTTTCTTCCAGAGCTTCATATTCACCTTTTCTGATATCTGGTAATCTAACTCTGTCTTTTCTCTGAGCGGACATACCATACAAATAAACAGGAATATTAAGTTCTCTGCCAACTTTTTCACCTAATATTTTTGAAAGTTCAATACATTCTTCATATGTAATTCCTGATATTGGAATAAAAGGACATACATCTGTTGCACCCATTCTTGCATGAGCACCTGTATGATTTCTCATATCAATCACTTCAGAAGCTTTTTTTATTCCTCTGAATGCTGCTTCAACCACAGCTTCAGGTGAACCTGCTATTGTTACAACTGTTCTGTTTGTAGCTGCACCTGGGTCAACATCCAGAAGTTTTACACCATTTACTTCTTCTATTGCATCAGTTATCTGCTTAATTTTTTTTAAATCTCTTCCTTCAGAAAAATTTGGAACACATTCTACTATTTTTGACATATTATCCTCCAAAAAAAATTCGTTAACAGTAAACAGTAATCAGTGATCTGTAAACTGTAAACAGTTTTTCTTTAATTATTTCTTAATCTGTTTATTCTATCATCAAGAGCTGGGTGTGTCGAAAACAGATTCATCATACCTTTACCTGATGAAATTTTCAAAGCATTAAAAGCTGCTGCATTACCACTTTCTTCTCTTATCATATTTTCAGGATTATTTATTGTTTTAAGCGCCTGGAGAGCTGCTATCATCTTATCCCTGCCAACAAGCATTGCTGAACCTGAATCTGCTCGATATTCTCTGATTCGGGAAAAAAATGACACAACAATACTTCCTAAAATCATGAAAACTATCTGAAATAAAAATCTTACAATAGAAAACATGAAATAATTGCTTCCTCTTCTGCCTCTATCGCCTTTTGACATTGCTGATGTAACTATATGAGCAATTACTGTAGAAAGAAATATTACAAAAGCATTTACTATTCCCTGAAGAAGGGTCATTGTAACCATATCGCCATTTGCAATATGAGAAACTTCGTGAGCTAAAACACCTTCAACTTCGTCATCGCTCATTCTGTCAAGCAGAGCGCTTGATACTGCAACAAGAGAATTTGATTTGGAAGGTCCTGTTGCAAAAGCATTTACAACGTTAGACTGATATATACCAACCTCTGGCATTTTTTTCAATCCTGCTCTTTCAGAAATTGCATAAACTTTTCTTACAAGTGGATGTGAAGTGTTATTAATAATCTGAACTTTCATCATCCATTTTGCAATTGTTTTTGACATCATCAGCGATATAAAACTGCCAACCATACCATATATAAGTGAAAAAATTGCCAGTGCTTTATAATCCAGTCCATAAGGTGTTAAATAAGGTTGAACGTTAAAAATATTGAGAATTAAAAACACAGTTGACATAATAAGAAAGTTGATAACAATAAACAATCCAAATCTTTTAATCATTTTTACCTCCATAAATTAAGAGTTTTCCGCTACATAAAAATTATGATAACATAGAATAAATTAGAAGAAAAGACACGTATGAAACGCGAAAGAAACGCGAATGGAACGCGTAAGAAACAGGAATGAACCTATTTCAGTAATGTGCCGAGTACATATCCAATCTGTCCTGAAGGTATTTTTATCTTCAACCAGCCATTTGCAGCGGGCTCAATAACTTCTACTTCAGTATTAATTGGAAGACTTACA
>Ga0172382_10012762_pt1 | contig 10905 bp, 8 predicted proteins | sample Leawel138RmetaG_FD_122245 | JGI IMG/M metagenome (GOLD analysis project Ga0172382, IMG submission 122245) | Leachate microbial communities from a municipal landfill in Southern Ontario, Canada - Leachate well 138R metaG | ecosystem: Engineered > Solid waste > Landfill > Unclassified | place...
ACCGCGCTGCTGTTCCATCCGGCTGTAGTAATCCGTCGAGATCATCGCCAGCGCGGCGACCTCCTCGCGACGGAGGCCGGCGGTGCGGCGGCGCCGGCCGGTGGGTAAGCCGACGTCCGCGGGGGTCAGCGCTTCGCGCCGGGTGCGCAGGAAGTCGGCCAACTGTCGCTGGTCCATCGGTTCAGTCTTCCCTCAGGCGGCGGGGCGTGCCAGGGACCGGCTTGGTCGCCGAGAGGCGGCGGGGCGTGCCAGGGACCGGCTTGGTCGCCGAGATTGCGCTGACGGTCGTGCGCTGCGTGCACGTCACGGCCCTGCACGCAATCTCGATGTCCAAGGACGTGCCCGCCGCAATTGGTGCACTGGAGGGCTTGATAGCTGAGGAAGAATCAATCGCTGTGCTCCCCTCCCGTTCAACGCTGCAGAGCTGGAACCAGGACGCGTTGAGTGCGAGCGGCGAAGCCGTCGAATCCAGCGGAAGTTCGGTCGGTTCCGCGGTGTCGGGGATCGACGATGCGGTCAATCGGCTCCCGGAAACCCGCGGATGGTCGGGAGCCGCACACGACGCGGCGACCGGGATGTTCGGGCGTGCCGACGCCAGGGCGCAGCAATTCAGCGCCTACACCACCGCGGTGGCGGCGGCACTCAACAGCGGCGCCGGCACGATCGGATGCGCGCGGGCGGCCCTGTTGAGCAAGGCCGATCAGGTCGAGGCCGGACCGCTTAACGTGACCGACCAGTGGGTGGTGCTCATCGACCCGGTGCTGGCGTCGGCAGAGGAAATGGCGGTGCTGCAGGAGTTCGCGCTGCAGGAGCAGGGTGAGATCATCGGTGCGTTCGGCGGCCCCGTCGCACCGCTGACGGTTCCCCTCGGAGCGGTGATCCTTGGTGGATTTGGCGCCGTCGGGGGTGCCGAACTGGGCAAGTTCGTCGGTGATGTCGTATGTCCGTACTAGATCTGCCCGACCCAGACGAGTGGCGGCGCAGTAGCAGATTCGCAGCGGCGGCGATTGTCGCGTGTATTGGTGTCGCGCTTGCCTACCTCGGCCTGGGTGCGGCGGCCTCAACGCGCGGAGGTTATCTGACGTTGGCGGTCACCATCGGGTTTTCCGCCTTCCTGATCCTGTTCGCGTCTGCGGTCCTGCTGATAATGCTAGGGCGAACGACATCGCGAACAGTTAGCGACGCAACCGGATTCACTGTGTGGCCGGACCGGCGTACTACCGCTCTGATTCTCGCCGGCTCGGTAGCGGCGATACCGAGTCTGCTGGTCTTCGTTGTCGCGGCGCCATTGGGCGCGATCGAGTTCGCGCAGACGCGCGCCTTGCAGACGGTGTGGGCCGGAGCCGCGGCAGTCGCACTGTGCACCGTCATGTACGGGTTGCTTCTTGCGTGGCGTCGGGGCGGAATAGGTCACGTCAAGCTGACACCGGCGATGATCGAGAACGTCGACGTCCGCTCAGAGAGAGCCCTCTAGTGGGACGACGTCGTCGACGTTGCCGCTCACGCTGAATCTCGACGGGCGCCTCGAGCGGTCGTGCTCCGACTGCGGGACGGCAGTGAAGAAATCATCGGCATGGCTGACATCTACGTGCCCGGGGGCGCAGGGCTGTACTGGCTGGTGCGCCACTACTGGAAGCATCCTGGGGACCGCGAAGAACTGGTCGACGGCCGGGCACCGAAACGGCTAGCCGAGGGGAAGTTCGACCTCTCCACCTGATACGCCGAGACTGCGTCCAGCGCGGCATTCTCGCGCTTTTGCGCACTGGAGGCGATGTCGGGGTCGGGGTCGGACCAGCCGACGGTTTGATCCAGATCACAGTGGGGGTATCGTCCCGGGATGGAAAGGCTGAGCGGGCTCGACGCGGGTCTTCTGTACAGCGAGTCGGCCACGGTGCCACTTCATGTGTGCTCCGTCGTCGAACTGGACACGTCGACGGTTCCGGGCGGCTACAGCTTCGAGCGGTTCCGCGACGAACTCGCCAAGCGGATCCCGGCGCTGCCGGAGTTCCGCGCCAAACTCGCCGACAGTCAGCTGAACCTCGATCATCCGGTGTGGGTGGAGGACAAGGACTTTGACCTGTCGCGACACCTGAACCGGATCGCGTTGCCCGCGCCGGGAGGGTGCGAGGAACTCGCCGAGGTCTGCGGTCACATCGCCTCGACCCTGCTGGACCGCACCAAACCGCTGTGGGAGATGTGGGTCATCGAGGGATGCGCGAAAGCCGACACCCTGGCGTTGATGATCAAGGTGCACCACGCGGCGGTCGACGGCGTGTCGGCGGCCCACCTGCTCCACCAGCTGTGCGACGAGGTGCCCGACGCCCCGCCCCCGGAACCGGTCGAGGGCCCCGGTGACGCGACGCGGCTGAGGATCGCCGCCGACGGCCTGTGGCGGTTCGTCACGCTGCCGTGGCAGCTGACCAGGGTGATCCCCGAGACGACGGCGGTGATCGCCAAGACCGTGACCCGGGCGCTGACCGGTAAGACCATGGCGGCGCCGTTCTCCGCGCCGGCGACCCGGTTCAATGCGCAGCTGACGTCGGAGCGCTGCCTCGCCCTCGTACAGCTGGATCTCAACGACGTGAAGAAGGTGAAGGACCGGTTCGCCGTCAAGGTCAACGACGTGGTTTTGGCGCTGTGCGCAGGCGCCCTACGCGGATTCCTGGCCGACCGGGACGAGCTGCCGGACAAGCCGCTGATCGCGGTGGTGCCCGCGTCGGTGCACGACATCTCCGACCGGCCGGGCCGCAACCAGCTGTCGGGGATGTTCTGCAACCTGCACACCGACGTCGAGGATCCGGTGCAGCGGCTGCGCGCGATCGCCGAATCAGACACGCGGGCAAAGGAACACAGCGCATCGCTGGGCCCGACGCTGCTGGTGGACCTGGCGCAGTCGCTGTCCCGCGGCGCGTTCGAGACGCTGCTGGGCGTTCTGTCGCACACCCCGCTGACCCACACGGCGATCCACAACTGCGTGATCTCCAACGTGGCCGGGCCGACGACCACGTTGTACAGCGGCGGCGCCGCGATCACTGCGCTGTATCCGCTGGGCCCGATCTTTCACGGGTCGGGGCTCAACATCACAGTGATGTCGCTGGGCGACACCCTTAATGTGGGTATTCTGTCGTGCCCGCAGCTGGTCGACGACCTGTGGGATCTGGCCGACCGCTTCGACGGCGAGCTGACCGAGTTGCTCCACCACTGCTGATTTCCGGGTGCGGTTAGGACGCGGCGCGATGCGGGAAACCTAGGCGCGCTGCCGGTCGACGACGGAAAGGATGGCATGTGAGCACCCCGAAGGGCGGCTCTCGGTTGGGCACCCGGTTCGGGCCCTACGAGCTGCAGTCGGTGATCGGGGTCGGGGGTATGGGTGAGGTGTACCGCGCCTACGACACCGCGCGCGAGCGGATGGTGGCGATCAAGCTGCTGCGCCCGGAGATGGCCGCCGACCACAGCTTCCAGGAACGTTTCCGCCGGGAGTCGCGGGTTGCGGCGCGGCTGCAGGAACCGCACGTCATCCCGGTGCACGATTTCGGCGAGATCGACGGCGTGCTCTACATCGACATGCGCTTGGTCGAGGGCGCCAGCCTCAAGGACGTGCTGCGCGCCGAGGGGGCGCTGCCGCCGGCGCGGGCGGTGTCGATCCTCCGGCAGGTCGCCGCGGCGCTGGACGCCGCGCACGCCAACGGCCTGGTGCACCGGGACATCAAGCCGGAGAACGTGCTGCTGACCCCTGACGATTTCGCGTATCTGGTCGACTTCGGGATCGCGCACGGCGGCGGTGAGGCGTCGGTGACCTCGACGGGCCTGGTGGTCGGGTCGAGCGCTTACATGGCGCCGGAGCGGTTCAGCGGGGAGCGGGGCGGTCCGGCGTCGGACGTGTACTCGCTGGCCTGCCTGCTGTACGAGTCGCTGACGGGCCGGGCGCCGTTCGAGGCGGCCGACGTGCGGCAGGTGTGGAGCGCGCACATGTTCGCGCCGCCGCCGCGGCCGAGCATCATGCGCCGCGGCGTCAGCAGGACGTTCGACGACGTCGTCGCGCGCGGCATGGCCAAGCAGCCGCACGACCGGTATCCGACGGCGGGGGAACTGGCGCGGGCGGCCGCTGCTGCCGCCGACGGCGCACCGGCCGCGGAGCCGGTGGCCCCGGTGACGCCGCCGTCGACGCGGCAGTTCTCGACGGCGTACCCGACGCCGCCACCACCGCCGGCATTGCCCGCGGCGCCGGCCCGGCGGTTCAGCCGCGGTCAGGTGGGGCTGGTGGCCGCGACGGTCGTGATGTTCACCGCGGCGCTGGTGCTGGCCGCGGTGCTGGTGTTCAGCGGCGGGGACACCGGGTCGCCGTCGCCTCGGATCGCGGCACCGCCGTCGTCGTCGTCGGAGGCGCCCTCGACTTCTTCGGCGTCGGCGGTCGAGGGGGTGTCGGGCACGGATTCGCAAGGCTTCGTGGGGCATACGGCCCGATGCGACTCGGGCAGCACGCCTGCGGCGCTGATCCGGACCTCGCTGTCGCTGGCGATCATCTGCGAGACGAGCGACGGTGACTACTACTACCGCGGGGAGCGGCTGCGCGACGGCGCGAACCGGGAGATCCAGGGCGCACAGCGTTCCGGTGACGGGTTCGTCGTCACCGGTTCGGACGGGGCCCGCTACGACGTGCAGCCGGACCAGTTGACGATCTCGAGCAACGGAAGTGTGGACTCGGCGGAGCCGGCGTTGGAGTACGGCTCGGCGCAATAGCAGGGGACGTGGTTCGGCGTTGCGGGCGTAGGGGTCCTGGTCTGGCCGCGAGATTGCGCTGAGGGTCGTGATCTGTTGACGGGCAACGGCCCTCAGAGCAATCTCGCGAGATAGGTCGCGTCGAAACGCGCTCCCGGCGGCGTTCCGAAGATATTGACGCCTTGGAAGCAGTCTCCAGTGATTCGGCGATGCTGCTCCGGAGGGTCGCTAGGCACGGTAAGTACATAGCCGTGACTGCGGGGACATATGTGGGTCGAGTCGGTGGGTTGGCGGTAGCTCTCGGTATCGGAGCGGCGATTCTGGCAGGCACAGGTGTCGCCTTGGCGGACGACGGCGCTGCGTCGGACACGGCGACCAGCACGTCGCAGACGTCGGAGGCGGCACCGGCGAAGGACATGCCCGACGACAGCACCTCGGAGGCCGACACTGCCGACGGGGCCGAACCGAACGGTGACGTCGAGGACGAGTCGGTCGCAGAGGCGGACCCCGACTCGGCCGAACCGGAGGAAGACGCCGAGGACGAGGTCGTCGAACCCGAGGCCGCCGACGAGCCGGCGCCTGTCGTCGAACCCGAGCTCGCCGAAGATCCGACGCCCGTCGTCGAAGGGCCCGTCGACGCCGAGGCCGCCGAGGAAGACGACGAACCGGAGTTCGTCTCGACCCCGATCTCGAACGTCGTGCACGCCGACTTCGAGGCCGATAAGGACGAAGAGCCCGCCGCCCCCGCCGAGTCCGCGCTGGCACTGTCCGTGCTGGCCACCGCCCGCGAAAAGGCCGATGAGCCAACGATCGACACCGTCGGCGCCCAGGCGGCCCTCAGCCTCGTCGACGACGAGTACCCGATCCCGACCGACGTCGCGGTCACCGAGCTCAAGCCGGCGTTCGAGTGGCTGCAGCAGATCCCGGTACTCGGGAGGTTCGTGGTGACGCCGATCGTGCACCTGATCCACGCGATCCCGTTCGTCTCCGAGATCCTGCATCCGCTGATCGGCTTCCAGATCGACCACGACGCCCCGCCCGGGACGCCGCGGGCACGCACCGTGCGGGTGAAGTCGTTCGACGGCACCGAGATCTATGTGAACTTCATGCCGGCCAAGGGATTGCAGGCCGGTGAGTCGGCGCCGACGGTGCTGTCCGGTCCGGGTGTCGGACTGCCGGGGTCGACGACCCTGGGCCTGGACATCGACAGCTTCCTGCCGCACGACGTGGTCGGCATCGGCATGCTGCGCAAGGCGGGCTACAACGTCGTCACCTGGGATCCGCGCGGGGAGTGGCATTCGGGTGGCCGGATGCAGCTGCAATCACCGGATTTCGAGGGCCGCGACATCTCGCACATCATCAGCTGGCTGTCCACCCTCGGCGAGGTCGACAGCGTCGACGGCGATCCCAAGGTCGGGATGGTGGGTGTGTCCTACGGCGGCGGCATCCAATTGTCGGCGGCCTCAGTCGATCACCGGATCGACGCGATCGTGCCGACCATCGCGTGGAACAGCCTGGTGGACGCGATCTTCCCGCGTCAGGCGGTCAGCAGCGTCTGGGGCACGTTCCTGAGCGCCCTGCTGGTGGGCGTGGGGGCGCGTCCCAACGAGCGGGTCCTGCCTGCGGTGATCGAGGCGGTGCTCACCGGTGAGGCGGCGCAGTCCGACATCGACCTGTTCAACAGCCTCAACTTCGCCGACCAACTCGCCAACATCACGGCGCCGACGTTGTTGATCCAGGGCACGGTGGACACGCTGACCACGCTGGCTCAGGCCGACACCAACGCCAAGGCGTTGATCGCGGCGGGCACCACGACGAAGGTGGTGTGGTTCTGCGGCGGCCACGGTGCGTGCCTGAGCAGTTTCAACGACGGCGAGGTGGTGTGGCGGGAGACGATGGAATGGCTGGACCGCCACGTCAAGGGTGACGAATCCATCGATCCCGGACCGCAATTCGAGTGGGTGGATCAGCACGGCGACTGGTATTCCTCGGAGGTCTACCCGGTGGCTTCCGGCGAGTCGGTCACCGCGACGCTGGCCAACGGCGGGAAGACGCTGCCGTTCGTGCCGTTCATCGGCGGGTCGGGACCCAACCCGGCGATCTTGACGCGGGGTGTGATCCGCGCGGTGATGGGGTTGCCGTCGGGGGCGCCGGCACTGAACGCGGTGAACCTGCGCGTGCCGGACGCGACGGAGCCGACGCATCTGCTGGGGGCGCCGCAGCTGACGTTGACGTACTCGGGCACCGGTAACGCCAAGCATGTGTACGCGCAGCTGGTCGACGACGAGACCGGGCTGGTGCTGGGAAACCAGGTCACGCCGATTCCTGTTGTGCTGGATGGGGAGTCGCACACGGTGACGTTCTCGATGGAGCAGATCGCGCACACGCTCAAACCGGGGGAGTCGGTGACGCTGCAGGTGCTCACGTCGTCGTTCAGCTTCCTGAACTTCTACTCGTACGGGGCGATCACAGTCGAGGGCATATCGGTGAAGCTGCCGACGATGGCCGCGGCGCAGGTGGTCGCGGTCGCGGCGTGAGTTTGGGTCGCGTGCACCGAGATTGCGCTGAGGGTCGTGGGCGCGCCGATCTCCACAGCCCTGACTGCAATCTCGCGGCTTGAAGTCGAGCGCGCGTCACGCCGGCGGCGGGGGCGGAGGAGGCGGCGGTGGTGGTAGTGGTAGCGGCGGCGGAGGTGGAGCCGGCCACGGCAGCACAATCGGCGGCAGCCCGGGGATCTGGATGACGTTCGGCGGTGGGGGCGGTGGAGCCCCGGGAGGGGGCGGAGGTGGCGCGCCCGGGGGTGGCGGTTGGTACACCGGCGCGGGGGCGATCCCGTTGCTGGTGTTGATCGTGATGATCGAACCGGGGATGGTCTTCCCGCTCGGCGTCGTGCCCACGATGACGCCCTTCGCGGAGGAGCTGTTCACCGCGGTCGGTTCCGCGGCGACCTGAAAGCCCGCGTCCTCCAACTTCTTCCGCGCCGCATCGATCTTCAGCCCGATCACGCGGGGCACCTCACTGCCGGGGCCGCCGTCGACGTAGCGCGGATCGGTGGGGGGCATGGCCACCGGGCCGAAGTCCTCGGCGATCGGCTTCATCGCCAGATACCAGGTGCGGGCCGGTTCCGTTCCGCCGTAGAGGTTTCCGTCGCGGCACCGGCGTAGCGGGGACGTGCACAGGCCTGAGGGTGTCGGGGAGTCGTCGAAGATGTAGTTCGCGGCGGCGTACTGGTTGGTGAAGCCGAGGAACGCCGACGACCGGTGCGACTCGGTGGTGCCGGTCTTGCCCGCCATCGGCAGATCCCATCCGACCGATCCCGCCGCGCTGGTGGCGGTTCCGCTGATGTGGTCCTTGCCCAGCGCATTGGCCATCGTGTTGGCGAGCCCCTCGGGGACGACCTGCTCGCAGGGCGCCTCCTCGAGGGCCACCTCGCCTCCGTGGCGGTCGAAGACCGTGTCGATCGGGCTGGGCGGGCACCACATGCCGCCGGAGGCCAGCGTCGCGGCCACATTGGACAGCTCGAGCGCGTTGAGCTCCAGCGGGCCGAGTGTGAACGATCCGAGGTTCTGGCGTTTGACGAAATCGGCGATGCTCTCGTTGGTCTCGGGGTCGTAGGCGCGGGCGGTGCCGGGCTCGGCGTAGGACCGCAGCCCGAGCCGGACCGCCATGTCCATCGCGCGGGGGACACCGATCTGGGCGATCAGTTTGGCGAACGCGGTGTTGGGCGATTTCGCCAGCGCATCGGTCACCGTCATCTGCCCGCCGTACCCGGACACGTTCCTTACACACCACGTCTTCGGCGGGCATCCCGGTTCGCTGCTGTCGCCCAAGCCGGTACCCCGGAATGTCTGGGGCACATCGAGTTTGGCATTGATGCCCAGTCCCATCTCCAGCGCCGCGGCTGTGGTGAAGATCTTGAAGATGGAGCCGGCGCCGTCGCCGACGAGGGAGAACGGCTGCGGCTGCACCGTCTGGCCGGCGTCGCGGTCCAACCCGTAGGTGCGGCTGTCGGCCATCGCGACGATGCGGTGGGCGTCCCTGCCGGGCCTGATCACGCTCATCACACTGGCGACGCCGACGGCGGTGGGGTCGGCGACCTTGTTGATCGCGGTCTTCACGCTGTCCTGGACCTTCGGGTCCAGCGTGGTGCGGATCAGGTAGCCGTTGCGGGCCAGATCCTCTCTGCTCAGGCCCGCGCGGGCGAGGTAGCGCAGCGCGTATTCACAGAAGAATGCGCGGTCGCCGGCGGCGATGCAGCCCTGCGGCAGGGGTTCGGGCCGCGGCAGCACGCCCAGCGGCTGGGCCTTGGCGGCGCGGAGTTCGTCGGCCCGGTCGGGCAGATTCTCGATCATCGTGTTGAGCACCACGTTGCGCCGCTCCAGCGCCGCGTCGGGGTACGTGTACGGGTCCAGTGAGCTGGGGGAGCGCACCATCCCGGCTAGCAGTGCGGCCTGCTGCCAGTTGAGTTCGGCGGCGTTGATGCCGAAGTAGGTCCTCGCGGCGTCCTGAACGCCGAACGCGCCGTTGCCGAACGACACCAGGTTCAGGTAGCGGGTCAGGATCTCCGCCTTGGGCAGCGCCGCGCCCATGGCCAGGGCCGCCCGGATCTCGCGCAGTTTGCGTGCCGGGGTGATCTCGACCGCGGCGCGCCGGTCCTCGTTGGTCTGCGCCTTCACCAGGAGGTTGAAATTCTTGACGTACTGCTGCTCGATCGTCGACCCGCCCCGGGTGGTGACGGCGCCCTGCAGATACCCGGCCAGGCCGGTCAGGGTGCCCTGCCAGTCGACGCCGTTGTGCTCGGTGAAGCGCTTGTCCTCGATCGAGATGATCGCCAGCTTCATCGTGTTGGCGATCCGATTGCCGGGCACCACCCAGCGGCGCTGCTCGTACAGCCACGCGATGGGGTTGCCCGCCGCGTCCACCATCGTGGACACCAGCGGCACCTCACCCTCGAGAAGTTGCGTGGATTCCTCTGTGGCAGAGTTGGATACGCGCAGAATCGCCGTCCCGGCGCCCCCGACGAACGGGAACATCAGCGCTGCTGCGAGCAGCCCGGCGAGGAGGCAACAGCCCGCCAGCCTGGCGATCGCCCCCCACTTCGCCCGACCCTGGGCGCTCATGGCGTCAGCTTAGGACCGATCGGGGCACCTGACTGTGGATTGCGCGGGATTCGCAAACCGCCGCGAACAGGCGGATGAGGGCAGCTTTCCCCCTCGCTATTGAGTGCCCACTCGGCGTTTGGCGTCTCTGTCGACGGCGGTGGCGATGTCGTGAACGAGCCTGGAATGCCACTGCTTGTGCGCCGCCAAGTCTGCTGTGAGCGCATGACAGTCAGGACATTCCTGCTGGGCCGGGTTCTGCTGTGTCTGCTCCATGGCCAACACCTCCTCGGAACTTATGCGGCTGTGTCCACGGTGGCACGGCGGAGACCCCCCGTCCAGCGTGCATCGCAACGAGATGACTTCTGTCCCTATCCCGGAAACGAAACCGGTGCTCTGATGGAAGGGACGGGACGGCGTAGTTCGTACCGGCGGGCAGAGCCGTCCGTCGGATGGAGGTCACTGCAATGAACACGTCACAACAGGTCCATGAGCGGACGCGGATGTTCGCCCGCGTGCTCGGACCCTTCTTGGTGATCGCCGACGTCGCGGCCGTGCTGCGGGCGTCGGACATGCGAACGCTGCTGTCGGACTTCTCGGCGAACTCGGCGTGGCCGTGGGTGTCGGGTGCGTTCATCCTGATCGGCGGCCTTGTCATCGTGGCCCTGCATCAGTACTGGCACGGTCCCGCGGCGATCATCGTCTCGGCGCTGGGTTGGCTGATCGTCGTGCGGGGGATGTTGCTGCTGTTCATCCCTGATTCGTTCATGTCGTTGGCCGACAACATGATCGGCGCGACGGCCTGGTGGATGGTGGCGGGCGCCGTGATGGCGCTGATCGGTGTGTATCTGACCTACGTCGGCTGGGCGCCCGAGCACCATCGACCGGCCGCACACGCCGCTGACGCGAACCGGGACGTGACGCCGGCCGCATAGCGGGGCTGAGTTCATCGGCGACGTTGAGCCCGCCGGCGGCCGGTGCCACAATCGAGGTATGGACTCGGGCCCGCTGGGCCGGAGATCGGTCGGATTTCCCTCGGGCCTCGACGCATTGACGGCGAGGTTCGCCAGTCCGTGCCTCGACGTGA
>Ga0172382_10012763_pt1 | contig 10905 bp, 13 predicted proteins | sample Leawel138RmetaG_FD_122245 | JGI IMG/M metagenome (GOLD analysis project Ga0172382, IMG submission 122245) | Leachate microbial communities from a municipal landfill in Southern Ontario, Canada - Leachate well 138R metaG | ecosystem: Engineered > Solid waste > Landfill > Unclassified | place...
CCAAAAATAACTCCCAGAAAGCCTAAAATTGTCGAAATAATTACCCCCACAACAGTTTCTGGTGTTTGAACGCTGTCATATGATTTAAAACCCATTTTCTGAGCCGAATACTTTGTTCTACCAGAAGAAAAAGAATCGCTTAAATTGCCAAAAGCAAAAGAAATGCTGGGTAATAAAAACAAGGACAGAAACAAAGATAAAAAAAATATTTTATTTTTTTTAAAAAAAACCATAAAAAAATATTTATTGAAAATTAAAAGCGCTAATGACTAAAATACTTATAGCATAAGCACTAACCACAACAAACAAACCAATAATTGACTCTACTATTATTTTTTTAGCTTTATCAACTTGTTGATCATTTCCTTTGGCTGTCATCCACAAAATTCCACCATAAACAAGTAAAATCACAAAAACAACCCCAATAAAAGAAATTATAGTTTGTATAATTAAGCCAACTGAAGACTCTATTGAACTACTATCTTTAAATATTTTCAAATCGGAATGACCTGTTTTTTTGGCAGCTGAATTTAAACCGGAATCAGCTGAAAAGTCAAAAGAAAAAACATGTCCCGGAAAAAACAAAAGGGCTAGACAAAAAATAACTATATATTTACTAATCTTTCTCATAAAATTAAAATTATTGTCCATACAGCCTAACACAATCAAAGCCGCTTCCGCCTGAAAGTTTGTCAATTTCAGAATCATGCTCACACAATATCAATTTACAATTTCTTCCATCAGATTTTCCCATAAAACACAAACACAGTTCTTGAGAAAATTGAACAAACTGCCCTCCACCCCAATTCATATTTCCATCATCACTAAAACCACTCCACTCATTAGACCAAGAATTAGCCTCCACATAATCTCCATTTTTAATACACTGACTTAAATATATTTGCTCAGCCTCAGAAAGAGTTAATTGTTCGGCTTGCTCATTGTTTGCTGATTGATTATCATCTACGCTGGGACTGTTTGTTTCATCAACAAAAACAGGCTTAGTAGATTGCTCGCCTATAAACTGAACAGCAGCAAAGGATGCAAATATGCAAACAATTCCAATAACCGCCCAAATCATAGTTTTTTTAGACTTATCAATCTGCTGATCATTACCAGAAGCAGTCATCCACATTATTCCAGAGTAGACTATTAAAATTAAAAATAGCAGTCCGACAAAAGAAAGTATTATGCCAACAACACCACCAACACTTGCTACTATATCACTTTTATCTTCATTAAAAACCAAAGGTAAATTTCCCTTAGCGATAGTCTTAGTTAGTCCATAATCACCCCCAGCGAAAGAAACAAAAGGTATCGTAAAAAAAAATGTTAATAAGAATAATAAAAGTATTTTTTTCATAAATATATTAATTTTACTACTCAGAAGAAACTATTGAGTTACTTCCATTAAAAACGCTTCCTATAAAACTAGTTATGACATAAGCCGATAATACAATAATCAAGCCAATAATAGCTTGAATTATTAAATTTTTAGCCTTTTCAACTTGTTGTTCATTTCCTCTGGCTGTCATCCACAGTATTCCAGAATAAATTATCAAAATCATAAAAACAACAGCTATAAAAGAAAGTATTGAGCCAATTAAAACACCCGATCTAGCAAAAATATATTCATAGCCTGGCTTACCCTTATTAACCTCTTCAGTGCTAAAAGCTTCTTTAAGTTTTGGCTTGTTATTTACAACATCGTCTAGTCCCCAACTATTTGTAGCCAAAGAAAAATTAGCCAAAAAAAATGAAGCTAAAAGAAAAACAATTGCTAATATTTTTTTCATAATCAATAAATATCTAAATCCACCACGCTTTCTGAAACAATTAATTATTTCAGAAAGCATGGCGCCTATATAAAATAGGGCGCCAATTTCTAAATTCGAGTTTAGAAACTAAAATAAAATATTCTAGTTGTTTGTCGCGTCCATTAAAGTATTTAAAACGAAGGTTGTGATTCCCCAAGCAGCTAAAATGATTACTAAACCGACAACTCCGGCTCCTAATAATTTTTTAGCTTCACCAATTTTATCTTCGTTACCAGCAGCAGTCATCCATTTGAAACCTCCTAACAATACTATAACTACAGCTACGATACCAAGTAAAGTTAAAACTGTATTTATAATTTGAGCGGCCATTTCTCTTGGATCTTTTTGACCTAAAGCGATACCTTCATCACCATTTTTAACGTAGTTTAAACCAAAAACGTCATCTGATGCTTGAGCACCGTTAGTTAAAGCCAAAGAAATGATTGGGAAAACAAATAAAGAAACTAATAATAAACTAATAATTTTTTTTCTCATAAGTCACCACCTTTCTAGTTTTTAATTTTTACAATAAAATAATAACATATATTTGAAAAAATAACAATGTTTGCTATACTAAACAAGAGATATGAAAAAACCTAATTTCACTCAAATATTTACCATAGCCTTTTACCTGCTATTTTTTTTATTGCTTTTAAAAAACTCACTAGGCTACCTTGATCCAGACCTAGGCTGGCACCTTAAAGCTGGTGAAGAAGTTGTTAAAACAGGTCAAATAAACCAAATAAATCACTATAACTATGTTCTAGGAGAAAATAATACTTGGGTAAACCACGAATGGCTATCAGACTCAATTCTTTTTTTAATTTATAGCAATTATAATTATTTTACTCTAAATATTATATTTGCTCTTTTGATGTGTATAATTTTAGGAATTGCTCATAATTTTATTGTTAAAAATTTCACCTTGGACAGAAAATCAATAGTCACTCTTCTCCCCTTTTTTACTTTAGGGCTAATAGCTTGTCAGCCAAGTTTAGGAGTGAGAGTACAAGAATTAACAATTTTATTTTTATTATTAGAATTGATTGTTATTTATAAATTTGAAAATGAATCTCTTAAAAATAATAAAAAATCCTGGAAAAAACTAATACCACTGCCTATAATAATTGGGCTCTGGGCAAACATGCACGGAGGCTTTTTGCTGGGCGTTTTTATACTTTACTTTTATTTAGCAATAAAAATAGCTGAATTAATTATTTTTAATTTAAAAAGTAAATACTTCTTTGTAAACAAGATTAGCTCTTTTTTTAATTTTAATAAAAAATTAAAAGCAAGAGAATTAAAAATGTTTTTATACTTTGCTGTTACTTCTTCACTTTTTACCCTAATTAATCCTTACGGATTGGAACTTTTTGATTTTTTATCTTCTTATAAAAATAATGCTTATCTTAAAATAATAGGAGAGTGGCTTCCTCAATACCAAGAACCCTTTCTTTATTGGCAAATATTATATATAGGAATTATAATTGCCTCTCTACTAGTTTCTTTTTTAATGTATAAAAATAAAAAAGAAATAAACTCTCTTTGGCACTTAGTTTTAATTTTATTTTTTATAGTACTAGCAATCAAATCCAGAAGACACTTTCCTTTATTATTTATTAGTTCTTTGCCCTTTTTATCATCTTTTATTTATGACGAAATCAAAGAAACAATTAGAAATATAAAGATTGGAAGAACCGTTATTGATGTTTTTATTAAAGCTTATTTGTCTTTTGTTTTTTTGTTTGTCTTTCTTCTTTTAGCTACTAGCATTAAGGTAATAAAAAATCCTTTTACCTATTATTGTCAAAAATACCCCTGCCAAGCACTAGAATTTATTAAAAATGATCCCAAAATATCAAGTGCCAGAATTTTCAATTCTTACGGATGGGGCGGATATCTAATTCATCAGTGGCCAGAAAAAAAGATTTTTATTGATGGACGACTTCCGCAAATTAAAATAAAAGATCACAGTTATTTAGAGGAATACCTGCTCTTTTTTAAAGATGAACAAAGTATTAAACAAAAAATAGAAGAATACCAAATAGAATTATTTCTTTTAGAGAAAAGAAAAACAAAAAAAACAAAATGGCTAGACCAAAAACTCACAGGTTCAAAAGAAACAAAAGATAAAAATAATCAACTAATAAATTATTTAGAGGCAAATTTTAATAAAATTTATGAAGATGATATTGCTTTAATTTATTTTAAAAGAAATGGATTATAAAGACTACGAAAAAATAAGCAGTGATTATTTTTGGCATAAAGCTAGAAAAAACTTTATTAATTATTTATTATCAAAACATTTAAATGAGCCTAAGCAAGAACAAGAAAAAAAAGAGATTTTAGAAATAGGCTGTGGGACTGGTTATCAACAAGAAGTTATTGCCAAATACGGTAATTACACCGGAATTGATAAAAACAAACAAGCAATAGAAGAAAATAAAAAAGGGAAAATAATTAATTCCAACCTAGAAGATTTTGAAACTGAAAAAAAATATAATGTTATTTGTCTTTTTGATGTCTTAGAGCACATAGAAAAAGACTACCAAGCTCTTCAAAAAATAAACCATTTATTAGACAGTGATGGTTATCTTTTTTTAAGTATTCCAGCTAAAAAAATCTTATTTGGAGAACATGACTTAGCCATGGAACACTATCGCCGATATGAAAAAAAAGAAATAGAAACATTGTTAGAAAAAAACAATTTTAATATAATAGAAATAATTTATTGGAACTCCTTTCTCTTTCCCTTAATTGCTTTAATTAGAATTCTCAAGAGAGCTTATCAAAAAAATAACTTAACCGAACAAAGACACAAAAGTGATATTAGAAAGATGCCAAAAATTATTAATAATCTTCTTTTTAAAATTTTAAATTTTGAAAATAGTTTGATTAAATTAGGAATAAAAATTCCTTTTGGACTAAGCTTATATATAGTTGCTCAAAAAAAATATGAAAATTGATTTCATTATTCCGGTTTACAACGAAGAAAAATTACTTAAAGAAAGCATAACCAAACTTTACAATTTTTTAAATTCCCAAAATTATTCTTTTTTTTGGCAAATAATAATTGCTATTAATGGATCAAGCGACAATTCAGAAAAAATAGCCAGAGAAATAAGTGGGGATAAAATAAAAAATATAATTACCAAAAGACAAGGAAAAGCTCATGCAATTAGACTGGCAATTGATAAAAGCTCAGCTGATTATATTATATATATGGATGTAGATTTAGCCGTTTCCCTAGATAATATCAACGACTTATTGCCAAACATTTACTCTAATTATGATTTAGTAATCGGATCAAGGTTTCTTTCATCTTCAAAAAGAAATCGATCAATAATAAAAGAGCTTAGTTCCAAGATTTACATATTATTGTCTAAGATAGTTTTAAAGCACAATTTTTCTGATCTACAATGCGGATTCAAAGCTATTAAAAGAAGTTCTTTTGATAAGGTGGCAGAATTAATAGAGGATAGAAACTGGTTTTTTGATACCGAACTTTTAATTTTTTTTCAAAGAAAAAACTTTAAAATTAAAGAGATACCCGTTGATTGGTCAGAAAATCGTTATATAAAAAGAAAAAGCAAGATTATTCTATTTAATGATTCAATAAAATTTACTAAAAAATTATTTAAACTAAAGAAAAGATTAAAACAAGTCAATCCAAAATATTTTTATAATGAAAAGCCTTAACCACCTTCATTTTCCGATTTAAAGAAATAAATATAAAATCAAGCCTGGAAAACTCTATATCAATTTTTCGAAAGCCACAATAAAAAAAGATGGCTTTTTTTAAATTTTTAATTTGCTTAATTTTTAAATTTTCCTCGGGAGAAGACAAGTTATTAAACCGAGTCTTTATTTCAAAAAAAACTAGCCTCCCTGCAAGGGAAGCTATTATATCAACTTCTAATTTTTTAAACCTCCAATTTTTTTCTAAAATAACAAAACCATTTTTTTCTAAATACTTTGAAGCTATTAATTCTCCTAAATAACCTAAATTTTTTTTATCATTCATTTTAGTATTATAGAACAAAGTCGATAAACTAAATATAAATTTTTATTTACTTAAAAGCATGCCGTAATGATATTCACCGGCTTGAAATTCATCTTCTATTTTTATATTTAAAAATGAGCTCAAACGCTTTATTTCATCTCTAGAAACTTTATTAACAGAAGAGAGAATAAAGGGAGAATCTTTTTCGTTCCACTCAACCAACAAAACCTTTCCACCTGGTTTTAAAATTCGCATACATTCTTTCAAAATATTTATTTTTTTTTCTGATTGATGCAGAACATTAATCAATAAAACAGAGTCTAAAGAATCTGATTTTATATTTGCACCGCCCACAACCTCTAAATCACTCCAAATAGTTTCTATTTGGCTTAAATTCTCAATTCTAGCTCTTTTCTTAATTGCCTCTAAGCTATCCTTAATAATATCAACAGCATAAATCTTGCCACTTTTACCAACAAATTTTGCCAATAAAAAGGTAAAATAACCAAAAGCACCACAACCCAAGTCAGCCACTCTAAACCCCTGTTCAAGGCCAAGTCTGGCAATCAAAGATTCTATATTTAATAAATTATTTTTTATCATATAAATAAATTATTTTTCAACTAATATTTGTTTAATTATTAAGTTTTGTTTGCTATATTTCTTTTTAGCAGATATATGAATAAAATTAATACCCGACTTTAAATAAATTACTTCCGAAAACTGACCACTAGCATCACTTAAAACAGCCTCTCCGTTTATAGAAACCTCACTTTCAGCGTCTGTTTTACCCTCTATTAAGACAGAGGAGGAGTTTATTATTTGCCTATCTTCAACATTGTAAACCTCTAGAAAGGGCGGGGCAAAAATATTTTTTAAATAAAAAAATAAATAAAATAAACAAATCACTACTACTAAAAAAATTAAAAGATTGCGCAACACCCTTGGTAAAGAAACAAAACTTTTCCAACTAACAACTTTATTAAAAAATATGTTTTTTTCAAAATTTTGTGACCTATCATATTCTTTAACGAAATCAGAGACAATGTTTTTATGTCTAATATCTAAAAAATCAACATACTTCTTGAAAAAAATTTTTGCGTAAACTCCTTTAGGCAAATCTCGATAACTACTTTCTTCAATTGCCTTTAAATATTTAATATTTATTCCCGTTTTTAAAGAGGCCTCCTCTAAACTAATTGATTTCTTTTGTCTATTTTTTTTTATATAAGCCCCGACTGAATCCTGATCTAAAAATATATTTTTTTTAACAAAACCACTCATTTTTTTGTATTTTAATCAAAAAGTCTAGTTATAACAGATGATGTCCCTCCCCAATTAACACCCAAAGCACTCATGGCAAACTCAATAATGATGTAGCTTGTAAAAACAATTATTAAACCAATAGTGGCATTTATTATAATTGTTTTAGCTTGTTGAACCTTGTCGCTACTGCCAGCCGAAATTAAAAACATAACGCCACCATAAACAAAAAACAATAAAGATAGAGATCCAACGATACCCAATATAAATCTCGTGACCTGTATTCCAACCAACAAAATGTCATTTAATTCATAATTACCACTTTCATAATCAGCACTTCTTTGTCCAGCCCCAGGAACAATAGAGGCCATCACGGGAGTACTCATTAAAAAAATAGTAAAAAAAGAAATAATTAAAAGTACTAAAGATTTTTTGTTTTTCATAAAATTTAATTAACTGTTTGTTGTATTCTATTGGCGTAAAAATTCATTAACTCAATTGTTTTGTTTTCAGTATCAGCTAAAACAGCCTGTATCATGTCAGCTAAAAAGTTTTCAGCTAAAATAGGATTTTTACCTCTATACCAACTTTTAGCTGTTAAAACTTGATCAGCAAAGACACCTATCTCTGGGTCTTCTTTTTGAGTATTAATTAACGATCTCAAGGCTGTCGGCTTGTTTGTTTTTTCTAAATAACTTGTTGCATTTTCAGAGCTAGTCATAAATTGTATAAAATTCCAGGCTTCATTTTTATATAAACTTTTTTTTGAAACCGCCTCCACCCAATAATTAGCCATATTAGTAGGAACAGTTGCTCCTTCTATTTGAGGTATGGGCTCTACTAGAAAATTAAGCTTAGGCGCTTTAGTTTTAATAGTTGGTAAATGATAAGAATAACCGAACATAATTGCCAATTTGCCAGAAGCAAAAAGATCGACAGAATTTTCCAGACCACTATTCCAACAATAAACTTCTTTAATAGGATTAGCAAAATCAGTATAAAATCTCAAGGCCATTAGTCCCGGGTTATAGTTCTGACTTTGAAAAACGGCTGGAACAGTCTGAAAAAGAACTTGCCCTGCATCACTCATCATACTAGCCCCGTTTTGCATCATTAAAATAGCTAAAATATCACTATATCGTTCTATATTTTTTCCACCACCTAAAGCAACTCCTGACTGCAAGATATTGCCTTTCAAGTCTTGTTTGGTTAACTTTTTAACCATTTGTTGAAAATCACGGTTCCAATATCTTGGAATTTCAGTAATTCCGGCTTGATCAAAAAGATCTTGATTGTAGTACATAGCCAAAGTGTCAACTGATAAAGGCAATCCATATATTTTATCATTTAAAACCACGTCCGAATAAACAGCATCAACAAAGTTTTGCTTCAATTCTTTTAAACCCAAACTTTTCATGGTTCTAAATTCTGGAACAACTTCTTTTTTAAGAGAGCCTTGAGTTATTGGAAAAACCATTGTTGTTTGAGCCGGCATTGGCTCTAACTTGCTTTCATATTTCCTTATCCAAGTATTATGAATGGAAAAAATATCTGGGCCACGATCTTCGGCAAAAGCATTAAGGAGGGCTTCCTCATATTCATCATATCTTAATTTTCGGTAATTAATAGTAACATAAGGGTGCTGAGCATTATACTTAGCAATAATTTCAGCAAAAGCATCTTGGCCCTCATAAACTCTCCAAAAATTAAGAACAACAGGTTTAACTGCCTCCTGCATTGTTGGTTTTTTACAACCTGCCCCAGCAGTCAAGAAAAATACGAAAACCAAAAACAAAGAAATTAGCTTTTTTTTCATATGAGAAATTTATTTTATATCTATAAACATTATAACAAATTAGAGAAAAAATAAAAGAGCTCTTAATTTTTAAATTAAATTGAGCTACAAGCCAGAATGATAAAAAAGAGCTTCATTTAAATCTTGCCTATTTATTTTTTCAGATTGTCTTAAATCAGCTAAGGTTCTAGCTAATTTTAAAATTTTAAAATAAGCCCTTGTGGACAAATCTAATTTTTCAACAATTTTTTTTAAAAAAAATTGGTCTTTAACATCAAGAAAACAAAATTTATTTATTGTTTCATGATTAATTTCTGAATTAAAAAAAATATCTAAATTAGCAAACCTTGCTTTTTGCATTTTTTGAGCAATAATTATTCTTTTAACAACCGAGGAAGAACTCTCTGCCTCTTGAAAAGATGATAATTCATTAATATTCAATCTAGCTACATTTATCTTTATGTCTATTCTGTCCTTAATTGGTCCAGAAATTTTTTTCTGATAATTATCTAATTGATTTTTAGAACAAACACAGGTTTTTGTTTTATCACCGAAGTAACCACAAGGGCAAGGGTTCATTGCTCCAATCAACATAAATTTTGCCGGAAAAGAAAGAGAGCCAAAAACACGACAAATATTAATAACTCCATCTTCCAAGGGTTGTCTCAAATTTTCTAAAATTACTCTAGAAAACTCTGGTAATTCATCTAAAAACAAAATGCCTCTATGAGCCAAAGATATTTCCCCCGGACGAGGCCAAGAACCGCCACCAACGATTGAAGAAGGTGAGGCCGTATGGTGAGGAGATCTAAATGGTCTTGCATAAATTATTTTTTTATCTCCTAACTTACCAGCAACACTATAAATTTTGGTAAGTTCTACAACCTCCCGACTATCCAGCGGAGGCATAATAGAAACAACCGATTTTGCCAATATTGTTTTTCCCGAACCAGGCGGACCAGACATTAAAATATTGTGAGCACCAGCCACTGCAAGCTCCAAGGCTCTTTTAGCCTGAAAATGACCTCTAATATTTTTAAAATCAAAAGGATAATAAATTTCTTTTTTTATTTCTGGAAAAATCTGTGTTTTTTTTAATTCAACTCCTTTTATCAAAAAATTAATAATATCTTTTAAATTTTTTATTGGGAAGATATTAATATTATTAACCAAACTAGCTTCTACAAAATTACTGAAAGGTAAATAAATATTTTTTATACCAATTTCTTGAGCAAAAGAAACTATTGGTAAAATTCCATTAACATGACGAAGGTCTCCGTTTAAAGATAGCTCTCCAATAAAAAAAGAATCCTGAATATTTTTTTTAAAAGTGTAAAGATTAGATAAAACACTAATAGCAATTGGTAGATCATAACTAGGTCCATACTTTTTAAAATCAGCTGGAGCTAAATTAACAACCACTTTTCTCTTGGGAAATTTTAAACCAAGATTAGAAATAGCTCCTCGAACTCTTTCCTTAGCCTCAGAAATAGATTTGTCCGGCAAACCAACAATTGAAAACAAACCCAACTCACCACCACCCAAACAAGACTCAATTTCTATTACTTCGGCCTTAAGACCTAAAAGTCCAGCTGACAAAATTTTCATATTTATAATTTTAATTATTTTAGAAATTATAAAAAAACAGGGATAAATCCCTGCTAAAATAAAGTTAAATATACAATAATTTTAAAATTTAAATATCATGAACATAATCGTCTAGCTTTATGCTCAGTAAATTACTAATACCATCGGAGCCCATGCTTACTCCATACAAAATATTAGCTCTTTTCATGGTGGCCCTATTATGAGTAATAGCAATAAATTGAGTTTTATCCGACAAATCATCTAAAATCTGAGCCAATCTTTCAGAATTTGCTTCGTCTAAAGCTGCGTCTACTTCATCTAAAACAACAAAGGGGGCTGGATTAGCACTGATAATAGCACAAATTAAGGCGATAGCTGTTAAGGCTCTTTCTCCGCCAGACAACATATTCACTGAAGATATTTTTTTACCAGGAGGAACA